>Ga0190273_10000507_pt1 | contig 14620 bp, 16 predicted proteins | sample Popmic504IS_FD_134513 | JGI IMG/M metagenome (GOLD analysis project Ga0190273, IMG submission 134513) | Populus adjacent soil microbial communities from riparian zone of Shoshone River, Wyoming, USA - 504 IS | ecosystem: Environmental > Terrestrial > Soil > Riparian zone > Trees stand | place... | reverse complement strand
GGGCACACCCGGCTCCATCGTGGAGGAGCGCACCTGGAACGAGTACAGCATCGGTCGCGCCACCACCCAGGAGCACCTCGGTGCCCTCGACCTGGTCTACCGCGGTGTCATCTCCGAGACCCGGGCCAACGTCGAGGAGGTCGAGGATCTCGACCCCGTCACCGAGGACATGCTCATCGGCCACCTCGAGAAGCTCGAGCTGTTCCACTGGTTCATCCGCGCGCACCTGGAGAACGCCGGTGGCGAGCTCGCCACTGCTGACGCGGACAGTGAGGCTGAGGCGGCCGCCGCCGGAGCCTCCACCGACCACGACCACTGATGTGTCCGCGGTCAGGTGTTGGCGCCCCGGGCGGTGACCGTCCACACCTGGCCGTCCGTGGTGACCAGCTCGTCGTGCAGGTTGACGGCGATGCACACGTGGTTGGGGACGACGCGCACCCGGCTGCCGATCTCGGGCCGCGGTGAGCCGTCCCAGGCGACCACCGCATGGTGCTCTCCCTGGAGCGTGATGCGCGCGTCCGGATGGTCCGGCAGCCGGCCGTACCCGGTCGCCCAGACCTGCCTGTCGGCTCCCAGCGCCTTGCTGCCCGCGTCGAGGACCACCTTCCCTCCGGAGTGGCTGACGACGGTGGCCACGCAGACCAGCGAGATGCCCTCCGGGCCGGCGGTGCCCAGCTCCCACTGCTGTGCGTCGTTGAACACGTACACCCCCGGACGCATCTCGGTCAGCACGTCGGAGTCGACCTCCGACGCGCTGGGCGTCGAGCCGCCGCTGACCACCCGCGCCTCGATGCCGTGCTCGGCCAGCGAGCCGACCGCTGCACGCAGCGCGGCCGACTCCTGACCGGCGACCTCCGCCGCGATGCCCGGCGCGTAGCTGTGACCGGGGAACGAGAACACGCCGTGGACGTCGAGCCCGGTCCTGACCGCGCACTCCGCCAGCACGCCGGCCTCCGACGGCTGGACGCCGGAGCGGTGCTGGCCGCTGTCCACCTCGACCATGACGGAGCACCCCGGCACCTGGGCGGCCAGTGCGCGGGCTCCCTCGACGGAGTCGATCCCCACCTGCACCGCGACGCGGTCGGTCAGCGCGCGCAGCCGCGCGCCGCGGGCCGGGTCGACCCACAGGGGATAGGCGAGGAACAGGTCGGTGACCCCCGCGGCGGCGAACGCCTCCGCCTCGGACACGGTGGCCACCGTCAGACCGGTCGCACCGGCCGCCAGCTGCAGCCGGGCGATCTCCGGGGTCTTGTGGGTCTTGGCGTGCGGGCGCAGCAGCAGGCCCCGGTCCCGCGCGAAGCGAGCCATCGCCTGCACGTTCGCGGAGAGCACGTCGGGGTCGACGAGCAGGTAGGGCGTCGGGCGGTCGAGCATGCGTCAGACGGGCCGGAGCGGGTGCAGGGCGGCGCCACCGGCGAGATGACCGTCCGCGGCGCCCAGCGCGGAACCGGGTTTCGCGGGGATCAGGGCGACGACGTTCAGCTCGGCCATCAGGGAGCTCCTGCCGGGAGGTCGGTGTCCACCCGGTCGGCAGGCACGGCCCGGCGATCGTAGCCCTCGGCGTGCCGCGGGCCGGAAGCGTCCTGGCGCTGTGGTCCGATGACCCTGTGACCGATCTGCCCTTCGACCGCAGCGTTCTGCCGCTCGACGTCCGCACCTCGACCGCCGACGCCCGGCTGCGCTCCGCCATCACCACCAGCGGCGCGCCGGGTGCGCGTGCCGGGGGCTACGACCCGATCCGGCCGGTGCGACCGCCGCGAGGTGCGCCCAACGTGGTGATCGTGCTGGTCGACGACATGGGCTTCGGCGCGTCCAGTGCCTACGGCGGCCCGTGCGAGATGCCGACCGCGGACCGGCTCAGCGCCGGGGGGCTGCGCTACAGCCAGTTCCACGTGACCGCGCTGTGCTCGCCGACCCGGCAGGCGCTGATGACCGGGCGGAACCACCACTCGGTGGGCATGGGCGTCACATCGGAGATGTCCACGCTGGAGCCCGGTTACACCGGCTACCGCCCGGCGAGCGCTGCGACGCTGGCCCAGATCCTCGGCGGCAACGGCTACAGCACAGCCGCGTTCGGCAAGTGGCACCAGACACCTCCGGTCGAGGTCACCGCGTCGGGTCCGTTCACCCGGTGGCCGACCGGTGAGGGCTTCGACCGGTTCTACGGCTTCATGGGCGCCGAGATGAACCACTGGTACCCCCAGCTCTACGACGGCATCACGCCCGTAGAACCGGACCGGTTGCCCGAGGACGGCTACCACCTCACGGAGGACCTCGTCGAGCACACCGTCGGCTGGATCCGCAACCAGCACTCCCTGACCCCGGACAAGCCGTTCTTCACCTACCTCGCCCTCGGTGCGACCCATGCGCCGTTCCACGTCCCGCGCGAGTGGCGTGACAAGTACGCCGGCCGCTTCGACGAGGGCTGGGACGCGCAGCGGGAGCAGACCCTGGCGCGCCAGAAGCGGCTGGGAGTCGTCCCCGAGACGACCGAGCTGGGCCCCTGGGCGACCGGTGTCCCGCACTGGGACGAGCTCGACCCGACGGCCCGACGAGTGGCCACCCGGTTCATGGAGACCTACGCCGGGTTCGCCGAGCACGCCGACCGCCAGGTGGGCCGGGTGGTGGACACGCTCCAGGACATCGGCATCCTGGAGGACACGCTGTTCGTCTACATGCTGGGCGACAACGGCGCCTCGGGCGAGGGCGGACCCGAGGGGACGCTGCGCGAGCACCTCCTCGGCCATGGCTTCGCCGACGACATGGCGGCCATGGACGCGGTGCTCGACACGTTCGGCGATCCCACGACGTACCCGATCTACCCGGTCGGCTGGGCGCTGGCGATGAACACGCCGTACCAGTGGACCAAGCAGATCGCCTCGCACTACGGCGGGACCCGCGACGGCCTGGTGGTGCACTGGCCCGGCGGCATCGACGCTCGCGGCGAGGTGCGCAACCAGTGGCACCACGTGATCGACATCCTGCCGACGGTGCTCGACGTGGTGGGGGTGCCCCCGCCGGTCTACGTCAACGGCGTCACCCAGCAGGTGATCGAGGGCACCAGCATGCGCTACACGTTCGACGACCCGGACGCACCCGACCGCCGTACGACGCAGTACTTCGAGATGGTCGGCAACCGCGGCATCTACCACGAGGGCTGGACGGCGACCACCCGGCACGGCACACCGTGGCTGATGGTCGACGGCGGCGACAGGGACTTCGAGGACGATGTCTGGGAGCTGTACGACACCACCGAGGACTGGGCGCAGGCGCACGACCTCGCCGCCGAGATGCCCAACCGGCTCGCCGACCTCAGGACCCTGTTCGTCATCGAGGCCAGCCACTACTGGGTGTTCCCGCTCGACGACCGGGTCACCGAGCGGGAGAACCCGGCGATCGCCGGCCGCCTGGACCTCCACCACGGGCGCACGTCGATCGAGCTCGGGCCGCGCGCGGGACGGCTCACCGAGGAGGCAGCGCCCAACGTCAAGAACCGGTCGCACCGGGTCACCGTCCGCGTCGACGCGACCGGTGAGGACCATGGTGTGCTGGTCGCCCAGGGCGGGCGCTTCGGTGGCTGGTCGATGTACTGCCTCGACGGCCGCTTGTCGTACGCCTACAACTGCTACGGCCGTGACCTCACCACGATCCGGGCCGAGCGGCCACTGACCCCGGGACCGCACGAGGTCACCATGTGGTTCGAGTACGGCGGCGGGCCGCCCGGGGGCGCCGCGCACGTGACGCTGAGCGTGGACCGTGAGAACGTCGCGTCCGGCGAGCTGCCGGCCACCACCGCCTACTACTTCGCGTTCGACGAGACCACCAACGTGGGAGTCGACAGGGGGAGCCCGGTCACCGACGACTACGCCCCGGTGCGCAACGCCTACACGGGCACCATCCACGGTGTCCGCTTCGACCTGGACCCCGAGGTGGAGCTCGGTCCCGAGGTGCGCCGCCGGATGACGACGCTGATCAACGACTGACACCACGCCCGAGCTTGGTGCGGCGCAGCAGCAGGCTCGAGATGAACAGACCGTTGATGGACACCAGCAGCAGGAGCACTCCGACGATCGCCGTGGGCGCGCCGCCCATGGAGTTGAGGTACAGCACCGAGCTCACCATCCCCACCGCCGATGCCGCGGCCACGCGCAGGACGGTGGTCCTGCTGCCGCGCTCGCGGGCGGCCACCACCGAGCAGGCGACCACGCCGACCGCGGCCACCACCATCAGCGCGAGCGCCACCAGCCGGAGGCCGCCCGGCACGGCCAGGTAGGCCACGAAGCTCACCAGCGCGACGATCGCCGACGTCCTGGTCCTGGCCGTGCCGTTGCCGGTGCTGGGAGAGGGCGGCATGGGTCAACTGTGGACCCTCTGCTCGCTGGGATCCGGGGCGGGGGGCCGCACCTGACCGGTCCTCCCTCGGTGTGAACCCTCAGGATGGGAGGATGAGCGATGCCTCCTCCGACCTGTGGCTCGACCCCGCCGACGATCCACGGCACGGCGGTGCCTCACGTGGCGACGAGCGGACGACGCTGACGAGGTACCTGCGCGGCCAGCGTCTGACCCTGGAGCTGAAGTGCGCGGGTCTCGACGCCGACCAGCTGGCCCGCCGCTCCGTCGACCCGTCGGCGTTGTCACTGCTGGGGCTGGTGCGGCACCTCTGCGAGGTCGAACAGGGCTGGTTCCGACGGACCATGGCCGGCGAGCACCCGCCCGCGCTGTTCCGCACGGCCGCGGATCCCGATGCGGCGTTCAGCGACGCTCGGCCGGATCCCGAGCAGGTGGCGCAGGCCTGGGCCGTCTGGCGTCAGGAGGTGGCGTTCGCGGAGCGCTACGTCGAGCAGGCGCCCCACCTCGACGTCCTCGGCGACCACCACGGGGACCGGGTGTCGCTGCGCGAGGTGCTGGTGCACATGGTCGAGGAGTACGCCCGACACAACGGTCACGCCGACCTGCTGCGGGAGCGGATCGACGGCCGCACCGGGGAGTGATGTCGGTGCCGGGCCCTAGCGTCATCGCCGTCGGAGCAGTTCAACCGCAGAGGAGAGCCTCATGACCAGTCTGTCGGATCGACCTCACACAGCCCTGATGGTGATCGACGCCCAGAACGGCGTGCTGGCCCGCACCCATGAGCGCGACCGGGTCGTCGCCAACATCAGCACGCTGGTCACCCAGGCCCGCGACGAGGGCGTCCCGGTCGTCTGGGTCCAGCACTCCAGCGACGAGCTCCCTCGGGGGAGCGAGGCCTGGCAGTACGTCCCCGAGCTGTCACGCGAGGAGACCGAGCCGCTGGTCCACAAGAGGCACGGCGACGCGTTCGAGGACACCGACCTCGAGGAGGTGCTGGCCGCCAACAGGATCGGTCGCCTGGTGGTGAGCGGCGCGCAGAGCGACGGTTGCATCCGCTGCACGATCCATGGCGCGTTCGCGCGCGGCTACGACGTGACGCTCGCCGCCGACGCGCACACCACCGAGGACCTCAGCCAGTGGGGTGCGCCGACGCCGGACCTGGTCGTCGCGCACACGAACCTCTACTGGCAGTTCCAGACGGCGCCGGGGCGCACCGCCCTGGTGGCGCGGACCGACGAGGTGACGTTCGCCGGCTGAGCATCGAGCGCTCCGGCTCAGGGGCGGATGACCGCTCGCAGATCGGGCAGGGCGGCCAGCTGGGCGTCGAGGATGCCGCGTGCCACGGTCACCGAGCTGACCAGCGGGTGCAGCGCCAGGGCGCGAGTGGCCGCGGCGTAGGAGCCGGACGTCGCGGCCTCGATCGTGAGCCGGTCCACGGCCTTCATCGTGACCACCAGCCCGCTCGAGTGCGCGTCGAGCGGGTCGACGACGTACGGCCGCCAGCCGTTCGCGTCCACCCGGCAGGGCACCTCGACCACCGCGTCGAGGTCGAGTCCCGGCAGGCTGGTGCGGTTCGGCACGTTGAGCACGAGCGAGGTCGGCTCGTCGTGCGCGACGGCCCGCATCAGCTGCAGCGCCACCCGGTCGTACCCTCCGCCGTCGAGGTCCTCCTGGTCTCGGGCGCCGGCGCCGGTCGCCTGCCTGCTGTCGGCCATGTAGGACGACTCGCGCGCCAGCCGGGTCCGTTCCCAACGGGCGAAGGCCCCGTCGTCGGTCCCGGCGTCCGGCGGGTCACCCCAGAAGTCGCGCTGCTGCTCGAGCAGAGCCTCACCTCGTGTCTGACCGGTCCGCAGCGCGGCGGCGACCGCGTCCGCGGTGTAGTACCAGTACCAGAGGTACTCGTTGGGCACGGTGCCCAGCGTCGCGAGCCAGTCCGGGCCGAAGAGCCGGCCCTCCTCCGTGGTGAGCAGCGCGTCCGGATCCTGCAGGAGCCCCGGAAGCAGGTCCTTGCCGTCGACGAGGACGCGACGCAGCCACCCGAGATGGTTCAGCCCCGCGTAGTCGAAGAACGCCCGGTCCAGCGGCACGCCCAGAGCCCGGGCCACCCGCTTGAACATCCCCACGGGCGAATCGCAGATGCCGACCACCCGGTCTCCCAGGACCCGCGCCATGGCCTCGGTGACCATGCCGGCGGGGTTGGTGAAGTTGATGACGTAGGCGTCCGGTGCCACCTCGCGCACGGTCCGCGCGATGTGCATCGCCACCGGCACGGTCCGCAGTCCGTAGCAGACGCCGCCCGCCCCGGTGGTCTCCTGGCCGAGCACTCCGCGGTCCAGGGCCGCCCGCTCGTCGCACACCCGCCCCTCGAGACCGCCGACCCGGATCGCGGAGAACACGAAGTCCGCACCTCGCAGCGCGGCCGCCAGGTCCGTCTCCACCAGCACGCGCGGACCGGTCCTGCCCGACGCCGCCGCGGCGTCGGCCAGCACCCGGCCGATGGTCCGCAGCCGGGCCGGGTCGAGGTCGTGCAGCACCAGCTCGGTGACCCTTCGGGGCCCGTCGTCGGCCAGCAGCGCCCGGTGCACGAGGGGCACCCGGAAGCCTCCGCCGCCGAGGATGGTGAGCCTCATCCGGTCACCTCCACGGCGGTGACGACCTCCACCCCGCGGTCGTTGAGCCGGGCCAGTGTCTCAGGGTCCGCCGACTCGTCGGTGACGACCGCGGCGAGGGCGTCCGCGCCGCAGACGCGGGCGATGCCGCGGCCGGGGAACTTGCCGGCGTCCGCCACCAGAACGGTGCGCTCGGCAGCCGCCAGCATGGCGCGCTTGACCGGCACCTCGACGGCCGTGGTGTCCAGGACGCTGCCGTCGCGGCGTACCCCGCTGGTGCTCAGGAAGAGCACGTCGGCGTGCACCTGGCGGATCGCGTGCTCGGTGAGGAACCCGACCAACGAGCGGTAGTTGCGGCGCACGACCCCACCCAGGACGATCAGCTGCACGGCCTCGTCACGGGCGAGCTCCTCGTAGACCGCGAGGCTCGAGGTGATCACGGTGACCTCCCGGCCGTGCAGCGCCCGGGCCAGGTGGCTCGTCGTCGTGCCGATGTCCACCAGGAGCACGTCGCCGTCGCGGACCAGCCCGGCGGCCGCGGCAGCCACTCGCACCTTGGCGTCCTGGTGGTCGACCGCGACCACGTCGAACGGCGGCTCGGCCGGCCTGACGGGAGCGGCCCCGCCGTGCACCCGCTCGAGCACCCCCTCGGAGTGCAGGTAGGTGAGGTCACGGCGGATGGTGGCGGTGCTCACCCCCAGCCGTTGCGAGAGGTCCGCGACCGCCGCTGGACCGGTGGTGCGCAGCACGTCCAGGATCATGTCGTGGCGCCGCCGGACCAGCATGGTCAGCACCGTAGCAGTCAATTCTGTGCAGTCCTTGCGCATAAATGATCAATTGGGCCAGACTGCCAGCGGCAAGGAGGTGCGCGGAGTGGCGGAGGCGACCGGCGACCCCGGGGGGGACGGCGCTGCCGACAGCGCTGTGCCACCGCTCGACCTGCTCGTGACCGGCACGGTCTTCCTCGACCTCATCTTCACCGGACTGCGCACCGCACCCGTGGGGGGCCGGGAGGTGATGGCCGACGGCATGGGCTCCAGCCCGGGCGGCGCGGCGACGCTGGCCGTGGCCGCCGCCCGACTCGGTCTCGCCACCGGGCTGGCCGCCGCGTTCGGCTCCGACGTGTACGGCGACTACTGCTGGTCGACCCTCGAGGAGGACGAGGGGGTCGACCTGTCCGGCTCGCGCCGGATCCCGGACTGGCACTCTCCGGTGACGGTGTCCTTGGCCTACGACGACGACCGGGCGATGATCACGCACAGCCACGAGCCGGCCTTCGAGCCGGCCGCCTTCGGCACGGTGCCCCATGCGCGGGCGTGCTTCACCGACGTCGGGACGACCCGGGCACCGTGGGTGGACGGCCTGGTCGAGCGCGGCACGATGGTGTTCGCCGACGTCGGGTGGGACGGCAGCGGCACCTGGGACGCCGCCGCGCTGCGCGAGCGGCTGGGCGGCTGTCATGCGTTCGTCCCCAACGCCGCCGAGGCGATGGCCTACACCGCGACCACCCACCCCGGCGCCGCGCTCGAGGTGCTGCGCGACTGGGTCCCGCTCGCCGTGGTCACCGCCGGCAGCGGTGGCGCCTACGCTGCCGACGACCGCACCGGCGAGACCGTCTGGGTGCCCGGACTGCCGGTCCCGGCGATCGACCCGACCGGAGCCGGTGACGTGTTCCTGGCCGCCATGGTGGCCGGGACGCTGCGGGGGTGGCCGCTCCAGCAACGGGTGCGGTTCGCGAACCTGGCCGCCGCACTGTCGGTCCGCGACCTCGGCGGAGCCCTTGCCGCACCCGGGTGGGCCGACGTGTGCGACTGGTGGACCTCGCTCGACCAGGGCAGCCGGTTCGCGCGCGACTACGCGTTCCTCGAGCAGCTGCTCGCCGAGGCGGACCACCGCATGTTCGGTCGTGCGGTCCCGACCATCGGCTTCCACAGCGGCACCCACGACCACTCCCGGCACGGTCCCCGTCCGGCGAGGCAGGATCATCCCTCCCCGTTCGGAACCACCACACATCAGGAGAAGCCATGAACCCCAGCCGTACGCGCCGTCTGCTCGGCGTCGGCCTCGCCGCCGCGCTGCTGTCCGCGACCGTGGCCTGCGCGCCGGGGGAGAAGGGCGGCGAGGGCACCGAGACCCAGCCGGACGCCGTGAAGACCGACATCAGCGACGTCGGTGACGTGACCCTCACCGTCTGGGACCAGGAGGTCCGGGGCGGTCAGGCCAAGCAGATCCAGCAGCTCAACAAGGGCTTCATGGAGAAGTACCCGAACGTCACGATCGCCCGCACGAAGCGGTCCTTCACCGACCTGCAGCGCACGCTGCGCAACGCGATCACCTCGGACGAGGCCCCGGACGTGGTGCAGGCGAACAACGGCCGCTCCGACATGGGCGCCTTCGTGGAGAACGGGCTGCTCCAGTCACTCGACGGCTACGCGAAGGCCTACGGGTGGGACGAGCGCTTCCCCGCGCCGGTGCGGTCGCTGGCGTCGTACTCCGGTGACGGCGCCGTCTTCGGGGAGGGCAACCTCTACGGTCTGCCGCAGGTCGGCGAGGTGGTCGGGCTCTGGTACAACAAGGCCAAGCTGAAGAAGCTCAAGCTCGAGGTACCCACGACGACAGCCGACTTCGAGGCCGCCGCGAAGGCCGCCGCCGCGGCCGACGAGCTGCCCATCCAGTTCGGCAACCTCGACGGCTGGCCGGGCATCCACGAGTTCGGCTTCGTGCAGAACCAGTTCGTCCCCCGCGACGACATCCGCAACCTCGGCTTCGGCCAGAAGGGCGCGTCCTGGACCTCCGAGCAGAACAAGGAGGCGGCCGGGACCTTCAGCAAGTGGGTGGACGCCGGGTACTTCACCCCCGACTTCAACGGGGTGGGGTACGACCCGGCCTGGCAGGCCTTCGCGAAGGGGGAGGGTGTCTTCCTCGTGGCCGGCACCTGGCTGCAGGCCAACCTCGCCGACGCGATGGGGGACAACGTCGGGTTCGCCCTCCCGCCGGTGGGGACGACCGGCGAGGCTGCCGTCACCGGAGGCACCGGGCTCCCGTTCGCCATCACGGACGCCTCCAAGCACGCGGATGTGGCCGCCGCCTACATCGACTACATCACGAGCAAGCAGGCCATGACGATGATCCAGGACGCCGGCAACCTGCCCGTCGTCGACGGCGACCGGAGCAAGTCACAGGGCGTGGCCGCCGACGTGCTCGACGCGTGGACGACGGCGGGCCAGGACAACGCCCTGGTTCCCTACCTGGACTACGCCACCCCCGACTTCTCCGACCTGCTCACCGCGCAGGTGCAGAAGCTCGGCAACGGCTCGGTCAGCGACGACGAGTTCCTGAGCGCGTTGGAGAAGGAGTACTCCGACTTCACGTCCGGCAGCTGAGCACCTCGACGACCGGACAGGAACCAGTGTCGAGCTCCCTCCGCTCCGGCCGGGCGGCCCGGCGGCAGGCCGGGTCGCCGGGGGAGCCGCGCCTGGTCGGCTACCTGTACGTCGCACCTGCGCTCGTCGTCTTCACGCTGTTCCTGCTCGTTCCGCTCGGTTACGCCGTCCAGCTGTCGTTCTTCGAGTGGGACGGCCTCGGCCTGGGCACCTGGGTCGGGCTGGACAACTACGTCGCCGTGTTCACCGACCCGGAGCTGCGGGCGCCGTTCCGGCACGCACTGGTGCTGGTCTGCTTCTTCAGCCTGCTGCCGGTCGCCCTGGGGCTCGTCCTCGCCGCACTGATGATGCGCTCACCGATCCGCGGAGCCGGCTTCTTCCGCACCGTCGTCTTCTTGCCCCAGGTGGTCGCGCTCACGGTGGTGGCCGTCGTGTGGCGGCAGATCTACGCGCCCGAGGGCCCGCTCAACGACGCGCTGCGGGCGATCGGTCTCGACGGTCTGGCCCGTGGCTGGCTGGGGGACCCCGACTGGGTGCTGGTCGCCATCGGCCTGGTCGGCGCCTGGGTCGGCACGGGGCTGTGCATGGTCCTGTTCCTCGCCGGCCTGTCGAAGGTCGGCCGCGAGCTCTACGAGGCGGCCCGGCTCGACGGGGCCGGACTGGTCCGCGAGTTCTGGTCGATCAGCGTGCCCGCGGTCCGTGGCGAGCTGGCCGTGGCGCTCACCTTGACGATGGTCGCGGCGCTGCGCACCTTCGACCTGGTCTACGTGATGACCGGTGGCGGACCGGGTGACGCCTCACGGGTGCCCGCCTACGAGGTCTACGACCGCGCGATCCTGGAGGGTGAGGTCGGGACCGGCATCACCGTCGCGCTGGTGCTGACGGCCGTCATCCTGTGCGCGACCTGGCTGGTCAACCGGATCGCCGTCGACGAGGACGGTGACGCCGGATGAGGACGTCGGCACTCGAGCGGTCGGCGACGTACGCCGTCCTGGTGCTCGCCGCTGTCCTCGCGCTGTACCCGGTCGGGCTGATCCTGGTGAAGGCGGTGCAGCCCGACGCGATCGGCGCGGAGGCCGGTGTGGACCTCGGCAACTTCGCGGACGCCTGGGACGAGGGACAGTTCGGCAGCTACCTGCGGACCAGCGTCATCGTGACTGCCTGCGTGGTCCTCGGCGCGTCGCTGCTGTCCTCGATGGCGGGCTACGCCTTCGGCACCATGCGGTTCCGTGGTTCGACGGCGCTGTTCTACCTCCTGCTGCTGGGGCTGATGGTGCCCAGCGAGGCCGTCGTCATCCCGCTGTACTTCCAGCTCCGCAGTGTCGACCTGCTCGACACCTACGCCGCGCTGATCCTGCCGCAGATCGCGCAGTCGCTGGCCTTCGGCACCTTCTGGATGCGGGCCTACTTCCGCAGCACCAACAAGGGCATCGTCGAGGCCGCCAGGCTCGACGGCGCCGGGCACTTCCGGATCTTCTGGTCGGTGCTGCTGCCCATGGGCCGGCCCGCGGTGACCACGATGATGGTGCTGTTCTTCATGTGGACCTGGAACGAGTTCCTCCTGCCACTCGTGGTCATCCCCAACGGCGAGCTGCTGACGGCGCCGCTCGGCCTGGCCCTGTTCCAAGGCCAGTACACCGCCGGCACCTCGCTGCTCGCGGCGGGTGCGGTCCTCGTGGCGTTCCCCGTCGTCGTCTTCTACCTCTTCGCCCAGCGGCACTTCATCCGCGGCATGGTCGACGGCGCGACCAAGGGCTGACCGGATGACGACCCACCGAGCGTCCGCCACGTCCGGAACAGATTGTGCAACTGATGGTTGCGCCTAGCTCCGGAACGCGCTAGCGTGACATGCAACCAAACGTTGCAGGAGGATGGCATGGATCTGGGAAGCATCACGCGGGAGATCTACGTCGAGGCCTCACCCGAGGTCGTCTTCGAGGTCGTCAGCATGCCGGAGCACCTCCGCGAGTGGTGGCCCGACGACGCGCGGTACGACCCGACCCCCGGGTCAGTGGGGGAGATCGTCTTCGGTGACCGCGACGCGGGCGGCACGGTGGTGCCCTTCACCGTCGTGGACGCACGACCGCCACGATCGTTCTCGTTCCGCTGGACACATCCAGCCGACGAACCGGCGGGGGAGGGGAACTCACTCCTGGTCACCTTCGAGCTGGTCCGGTCGGGTCGGGGGACGCTGCTCACGATGACCGAGACCGGCTTCCGCGAGATGGGCTGGGAGGCAGCCGTCCTCGAGCACCAGCTCGGTGAGCACTCGGCCGGCTGGGACCACTACCTGCCACGGTTGGCGCCGTACGCCGAGAAGCTCGTGCCGCGCCCATGACGAGCACGGTGGTCGAGGTGGTCGACGACGACCTCTGGTCCGCCATCGGCGATCCGACCAGGCGTCGGATGCTCGACCTGCTGCTCATCGACGGGGACGGCACCGCGACCACGCTGGGCCGGCACCTGCCGGTCACCCGACAGGCGGTCGCCAAGCACCTCGGCGTGCTCGACCGGGTCGGACTGGTGCATGCGACGCCCGCCGGACGGGAGCGGCGGTACCACGTGGACGAGGCCCAGCTGGCGCGAGCCGTCGAGCAGCTCTCGTCCGTCGGATCCGCATGGGACGCCCGGCTGCAGCGGATCAAGCGGATCGCCGAGAGGATCCAGCAGACCCAGCAGGACTGAGCACATCGGCCAAGCACGTCAGCGACCACGCAGACAAGGAGATCGAGATGGTGGACATCCTGCACAGGATCGGGGTCAGGACGCCGGCACCGGACAAGGTGTACGACGCACTGACGAAGTCGACGGCCTCGCCGACTGGTGGACCGACGACACGAAGGGGACCGGCGACGAGATCGGCGGGATGCTGGAGTTCCGGTTCCCGGTGGGTGGCTTCGACATGGAGGTCATCGAGCTGCGTCCTGCCGAGCGGGTCGCGTGGCGGGTCGTCGACGGTCCCGAGGAGTGGATCGGGACCACCATCGAGTGGGACCTCCACCAGGCGGGCGACTACACGGTCGTGCTGTTCGCCCATCGGGGCTGGAAGGAGCCGGTGGAGTTCATGCACCACTGCAGCACCAAGTGGGGCTCGTTCCTGATGAGCCTGAAGTCGCTGGTGGAGACGGGGCAGGGCGCGCCGGCGCCCCGCGACGTGCAGATCAGCGACTGGCACTGAGGCCAGCAACCTGGGGTGCAGCACCGGGACGCGCACCGAGCCGGAGGCGGCGACGTCGCGGACCAAGTCGGTGGGGCACGGGAAGGGGAGCCGCGGCCGGACGCGATGAGTCCCGCCCGCAGCAGCGGTCGGTAGGGGGTGAGAGCCGGCCGCGAGACCAAGGAGATCGCGATGTCAGACCTGATGGTGGACTTCATCACCTCGCTCGACAGCTACGGAACGGCGACCGACTGGCCCGGCTACTGGGGCATGGAGGGGCCCGAGTACCTCGCGTGGCTCCGCGAGGTCGGCGCACAGGACCACATCACCCTGATGGGCGCGACGACATATCGCGAGCTGGCCGGGTACGCCGCCGCCATGCCCGATGACCCCGGACTCGCCGCGATGACGGCCATGCCCAAGACGGTGTTCTCGTCATCGCTGCGGCCGCCGCTGTCCTGGGCCAACACGGAGCTGGTCAGCGGTGATGCTGTCGAGGCTGTGCGGGGACTGAAGTCGCGCGAGTCGAGGCCGGTACGGACCGTCGGCAGCATCCGACTCTGCCGGGCCCTCCTCGAGGCCGGCCTCGTGGATCGCCTGCGGGTCGTCATCTTCCCCGTCATCACCGGCGCCACCGGTCTGCAGCGGCTCTTCGACGGGTATCCCGACATCACGCTCGACCTCGTCGAGACCAGGACGTTCGACGGTCGGCTGCAGATGCTCGAGTACGTCCCGACGGTCCTCGACGGCCCGCCCGGAGAGGGGAGCTGAACGGGGCGCCACCGCGGCGAGCCGGTCTACTTGACATAATGCTGGTTATCGGCGAAGTCTCGCCCCAACCGGCTCCGACCGTGCCAACGGCGGAATCGCCCGTCCACGACGCTGATCATTGTGTCTGAAGCGTCGCTACGGTGTCGTCCATGGCTGACGCCTGGCTGTCCGACACCCGCTCGTCGTACGACACCGACGCCTCCGGCTACGCCGACAAGGTGCGTGGACTGCTGGACGGGAGGCCGTACCTCCGCGCGAGCCTGGACGTGTTCGCCGAGCTGGTGCGCGGCGCCGGAGGCGGGCCGGTCGCCGATGTGGGCTGCGGGCCGGGGTACGTCACCGGCTACCTC
>Ga0190273_10000506_pt1 | contig 14629 bp, 9 predicted proteins | sample Popmic504IS_FD_134513 | JGI IMG/M metagenome (GOLD analysis project Ga0190273, IMG submission 134513) | Populus adjacent soil microbial communities from riparian zone of Shoshone River, Wyoming, USA - 504 IS | ecosystem: Environmental > Terrestrial > Soil > Riparian zone > Trees stand | place... | reverse complement strand
GCACCAGCTGCCAAGCCCTTCAAGGTGACCTTGGCCATCCGTTTCCCGCCGCTCAGTGAATGCCGGCCGCTGGCTGGTAGTTCTGGGATACAAGCCACTGTTGCCACGCCACTACCGCCACCCTTTTGTGGGCATCCGAAGCCAAAGTCTGAGCCAGTAGCATCAATCGAGACGAACTGTAGGTTGGAGCTGTAAGCTAGGTCGGCTTGTGCAGCATTGATCGGAGAACCAGCTGCGATGTCTGTGCGGATTGATAGTGTGATATCAGCGCCGACAGCATATGAGCCATTGGCTGGTGTCAGATACATCTTACTCTGGACGGTGGCTGTACCCTCGAGCGTCTTAGTTGCCAATCCTGTACTCTGGGCCGATGCATTACCGCCTGCGTCACGAGCTGCCACAGTATATGTGTAGGAGGTGTTTGGCTGGACTGAAGTGTCACTGTACGAAGCGGTGGTACTGGTACCTACTTGTGTGCCATTGCGGTAGACGATGTAGCTGGCAACCGCATTGTTGTCGGTGCTAGCGTCCCAGGCCAAGGCTATGCTGTTGGCTGTGACCAATGAAGTGCGGACGTTACCCGGAACAGTTGGTGCTTGGCTATCGCTGCTAGTCGAACCTGTTACTGCTGTCGATTTTTCTGAGGTGTGGCTGCTAGTATCGGCTGCAGCTACGGTGTAGCTGTGGCTAGAGCCAGGGGTCAGGCCAGTATCATTGAAGGTCGTAGCGCCGCTGACGCTGGTAACCTTAGTACCATCTCGGAAGATCTGGTACTCCTTGAGCTGGCAGTTCTCTGCAGCAGTGCTAGCGTCCCAGGCCAAGCTGATGCTTGAGCCGGTCGTACTAGCAATCCGTACATTAGTAGGGGCTGATGGGGCTGCGCTACAGGTATTCAAGTTGTTCGTAGTAACGCTTACTGGCGCACTGGTAGTAACATTGCCAGCTTTGTCAGTAGCCTGAACAGTTAAGCTGTGGGTGCCATTCGACACTGAAGCGGAGCTCCATGCGAATGAGAAGTCTGGACCTGTAGCATCGCTACCAACTAGTTGGCCGTCGACCAAGAAGTCTACTTTGGCGATACCAGACGAATCTGCTGCAGTCGCATTAATGTTCACTGAGCCAACAACATTTGAAGTGCCGGTCGATGGCGAAACAATGTTAGCAGTAGGAGGAGTCGAGTCACCAGTGTCACATGAGCGACCACTAGCGTCAGAGTTACCCTTGTCGACTGGGATACAGCTAGCGTCAGAGGTAACTAAGATGCGGTCAACTTGCACACCAGACTTGGTACCCACATATTTAAGAGTATGCTGGCCTTGGGTCAGGTTAAGCCGGATAGGCGTTGATGGTGCACCGTTGGCATAGTTAACCCAGTTAACTCCTGTAGAAGCCCACGATGAAGCGGCAAACGAGCCACCACCGACGCTGTAACAAGTGTTGCCATCGACTTCTAGGTTAATACTGTTATTAGTAGTATCCGGAGCGATCATGCGCGTCCAGATAGTGTACTCGGCCGCGGCCGGAGCGGTGAATGTCAGCGTATCAACGCCTAAATCAGCACTTGGTGCAGCACATGCTGCAGCTCTAACAGTGTCTTGGCCGTTGTAGGTCACGACACCGCCAGCCACTAAAGCGGCTATGGCTGCGAATTTGCCGGCCCGACGTATTAGGCCAGACAGTCTTACATTGGTAGTTCGTTGTTTTGGTTTCATATTACGGCTCATACAGAACACCCAAGTTCCCTGCTCCTGCCACTAATTTTTATTAAAGCATTACACTTATTACTCGATACTATCGTATCACGGTTACGCTTAAGGTAACAACTACTTTTTGCACCTTCAGGGGTCATATCATTATATCTGTGCCTCATTTTTACATAACCACTTCACGTTCTGTCGCTATCTCAAAGTTTGCCATACGTGTAGATAGGTTCCAATCTTGCATTGAACGATAGATACCGGCTGCCATCATGGCACCTGCCGTTTCGCTACTAACGGTTCCTTCTGGTACTTGCTGTCGGCCCACAGCCATGTGGCCGTCGCGCCAAACTTCATACCAGGCACTACCTTCATCGGCTACATGAACGCCAACCGTTAAACGTGTCCACCGGTTTTCGGGACTATCGCCAACTCGCAAGCTTGAGCTATCTGTCTCGATTGATAGTCCTGGCTGGTTGGAATTAAGCGCCAGCCATAACTTAGACGATGACGCATCACCGTCTTGTGACAATAGTCTCCAAACGCTTTGGCGCCCATTAGCCACTTTGCTTCCCGGAACAACTTTGAGGTCAAAACCAATCCAGTATGTCTGGCCTTTGCGTAGTACACTATCGGCAATTTGTTCAGCGCGTTGATTTTGACCATATGCGTCATTATCTGATTTATGTGCTGCACCAATAAATTCTACAGCCCGGCCTTTTTCGGAATCATAGACAACTTTTACGTTTCCACCGCCATAGACTAAGCCAGTCATAGACTGCCAATTTTTCAGAGATAAATCAGCTCCACTGGTGCCGGCAGATGTACCTACCTCAGAATCGGGAGTGTCACGCCAAATTATTGAACTGTCTGTTTGAGTATGAGGAGTCTGGGCATTACTGTATCGCAGCGCTAGTAAGCCAACACTGGCAAACATCAAACCGATACCTATGAATGTAAGTAGCTGGGTCGGTGGTTTCCACAAGACCCACAGTTTCACTTTTGGCCGACTTGGCCGACTTTGCCCAATGCTAGTAGGACGTTTGCTAATTGATGTTTTTGGTTTGGTAGGCATGAAGTGCCTCGTTTATTTTTATGCTTACTTACAGTTTAGCCTTTTATTACAATAACCACAAATAACAGTTAGCACATGTCTGTGAAAGGCTATATTTTGGTTAAAATATGCTTTTTAGTATTTATTATATCTACACCAAAACCCATCCTAACTAGTAAATAGGCACGTCGCACAATATTAGTCGTCTCATCCCCCTTCGTTCCCACTTTTGCCTTCCAGCTTTAGACGTCACCTTATACATCAATCCTATAACCATATAAGGTATATTTCATACTAGTCCTGTTTTTATAATTAAGGCACCTATTCAAAATACGGCACTATTACCAACAATAGCTGCAGAGTAACTTGCACAGGCAGACAGCCATATCTACACAAGTTGGATAAGCATTATCTAAAATCATATGCTAGGATTATATTGCTAGCCTTTTAATACTAGTCTTAAAAGGTTTAGTTTTTATATTGCTTAAATACCTGTCATATTTTTTATGACAGGTATCTATTATATTAACGTAAGCTTATTGTCATCCACTATCTGTGTAGGGTACGATAAAACTATATGAAGGCACCGAGTGGCAAATATGCAAAACCAGCCACCTATCCATTTCAACAAAAGCTTAAAAAAATGGGCTTGGATACATCATCCCATTCAGTGCGTCGATTATTTTTTGTGTACCTAGCTTGCATTTTAGCCAGCGCCGTCGCTGCCGCTGTTATCGTATCCAACCAGAGCTCGACTGTTTTACCGGATCCTTTTAGCATCCAACAACGTTCCACCGTATCATTTACTCTGTACTACCCTACCAAATTGCCAGAGGGATTATATATAGATATCGCCTCTGTTGGCCGCGTCCAAGAAGAAGTCGTTGCCGTACGCATTACCGACGGGCGTGGCAGCAAAGGCATCTCCTTCAGCATCAGCCAAAGGATCCTGCCGCCAACAGCTAACCTGCAAGCCTTTTATGAAAGTTTTGCCAACAAATCCACTTTCCCTACATCTGTAGGCATAGCGACAGCCGGTAGCATAGACAATGGCCAAACACGCATCATCAGCCTTGTCACCGAAGATAAGACATGGATTTTAGTCCAAGCGTCTAATTCGATTCCCTTGCAAACGTTGCAAACAAGCTTGGGTACGTTAGCTCCAAGCCGTTAGCCACAGTCGGGCGAGGTATGGCAATATGCTACACTAGCGGTATGAAGAGGTTGGGAAAGGTGCTTGCCACCCCTAAGCGACAGTTAATTGTCGGCGTCGCGGCTGCTACCATTATAATAGCCAGCATAGCTAGTGTATGGTCTATGGCTAACAATGCTAAGCCCACTAGTTTGCTACCGGTGTCGATCAGCTCCCAAATACATGGGTTCACACCATATTTCTTTTATAAAACTATCCCTAATGGATATAGTTATGACGCGAGTTCAACAATCTATGATCAAGGCGTGCTAATAGCGGCACTTAAAGGTCGTGACGGCTCGGCTGTCACGCTAACCGAACAAGCGATGTCGAGCAGCCTTACCGATGAGAAGTTATTTGGTGACATTGAAGCCGTTGGAGGCACGGACGGAAAAGCTACTGTAAATGATGTCGATGGCCGTATTGTCGGTACCATGGTGTCTTCCGACCACAAGACACTTGTGTTGTTGACCGCCGGCCAAGCGACTAATAAGAACGATGTTATCAGCCTGCTCCGCGGCTTATCCCCTGTTAAATAGCACAGTCCAAATAGTTGTCCGATGCATAGGCCTAGCGTGAAGTTCCGAATTGGCCTTCAATTGTTACGTAGTCCACATTGAAGAATGGAGCGGATGTTCCCGACATCTTGTATATGGCGGACTGCGGCGACACTTCCCGGCCTGCTACCGTAGGAATATTACTACTGACCGTACATGAAGATCCGTTCACTTTGAATGTCGCCTGATTACCGGCAGAGTTAACTTCTACCGACGTACGGTACCAGGTGTCCAGGGCGACATTTGGCATGGTGGCAGTACAGGTGCTCGCCACATTGTTACTAACGCACTTACCAACGAATGTCGGTGTGTTTAGCGCGGTGGTATTGGTGTACTTGATAAAGCAACCATTCGTACCATCCGTAGAAGTCATTGAATTGGTAAAGCCGGAAATAAAGTTGTACTGGTTGTTGGTGATCGACAAGGCTGTCTTTAGCATAACCAGATTTTCGTACTTCCAGTAGTCGCCGTTACCTAGCAATATGGTTTGGTTGGCAGTTCTAGCATTGGTCATTCCAGCATAACCGGCAGCGTTACCATTGGTCCAGAAGCTGCCAATACCGGGGTGTCCGGTAGTGCCTGCAAAGTCTGCTGTGGTGTAATCGCCAGAGTTGCCGTAGTAGCCGGACATATCAGTAGCGGCAACATAGCCACAACTTGCCACAGCACAGGCTGTGCGGTCGGCCATGGCGAACATTTCGTTCGTGTATTTGTACATAGTGCGCGGGTTTTGTATACAACTCTGCCAGTGGTCGGTGTAACAGCGGAAGTCGTTTGTGGCAGAGTTATAGTACATAGCGCCGACTTCACCCGTAGGATCACCGCTAGTAGTTTTAATTCCCAAGCCCAGGATCGTACCAATAGTGTTACCACCATCTGGACCAATACCGACTATATTGTCGTTCGATCCTACATACAGTTGTAGGACGCCATTATCGTCAAATATTTGCACTCCACCGGATTGTACTTTCAAGCCAGCGTTAGCTGTCAATAGACCTGCGGCAGCCACCTCGCCAGTACCACTTACGCTGAAGATGCTTTGGGTGGAATTGTTGATAGTAAGGGCAGTATTATTCACAGAACTAGAACCGCCTACGCTAATGTACAGGCCTTTCCCTGTGGTACTGGCATTGTTGATTTGCATACCGTAGTCAGCAGCCAAGTTCGTGCTAACCGTCGTCTTACCATTCAAGCCAACATTACCGGTGCCAGTAGCGAACGTACCGCTACCGCTTTGCGTAAAGTTGCCACCACTTACGGCTACACCATTGGTGGCAGTTAGCAGCCCGGCGTTACTAACACTTACCAGTGCTGTGCCACCAGAGTTTTGCAATTGCATCAGATCAACTGACTGGCTAGCAGCGCCCTTAACGACTATACCGATATTGTTAGCGGCACCCGTATTGATTTGGGTCGCTACACCACCGCCGGCTGCAGCGCCAGTCAAGCTAGTAGCCCCAGCGACAACTGTAAGCGTTTTGCCTGTAGCCACGCTGACATTGCCATTGAGCGAAACGTTTCCTGTGCCAGTACTAAACGTGCCTGACCCATTTTGGGTAAAGTTACCGCTCGCCATTGTTAGCCCAGTCGCACCAGTGATAGCTCCACCAGATATCGCTAAGGTAGTGCTCGTGACACTAAAAGTGCTCGAGGCATTACCGATCTGAACCGAGCCGGTGTTGACCGAACCGACAAATATCGTACCCTTAGTACCTGTCGCAGTGCCGGAGTCAATAGTTACTGAACCAGAGTTACCGGAAGTAGCATTGCCACTCTTAACGGTAATCGAACCGGTATTACCACTGGTTGTCGAGTCACCACTCTGCACACCTACAGCACCACTCGTCGAGGTTGCACCAGAGACATTACCACTAGTCAGGACGGCTGTAGAGGAGTTAGTCGATGCGGCTGTTTGTCCATTACTAGAGAAAACACCAGTTGCTGTAATAATGTTGCCGTTAGATTGTAGGCGGAAGATGTTGTTACCGTTGCTATCAAGGGCATCGATGAAGTTACCGGTGTAGCTAGCCGTACCGACCACACGGATGCCAACGCGGTTAGCTGCGGTTGCGCCTACCACTAGAGTGGCGTTGAGATTGTCAGCCGCAACTTGGCTGTATTCACCAATACCAACTTTGCGGCCCTGGGTATCTGCCCGGAATAGCGAGGCGCCTGAGCTGGTCTGGATCTCGACGCCAAAGTAACCATCTGAGGCATTCTTAAGTAGGGTTGAACCAGTCAGTGTTTTAGCGCCGCCAATTGTTTGAGTGCCTGCAGTCAGTAGCCCGGGATTGCTGCCATCAGCTGCGCCCAAAGTCAACGTGTTGCCAGAAATACTGGCGCCATTGGCATAAGAAGTGGCGTTGTTAAAAGTACCAACAGTATTCACGCCATTACTACAGCTGGCAAAACCCAAGGCACCGCTACCATTCGTATCTACCAAGCACGCACCGCTACCATTAAGCGCAGTAGGAAGAGTTAGCGTATAGCTGCTGCTAGTAGTGCCACTTTGTATTGTCACCGTGTTGGCGTTTGAAGAGTTGCTGTAGATCAGCGAACCAGTCGTCGTTGAAGCCTTGCCCAAGATAACCTTGCCGCTCGAAGTGTCGACCGTAAAGATATTACTGCCTGCCAAATTGCGCACCTGAAGCGCAGCAGCCGAGTCGGTTGAATTCTGCAGCAAGACTGCACCTTCATCCTGGACGCGGAAGACATCTTTCGAAGTGCCAGAATTATCTGTCAGCGTCAACAAGTCAAAGGCGCCGCTCTGCAAGACATTGACCGCCACCTTATTAGTAGATCGGACTGCGAATCGGGCTGTTGCCGATGTAACGTCGCCAACATTTACGCTGCCATCTAAGGTATCAGCATTGAACAGCTGGCTACCTGTAGAAGTCTGGACGTTCAAGGCGTTAGTCGAATCCTCGGCGTTCCGGAGGTTCAGAGGAGTCGTAACAACACCATCAAGCTTTATGCGGCCTTCACCATACAAAGGGTGGTTCGCAGTACTTAGCGATACTCCGGCTGCATCAATATAGACATTACGCGATCCGCTAGCATTATTGAATATGTACAGATACGCATTGCCGGCCACTGTACCAGGCGTCGTGAAGGTGTAGTACATCTGCGACCAACCGCTTGGGCTATATGCCATATTGCCGGATTGGTATGTGGCCTCAGTAGAGCCATCAGCCGCATAGCCAATACGGACGCTCGCGCCACTGCTACCGCTTACCTTAATAAAGGCAGAGAAGGTATATGAAGTGTTCGGAGAAAGCTGTATAGGATAGTTCACGCCTTGACCAACACCAGCAACACCAAATGACAAGGCCGCATTGCCAGAGTAATGCTGGCCGGTGGTACGCTGCAGGTTGGAAGTAGCGCCCCGGGCAGTCCAGCCGGCAGCGTCGGCCTCAAAGCTCGAGTTCGTAATTAAGTTAATGCTCTCAGGAGTCGTGTCGATACCCATGACGCTCGCGCCAGCTACATTTTGAACCTGGAATGCACTAATGCTATTAGTACTCCCCTGGAATAAGGCAGTGCCGTTAGCAGTAAGGCTCTTGCCTCCAGCAATAGTAGTGTCGCCGTTCAAAGAGACAGCACCTGTACCGGATTTAAGCGTACCGCTCGAGGCCGACTGGTCAATGCTGCCACTCGACAGAGTCAGGCCGGTAGCGCCTGAAATTGCGCCCGAATTAGATATGTCGATGTTTGAGGTATTCAACGAGAATGTACCACTGCCACCGCCTATATTCACCTGCCCATTTGAGCTGCCCGTATTAATCGACGTATTGTAGTTAGAACTGTCATTAAGGCTAATAGTTGCACCGCTAAATGTGGCGCCAGTCTGACCCGTTGTGGAGCCTGTAACTACCAGATCACCGTACACCGTAGTCGTGGTGCCGACGCTACCGATGTTCACCGCCGAAGCATTATCCGTGCCTAGGCTTAGTGTCGAAGCATCACTGCTGTCGAACTTGGAAGCCTGTAGTTCACCAGCCTTACCAATACCTGAGATGTTGAAATTTGCGTCCTGCTGAGGAGAAGTCGCATTCTGAATTGAATTTTCCGCCGCTGCGGCACTAGTTAGTAACGTGTATGTGCCAGCCGCACCCTGGTCGGGAATAATAAATATTTGGTTGCCGCCGGTAGTCGGCTGGAACTGCAACACGCCGGAATAGCCAGTAGCAGCATTGCGCTTAGCTAGTTCACCGGCCTTAAAAGCGTATGGGACACCGGTCAGTTTCAAGCGTGGGTTCATCTCACCGTCATATGTAGGTGTAGCCGTTTGAGTAGTGCCGCCGATGTTCATCGTCAGCCATAAGTCCTCGTCCCAGTTAATGGTCGTCGGGAAATCAGCCTGACTACCCAAGTTAACTGACAAATAGCCATTCTTAACACGAACACGGTTATCGCTACCGGCAGTAGCGCCATTAGCATCGTAGTATGCCTCCGACCACAAGCTGCTGCCACTACTACTAACGTCATATAGCTTAAATTCGATGTTGTAGTAGCCGTCTGAAACAATCGCACCGCTGGCTGTTTGTAGCCGGGCCTGGAAGTTCAAGTTGTCATTAGTTGCCGCATCGGCCTTTGCGGCCGGGGTGACAATCGAGAAGACAATCGCTAAAATCATTGCAACACAAAATGTCACTAGTCCAAGTATCCTTGGGCCGCGCACCAACAGTTCTCGTTTTTGCAGTGTTTGTTTAAACATTTGTTTTGTAGATTTTGATTTTGGTTTGCCACGCTATTTTTGCAACTGTTTTTGTGTTGCGAACGTAAAACCTTGTTTCCAGTATCTCTTAGGACAGCGGTCGACCTCAACCCAAAACTACTCTAATCTGAACTATTTTATAAAGCAGTTTAGCGAGTCGTTTGCACACTACAATTGTTGTGAATACGACACTGAACACATTTTTACATCTGTGATCTTCTTACCAACCACATTTTTATACTGTAAATATGTTTCTTATTTGTTGTAGAAAATAAAAAACTGTGGAAAAGTTCGATAACTTTATCCACAGTTTAATGTTTGGCATTGCACTTTTGCTGAGCGAATCGTCCTAAAGGACTTAAGCGATCTTAGAGATCTTCAGAGTAGTGTGGTGCTGGCGATGACCACGTATAGTGTGTACACGCTTTTTTGCCTTGTAGCGAATGCTGGTGACTTTGTCGGCCTGCGTGTCAGCTGCAACTACGCTAGCCACTACTTTGACCTTGTCGACGATTGGAGCGCCTACAGTGACTTTGTCACCATCCGCTACGAGCAAAGCTTCGAAGGATACTTCATTGCTGTCGCTCTTCAGAAGCTCAACCTCAATTGTGTCGCCTTCAGTAACGATGTACTGCTTGCCGCCGGTACTGATTACTGCTTTTTTCATAATCTTGAATAACCTTTACAGAAATATTAATACCATAAGATATTAACAGATTACACCGCCCCTGTAAAGTACCTCTCAAGCTTCACACCCGGCAGGCCAACTGACTGATAAATAGCCATACAAACTGTTGTAAATTAATAAAATGAGATATATTAGAACTATTGAAAACTGTTAGTCTTTATGACAACGATGTATTTATTGATACATTTACCGTTGTAACTAGCGCTATTTTACCGCATAAAGTCTTAAGTTACATTAAAAAAAGTAGCGCAATTGCGCTACTTTTTTTACCACGAAGCTCTTACTTTTAAGCCTGCGGTGACCGGCGTCGGCGTATTTGCTGCCGCACAGCGTACACAATTGAAGCCGCCAGAATTGCTACTGCTAGCGCTACTGGAATGATTACGCCATACCCTGTGTCAGCCAAGAAACCACCACCGTTTGACCCGCCACCGCCAGCAGTGCTACCGCCGGTCGAAGCCTGACATGAACCTTCATTGTAGTTGCCAGCACCGTAAGCACCACAATCATAGTTACTTGCCTGAGCTGTTATTCTTAAATACTGGATTGCCATTTGAACCTTCTCCTAGATTAAGGTGTCTAATACATCTTGCGTTAGTACCATAACCAATATACTATTAAGAATAGTACTACATAATTGGCTGCGTTACTATAAATGATAATGTCAGCTAAGGGAGAAGAATTATGTTCGGCTTAGGAACACCAGAGCTCATCTTAATACTCTTAATCTTAGTTTTGTTGTTTGGTGCAAGCCAGCTACCAAAACTAGCCAAGAGTATCGGTACATCGGCACGTGAACTACGTAAGGGTTTAAGTAACGATGATGACAGCAAAAAAGGTCCCGCTAATAACAGCGGTCCCAACAAAAACGTCTAAAAACAATGACAAAGGATAGTCGAAACACTATCTCATCCGTGACATTCATGGATCATATCGTCGAATTTCGACGTCGGTTAATGTGGGTGGCATTGGTGTTTGTTGGCGGCAGCTCGCTTGCGTATACATATCACAAGCAGCTGCTGGAGATAATTATGTCTCCATTACAGGGCCAAAAGCTTGTGTATCTGACACCTGGAGGTGGCTTTAGTTTCATATTCCAGGTGTCCATATACACCGGCCTTATACTATCCGCACCTTTTATAGTGCACCATATCTACTCTTTTATACGTCCGGCACTGCCTGAACGCGCACAACGCTCAGCTGGAAAAGTAGTACTAGCCTCTTTTGCATTAATCACTTTAGGCATATCATACGGCTACTTCGTAGCAGTACCGGCAGCATTATATTTCTTATCCGGTTTTGCAGGCGACAGCGTTACGCCTACGCTAACCGCAGACTCATATCTTAGCTTCTTCTTAAGCTACATTGCTGGCCTAGCAGTATTATCACTCGTACCACTACTGATAATTTTTTGGCACTGGATCAAACCGATGACTCCTAGAGGTTTGTTAAAATCTGAGCGTTGGGTCATTTTGTTAGCTTTCATTGCGGCCGCCGTCATTACACCAACACCGGATGCTGCGAACCAGGCTATGATTGCAGGTCCAGTTATTTTGCTCTACCAATTCGGCATTGCAGCAGTATTAGTTTCCATTGCCCGTCAAAAACGCCTGCTACGTCGCAGTAAAAAGAGTATTGTAGAAACCATCGACGAATTGCCAGAATCAGTAGTCAATGCCGTTCCAGCTTTGATCTCGGTGGCTACAACCCCTACCGTCTCCGTAGTCCAGTCACTAGCTCAAGATAACGCCCAGGTAAGACCAACGGCGATAGCGGTGTCATTCGCAGATTTGCCATCCCCCAAACCAGAGCCTACTGCCGAGCAACGAAAGATTGCCGTCATTCCGGTCTCGAGCTCGACATACGCCACTCGTCCACGCCCTTATGCTCAGGCCTTCCAAACGCAAGTGCCAGCCGCCCGTCCAGCACGCCGTAGTATGGATATTATTTCTCGACCGAATATGAATACATTACAGCCCGCACAGAGAACGGCATCACCACAAGCCCACAGCCTTCGGACTATTGGACGTAGTCTCAGCCTAGATGGTTTTGCCCCGGCTCAAATTGCATAAAAAATGTTGACACCAAACCAAAAGCGTTTACACTATAAAGTAACAAATAAAAAATAAAAATGTTCGATACGAAAGGCAAAAAAATGAAAGATCAACTCGACGCTCTCCTAAACAAAGATATGGATCGACGAAACTTTTTAAAGCACGTGGCATTCGGCTTTGCTACATTAACTGGAGTTGCTGGTCTGCTTAAGACCCTGACCAACATGGACCGACAACAGCCTGCCACATCAAGTCAGTTCGGGTATGGTGGTGGCTCATATGGTGGTGGCTCATCTCGAGACCTCCGAAGCTAGAACGTACTGGCTCTTCATATAAAAATACCCGATAGTAGAGAGACCTATCGGGTATTTTGTTTGGCGCACTTACTGCCGGGCTAAGGCAATACTCAGCATACGGCCTTCGACCTTAGCAGACTGTTCAAAAGCCACCTCCAGACCCGTAAGAGACTGGCTCAACTCTGTGGCCAGAGTCTCTTCCTGTATAAGGCTGCGATGCTCTGAGATAGCCTCGGATAGCTCAGGATCATCGGTCTGAAGCGCCAGACGGATACGATCGTCAACGTTCAAGCCGGCCTGTTTACGTGCGCTTTGCACACTTCGGATGATTTCACGCACCAAGCCTTCGCGCCGCAGCTCTGGGGTTATCTCTGCATCAAGCTCGATACGCAGGTTAACTTCCGCCTGCTCTTGGCTAGAGCCTAATTCGACCCGCTTAACATTCAACTCTTCTTGGGCGATATCTACAAAGGCCTGCTGAAAGTTCTTCTGGAAAGGTCTCTTGGGTAACAACGTTGCCGAAGCCAGCGGCTGGCGAACTTTAAGGCCTTGGCGCGCACGCTGTGATAAGCCCTGGTTAATTAGCTCGCGTAGCTCTGCCATATCTTCCAGGACCAACTCATTCACGTGTCCAGTCTGAGGCCAGTCCAACAAATGGACTGACTCCGCGATGTTGTTTCCGGTCAGCTTCTGGAAGAGTTCCTCGGCCAGAAATGGTGTGAATGGTGCAACGGTTATAGCAAATTGAACAAGTATATAGTGCAGTGTTTTGTAGGCATTATCCTTGTCAGCATCATCGCCAGCCTTCCAGAAACGGCGCCGGTTCCGGCGGACATACCAGTTGCTGGCATCATCCAGGAACGGCAATACTTCAGTCAATGCATTTGGAATGTCATATTTCTCCATATGCTCATCGATATGTTTTGTCAGCTGATGCACCCGCGACACGATCCATTGGTCAAGAGGGTTGTCTAACTTCACGGATGGATCATCCAGAGAACCATCCCACTCCCAGCCGTCGACTTCTGCGTACATCGTAAAGAAGTCGAACATATTCCACGCCATCGCCAATTTACGCTGGATGTCGTTGACGTCTTTATCTTTCAAAGCAAAATCTTCACCATTCAAAAGCGGCGATTGCAGTAGCAAGAAGCGCAAAGCGTCAGCGCTATATTCATCCATCAGTTCATTAGGATCAGTAAAGTTGCCAAAGCTTTTAGACATTTTACGCCCATCATTACCAGCCACTACACCCGTAACGATTACATTCCTAAAAGCTTTCTTCCCAAACAGACCAACATTCACAGCGTGTACATAATAGAACCAGGCTCTAACTTGGCCAACATATTCAACTATGAAGTCGCCGGGGAAATTCTGCTCAAACTTCTGAACGTTTTCAAATGGGTAATGGAACTGGGCGAATGGCATAGAACCACTCTCGAACCAGCAGTCCAATACCTTATCAATGCGTTTGTACTCGATACCGTCAATCGTAAAGGTGACATCATCAACCCACGGGCGGTGATAATCATCAAGCTCTATGCCACTTAGCTCTTTAAGCTCGGCATAGCTCCCCACCACCTTAATGTGTTCATTTCCGTTGTCATCATTACCTTTCCAAACCGGCATTGCGGTAGCCCAAAAACGGTCACGCGACAAGTTCCAGTCAGGAGCGGATTCAACGGTTTTAGTAAAGCGTCCCTGCTTAATGTGTTCTGGGAACCAATTGACATCACCGTTCTGCTCCAACATCTCGGTACGCTGGCCGTCAATATCCATAAACCAGCTAGGATGAGCCCTGTACATTAGTTTGGTGCCACAACGGTGGCAATGCGGGTACGAGTGCGTGATATATGTTATTTTCCATACAACACCTCGTTCATGTAACTCCTTGGCTATAGGCTTATTAGCATCCCAAACATACTGCCCCTCCCATTCGCCTTCGTTGTAAAAACCGTTATCATCGATAACATTAATAAACGGAAAGCCTTGCTGACGCGAAAGCACATAGTCTTCTTCACCATAAGCTGGCGCCAAGTGCACAATGCCCGTGCCCTCTTCCAAACTCACATAATCAGCATGCCAAATTTGATGCGCCTTTTGGCCGCGGTCCGCAAAAAGCGGCTGATACTTTTTGCCGACCAGTTCGTTACCCTGCAGTTCACGCACTAATTCATATTCTAATGGTTTGTGCTTTTCGTCAGTCAATACCTTACCCAGCAAATTCTTAGCCAAGATCAAACGTTCGCCCCCAACTTCAACCTCTGCATAGGTCTCGTTCTTATTTACTGCTGCTGCCGTATTTGCTGGCAAGGTCCAGGGGGTGGTTGTCCACGCCAACTCATACGCATCCTGGTCGACCAGCTTAAACTTC
>Ga0190273_10000505_pt1 | contig 14630 bp, 11 predicted proteins | sample Popmic504IS_FD_134513 | JGI IMG/M metagenome (GOLD analysis project Ga0190273, IMG submission 134513) | Populus adjacent soil microbial communities from riparian zone of Shoshone River, Wyoming, USA - 504 IS | ecosystem: Environmental > Terrestrial > Soil > Riparian zone > Trees stand | place... | reverse complement strand
CCCTCCGTGTTCGAGGCTAGAACAATCCTGTCTCCCTGCGCATAGGCATAGGCGAGTGTGGGCGGCGACGAAGCCCCTATGGACTTCAATGCCTGCTGCTGTTCTTCAGACATGCTCTTTGACTTCGCCACGCGCTCGGCCAGCGGCTCGATCAAAGGCGCTAGGTCGTGATAGAAGACCGCAGAGAAGTTCGCGTTTCCATCCGCCGGAAGCTGTGCCGTAAAGCGCGGCGAGCGCAGCAGCGTAATGCCCGATTCGCGATAACGTAGGCTGCGATCGACCAGCGCGCGGCTCGGCGCGGCCACCAGATAACCGTCCGCGTAAGCGTAATGAACCTCAAGCCCAAGGTCGGGAGATTTCAGAGCATAGAAAGTGCGCCCATTGATCTCCGCGCGCTCCCATTGCAATCCGGCCTTGCCTTCTTTCGCGGCCCATTGATTTAACTGTTCGACCACGCGCTCGAAGCTCTGTTGCAGACGCGCCTGGTCGTAAACCTCGAAGACCATTTTCCATGAAGGCGACGGCAGGATTGGCCCATCGATGGCGAAGGCGAACTCGCCGCCGAGCGGTGCTGCGAAATCGTCGCGGATATTTATTCCCTGTTTGGCCTGCATCTCGTTGAGATTGCGGCGCAGATCGGGCTTAACTGTCTCAAGAAATGCGAGCAGGTCGTCGACGAGCGCCGTCGGTTCTTTGACGACGAAGGCGGCGGCCACGTTCGCGTCCGGCGAGATGTATTCAAGTGCGCCCATAGGCCCTGGCGCTGCGAGCCATGAAGTCATACCGCGTCGCCCCTCGTTAAAGGTCAGGCTGGCGCGACTATGCGTTTTACCGTCGGCTTCCCTTTGCTCGACGATGAAATCTTTCAGATCGAGCAATCCCAGTTTGCGGTAAGCCTCAATGCGCGTCTGCGCGTCTTTCGATGCCTGGCCCTCGCGCACGGCACGCGCGATGATCTTTTCCAGATCGGCGGCGACGATCAGGCCCGCTCCCTCTTTGTAGATCGCGTCGATGCGCGAATAGAAGGGAGTCGCGGCGAAAGAGTTTGCCGTGGGCGAAGTAATTGCTGTTTGCAGCCTTTGCAACTGCTCAAGCTTGGGCGCGACGGCGAAGAAGTCCTGCTGTATCCAGATCAGAATCTCTTTCGGTTGCTTACCCTTGCTGCCATCGGTCGCGGACGGAGTTGCGGCTGCAACGGTGCTGAGCGGATCGTCTATGATGCGCACGACGGGGCCGTTCTTGGCGAGCAGGTTGACGGCTCTGATCTTCGGCTCAAGATAGGGACGAAAGCCCGCGGAGTTTTTCAGTTCGCCGAGGACTAGAAAATTGTCCGGCTCGCCGCGCTCGTTCATCTCTGCCGAGGCGACGATCTCTGATCCAAGGTATTCACCGAACTCTCTGAGCTGTCCGATCATTACATTAAGTCCGGGGCCGCCGTGACCGTCCTTTTGCTCTTTATCCCACCATTCGCGCAGCGCAGGGTTCTGGTTGATGCGCTCCTGCATAATCTTGTGCGAGTCGCTCAAGGTCGTGCTGATGTTGGGCAGCGCCGCGTAGAGCACAGTCCCTTCGGGCATCAGGTTGAGGAAGCGCGTCGAGAAACGAACCTCAGGCGGCGTAGCCTTCTGCTCAACTTCCTTGCGCAGCGATGCCAACTCGGAGAGCAGCTTGACGTACTGTTCGGACTGACGACTCCAGCTGATTTCGTCCTTGATAGGTACAAGGTTAAGGCTCGCCTGCGAGGTCGTTTGATCGCCGGGATGCAGCACGCGCTCCCCTCCGGCGTGATTGACATGAACCTCGCCCTCGACGACAGAGACGCGCGAGCCCTTCGTTCCGGCATTGACGGAGAAGATCGTTCCCGTCACGGAGACGAGCGAATCTGGCGTGGCAACATAGAGATGGCGCTGGCGTTGCTTGGCCGCCTGAACAATCACGTTCCCGCGATCGAGATGAACTGTCACGCCTCCCGCGTTTTCCGAGACGGAGAATTCCGAGCGCTCTTTCGTTTCGACGAGCGAGCCGTCTTCGAGCCGCACCACGACGTAAGCATCCTTGGCCGTGCGCAGCTTTTCGCCCTTCGGAATCTCTTCGCCGACATGAAGCGCGCGGCTTTCAGTATCGGACACCCTGTAGACCGCTCCGTCCATCGCGACGACCGTTGCACGCGCCGCGCCAGAATTAGAGAAACGCTGGAAGACCATAAAAGCCCCGAGGGCGAAACCGATGACGAGTGTCGCCGCGATGGCCCAGCGCCAGGCAGGGTACGCAGAGCCTTTGGCAGCTTTACCTGCCGTGGCATGGACTGGGCGAGCGGCCTCGACACGTCCTGTGCGCGCACGCTTGAGGGCTTTGCGACACGGAATACATTCGTGCGTGTGATCGGCGAGCAGCAGAGCGCGCGCTTCCGACAACTGGCCGCGCAAATAGGCCGGGATCAGCGTCTGGAAATCGGCGCAGCCTTCGATCAACTCGGCTGGCGCAGCCTCAATCTGATGCGATTCAGAGAGGCGCGCTCGCTCCGCAGAGAGTTGCGACCAGACGCGATCTCTCGCGCCATTGATGGTGGCTGCGTCGATCTCTTCGTTCTTTATTCCGGCGGTCACTCGATCAAGAATGGCGTCAGGTTCATTATTGTTATGCTTCATGATGTTTCTCCAAATACTTGCCGATCTCTTTGCGCAGTCGCGCGCGCGAGCGATGCAGAAGAACTCCGACGACCATCTGCGATGTGCCGAGCAGGTCTGCTATCTCTCGATTGTCGTAACCCTCGAAGTAGCGAAGCGCGAAAATGGAGGCGGCCTTTGGGCCAAGCTTACTGACCGCCTGGCGAATCAACTGGCGAAGCTCTTTGTCCGCATGCTCGACCTCCGGGCCTGAGGCGCGGCTCGCTATCTTTTCAGTTTCACTGTCCTGAAGATTGATGGACGGATTGCTGCGGCGGCTTCTGATGACATCGAGGGAAGCGTTGATGGCGGCGCGCATCAGATATGCCGCAGGGTTAGGCGCAAGCTCGAAACCTTCCGTGCGGCGCACCAGACGCAGGAAGACTGTTTGCAGCACGTCTTCGGCGTCCGTGGGGCTTCCCGTAATACGGTAAGCGGTGCGAAATATCTGCTCTTGATGTGCGCGAAACAGGCTCTCCAACTCGTCCGGGGGATTGGGGAGCGGTTTCAAGTGCGCGGCGGTTGCTGGCACTGCTTCGTCCTCCTTCAGACTGTCTCTACCTGTAATAACGTCGTCCAAGGGTATTTATTAACACTCCCCGAAGAAATATTTTACGTCCTGGATTTTGACCGTACTGAAATGAGTTTAAGCGGAGGGAATGCTGCAAGAGGTGACTTTGGCCTTGAATTAAAAGCCAAGTCACCTCTCAAACTGCTCTGTGTACCGGCACAGCTGATTGTCAGAGGGTCTGGCTTAAGTTCCCGGCTCCTTAATGCCCACGTCCGTAAAGGCTTTGTTGATGGCGGCGAGCTTGGCCTTCTGCATTTGCTGCGGCTCATTGCGAAAGAGGGTCTGCGCCGCCAGCGTGACGCCGCGACGACTGGCGCTGAAATCCGAATTGCGCGTCAGGTGTTGCGTCAACGCAATATAGAAGATGGCCGCCAGCTCGTTCGGTTTGAAGATGTAGTGCTTTTCGGGGTCGCGCGCCGTCATTATTTTATAAGCGGCGAAATTGTGAATGCCGCTGTTGATGTGTACGCCGCCGTAATCTCCCTCTGCGGTGACGGGCAAATTCCTATACTTCTTCATGTGCTCGGGCTGATTATAGCGTGAAGGCTTGCTTAGATCGCGAAGCGGCTTATCATTGGCGGTTAATCCCTCGCCTAGCTCCCAGTTCCATTTGCCTATATTCGGTTGATCGTAGTTCGAGATGATGACGCCGAAGATGTCCGAATAGGACTCGTTCAAAGCTCCGGACTCTGCGGCATATTCCAAACGCGAAGTATCATTGGTCACGCCGTGAAACATCTCGTGCCCGACGACATCCAGATTGACCGCCAGCGAACGCAACTCTGTGCCGTGCAGCACCTGGCCGTAGACCATCTGCCGTTTGGCCGGTGTCCAGAAGGCATTGAACCACTGTTTCTGGCCGGGACTATATTTCACCACCACGCAATTGACGGTCGAGATCAGCGCGCCGCCCTGATTGTCTATGTTGTTGCGCTTGAGAACTTCGCGCAGGAATTTGGCGACGGCTGTGGCATTGGCATGCGCGCTCACAGCCGCTCGCTGCCAGGGGTGCGGCGGATTGGTGACGGGACTGCCCGGCAGCTTATGCGAGTTGACGGATGGGTCTGCGTATTTGAAGTCATAGGTTAAGACGTTAAGCTGATCGTCATGGAGCGTTTTGTTTCCCTGCTTCGAGCTAAAGCGAATCGAGCGCTGTTTGCCCAAACCATCCAAAGCGTTCTCTTCATTCGGCCCGGCCATCGTCGCCGTTCGGGGCAACTCTGCCACCAGCGCGCCCGTATGAGCGTCGATAATATAATCCATGATAAACGGCACGCGATTCGGCACTGAACCGGCTTTGTCCGGTCTCTTGATGGGCACGTCCTCGATGATATAGACGAGACGCCAGCGATTACCATTACTGTCAAAATAATAGTAGAGCCGGGGCGTCAACCCTTCGGCTGACTTGCCGCCCGCCAGCTTCAATGCCTTTTTAAGAGCATCGGCGGGCGCTACTTTTGCGACGGGGCTGATACCGGAAGGCGTGCCGAGCGCCGAATTGATCGCCAGAAATTCGTTGTTCTCATCAAGCTCTACAGTCACCAGCGAGCTGTAGATCGGAATCTGGTTAAAGGTCTGGCGAAACTTGACGGTCTTCGTATTGGTCAGGGGCAAAGTTTCCGTGCCGAGGCTCTTAAAATCGCTGCTGCTCGCATCACTGGTTTGTGGGGCTGTGAAAGAAGGCACGGCGTCGCTAGCAAGAGATTGCTGAAGGTACTGTCGCGCAACTGTCTCAGGATCAAGATTGCTGACCTCGTCACTTGCGGCCATCCCAAATCCGCGGAAGCTCGGACGCGCAGCCCTCAGGGCATCAAAAGTAGGAGCATCCTTCGGATCATTTGAATGCATGGCGAAAGTGCGAAAACCGCTACGGCTTGAACCTCGACCGCCGCCGCGTGAAGAAGCGGACGCGCGCTTTCCGGAAGCTTTCGTCGTCCCCTTCCTGCCTGACTTCTTAGCCGAACCTTTTTTCGTACCTTTTTTCGTTGCCATAGATTTTTCTCCCAGGGGATAGAATTATCTGTCCGCTCACACAGATGTCGTGATGAAATAGATTCTAAGTTTCTCTGGAGTGTTGATGATTGCCGACAACAACATCGACGGTTATATGCTCAAGAAAAGTTGACGTGAGATTAACAGGAGAGGAATCCCTCGAAGGAGTCTAAGTCTCTTGTTAACGAAAGCCTGAAACGCGCGCAATTTACTCCTGTCGCTTAGGCTGAGTCAAGAGAAAGTCTAACTGACGATGCGCGGACTTTTTTCGGCAGCGAAAGGGCTCTCTTTGAAACTGCGCAGGAGGTTTTCGACATCGCTTAATTCACTGCAAGACCGTTTTCCAGTGGACTCGATTTGGCTGACTTCGAGCCCATATATTCATTGACGCTTACTGTAGAGGCGCATAGAATACGCGCCACGAGAGGAGGAACACTTCCGTGAATAAACTAAAAGTCCGTGTCAACAGGTCAAGGCCTCAATCAATGACCAGGCAGATAACGGATCAGCTTGCCGGATTGATTAATACGGGTATCCTGGCGGCTGGTGAGATGCTGCCGAGCGAACGCACGCTAGCGGATTCGCTAGGGGTCGCGCGCAATGTGGTGCGCCGCAGTTACGACTACCTGACATCGAGCGACTTGATTTCGGGCGAGGGTCGTCGCGGCAGGCGCGTGCGCGGAGGCGGCAGCGCATCTTCAAGCAAGAAGAGCGCAGCAACATCGCGCGCCTCCGGCAAGAAGTCGAGCGCGAAGAAAGGAGCAGCGCGTAAAGGCAGCAAGAAAGCTGGCAAGAAATCTTCCAAAGCCGGTGGCAGGAAGAGTCGATAGCATGAGAGGCTCCTCGCGTCTCAAACTCTATGTGAGAGCTTTGCCAAGGCTCTAACCCGTCTAACCCGATAAGCAAGACCTCCCAAAGCTGTACAGAAAAGAGCGCCTGAGCAAACATCTCACCGTTGCAGGTAGGAGTCTGCCCGAACGCGCTGGCCCGCACGGAAAGCGGATGAGAAGGGGGAAATATGGAAAATAATTTTCAGCGCGTTGGAGCGCTTAGCAATACTCACGTTGGTAGAGAATTCGAGGAGGCCGCCCAACTATTTTTTGCCAAAACGGGTACTTTGCTTCAGCCTAGTTTCAGCGTAGAAGTTGGATACAAAATTAAGAAGCCTCACAAATTCGATTTAGGCAGCAAAAAGCCACCGATACTCGTTGAGTGCAAGTCATATACATGGACGAGTGGCGGTAATACGCCTAGTGCAAAAATCAGGGGATTAAACGAGGTCATGCTTTTGTTTAGCGTCGCCCCGAAGAAGTATCGAAAAATCCTATTTGTCCTGAAGCATCTGCGCAAAGACGTAAGTTTGGCCGCACACTATATCAAGACACAGGGACACCTAATCGGACCGAAGATCGAAATTTGGGAATTTGACCTTGAAAAAAAACACGCTGAGCGGGTATTCCCAAATTCAAATTGATCCACAGCTTCTCCCCTCGCTGGACTTCCCATTTGAAATACATTAACTTCGAATTTCAATAAGTTACCTCTCGATTGAAAACGATTTCGTCCCGCCGTAGCTCTCGGCGTCTCTTTAGACACTTGATTCCGGCAAACATATTTTGAGGAGGTTTTAGTTCAACACGCATGAGCACAGTTCCCAATAAAATCATCTACTCGATGGTCGGTGTCGGTAAGAACTACGATAAACGGGCCGTCCTCAAAGACATCTATCTCTCATATTTTTACGGAGCAAAGATCGGCGTCATAGGTCTCAACGGCTCAGGGAAAAGCTCTCTGCTGCGCATCCTCGCCGGGGTCGATAAAGAATTCACGGGGCAGACAGTTCTCTCGCCCGGCCACACGGTCGGATTTCTGGAACAGGAACCCATCCTTGACGACTCTAAGACCGTGCGCGAGATCGTCGAAGAGGGCGTGCAGGATGTCGTCGATCTGCTCAAAGAGTTCGATGCAATCAACGAGAAGTTTTCCGAGCCAATGTCCGATGATGAGATGGCTCAGCTTCTGGAACGTCAGGGCGCTGTGCAGGAAAAGCTGGATGCGGCTGATGCCTGGGAGCTGGACTCGAAACTTGAGATGGCTTTGGATGCGCTGCGCTGTCCGCCGGGCGAGACGCCCGTCAAGATTTTATCCGGCGGCGAGCGTCGTCGCGTCGCACTCTGTCGGCTGCTCCTGCAAAAGCCCGACATACTTCTGCTGGACGAGCCGACCAATCATCTGGACGCAGAGTCCGTCGCATGGCTTGAGCATCATCTACAGCAATATGCCGGGACGGTCATCGCCGTCACACACGACCGCTACTTTCTGGACAACGTGGCGGGCTGGATTCTGGAGCTTGATCGCGGGCAGGGCATTCCCTGGCAGGGAAATTATTCTTCCTGGCTTGAGCAGAAGCAGATACGTCTGAAGCAGGAGGAGAAGACTGAGTCCGAGCGACAGAAGACGCTCGAACGCGAGTTGGAATGGATACGCATGTCGCCCAAAGGGCGTCAGGCCAAGAGCAAGGCTCGCATCAATTCTTACGAAGCGCTGCTCTCTCAGGAGAGCGAGCGCCGCGCAGGCGATCTGGAGATTTACATACCGCCCGGCCCGCGTCTGGGCAACGTCGTCATAGAGGCCGACGCTGTGACGAAAGCTTACGGCGATCATTTGCTGGTAGACTCTATGACATTCTCTTTGCCGCCGGGCGGCATTGTCGGCGTCATTGGCCCAAACGGCGCTGGCAAGACTACGCTCTTCAGGATGATTACGGGACAGGAACAACCTGACGCCGGAACAATCCGCACGGGCGAGACCGTGAGGCTTGCCTATGTGGATCAGAGTCGAGACACGCTACGCCCTGAAAAATCTGTCTGGGAAGAGATTTCAGACGGGCAGGATACTGTGACGCTTGGGCCAAGGCAGGTCAATTCGCGCGCCTACGTCGCGCGCTTCAATTTCGGCGGCGCGGATCAACAGAAAAAGGTCGGCACGCTCTCCGGCGGCGAGCGTAACCGTGTTCATCTGGCGAAGGTCTTAAAAGAGGGCGCAAACGTGTTGTTGCTCGACGAGCCGACGAACGATCTGGATGTCAATACGATGCGCGCGCTTGAGGAAGCGCTTGAGAACTTCGCAGGCTGCGCCGTCGTGATTAGCCACGACCGCTGGTTTCTTGATCGCATAGCCACGCACATCCTGGCCTTTGAAGGAGAGAGCCGCGTCACATGGTTCGAGGGCAACTACTCTGCCTACGAAGCGGATCGCCGCGCGCGCATGGGCGCGGCGGCAGATCAGCCGCACCGCATCAAGTATCGCCAGTTAACACGCGGCTGAACGACAGTCAACCGCCGGGCAATGTGGAACTGGAAAATAATAGTCTGAAGTATTAGACTTCAGTAGAAGGCCGGTGAAACAATGACGACGCTGGAAAATACTCAGACATTGCCTTTGCGATTAACGGAAGACGGTACGATTCGCATCAAGGATTCGCGTGTGAGCCTTGACTCTGTTGTACATCATTACAAGCTTGGGGCAACTGCCGAACAAATCGCCCAGAAATTCCCCTCACTCGATTTGGCGGACATCTACGCGGCAATTACCTACTATCTCAATCACGAAGAAGCCATCGAAGAGTACCTGCGACATCAGGAAGCGACAGGCGATGAGATTCAAAAGAAAATAGAATCTGATCCGCAATATCAAAAAAAATCCGCAAAACTCCGCGCACGTTTAATGGCTCGCAAAACGGAACTCAAACAAGCTTGACTGCTACGAGTATACACTGGCTGAACGTACCTCTCTGTTATGAACTTTTAGCCATGTAAGTCTTCATGATTGAGCAGACGGCGTAGCGAATCTTATTCAGGGAACTTCTACGAGGATTCCAGATGTAAACCGATGTTGCGTTTGTTAATTGACCAAGATGTTGACCACGACATAGTGCGCGGATTGATGCGTCGCATTCCGCAGCTTGATGCTGTGACGGCCTTTGAAATTGGAATGAGTGCGGCGACCGATCCTGAATTATTAAAGTGGGCGGCGAAAGAAGGACGTATCATCGTCACACATGATCGTAAAACCATGCCGGGACATGCGGCTGAATTAATGGACAACGGAGAAACTATCGCCGGACTTTTCGTCGTGCCTCGTAGTATGCCGATTTATCATGTGCTTGAGGATTTGCAGTTGATGATAACTTGCAGCGAAAACGGCGAGTGGGTGAATGTCATACGCTATTTACCTTTTTGATCTTTCCGCCAAAACCTGTTAATTAAAGAGCATCCGTGAGACGCCGCAGATCAGCCGCACCGCATCAAGTATCGCCAGTTAACACGCGGCTGAGTTTTGTGTTAGGGTTTCACTCTTTCAGGGTGGCGGTTAAAGCTCGAACGGGTTGTTGACGAGCGCGGCGGCGCGCATAACTCTCGCACACTTTTTTGCTTCTCTTTACTTAAGGGAATTTTAACGGAGATATTGATATGACAGAGAACAATGATTTTTTTGACGACATCATCAATGACGAGCTTGAGACGAACGAATTTGAGATGTCAGAGGATGAAGAGGACGACGTAGTGCCCGTTGATGTGCGCACGGTCGTAATGACGAAAGAGGATATGATCGCCCTGCTGGGATTGAAGACCTCGCCACAGGGCGGACTGATCGTGCGCGTCGATCCGCGCGAGAATAATCCTGCGGCACAGACCTACGATGATCCTGCGGCGGCCAGGAAATGGTTCAATCGCAGCCTGGCGACGAGCCGTCGCAACGGCTGGCAGGTTATTTTCGACGGCGTACCCATCTACGGCTGAGAAGAAGCCTTCGCGAATCCTCGCGCTATAACCCAGCAGAACCTTTCGATCACTTTCTTTTGCAGACCGTGTGTGCAACCGTAGCGAGCACAGGCGGTCTGCTTTTTGTTAAAGCGCGTTCGGTATACCATCGAAAAAGTCTAAACACGGACAGAGCCTCGTTACATTTTTATGAAGGAACGGGATGAAAAAGACCGTATGAGTCTGAGGGCATCATGGCGCTGGTGGATCGGGCCTGCTTTGCTGACGTTGATACTGGCGCTCTATTTTCAAGACCCGTTCGCGGGCGATTGGGATGCGCTGGACTATACAGTGCTTGCCATTAAAGGCCAGCCCTCTTCTATGATTCTGGGGCGCATGCTCTTTATCTTTGAGAACCATTTCCTGTGGCGCATTGCTCATGCGTTGTTCAATCTGCAACCCGAACATGCTTACCTGCTTTTCAAGTACGCCGTTATTCTGCAAAGCCCGCTGGCAACCGTCGCCTGGTGGGTGCTCGCACGTGATTTGACGGCTTCGGTGCGCGCGGCCACGGTCGCTGCGCTGCTGCTGGTCATCTCGCCTTTTTATATCATCTATAGCGGGCAGGCGATGACGGAGATTCCTTCGCTGCTGCTGCTGGCCGTCGCGCTCGTTCTGCATCTACGCGGACTGCGTTCAGGAAATACATTGATGGTGCTCCTGGGCGCGGCCCTCTTGGGATTGGGCGTGAATGTGCGCGAGGGCGTCGCGCTCTTTGCTCCCTGGCTGGTCTTTGCGCCGTTTGTTTGCGGGTGGAGATTTGGACGCCGCGAAGTAACGATCATGCTAAGCGCCTGCGTGATCTTTGTGATCTGCGCGTTTGGCCCGTTCAGTCTCTGGTGGTGGCTGGACATTGACCATTATCGCAAGGCATGGCACGGATGGTTAGAGTTCACACGCATAGAGTCCGCGAATCACCCCGTCACTTTGAGCAATATGTGGCCGCTGCTTCATTTCTTTTTTATCGCAGTCGCGCTCGCGCTCATCGCTTTCCCGGTCGCAGCTTTTCAGGAATGGAAGCGGCGCGGGTTTTCAGCGCTGCTCCTGCTCGCAGTGATCGGTTTCTTCGCCAATCTCTCATTGATCGTGCATTACAGCGTCGTGCTCAACGGGCGTTATCTGTTGACGGGAGCGCCAGCCATGCTGCCGCTCGTCGCGGACTATTTTCTACGCGTCGAGACGGCGAGGTGGAAGAGCACACGTCGAGCATTCCTGATCGTCAGCGCGTGCCTGTTTGTGACCGCCGCGAGTTTCTATTTTTACTCATGGCCTGTTGGCAGCGAATATATCAGGCAGCGTACGCTGGCGAAAGATTACCGCACGCAGCTCGCGCTTGTGCCGAGCGATGCGGTGATGATTTCAGGGACACAGACGGTCGCCGTCACCTACTGGCGCGGACTCGGCGCGGGCCGCTGGGACACGATCGGCAGCGGCGTGGCATGGCCCGGCCCACAACTTCAACAGGTGATAGAGAAATACCTGAGCGAAGGCCGCAGAGTTTTTCTGGACACAAACCCGCGCTGGTGGGCCATGAACGACTGGCAACTCTCAGAGAGACGCACGCTCATAGACATCGAGCCGCGCTTCCGCTTTCGCCGCATCTCCGACACCCTCTACGAGCTCAGACCACCGGACGACACAACCGCCAACGACCATCCCGATCTGAAAGACAAGATGAAGTTGGGAGAATAAAAGTACTGATGATGGATGCTTGATTCTATACTGAATCGAAAATCGCTCCAGTGCGCAAAGACAGTTTAAGTTGAATCTTTTATTGCGTAATTCTCCTGACAAGGCGTACACTTTGCGCCATTCTCATGATAGGGTGCTCAGCCTTGTTCAGGAAAAGGGTGCCAGAGGATAGTTCCGTCCCTCGCAATTCATCGTATTCAAATAATCCTTTGCATCCCAATGCTGAAGCAGCGTGCGAACCTTGCTCAACAGCATCGCCGCCGCTTCGCCCAAATATAATCGTTGGGATGTGCGAACGTCTAGCGTTCCAGACTTTTCAGCGTCGCCGTCAGGCCGCGTTTAAGGAGAATAGTCATGACCGACCTCCCTGCTAATCCAGCAGCAAAAATAGCAGCGGTGATAGTTCTTCTCTTGGTTGTCATTATCAGCAGCGCTTGCCAGAGCGATATTGAGCGCGATATTGCCAAAGGCAACAAAGCCGTCTCACGCCGCCCGGCGGACCCTTCTGCTTACAACGAACGCGGTGAGGCCTATTATGCCGCGGACCAGTACGACAAGGCCTTTGCGGATTTCAACAAGGCTATCGAACTCAAAGCGGACTATGCCGAAGCGTACAATAATCGCGGCAGGGTCTATTATGTTTACGGCCTGAATAGAGAGGCAAAAGCTGACTGCCGTAAGGCCCTTGAGCTAAACCCCAACTATGCAGCGGCTCATAACACCTGGGGTGCTCTCTACGAAGGCGACGATAATATTGCTTTGGTGAGTATTAATAAGGCGATTGAGTTGAAGCCCGATTTCGCCAGAGCTTATATGCATCGTGGTTATTTGTACGCGCAGCGAGGCGATTATGATCTTGCCCTTGCGGATTTCAACAAGGCGATAGAAGTTAAGCCGGACTATGCTGATGCATACTATTACCGAGGCTGGCTTTACGAAGTCAAAAGCAATTATGAACAGGCGCTGGCGGATATAACCAAAGGCATCGACGTTCAACCGGATAATTCCGGTGGCTATAGCGCACGCGGTTCCTTTTACGACCGCAACCGCGACGGTGACAGAGGCGTAAAGGATCATGACAAGGCGATAGAGTTGCTGGGCGCTGCGATTACGGAACAACCGAACAACGCCTTTCTGTACTATAAGAGGGGTCAGGCGTATTCCAGCAGAAACAGAGCGGGCGATCAGGATCGCGCCCTTGCCGATTACAGCGTAGCAATCGAATTAAAACCGGATTTTGTTAATGCCTATGACGAGCGCGGCGTAATTCACTTCAACAAGGAAAACGTCGTCAGCGCCTTCGCCGATTACAACAGAGTCCTTGAGTTAGATCCGGAGCGTGTGCGTGTTTACATCAATCGGGGGCAAGCTTATACGCATGTGGCCGATTATGAACGCGCTGTAGCGGACTTTAAAACAGCCATCGACCTCGATCCCGCTTCCGCACGGGCCTACAAAGAACGTGCGTTGGCATACGACAGGGGGGACAATTACGAACTCGCCCTCAAGGATTATAGTAAGGCGATCGAGCTAGACCCAAAGGACGAGAACATGTACGACAGTCGTGGCTTTCTGCAACTGAAGCACGGCACGACTGACCAGGCCATCCTGGATTTCAATAAAGCGATTGAGCTGAAGCCGGGCTTCATTCGAGCCTACAGACATAGGGCAGCCGCGTTCGCCAAGCTGGGCGACACTGTTCGAGCCGACGCCGATCAGAGGAAAGCCACGGAGATCGAAGGCCCTGCACCTGCGGCTCAGACGAATCCACATCCGGAACTCGACGCCGAACAAATAGCGGCAATCATTCAAAAGTTTTTCCAGCGTTGGGGAACGCTTTTAGGTGTCGCCTCTGTTTTAATCAGTCTCCTGGCACTCTTACGAATGTCCGGCTCAAGCCTTGGAAAGATTGCCTCAAATACGCACTCAATCGAAACCGAGTTGTCGTCTTTAAATAGAAAGCTATCCGATCTTCAAACCGTCCTAAGGGACATGGGTACTCAGAACAGGCCGCCCGGCTGAAGACCTTTGACGGCAGCTATCATCTTTTCCAGTGCGACGCGGGCCAGCGTGGCGAGGATTCTTGTTCCGGCGCGCAGTGTTCCGGTGAGCGTGCCTGAGACTTTTGACTCGCCGCCAATGCGGCGGCGGTGATTGACCGGCAGCTCCAGTATGCGCAAGCCCGCCCGTGCCGCGCGCATCTGCATCTCCAGATTCCAGCCGTACGTCTCTTCCTGCATGTTTAAGTGTTCCAGTCGGTCGCGGCGTATTGCGCGAAACGGACACATGTCCGTGTAACGCACGCCGTAGAGAAGTCGCAACAGCATGCCTGCGACGCGCCCGGCAAACAGTTGCTGAAAATTCATACTTCCCTTTTCTCGCTCACCGCGCGTGCGCGAGCCGATGACGAAATCATGTGTGCCCGCACGTATCGGCTCGATCAGTCTCTCCATCAATTCGGGACAATCGCTGCCGTCACCGTCAAGGAAAACTATTATCTCGCAGTCCGGCGCAACCGCTTGCACGCCTGCGCGACATGCGCGCCCGTATCCTCTCTGCGGCTCATGGATGACGCGCGCGCCCGCCTCTCTGGCACGCTCAGCCGTCTGGTCGTCACTGCCGTTATCGACCACGATCACCTCATCTGCGAGCTCGCGCGGAATCATTCGGACGACCTCGGCGATGCACGCCTCTTCGTTGAGCGCAGGGATCACGACCGAGACGCTGCGTGGAACGGAGCCCGGCGTCTTATTCGATATGGCTTTCATAAAATCTCTTCGCCCGAAGGATGAAGGCCGCTCGTGTGACTGCCTGCCTCCGTCCGGCGACGAAGAAGTTTACGCCAGAGTTCCGGCAGGCAAAGGAAAGCAAACAGCGCGTAGAGAT
>Ga0190273_10000504_pt1 | contig 14644 bp, 12 predicted proteins | sample Popmic504IS_FD_134513 | JGI IMG/M metagenome (GOLD analysis project Ga0190273, IMG submission 134513) | Populus adjacent soil microbial communities from riparian zone of Shoshone River, Wyoming, USA - 504 IS | ecosystem: Environmental > Terrestrial > Soil > Riparian zone > Trees stand | place... | reverse complement strand
GACTCGGGGGCCTTCGGGGTGTCCTCGGTCACGAGCGCGGTGTCCGGCGTTCCGTAGACGGCCGCGCTCGAGGAGAAGACGACGCGGTCGATGCCGAGGGCCTGCATCCGCTCGAGCAGCACGGCCGTGCCGGTGACGTTCTGCTCGTAGGTGTGCAGGGGCCGCTGCACCGACACCCCGGCGTACTTGAAGCCGGCGAGGTGCACGACACCGACGACCTCGTGCTCGCGCAGGGTCCGGGTCACCAGGGCGGTGTCCACGATGGTCCCCTCGACGAACGGCACGCCGTCCGCGACGAAGTCGCGCCGTCCGCTGGACAGGTCGTCGATGACGACGCTGTCCAGCCCCTGGTCGCCGAACGCGCGGACCACGTGCGCACCGATGTAGCCGGCACCTCCGGTCACCAACCAGGTCATCGGCGCTGTCCCTCCGTCACGTGCTGCTCGTCGTGTTCGACGGTCCTCGGCGGCCCGCTGGGGGACGACCCTAGCGAGTGCCTCGGATCGTCCGTGACCAAGCGGCGCTCCCCGCGTGCCAACCGGTACGTCGGGGAGTAAGGTGCGCCACGGTTTCCCACCGGTCAGCCAGGAGGAACGATGGTTCTCGCCGCGACGTCAGAGCTACGACTCGACACGAACTGGGTCGACTACTTGCTCATCGCCGTCTACTTCGTCTTCGTGCTGGGCATCGGCGTCCTCGCCAAACGAGCGGTCTCCAGCAGCATCGACTTCTTCCTGTCCGGCCGCTCGCTGCCCGCCTGGGTCACCGGGCTCGCCTTCATCTCCGCGAACCTCGGCGCCGTCGAGATCATCGGCATGTCCGCCAACGGCGCGCAGTTCGGCATCCCCACCGTGCACTACTTCTGGATCGGTGCCGTTCCGGCGATGCTGTTCCTCGGTGTCGTGATGATGCCGTTCTACTACGGCTCCAAGGTGCGCTCGGTGCCGGAGTTCATGAACCGGCGGTTCGGCCCCACGGCCCACCTGGTCAACGCGATCAGCTTCGCGCTGGCCCAGCTGTTGATCGCGGGCATCAACCTCTATCTGCTGGCCAGGATCGTGGAGATCATCCTCGGCTGGGACCTGTGGATCTCGCTGCTCGTCGCGGCGGCCGTGGTGCTCTCCTACACGGCTCTGGGCGGGCTGTCGGCGGCCATCTACAACGAGGTGCTGCAGTTCTTCGTCATCGTGGCCGCGCTGCTCCCCCTGACGATCGTCGGCCTCTACAAGCTGGGCGGCTACGGCGCGCTCAAGGACCGGATCGCCGCCACCCCGGGCGGGGCCGACCAGCTGTCGTCGTGGCCGGGCACGAACCTGACCGGTATCGAGAGCCCGCTGATGTCCGTGGTCGGCCTGGTGTTCGGGCTCGGGTTCGTCCTGTCGTTCGGCTACTGGACGACCAACTTCGTCGAGGTGCAGCGCGCCATGGCGTCGAGCTCGATCTCAGCGGCCCAGCGCGCGCCGATCATCGGTGCGTTCCCGAAGATGTTCATCCCCTTCATCGTGATCTTCCCCGGCATGATCGCCGGGGTCCTGGTGGGACAGGTGGCTCAGGCCAAGGCCTCCGGGGATCCCAACTTTGACTACAACAACTCGCTGCTCTACCTGATCCGCGACCTGCTTCCCAACGGCATGCTGGGCGTCGCGATCGCCGGCCTGCTGGCGTCGTTCATGGCGGGGATGGCCGCGAACATCTCCGCGTTCAACACCGTCTTCTCCTACGACCTGTGGCAGACCTACGTCAAGAAGGACAAGCCGGACGACTACTACACGCGGGTGGGCCGGATCGCGACGGTGGCCGCCACCCTGATCGCGATCGGCACGGCGATCTTCGCCTCGAACTACACGAACATCATGACCTACCTCCAGACGCTGTTCGGGTTCTTCAACGCGCCGCTGTTCGCCACCTTCATCCTCGGCATGTTCTGGAAGCGGATGACCCCGACGGCCGGCTGGATGGGCCTGGTCGGCGGCACCCTCGCAGCCGTGCTCGTGGGGGTGCTCAGCGAGGACGCCCTAGGCCCGATGTCGCTGGGCATCATCGGACTGGGAGGTCAGGGCGCCAGCTTCACGGCGGCCGGCGCGGCCTTCTTCGCCGACATCGCGATCAGCATCGTGGTCACGATGTTCACCCAGCCGAGGCCGGAGGCCGAGCTGCGGGGTCTCGTGTACTCCTTGACCCCCAAGCAGGACTTCCACGACGCCGACGAGGGCCAGCTGTCCTGGTACCAGCAGCCCAACAAGCTGGCGGCCGTCGGGCTGACAATGGTCATCATCCTCAACATCATCTTCTGGTAAGGGAGCACAGCGACCATGGCATCCTCCGGCAGCGACAGCCAGAAGAAGACGACCCGCAAGGCGGGTGCGTTCGACATCCGGGTCTTCATCGGATCCCTGATCGGCATCTACGGCGTGGTGCTCGTGCTCGTCGGGATCTTCGACAAGGACGACGCGCAGCTCGCCAAGTCCGACGACCTGAACATCAACCTGTTGGCCGGCATCGGCATGGTGATCGTGGCAGCGGGGTTCATCACCTGGGCACGGTTGCGGCCGGTCATCGTCCCCGCGGACCCGGACGGGCCGCCGTCCGCCGGGCCGCACGGTCACTGATCGGCTGTCGTCCGCGCCGTTCGGCGCGGAGGCGTCACCTCATCGGGAACTATTTACCCTAATACGGTAGTAGAAACCGTTACTAATTGTCCGTTTTAGGGCACACTGGTGGAGAAGCCGGGGGGTTTCACAGCCAAACCAGTCCGGGGGGACAATAGATGAGGGACGTACAGAGAACCGGCGCGCGGTCGTCGGTCGGCGCACTGCTGCGCCGGCCGGCGGTCATCGTGCGTCACGAAGTCATGGCAGACCTGCGGGACGCCGGCTTCGACGACGTGCTGCCCGCGCACCTGGGGGTCTTCCAGCATCCTGGGCCCGACGGGCAGCGTCCCGGCGTCCTGGCCCAGCGGACCCAGGCGTCCAAGCAGGCTATGAACCACCTGCTGCACCAGCTCGAGACCGGCGGGTACATCGTGCGGGAGTCGCATCCCGACGACCGGCGGACCCGGGTCGTGCGGCTCACCGAGCGCGGCTGGCAGGCGGCGGACGTGATCAACCAGACGATGGAGAGACTGGAGACGGAGTGGCTGTCGGTCCTCGGAGAGGAGACCTACGCCGGTCTGGCGCGCGCCCTCGAGAAGCTCTCGGAGCACTTCGACCAGCAGCTCAGAAACGGATCCTGACAGCACTCGGGCGGGAGAGTGGACGTCCACCCTCTCGCCCCGGCTCCGGTGGAGGCGTGGCGGACGTGCGCTATCCTCTGGCGATGCGGACGCACCTGCTTCTTAGCCGGCCGCGTTGACCGACAGCCCTCCGGGCCGAGACGTCGACGCGGCAAACCCCTCGCGGCCGAGGGGTTTTTTTGTGCCCGCCCGCCGTGCACGAGGAAGCCGAGTGAGATGACCGACCAGCAGCACCAGCACGTCGACGAGCACTCCGAGCAGCGACGCGCGCCGACGTACGACGTACGCGCCGCCCAGGCCAGATGGCGACAGGTCTGGGACCGGATGGACCCGTTCCGGGCGGCCGACGACGGGTCACGGGAGCGGCGCTACGCCCTCACGATGTTCCCCTATCCCAGCGGTGACCTGCACATGGGCCACGCCGAGGTGTTCGCCCTGCACGACGTCATCGCCCGCTACTGGTGGCAGCGCGGCTACGACGTGCTGAACCCGGTCGGCTGGGACTCCTTCGGGCTGCCCGCCGAGAACGCCGCGATCAAGCGCGACGAGCACCCGGCGACGTACACCTATGCCAACATCGAGACCCAGGCGGAGTCGCTGCGCCGCTATGCCGTCTCCTTCGACTGGTCGCGGCGGCTGCACACCTCCGACCCGGAGTACTACAGGTGGACGCAGTGGCTGTTCCTGCGCTTCCGGGAGCGTGGCCTGGCCTACCGCAAGTACTCGCCGGTCAACTGGTGCCCGGTCGACCAGACCGTGCTGGCCAACGAGCAGGTCATCGACGGCCACTGCGAGCGGTGCGGTGCCGAGGTCACCAAGCGCGAGCTGTCGCAGTGGTACTTCAAGGTCACCGACTACGCCCAGCGGCTGCTCGACGACATGGACGCGCTGGCCGACACGTGGCCGGAGCGGGTGCTGGCGATGCAGCGCAACTGGATCGGCCGCTCGGTCGGCGCCCATGTCACCTTCGACCTGCGCCTGGAGGACGGGTCGACCCGACCGCTGACCGTCTACACGACCCGCCCGGACACCGTGTTCGGGGCGACGTTCATGGTCGTGGCGGCGGACGCCAAGCTGGCCGACGAGATCTGCGCGTCCGGGCAGCGGGCTGCCTACGAGGACTACCTGGCCGAGGTGCGCAAGGCCTCGGACATCGACCGGCTGGCCACCGACCGACCCAAGACGGGCGTCGACCTCGGAGTGACCGCGGTCAACCCGGCCACCGGCGAGGACGTCGCGGTGTGGGCGGCCGACTACGTGCTGGCCGACTACGGCACCGGCGCCATCATGGCCGTGCCGGCGCACGACCAGCGCGACCTGGACTTCGCCAAGAAGTTCCACCTGCCGGTCCGGCGGGTGGTGGACACCGGGGAGGACAACCCCGAGGAGACCTACGTCGCGACCACCGGCAGCGGGCACTACGTCAGCTCCGGTCCCCTGGACGGACTGAGCGACAAGACGGAGGGCGTCGCCCGGGCGATCGACATGCTGGAGGCGGCCGGACGCGGCGCCGGCGCCGTGAACTTCCGGCTGCGGGACTGGCTGCTGTCCCGACAGCGGTTCTGGGGCTGCCCGATCCCGATCATCCACTGCCCCTCCTGTGGCGAGGTGCCGGTCCCCGACGACCAGCTGCCCGTCGTGCTGCCGGAGCTCAAGGGCGCCGACCTCAAGCCGAGGGGGAGCTCGCCCCTGGCGGCGGCCGAGGACTGGGTCACTGTGGACTGCCCCCAGTGCGGTGGCCCGGCCAAGCGGGACAGCGACACGATGGACACCTTCGTCGACTCGTCGTGGTACTTCCTGCGCTACTGCTCGCCGCACTTCGAGGACGGCCCGTTCGATCCCGAGGCGGTGCGCCGGTGGATGCCCGCCGAGCAGTACGTCGGCGGTGTCGAGCACGCGATCCTGCACCTGCTCTACAGCCGGTTCTTCACCAAGGTGCTCCACGACATGGGCATGGTCGACTTCGTCGAGCCGTTCACCGCCTTGCTGAACCAGGGCCAGGTCATCAACCAGGGCAGGGGGATGAGCAAGTCGCTGGGCAACGGCGTCGACCTGGGCGAGATGATCGACCGGTACGGCGTGGACGCCGTCCGGCTCACGATGGTCTTCGCCGGCCCTCCGGAGGACGACATCGACTGGGCCGACCTGTCACCCGCCGGGTCGCTGAAGTTCCTGCAGCGCGCGTGGCGGCTGAGCGGCGACGTGGCCGCACCCGTGGGGACGCCGCCCGAGAGCGGGGACGTCACGCTGCGCAGGGCGACCCACAGGACCGTCCACGAGGCCGCCCTGCTGATCGACTCGCACCGGTTCAACGTGCTGGTGGCCCGGGTGATGGAGCTGGTCAACGTCACCCGCAAGGCGATCGACTCCGGCTGCGGCCCGCACGACCCCGCCGTACGCGAGGCGACGGAGACGGTCGCGATCCTGATCAGCCTGGTCGCGCCGTACCTCGCGGAGGAGATGTGGGAGCGGCTGGGTCACCAGCCGACCGTGGCCCGCGCGGGGTGGCCGGTCGTCGACCCGCAGCTGCTCGTCGAGGACTCGGTGACGGCCGTCGTACAGGTGCAGGGCAAGGTGCGGGCCAAGCTGGAGGTGAGCCCGGACATCTCCGAGGACGACCTGCAGGCCGCCGCACTCGCTGACGCGCACGTCCAGCGCGCTCTCGATGGCAGGTCGGTGCGCCGGGTGATCGTCCGGGCGCCGCGGCTGGTCAACATCGTCGCCGGCTGACCCTCTCGCGCCGGTTCCCAGGGATCGAGGACGGTCGGAGTCCCTCTGGGCGCTGCGTCAAGGGGTGTGGGCAACTCGTCTCCTGCTGCGCGGGTGAGCCGTCGGTCTCACAAGCCTGCGAGCGCAGCCTCGATGGTCTGGTGACCGGCGAGCAGGTCGAACGTCGCACCGATCGTGCCTTCGGTGGTCAGCACCTCCGCGAGGACCGTCGCCACATCGGCACGGGGGATCTCGCCGCGCGACAGGGTTCCGACCTGGATCCGACCGCCCGCCGGCTCGTCGGTGAGCCGGCCGGGCCGGACGACGGTCCAGTCGAGGTCACGCCCCCGCAGGTCGTCGTCGGCCGCCTTCTTGGCACGCAGGTACACCTGGAACACCTCGTCGCTGTCCGGGTCGGCCGACTCGGTCCCCATGGAGGAGACCATCACGTAGCGCCGTACCCCGGCCTGCTCCGCCGCATCGGCGAGCAGCACCGCCGCACCCTTGTCGACGGTCTCCTTGCGCTCGACACCGCTGTCCGGTCCACCGCCGGCCGCGAACACGACCGCGTCGGCGCCCCCGAGCACGTCGGCGACGGCAGCCACGTCGGTGTGCTCCAGATCCAGCACCACCGCCTCCGCGCCCGCCGCCTTCAGGTCGGCGACGTGGTCGGGGTTGCGGACGATGCCGACGGGGGAGTGTCCCCGCTCGGTCAGCACCCTCTCCAGGTGTCGGGCGATCTGTCCGTGTCCTCCGGCGATGACGACGCGCATGAGGCTCCTCTCGTTCGGCCGTGCTCGGGAGGGGCCGTACCGACCCGACGGGACAACCCCTCGGCGCCCGACGCGATTCCCCACCCAGCCCGGATAGCCTTCCGCCATGCCCCGCACCGTCGCGCTCGTCACCGACTCCACGGCGCTGCTCGCGCCCGAGGTCGTCGACCAGCGAGGCATCATCGTCATCCCCCTCCAGGTGGTGATCGGCGCCAAGGCGTACGACGAGGGGGTGGACCCGGCGGCCACCTCGGAGACGATCGCGGAGGCGCTGCGCGAGTGGTCGCCGGTGAGCACCTCGCGGCCCACCCCGGCCGTGTTCCTGGACGCCTATGAGAAGGCCCGCGCCAACGGCGCCGACGAGGTGCTCTCGATCCACCTGTCCGGGGACATGAGCGGAACCTTCGAGTCCGCGCAGCTGGCCGCGCGGGACGCGTCGCTGCCGGTGCGAGCCGTCGACACCCGACAGCTCGGCATGGCGACGGGCTATGCCGTGCTGGCCGCCGCGGACGTGCTCGACCGCGGCGGTTCCGCCGAGGAGGCTGCCGGCGCCGCGCTGGCCCGCGCCGACGGCACCACCTCGCTGTTCTACGTGGACACCTTGGAGTACCTCCGCCGAGGGGGCCGGATCGGGGCAGCCGCGGCCCTGCTCGGCTCGGCACTGGCGGTGAAGCCGCTGCTGGAGATCGTGGACGGCCGGATCGCCACCCGCGAGAAGGTGCGTACGGCGGGCAGGGCGCTGAGCCGCCTGGAGGAGCTGGCGGTCGCCGCGGCCGAGGGCCACCAGGTGGACGTGTCCGTCGCGCACCTGGCCAACCCGGAGCGTGCGCAGGCGCTGGCCGACCACCTCCGGCAACGGCTGGCCGAGAACCTGGCCGGTCGGGACGTGCCTGTGGGCGAGGTGGGCGCCGTGATCGGCGCCCACGTCGGGCCCGGCATGGTCGCGGTCGTGGTGTCGCCCCACTAGGGGCCGGCCGGGGACGATCCCCAGTCACTGGCACGGCGCAGTTGTCCACAGGTCGCCGAGTGCCGGTTCCCGAGCGCCTGCTCAGTTCCTAGGTTCGACGCATGCGCTCACGCAGGACGTCCCAGGACCAGCTCGCCGAGGTGGCACGGCGGCGGCTGGAGCTGCTGAGCGCGGAGCTGGCGGAGATCCGCCCCCAGCAGCCGCCGGCCTCCCAGGCGGCAACGGACGCGGGCGAGCGCAGCCCCGGTTCGACCTCCGAGCAGTCGTCCGGGTCCCCGAGCCGCCACGTGGTCGAGAGGGAGCCGCTGACCACGCTTCGGTTGGACGGTCCAGCCGAGGTGAGTGGCTCACAGGGCATCGCCGCCGGCAGGCACGCCCACCGGTCGGTCGGTCCGGCCGGACGACTGTCCGGCTGGGTCCGGGACCGGCTGCCCCCGACCCTGCAGGGCGGGGCCTCGATGTCGATGGCGCACCTCGCCGTGGTGGTGGCCGCCCTGGTCGCCGGAGTCCTGGCCACCGTGTGGTGGGTCTCGACCACCGACGATGCGGACAGCTCCGTGCTCCCGGTCTCCGCGCCGTCCTCGCTGGTGAGCGTGTCTCCCGCCGCCTCTGCTGGGTCATCGACCGATGACGGTCCCTCGGCCGCACCGTCATCCGCGGCGAGTGGGAGTGGCGCCGGCAGCCCGGGATCGGCGCCGGCTCCGGCTCCGTCGGCGAGCGGGACCGTGGTGGTCGACGTGGCGGGCAGGGTGCGTCGCCCGGGCATCGCGACCCTGCCACTCGGTGCCCGCGTCGTCGACGCCCTGGAGGCAGCGGGCGGTCCGCGTCGCGGCGTGCGGCTCGGCTCGCTGAACCTCGCCAGGGTGCTCACCGACGGCGAGCAGATCGTGGTGGGTGTGCCGGCGCCGCCGGGAGTCGCCGCCTCCGCGGCCTCCGCACCGACCAGCGCCGCCGGCGCGGCGGCGGCCGTCCCGATGGTGAACATCAACACCGCCGGACAGGCCGAGCTCGAGCAGCTGCCCGGGATCGGACCGGTCACCGCTCAGGCCATCCTCGCCTTCCGTTCCGAGCGAGGCACGTTCAGCTCTGTCGACGAGCTGCTCGAGGTCTCCGGGATCGGCGACGCAACGCTCGCCGACATGGCGCCCTATGTCACGCTCTGATGCCGCGGCCGCCCGACGATCCCGACGAAGGCCGCCCGTCACCCGACCTTCGCGCGCCGGTCCTTGCCCTCTCGGCATGGGCCGGGGGCCTGGCGATCTTCCGGCTGCCGGGCTGGACCTGTCTGGTGCTGCTGGCGGTGGCCGCGCTCTGGATGGTGGCTCGAGCGTGGCACGGGCGGACGCTGGTGACCGGGGCGGCCTGCCTGGCGGCGGCGACGGCGGTCGGTGTGGTCGGCGCGCTGCGGGTCGAGGCCCACCAGGGCAGCGCCGTGGCCGACCTCGCCCGGAAGGGCGCTGCCGTGACGCTGACGGCGTCGGTGGCCAGCGACCCGGTCGTGCGCTCGGGACGGTTCGGGGCGTACACGCTGACCCGGCTGCGGGTCTCCGAGGTCGTCGGGCGGGGCCAGGTCCACCGCACCCGGGTGCCGGTGCTGGTCATCGGGGACGAGAGCTGGAGCCGGGTGCGGTTGGGTGCTCGGGTGGTGGCGACGGGACGGCTGGGGCCCGCCGACGGACCGGAGCTGGCCGGCGTGCTCTCCACCGGCCGGCCTCCCGAGGTCCTCCGGCGCCCTGGTGAGCTGTTGTCCGGAGCCGCAGTGATCCGGGCGGGCATCCGGGCATCCGTGCCCGGCCCGACCGAGGACGCCCGCGCCCTGGTCCCGGCGCTCGTGGTGGGTGACGACCAGCAGATGTCCGCACAGGTGGTCGGGGCCTTCCGGACCTGCGGGCTGACCCACCTGGCCGCGGTGTCCGGCACCAACCTGACCCTGGTCGTGGGCTTCCTCCTGGTGCTGGCGCGGTGGGCCGGGGTTCGGGCCCGGGGTCTGGTCCTCGTCGGCGCGGTCGGGGTGCTCGGCTTCGTGCTCCTGGCACGACCCGAGCCCAGCGTGCTGCGGGCCGCCGCCATGGGGTCGGTGGCACTGCTGGGAATGGGCTCGCCCGGCCGGGACCGAGGCGTGCGCACCCTGGGTGTCGCCGTGCTCGTGCTGCTGCTGGTGGACCCCTGGCTGGCCTTGTCCGTCGGGTTCGCGCTGTCCTCCCTCGCCACCGCCGGCATCCTGTTCCTCGGGCCGCCGTTCCGGGACGCGTTGCGAGCCTGGCTGCCACGATGGGCCGCCGAGGCGTTGGCGGTGCCCTTCGCCGCCCAGCTGGCCTGCACGCCTCTGGTGGCGGCCGTCTCGGGACAGGTCAGCCTGGTGGCGGTGGTCGCGAACCTGGTGGTGGCGGCCGCCGTCGCGCCGGCCACGGTGTTCGGCCTGGTGGGTGGGCTGCTCGTCCTGGCGGTCCCGCCGCTCGGGGAGGCGTGCGGCTGGATGGCCGGCACCTCGGCCTGGTGGATCATCACGGTGGCCACCCGACTCGCCCGGCTGCCGTCCGCGGCGGTCGACTGGTCCGCAGGGATCCTCTCGTTGACCCTCTTGTGCCTGCTCTGCCTGGTGGTCGCCCTCGGAGCCAACCGGGTCCTGCTCAGCCGGCGGTGGTCGATGGTCCTGTGCGTGGCGCTGGTCGTCGCGATGCTGCGTCCGTTGCCCACTCCGGGCTGGCCGCCACGCGACTGGGTCTTCGTCGCCTGCGACGTGGGTCAGGGCGACGGCCTGGTGCTCAACGCCGGTCGAGGCAGCGCAGTCGTGGTCGACACCGGACCGGACGCGCCGGCGATGCAGCGGTGCCTGGGTCGGCTGGATGTCCGCACCGTGCCTGTCGTCGTCCTCACCCACTTCCACGCGGACCACGTGGACGGGCTGCCGGGTGTCCTCGAGCACCTGCGCGCCCGCGAGATCGACGTGACCGCCACCGAGGATCCGGCGTTCGGTGCTGGGCAGGTGCGCCGGTGGGCTGCCTCGCAGCAGGTGCCGGTGCGGGTGCCGGCGTACGGCGAGGTGCGACGTCTCGGTGACCTGACCTGGCAGGTGGTCGGTCCGCGGCAGGTGCGAGGGCACTCGTCGGGCGAGGAGGGATCCAGGGCCAACAACGCCAGCCTGGTGCTCCTCGTGGAGGTGCGTGGCGTGCGGATGCTGCTCGGGGCGGACATGGAGCCCGAGGCGCAGGAGGCCCTCGACCGGTCGCTGCCGGGTCTGGAGGTGGACGTGCTGAAGGTGCCGCACCACGGCAGCCGCTACCAGGACCCGGCTCTGCTCGAGGGCCTGGGAGCGCGCGTGGCTGTGATCTCGGTCGGAGCCGAGAACGACTACGGGCATCCGTCCGCGGCCACGGTGGCGATGCTGCACCGGGCCGGGATGTCGGTGGAGCGCACCGACGAGGACGGCGACGTGGCGCTCAGGGTGCGCGACGGCAGGCTGGCGGTGCGCACGCGGGGCGGGTCCTAGCGCCGGTCAGCGGCGCACGACCGCGTCCACCATCGCCCGGCCCAGCCAGGCGACGTAGCGCTCCGAGGACCAGCCGCGCGAGACGGTGAGCAGCTGCCACACCTCCATGCTGTTGAGCATCCAGATGGCGTCGCGGGCCTCCTCGAGGCTGACGTCGGGGCGGAGCCCGCCCAGCTCGGCGACGCGGCGGGCGGCCATCGTGGCGCCGACCAGCCGCTCGCTGCCGATCGTGTCGAGGTGCGCCACCAGGTCCGGGTTCCCGCCCGCCGCGCCGGCCGTGATCGCTCCCAGCAGCGGTCCCAGGCGGTCGAGCAGGACCTGGCCGACAGCGGCGTACCCCTCCAGGAACTCCCGCGGATCGGTGCGGGAGTACAGCTCGGCGACCTCCGGGCGCTCGGCGAAGGGCATCGGCTCGTCGTCGCCGACCAGCGTGACGTCGTAGAGGTGCTTGAGCAGGTCGGCCTTGGTGCCGAAGACGTTGTAGACGGTCTGCGTCGACACGCCGGCTCTCCGGGCGATGGCAGCGACCGACGTCTCTGCGTAGCCCTCGGTGAGGAACAGCTCGCGCGCCGCGTCAGCCACGAGCTGTCGGGTCCGTCGCGCGCTCTCCTCCCGCACGGTGCTGCGGTAGCTCCTGGACGTGCTCACTCCGGCCCCTAAATCATTTGACTCTTACTAAAATGGTTCTACCATCAGTCTAACCACTTTCCGGATGGGCAGAGAGATCCTCATGAGCACGTTCCTGTTCGCCAGCATCCCCGTCGTCGCCCACACCACGAACCCGCTCCCGTTCGCGGCCCGGCTGGTCGAGAACGGCCACCGAGTGCTCTGGTACGCCGGTCGCACCTTCCATGCGCAGATCTCATCCGTCGGTGCCGAGCCGCTGCCGTACGTCGACGCGCAGGACTTCGGTGGGCTCACACCTGAGGAGGCCTTCCCGCAGTTCGTCGGCCTGAGCGGGGTGAACGCCATCCGTCGCGCGTTCGCGGACGTCTTCGTCGGGCATGCTCCTCAGCGCGTCGCCGACCTCCGCGCGATCCTCGCCGCGCACGAGGTCGACGCGATGCTCTGCGACGGCCTGATGTACGGCGTCGGGCTCTGCCACGAGCTCGGTGGGCCACCGTGGGCCACCTTCGGGGACGGTCCGCTGCCGTACTTCGAGCCCGACACGCCTCCGTTCGGGCCGGCGCTGCTGCCCTTGCGCGGTCCGGTCGGGCGGCTGCGCAACCGTCTCGCCGGCGTGGTCGCGCGCCGGGTCGTGTTCCGGGACGCCCAGCGCCGTTACGACGCGGTACGCGCCGACCTCGGCCTCGGTCCGGCGAGCCGCACCGTCCTCGACGAGTCCACCTCCCCGTACCTGCACCTGCAGGGCTGCACGCCGGCGTTCGAGTACCCGCGCGAGCACGTCCCGGAGCAGATCCACTGGGTGGGAGCACTGCGGCCCGACCCGCCGCGGGAGTGGGCGGCGCCGGAGTGGTGGTCGGACGTCACGGACAGCGGTCGGCCGGTGGTGCTGGTCAGCCAGGGCAGCCTGCGGCCCGACGTCACAGAGCTGCTGGTGCCCACCCTCGGCGGGCTGGCGCACGAGGACGTGCTGGTGGTGGTCACCACCGGGGCGGCGGACCCGGCCGAGCTCGAGCGGGCGTACGGCGGCCCGCTGCCGGGGAACGTGCGCTGCACCAGGTTCGTGCCGTACGACGTGCTCCTGCCGCACGTGCAGGCGTTCGTCACGAACGGCGGCTACTCCGGCGTGACGCTGGCACTGGCGCACGGGGTACCCCTCGTGCAGGCCGGCGTCACCGAGGAGAAGGCCGAGATCGCCGCACGCATCCACTGGACCGGTGTCGGAGTCCGGCTGGGCACCACGCGGCCGACGACCGAGGCGGTGCGGGACGGCGTACGACGCGTCCTGTTCGAGCCGTCCTACGCGGCAGCCGCCGGCCGCGTGAAACGCGAGATGGACGAGCACGACGCGGGCCGGGAGGGTGCCGACCTCCTCGTTGAGCTCGCAGCGACCCGGCGCCGGGTTTCCAGAGCAGTGCCGGCCTGACGTCGACGCCCCGGCCTGTCGGCGCCCTGTGGCAGGCTGACGCCACCATGGCATCACCTCAGGCAGTCGACGTGCTCGGTCACGTCACGCTGGTCACCGGTCCCGAGGAGTTCCTCAACCAGCGCACCGTCACGGCGGCGTTGCGTGCGGTCCGCAGGGCAGAGCCGGAGTCCGAGGTCAGCGAGACCACGGCCGACCAGCTGAGCATGGCCGCGCTCGGCGACCTGGCCGCGCCATCGCTGTTCTCCTCCATCCGCTGCGTCGTGGTGCACGGGCTGGAGGACCTGCCCGACGAAGCCCACGCCGGACTCCTGGAGTACGCCGCGGCGCCGTCGCCCGACATCGGGCTCGTGCTGGTGCACTCAGGCGGGCAGAAGGGCAGCGGGCTGCTCAACCGGCTGCGCAAGCTCTCGGCCGTCACCGAGGTCAAGTCGGCCCAGCTCAGGCCGTCGGAGTTCTCGCGCTTCGTCACCGGCGAGGTCCGCGCGCGCGGCGGCCGGATCGACGCGGATGCCGCCGACCTGCTCGTGCAGGCGGTCGGGCAGGACCTCAGGGCGCTCTCCGGAGCGGCCCACCAGCTGACCAGCGACTTCCCCGACGAGCCGCTCACCGAGCAGGCCGTGCGCACCTACTTCGGGGGCCGGGCCGAGGTGAAGTCGTTCGGCATCGCGGACGCCGCGCTCGCCGGCCGGGTCGAGACGGCGCTGGAGGAGCTGCGGTGGGCACTCGACAACGGCACCCCGGCGGTCCTGGTGACCAGCGCGTTCGCCACCGGGATCCGCGGACTGGCCAAGGTCGCCGCCGCGCCCCGCGGCCTGCGTGACGCCGACCTCGCCCGCGAGGCAGGCGTGCCGCCCTGGAAGCTCCGGGTGCTGCGCGAGCAGGCTCGGGGGTGGGACGACCGGGGGTTGGCCACGGCGGTCGTCGCCGTCGCGCAGGCCGATGCCGACGTGAAAGGTGCGGCCGCCGACGCGGCGTACGCCCTGGAGCGCATGGTGCTCGTCGTGACGTCGGCGCACGGCCGCTGACTCGGTCACTCAGCGGGAACGACACGAGGCGCCCACTCCCGCACGGGGAGGTGGCGCCTCGGGCTCGACGGCCGGTCACGACCGGCCGGGAGCGAGCTGCTTCAGAGAGACTGAGCGCGCTTGCTGATCGCCGACTTCTTGTTGGCCGCCTGGTTCTTGTGGATCACTCCAGCGGACGCGGCCTTGTCGAGCTTGCGCCCGGCGTGCGCCGCCAGGGTCTTCGCCTCGTCGACGTTGCCGGCGTCGGCAGCCTCGCGGAACCGGCGGACCGCGGACTTCAGCGCCGACTTGACGGACTTGTTGCGCTCGTGCGCAGCCGCGCTCTGTCGGTTGCGCTTGATCTGGGACTTGATGTTCGCCACGGGGCAGGCCTCGATCGTTCGTCAGGGTGGTAG
>Ga0190273_10000503_pt1 | contig 14646 bp, 15 predicted proteins | sample Popmic504IS_FD_134513 | JGI IMG/M metagenome (GOLD analysis project Ga0190273, IMG submission 134513) | Populus adjacent soil microbial communities from riparian zone of Shoshone River, Wyoming, USA - 504 IS | ecosystem: Environmental > Terrestrial > Soil > Riparian zone > Trees stand | place... | reverse complement strand
TGCTTGGGAGCGGGGTGATGCGGATGTCGCCTTTGTAATCCTCGATCGCGGTCGTGCAGGCGAGGCCGTTGCGGCCGTTCATGTTCATCGAGCAGGAGCCGCAGATCCCCTCCCGGCACGAGCGCCGGAAGGTCAGGGTCGGATCGATGTCGTTCTTGATCCGGAGCAGGGCGTCGAGCACCATCGGCCCGGTCGCCTCCAGATTGAGCTCGTAAGTGTCGTAACGCGGATTCTCGCCCGAATCGGGATCGTAGCGGTAGATCTTGAACTTCCGGCTCCGGCCCGGCCCGGCGGGATCGGTGAAGCTACGCCCCTTGCCCTTGATCACGCTATTCTTGGGGAGGCTGAACTCGGCCATTCTCAATCCTTTGCTGGCGCGCGCGATAGCGCCTCCTCCGCCGACGCTCAACCTCCCGTCATGCCAGCGAAGGCTGGCATCCCAGCGGGTGAAAGGCGCCGTGGTCTTCACCCGCCGGGGCCCCAGCCTTCGCTGGGGCGACGGGCTACAGCAGCCCGTGCCTTCTCAAACTCTCCGCGAGGATGGTCTCAATCAGCTGCTCCTGGCTCCACCCGGCCAGCGCCGCCGAGCGGCCGTAGACCTTCTGGGACCAGAGGTTGGCGTTCAAATTGACCTCGAGGAACTGGACCTTGCCGCCCTCGCGGTCGAAGCGGAATTCGTAGCGGCCGTAGTCGAAGGGGCGGAATTCCTCGGCGATGCGGCGGGTATAGTCCGCGATCACCGGCATCCATTCCTCGTCGTCGAACTCGACCAGCTGGTATTTCTGGCTCCGGTCGACGAGGTCGCGCTTCTCGTAATAGGTCCTGAGGTGCGAGGGATCGGCCTGCTCGAACAGCATCATCGGCATGATCGCCGGCTCGCCGTGGACGGTGATCACCGGCACCTCGACGTCGCTGCCGTTGAGGAAAGGCTCGACGATCGCGTCATGGCCCTCGGCGTGGATCGAAGCCACCGCCGCCTCGACCCCGGCCCAGTCGTGCGCGTCCTGGACGCCCCAGCTCGCCGAGGAGGCATTGGGCTTGATCACCATCCGCTCGCCCTCGGGGCAGCGCGAGCGCTCGACCGGAGCCCCTCGCCGGTAGATCGCCCAGGGCGCGGTCGGGATGCCGCGGGCGGCGACCGCCATCTTGGTGAGGTGCTTGTCGTCGGACATGCCCCTGAGGATCGGGCTCGCGCCGAGGAAGGGAAGGCCGTGCCGGGTGCACAGCAAGGGCAACATCATCTCGCTGTTGAGGAAGCCGCCGCGGTTGAGCAAAGGAAAGACGAAATCTACGTCGGGCCTGTCGAACAGGGCCTCGTACTTGTCCGCCAGCGCCAGGTTGAGCCCGAGCCCCTTCAATATCTCGCGAACCTCGACATGGTAGAGGGCGTGGTTGCCGTCCTCCGGGTGGAGCCCGCCTTCCCACAAGGCATGCTTGGCGATGAACAGGATGCGCAGCCGCTCCTTGGCTTCTGGCGGGATGGCGAGCGGACGGAGGTTTGACACGCGGGACTTGGCCTTTCAGGGGAGGGCGCGGCGGACATAGTGCCGCCGCTACGGAAGGCCAAGAGCGTAACCCAAGTGACCGCCCAACCCCTCTCCCCCCGGGACCCGGCCGGGCTGATGACGACGGGCGGCGACGCCCGGATCGTCCTCAAGCCCGAGACCGGCCTCAACCGCTACCATTCGGCGCCTCGTCCGAGCGCGGTGCTGGCCTACGCCTCGTCCACCGCCAACGACGTCTCGGTCGCGGCCTTCGCCCATGTCGAGGCACTCCTCGGCGATCTGGGGCCGGACCTTTCCGGCCGGGCTTATGCCGATCGGCTCGAGACGCTGCGGCGCCGGATCCGCCGCGCTTATGCGGTCGCGGACGACGTCGACATCGTCTTCGCCCCGTCCGGAACCGACCTCGAATATGTCGCCTTGGCCTGCGCGGCGGGACGCGGCCGCGGCGGCACCCACAACATCCTGCTCGGCGCCGACGAGGTCGGCAGCGGCTGCATCCACTCCGCCTTCGGCCGCTATTTCGCCCGCGAGACGGCGCTCGGCATCGCCGTCGTGCCGGGCGACCCGGTCCCGGGCGTCGGCGAGATGCATGTCGAGATGATCGACGTCCCGGTGCGCGACGATCATGGCCGCGCCCGCCCCTCGGCCGAGATCGCGGCCCGGATGGACAAGGCGATCGCGGAAGCCGAAGCGGCCGGCCGCCACGTCCTCGTCCATGTCGTCCACGGCTCGAAGACGGGCCTGATCCTGCCTTCGCTGGGCGACATCGGCCGGCTCGCGCAAAGGCACGGCGAGACCGTCACCTTCGTCGTCGACGCCTGCCAGGCGCGGATCACCAGCCCCGCCATCGCCGACTATCTGGGGCGCGGCGCGATCGTCTTCGTCACCGGCTCCAAGTTCATGGGCGGGCCCCCGTTCAGCGGCTTCGCCCTCGTCCCCCGCCGCTTCCGGGAGCAATCGGAACCGCTCGCCCGGGGCCTGGCGACGATCTTCCGCCAAGGCGAATGGCCGGCGGGCTGGCCCGGTGCCGGCGCCCTGGAGGACAGCGCAAATCTGGGCCTTCTGCTTCGCCTCGAAGCCTCGATCTTCGAGCTCGAGCGCTTCCAGCGCCTCGCCATAGAGGAAGTGACCCAGGTCATCCTCTGCTTCCACCAGGCGGTGCGCGAGGAGATCGTCGAGCGGACCCCCGCCCACCGGGTCGCGCCCTACCCGCCGGGCGAGAAGGAGACCGCCGACACCCACCCGATCGAGATGCGCACCTTGTCGACTCTCGACCTCAGCGAATTCGCCGGCGGAGCGACGTTCGAGGATTCGATCCGGTGGCACAAGGCGATGCTCGCTCACGGCGTGCGGCTCGGCCAGCCGGTGAAATGCGTGAAGCTCGACGGCGGCGGCTGGGGCGCCACCCTGCGCATCGGCTTGTCGATGCCGATCGTGGTCGAGCGGTCGGGACTGGACGAGGATGAGCTTCGCCGGTCCTTCGCCGAGGACATGGCGCGGGTGCGGGCGGCGCTGGAAGCCGTCGCGACCTGACCCTCCCTGCATGCAGGGAGGGGGAACGCAGGACCAGGCAAAGCTCAACCAAAACGGAGCAGCCCCTGATTGTCGAAACCGTTCGCCTTCCCTAAGCTGCCGACGCCGCGCCAAGGGGGGCTATGATGGCCGAGGACGAAGCCACGCCGGCCGCGGGCGATACGGCCGCGACCTACACCGCGGTGATTCACGTGCATGGCATGGGCAGCCAGCGCCGCTTCGAGGAGACGGGGACGCTGATCGACGCCCTCGATCTCCATGCCCATAAGACAGGCCGACGCGGTGGCAGGCTGATGGATCTCAAGGCTCGGACCGAACTTTCGCGTCTCGACCCAAAGCGGACGGTCAGCTTCGTACGCAGCGTCTGGAGGGAAAAGTTGCCCGACGGCTCCGAGACCTACCAGCAGGTCCGCTTTTACGAGGTCTACTGGGCCTCGATCATGGCTGGCCAGCAATCTCCCTGGCGTATTCTGCGGTGGATCTTTTCACAGGTCGGGCGTCCCTGGCGGACGATGAGAACGCCCTGGCGCGAACGCAAGCGGCTGCGGCGAAGCGCCCTGGCCGAGCTGTTCGAGCCCGGCCGGCCGCTGCCGGCGGGCGCCGAAAGCGAGGATTTCCAGACCCTCATCGGGCTTTACGACAATTTCGAGGAGCTTCCGTCACGGCGACTTCCCGGCCGCGGAGGCTTCAAGGAATTTCTCGCCCACATCGACGAGCGCTGCGACAAACCGGCCGATCACAAGCTTCGGTTGAAGGCTCTCGCCGAAACGTGGTGTCGGCACTATCGACGCAACGAGTTCGGGGCGGCCGCCCTCCTGATGACGATGGCCGTGGCCCTGCTGCTCATCGCCGGAGTCACGATCGCGCTCATTCTCATGCTGCTGCAATGGATCGCGGCGGTGGATTTCGGCTGGTCGCTCCCGCGCGAGATGGCCGCGTCGCTGAAGCCGGACTGGAAGACCGCGACCGGCCTGGGCGGCAGCCTGTTCCTGCTGGTCGGCATGGGCAAGTTCCTGACCGACTATATGGGCGACGTCGAAGCCTGGTCGACCTATCGTGAGACCGACGAGAAGCACGAACGCAGGCAGAAGGTCCTCGACGGCGCGGCGGAGGCGTTCGTCCACGTCCTGACCGATCCGAAATGCGTCCGGGCCGTCATAACCAGCCACAGCCTCGGCACGACGATCGCCAACGAGGCCCTTCTCGCCATCGCTCGCAACAACCGCGCGACCAACTCACAGGATCCGATGACGGGACCGGTCGACCTCCGGAAGATCGAGCATTTCGTCACGATGGGGAGCCCGATCGACAAGATCGAATATTTCTTCGAAAGCTATGCCAGCCGCTCGCATCGCTACAAGCGTACCGTCGAGGAGCTGCGCGGCGACATCGGCCGCGAACCGTTCAGCCGCAACCGGAAGCCCTTCATCCACTGGATCAACTTCTGGGATGAAGGCGACCTCGTCAGCGGCTCGCTGCAATCGCCCCTCAACCGGGAGCGGGTCACGCACCGGGTAGATAACGTCCATGTCCGCCATTTCCACTTTCCGGCGCCGGGCGCCTCGCATCTCGCCTATCTGGACAACAATACCGTCGTGTCGGCGCTGTTCGACATCATCTATCGCCGCGCCAGCAGCTTCCGGAGCCTCGTCGCCGTCCCGGGCCAGGGCCCGGATTATGGCAGCGTCGCCCTCGGACCGGGCCAGCCGCGGGGCGACCGGCGGGTGTTCCAGGCCGCCGCGCTTGCCGTACCGTGGCTGGGGCTGCTGGCGGCGGGCTCCTATGTCGCCGGCGGCGGCGGCACGATCTGGCCGTTCGTTCCGGTCGGACTCGCGCTGCTCCTGCTGCTGGCGGGATATGCCTGGAGCTGGCGGGCCGGCCACCGCGATCCGATCTAGGGCGGCATCCGTCCGCTTCCGGGACGCCGGCCGATCGATGCGACGGCCGCCAGCCACAGGCCGAGCCCGATCAGCAGCGGCGCGGTCGCCAGTCCCGCGAAATAGCCACCGGCGGCCTAGGCAAGAGCGATATGCGCGATGCCGTTCGTCGTTTCGAGCAGCGCCCAGAACCAGACGAGGCCGCGACCGCGCCCAGGTCTCACCCGCGCCTGCCAGCACCACAGCCCGAAGAGCACCAAAGCGCAGTTGACGACGACGAAGCCGATCTGCCGGTCCACCCCGAACAGCGAGCTGACGTAGCGCGCCGGCGCCAGCACGTCGTAGAGCCGGAAGGCATATTCCTCGACCGAATGCGCCGCCTGGGCGAGAATCAGTGCGAGGAAGATGTTGCGTAGGGGCCTGGCCACCCTACCGGCCTCAATATACCCGCGCCTTGGGCTCGATATATTCGATCTCGTCGGTGAGCGTATATTCGTGGACCGGCCGGTAATCGATGCGCACGCCGCCGCCCGTTCCGCCCCAGCCTTCGAACCAGGCGGCGGTGTGCTTCATCCAGTTGGAGTCGTCGCGATTGGGATAATCCTCGTGCATGTGGGCGCCGCGGCTTTCCTTGCGGTTGGCGGCCGAGTGCATCGTCACCACCGCCTGGGCGATGAGGTTGTCGAGCTCGAGGGTCTCGACGAGGTCGGTGTTCCAGACGAGGCTCCGATCGGTGACCTTGACGTCCGCCATCTGCCGGTAGACCTCGTCGATCTTGCCCTTGCCCTCCTCGAGGGTCGCCTCGGCCCGGAAGACCGCGCAGTCGGCCTGCATCACCCGCTGCATCCGGTTGCGGATCTGAGCGGTCGGGCTTCCCCCGGCGGCGAAGCGGAACCTGTCGAGCCGGCCCAGCGCCATCTCCTCCGAGCCCCGGGGCAGGGGCCGGTGGGCGGCGTTCGGCTCGATGATCTCGCCGACCCTGTGGCCGACGGCGCGGCCGAAGACGACGAGGTCGATGAGGCTGTTCGAGCCCAGCCGGTTGGCGCCGTGGACCGAGACGCAGGCCGCCTCGCCGACCGCGAACAGGCCGGGCACGACGCTGTCGGGATTGCCGTCCCGCAAGGTCACCACCTCGCCGTGGAAGTTGGTCGGGATCCCGCCCATGTTGTAATGGACGGTCGGCAGCACCGGAAGCGGCTGCCGGGTCAGATCCACCCCCGCGAACACCTTGCCGGTCTCGGTGATTCCGGGGAGGCGTTCGGAGAGGGTCTTCTTGTCGATATGGTCGAGGTGGAGCCAGATATGGTCCTTGTCCTTGCCGACGCCGCGGCCCTCCCGGATCTCCATCGCCATCGAGCGCGAGACGACGTCGCGCGAGGCGAGGTCCCTGGCGGACGGGGCGTAGCGCTCCATGAAGCGCTCGCCTTCGCTGTTGGTGAGGTAGCCGCCCTCGCCCCGCGCGCCTTCGGTGATCAGCACCCCGGCGCCGTAGATCCCGGTCGGGTGGAACTGGACGAACTCCATGTCCTGGAGCGGCAGGCCCGCCCTCAGCACCATTGCATTGCCGTCGCCGGTGCAGGTGTGGGCGGAGGTGGCGGTGAAATAGACCCGGCCGTAGCCGCCGGTCGCGAGCACCACCGCCTGGCTGGCGAAGCGGTGCAACGACCCGTCCTCGAGGCACAGGGCGATCACGCCCCGGCATTCGGGTCCATTGGCGCCGTCCTCCATGATCAGGTCGATGGCGAAATATTCGATGAAGAAGTCGGCGTCGTACTTCAGCGACTGCTGGTAGAGCGCGTGGAGCATCGCATGCCCGGTGCGGTCCGCCGCTGCAGCGGTGCGCTGCGCCGGCGGCCCGGCCCCCATGTTCTGCATCATGCCGCCGAACGCGCGCTGATAGATCTTCCCCTCCGCCGTCCGCGAGAAGGGCACCCCGGCATGCTCGAGCTCATAGACCGCCGCCGGCGCCTCCCGGCACAGATATTCGATCGCGTCCTGGTCGCCGAGCCAGTCCGAGCCCTTGACCGTGTCGTACATGTGCCAGGTCCAATGGTCCGGCCCCATGTTGCCGAGCGAAGCCGCGATCCCGCCCTGCGCGGCGACGGTGTGCGACCGCGTCGGGAACACCTTGGTGATGCACGCCGTCTTCAGCCCCTGCCCCGCCGCCCCCATCGTCGCCCGAAGCCCCGACCCGCCGGCGCCGACGACGACGACGTCGTAGCTGTGGTCGATGATCTTGTAGGCGGAGGGGGTGGGCATTGGGGGGCGCTCGCGGCTGGGGGAGGAGTTGGCCGCGCTTTTAGGCGTCACGCGAGGGGATGCAAGCGTGACGGGCGAGGTGCGGGCGGCGGCGGCGGAACGGGTTCGCACGAAGGACACGAAGATCACGAAGGGCGCGAAGGGGCTGCCGGTGAGGCGATGCCCTGCCGGTCCTGGCAGCGGCCGCGGGACAGGGTGCGGCCGGAAAAGCGCCGCGGTCACTGAAAGTGACCACGAAGAGGCGTCCGCCGACCTGGAGCTTTCTGCGTCTGGAGAGCGCCTTGCGTAAGCGTGTGGCGCCCGGACGTCAGGCCGTCTTCAGCCCCTGACCGGCGGCGCCCATGGTGGCCCTAAGCCCCGATCCGCCGGCGCCGCCGACGTCCTTCGACAGGCTCAGGACGATCGGAGGTCGTAGCTGTGATCGATGCAGGCGCTGGGGGCGGGCATCTGGGGGCGCTCGCGGCTGGGAGGGACTTGCGGCGCTTTTAGGCTTGGGCGGGGGCTGCAAGGGCTGCGCGGAGACCGGCCGCCCGTCCGATTGCCGCCGTTATGGATGAGATTGGACCGCCGCCCGGATCGAAAGGGCGTAGAACGGGGCTCGCGGCCGCGCGCCCGAAGGTAGAACGGGGCTCGCGGCCGCGCGCCCGAAGCAGGAGACGATCATGCTGCCGATCAAATCGCCCTTGGCCTTCCTTGCCGCCGCCGCCCTGGCGGCCCCCGGCTTCGCCGCGCCCGCGCGCGACGCCCGCGGCTTCGAAGTCATCTCCAACCCGGCGATCGCGCCGCCGCGGTTCAATGGCCTTGCAAAGGAGGAACCTCCGAAAGTCGTTCCCTCGACCACGCTCAACCAAGGCACGGTAATCGTCACCACCGGCGGCCCCTCCTGGGATTGTTGCGGTCCCAAGCCGCCGCCGCCGTCGCCGCCGCAAGGAAAGGGGGCGGCCGTCCCGCCGCCCTGCTCGCGCCTCGTCACCGACGGCTGCCGCCAGACCTACGAGCTGCGCTCCCCGGCCGTCCGACCGGCCTTGCAGTCCCGCGACTGACCGGCGCGCCGAGCGGCGGTCGGAATAAGGCCGCCGCGCCCGGCCTCGAAACGCGGATTGCCGGAAGGCCGGGGCCGTGCGACCCTCGCGCATGGCCGATCGATACGAACCCGCGTCGGACTTCCTGAAGGCGGTAATCGCGGAGGAGGTGCCGATGTCCGGCGGCGCCTTCGGGGAGGCGAACCTGCGGCGGCTGATCGCGATGACCCGCGATCCCGACCGCTCGAACCGCGACTGGGCCGCACTGCTCCTGTCGCAGCAGGATCTGGACACGCCCGAGATCCGCGCCGCTTTGTTCGCCGCCGCCCGCGACGAGGACGAATATGTCCGCGCCGAAGCCTTGTGCGGGCTCGCCGCCCGTGACCCCGCCCTCGCTTTGCCGCTGCTCCACGAGGCGCTTGCCGCCGGCAGCGTCGCCCTCCCCGTCTTCGAAGCCGCCGCCCTCGCCGCCCACCCCTCGCTGGTCGAGCCGCTCAGCGCCTTTGCCCAGCCTTCCGACAACGATTTGATCGACCACCTCGTCCTGGAGGCGCTGGCGGCCTGCGAGGCGGGCGGGGATCGACGCGGCGCTTAGGCGGCTCTGGTTTAGACAATCCCGTGAAACAACACTGCGCGACCGTGGGGGATGCAAGCGGTGGGGCGGATTGGATTTTGGGATGCTGCTTTGGCACCCTTATAACCCTGCCGAGCGGTAGCCGAGGTTGAAGGCGATGGACGGTGCGGAGCGGACGGCAGGGGACAGGCTGCGATCGAACGAGAAGCTGAAGGTGGGTTCGGGGGTGATGGCGAACCTTGGGACGGGACTGCTCGCCGCGGGTTTCGGACGCTGGTTCCTCACGGGCCCGGACGGCTGGGCGGTCCTCTGGATCGTCTTCGGTCTGACGGCTATAGCCGCGGCGATCCAATTGATGTCGTTCCTGGATCGGGAGGTCGCAAATGGATGAGATAATCAGGAATCTGGGACCTCCGCTCGGAGTGGGCCTGATCACGCTCGTCATGTACGTCTGGGCGCGCGGTGTGCATCGGCGGGCTCGCGCGCGCGCGCGACGCGAGGCCCAGCCGGCGGAGTAAGGCGGGCGACACGAGCAGCCCAAGGTGCCGGCAGGTGATGATCCCGGGACGTTCGCCGCCGGCGCCCGCCTCGACACCCTCAGAGCCCGGCGACCCAGCGTGCGAAGCCCTGCCAGGCCGCGCTCTCGGTGAGGCCGAGCAAGGCCGGCAGCTGCGCCGCTGCGAACAGCGCCAGCATCGCCGGGAAGACTCCCCGCCCCGCCCGGTTTTCCCGCTCGAGCCCGATCAGCACGAGGAAGGCGAGATCGGTGAGGCCGAAGGTCAGCCATTGGTAGTTCCATGCCGGCGTCGTATCGATCCAGAAGAGGAGCCGGATGACGATTGGGTCGACGAGGGTCAGGGCCGTGCAGATCATGAAGCGCGAATGGCGCGCGACCGAGCGGCGGGTGGCGATGGCGAAGGCGTAGGAGATGGCGAAGAGGGCGGCCAGCGAGAGCTGCAGATAGAGGATGTAGGTCTGGATGGCGTAAGCCTGGGCCGGGGCTCCGGCGATGCGCTCGTGCGCGACGAGGAGCACGGTGACGACGAGCAGAGGCGCGAGCAGCCAGGAGCTCTTGCCGAGCGCCCGGTGAAGCGCGACCCGGCGCCGGTCGATCGCCCAGGACTGGGCGATCAGCATCAACATCCACAGCGTTGCGGTGGCGGCATGAAGATGGGTGAAGCCGCCCGAGGCGAGGGGCTTCGAGATATAGGAAGGCCAGAAGGCGGCCAGCGCCAGCAGCAGGAAGCCGGCGAGCCACTTCCAGCTGCCGGCAAGGTTCAGCGTCTTCGCCATTCGCGGTTCCCCCCGCAGCGGTTTCACATGGCGGAGGGGTCGGCGCAATGGGCCGGGTTGTCGAAGGACACTGGCGCCTCTAACCTCCTGAAAAAGGGGCGAGAGCCGAATGACCAACAAGCTGTTTTACGGGGACAATCTCGACGTGTTGCGCGAGCATGTCGCGAGCGAGAGCGTCGACCTCGTATATCTCGACCCTCCCTTCAACTCGAACGCCAACTACAACATCCTCTTCAAGTCCAAGACCGGCGATGGCTCCGATGCGCAGATCGAGGCGTTCGAAGACACCTGGCACTGGAACGACAAGGCAGAGGATGCCTTCGATCAGGTGATGCGCTCGGGCCGCACCGGCGCGTCTGAGTTGCTCCGCGCTATGCGCGGCTTCCTCGGCGACAACGACATGATGGCGTACTTGGCCATGATGGCGATCCGCCTGATCGAGCTCCACAGGGTCCTGAAGGGGACCGGAAGCCTTTACCTCCACTGCGATCCGACCGCGAGTCACTATCTAAAGCTACTGCTGGATGGAGTGTTCGGGGCAGAGAATTATCGAAACGAGATAATTTGGAAGCGCACCAGCGCGCATGCCGATGCGTCCAGAAATTTGGCAGCCGTGCACGATATCATCTTTCGTTACACGAAAACTGATCGCGCAATTTGGAATCAAATCTACCGGCCCTACGACGATGCCTACGTCGCAGAACATTTCGTTCACCTGGATCCCGATGGACGCCGCTTCCGCAGGAGCGACTTGGTCAGCCCGTCCGTTAGACCGAATCTACGGTATGATTACACGGCCAGCAACGGGCGGACCTACAAGGCGCACGAAAACGGCTGGAAAGTATCTCGCCCGGTGATGGAGCAGCTTGATCGGGAGAATCGCTTGTTTTTCCCGGCTAAAGAGGAGGCTCGTCTCAGGAAGAAGGTGTATTTTGATGAGAGCCCGGGCGTACCACTGACTGACGTCTGGGATGATCTGCGCCCGATTCATGCGAGTGCAGCTGAGCGCCTGGGGTACCCGACCCAAAAACCGCTTTCGCTTTTAGAGCGCATTATCTCCGCATCGTCCAATGAAGGCGACGTAGTTCTCGACCCCTTCTGCGGCTGCGGGACGGCGGTTCACGGCGCGCAGAAGCTCGGGCGGCAATGGATCGGCATCGATATTACGCACCTTGCCATCAGCCTGATCGAAAAACGCCTGAAGGACGCGTTCCCCGGCATCGCGTTCGAGGTGCACGGCACGCCCAAGGACCTCGCGTCTGCGCGCGACCTCGCCGAGCGAGACAAGTACCAGTTCCAGTGGTGGGCCGTGTCGATGGTCGATGCACTCCCCTTCGGCGGTAAGAAGAAGGGGGCGGACGGCGGCATCGACGGCATCATCTACTTCAGGCCTGACGGCAAGCGGACCGAGAAGGCTCTCGTGTCGGTCAAGGGCGGCGGCAACGTCTCGGTCAACATGATCCGCGACCTCCACAGCGCGATGGAACGGGAAAAGGCGCCGATCGGCGTTTTCATCACCGCCGCGCTCCCCACGCGTCCGATGGAAGCTGAAGCCGCCGGCGTCGGGCGTTTCGAAAGCGAAGTCACCGGCCGCACCTATCCGCGACTCCAGATCATCACGTTAGCCGAACTGTTTCAGGGCAGGAAGCCTGACATCCCATACGTGGATCCGGCGAGCGTTAAACGCGCGAAGCGAGAGGAAACGGGGCGGCAAGAACGTTTAATTTAATGAGGAGATCGGGGAGACATGGGTGCTGTCAGAGAAAGGATCATTGAGGCATTTGAGAGCTTGGGCGGAGATGCTCCCTACGCACAATTGTATCGACGCTTAGCCGAAGTAACAGGGCGAAGGCTGACGAGGGGCCAAGAGGGCGGGGTGCGAAGGGAGATTGAGAACCACTCGTCGGACTCTGAAAACTGGAACGAGCGCCGACCCGATATCTTCTATTCAGTTGGTGGGAAGCGCTCGGGGCATTGGGGTTTGCGGGCCCACCGGCGGTGACCGGGCCATGGTGCCGCCCCTACGGACTGCGAAGCTGGAACGTGTGAACTGAGATCAGTTCAAATACCGAGGCTCGCGCTCAGTAATCGCCGTATCGCCTCCGGCTTGGACGGCTTGGGATCCGGCTGCCGCGCAATCCAAGCATCGATTGCCGCCTCCATCTCCGGATAAAGCCGCAAGCCGATATTACGGCCGATGCCGGTCGGCGGGCGGCCCCTCTTTCTTTTTTCGGTACCGGCTATTGCTCTGCCCCTGAATTGATGGTACCGGGAAATTCCATGTCCGCTCGCGACCTTAAACCGTCGCGCCGCGCGCTGCTAGGCGCTGCGGTGGCGATGCCGTTCGTCGGCTGTGGCGGCGGCGAGGCCCCTCCACTGCGCTTCGCGCGGTCATGCTCAGGTGCGGACTGCCCCCGGCAGCCCGCAGCCCTTCCGGGGGAAGGGCGGCCTGAGCATTCCCCCGGAAATCCGGGGGAGGATTTAGGATGGCGCGAGGCGCTGTCGGCTTTTCAGAAGGCGGAAGGGGCGTTGCAGGCCTTTCTCGACCGGACGGCGGGGGCGCCGGATGAGGAGCAGGACGCGGTGGAGGCCGAGATGGACGAGCGGCTCGATGCGCTGGGGCCCGCCTTGCTTCGGCTGCTCGCGGCGCCGGCGCCGGACCTCGCGGCACTCGTCGTCAAGATCGAGACGATCATCGCGCATGAGGCCTGGTCGACCTCCGGGGGCGAGGACTGCCTTGTGGAGCTGGCGCGGGATGCGCGGCGGCTGGCCGGGGGGTGAGTCGGCAAAGTATGGACGTCACGGGCGGCCGTGAATGGGACCCCATGAAAGTAGTACTTTCATGGGAACCCCGTCGAAGCGGTTCGTCCGGCAAGGGGCCGGACGCCCGCCCGGCCGACCTTCGCCGACTCCAGTCGCTGCTCGCGATTGCTTCGCGATCGCCGCGCTGCGGCTGGGCGGCTTGGCTCAGCCCCGCAGCCCCGTCGCCGCGAAGGCGATCTTGAGAACCGCGAAGATCGCGAAGGCGGCGCCGCCGACCGCGGCGAAGCTCAGCAGCAGCATGGCGAGGAATTTGTTGCCCTCGTCATGGACGTAATCCTCGATGACCACCTGCAGGCCCATCTTCAGATGCCAGAAGGTGGCGGCGACGAGGAGGAGCATCGGCACCGCGGCGAGCGGATCCCTCAGCCATTCGGTGACTCCGCGATGGTCGAGCGCGGGCAGCCTGAGCAGCGACACGATCAGCCAGACGAACAGCATCAGCACCGCGACCGAGCTCAGCCGCTCGTGCCACCAATGCTCCGCCCCCTCGCGCGCCGAGCCGGTGCCGCGCACCTTCCCGAGCGGGGTACGGGTGACGGGATCCGTTGCCGGGCTGGCGCCGGGCTCGCCGGACTGTGTCGTGTCCATGCTCATGCCCCCCTCACCATGACGATATAGAGCCACAGGCCCGCGGTGAGCAGAAGCGCCCCCGCCAGGGTCATCGTCGCCCAGAATTTGTTGCCCTGGATCTCGAAGCCGGCGCCGATGTCCATGACGAGGTGCCTGAGGCCCGACAGCAAATGCTGGAAGAAGGCCCAGCTCAGCCCGACCGCGACGACGATCCCGATCCACGACGTCGCCCAGCCGGCGAAGCTCTGATAGGCCTCCTTGCCCGAGGCGGCGGCGACCAGCCACCAGACGAGCGCGGCGGCGCCGACGGTGGCGAGCCCGGCCCCGGTCACCCGGTGAAGGATCGAGACCAGCATGTGCGGCCCCCATTTATAGACGGAGAGATGCGGCGAGAGCGGACGATCGGGGTTGCGGGACATCGAGAGCCTTCCTGTTGGGGTGGGCTTTTACGGCGTGGGGTGGGGGATGCAAGGGCGATCGCCCACGGGTCCCGCCGGTGGCCTGGCTGCCTCCCAGAGGATTCGCGCCCCGCCAACTTGGCCGAACCAGGCGAGGGGCAGGAGCATAAACTAGATAATTTGTTTGATGAGTTGATAGATTAATTGGGAACTGGAGAAATAACACGAAAACAAAAAGAGAGCTCAAATTTGCTATATTTCGTTTTTATTTCATCTCCAAGTCGCCATGACCTTTAACTTAAACAGACGCCTCCCCATATACTCATGGCAGCCCTAGGAAATATCATGCTCCTTGCCAAGGATATACTGATCGACCTGCTCACGGAACGCCGCGGCCTTTATGAGCGACTCGGGCTCCTCGACGAGTATGTCACCGCTATGCAGAAAAGCCCGGCTTTCGGCACCGCTCTCGGCAACTCGGTCACAATGAACGAACCCATCGAAGAGCTGGAAGGGCGGATCGCCGACGTCAACCGGCGGATTGCCCGTGTCCGAGGCCCGATTCCGGATAAGCTGGCATTTGATTTGAGTTAGTTCGTTTGCGACCAACCTGCTATGGTGCGCCATCGCCGGTCCCTGAAGTGGCGCGCCGGTGGCTGAGAGACTCCACAGGCTCCCGCCCGATGGAGCATATCCATGAAGCAATTCGACAATCTCGCCGATGCCCAGACTCTCGCCCTGGCGATCGTCGACACCTTCCCCGAACCTTTCCTCGTCCTGGACGACGGGCTT
>Ga0190273_10000502_pt1 | contig 14653 bp, 9 predicted proteins | sample Popmic504IS_FD_134513 | JGI IMG/M metagenome (GOLD analysis project Ga0190273, IMG submission 134513) | Populus adjacent soil microbial communities from riparian zone of Shoshone River, Wyoming, USA - 504 IS | ecosystem: Environmental > Terrestrial > Soil > Riparian zone > Trees stand | place... | reverse complement strand
TGGCAGCGTCGACAACTGCCTTGAAGGCGGCTGGTTCGTTGGCTGCTAGCTCAGCTAAGACCTTGCGGTCCAACGTGATGTTAGCGGCCTTTAAGCTAGCGATCAGCTTGCTGTAGGTGGTGCCGTTCAGGCGGGCTGCTGCGTTGATGCGGGTATTCCACAGAGTGCGGAAGTCACGTTTCTTGTTGCGGCGGTCGCGGGTAGCGAACTGCAGGGCCTTGGTAACGGCCTGGCGGCCGCGCTTAATACTACTACGGTTAGGGCGAGTCATGCCCTTGGTAGCTTTACGGATCTTCTGGTGCCGCTTGTGGGCGGCTACGCCTCGTTTTACTCTCATGATAAATCTCCTTAGACCAAATTCTTGTGTGGTCGATTAACGGCGCCAGGGTGGAGTGGAAAGGTTTATGAACCTTGTGAACCCTGGATCACTCGCTGAAGTGCTCGTCTTAGACGTTTAGCTTCTTCTTAATATTCTTGCTGAACTGCTTGCTTAGGCTTTGTAGGCCAGCAAGGTTGCGCTTGCGGGCGGCAGACTTCTTCTGAAGGAAGTGGCTTGCACTGCTGTGGCGAACTAGAACTTTACCGTTCTTAGTGACACGGACGCGGTCTTTTGTGCCGCTATGACTCTTTAATTTTGGCATTGGCGTTGCTCCTTATAACGAAACTTAGTTGCTTGCCGGCTAACTGCGGCTGTTGGTCGACAATGATGCGCTCTTCGTCTTCTTCACCCTTCATGCGGGCAATAATAGTGTCCGCGAGCTTGAAGCCGATATCCTTGTGCGCCAATTCTCGTCCCCGGAAGAAGACGGTGATCTTCACTTTGTGTCCGGCTTCCAGGAATTTCACTACCTTACCCAGCTTGGTCTGCATATCGTGCTCGCCAATCTTAAGTCCAAGGCGCATCTGTTTGACATCGAGTGTCTTGGATGTGCGCTTGTTCTTTTGCTGTAGCTTGGTACGTTGGTAGTTAAATTTTCCCCAGTCGATGATTTTGGCGACCGGTGGCGTGGCGTCGGCAGAAATTTCTACTAGGTCGAGCCCCTCCTCGCCGGCTAGGCGTAGCGCCTCGGCTCTCGACAAAACGCCAAGTTGTTTTCCTTCAGCGTCGATTACGCGCAGTTCTGGTGCGCGGATCGCCTCATTCAAACGGGTGGATTTTTGACTTCCGGACCTGCCGGATTGGTTGCTCGAACTGATAAAAATTTCTCCTGTGGGTTCCGATTAAACTTTTTTATTTCTGGAGTGAAATTGTAACAGATGCAGCTACAGAGGTCAAGCCGATGGTGCTTGGAAGGAGTGGGATCTGAACTGTATAGCCTCTGTAATATGGTGCTCTAGTACTGCATTGGAAGCTTCCATATCGGCTATGGTCCGGGCCACGCGTAGGCAGCGCATATAGGCGCGGGCTGACAGGCCAAGGGAAATGGCGGCTTTGTTGAGCGTCTCTTTGGCTGCTGGCTGCAACCGGATGTGCTCTTTGATGTCATGGTTGGACATATCACTATTCAACATGTCTGGTTTGCCGAAACGTTGCTGTTGTACATCTCGGGCAACGTTTACTAGCCGTATGATACTAGCATCATCGTCATTTTCAGGGGTGGAAGATAGTAATCTGGTGTGTTCAACGCGTTCTACAGTGACATGTATGTCTATCCGGTCCAATAGCGGGCCAGAAAGCTTGCGCCTGTAATTGCTAATGGTGGCTGCGGTACAGTCGCACAATCTGCCTTTGCCGCGCCGCGACCCGTAGTAACCGCATGGGCAGGGGTTGGCGGTGGCTACGAAAATGAAATTGGCAGGGAAAGTGACATTTTCTTTGACCCGGCTTATAGCGATAGTCTTGTCTTCAAGGGGCTGGCGCAGTGCTTCTACGGTGGCGCGCTGGAATTCTGGCAATTCGTCAAAGAATAGAATTCCTCGATGCGCCAAGGAGACCTCACCTGGCCTTACCAGATTACCGCCGCCTACGATAGCCATATGGCTGGCGCTGTGGTGCGGGGCGCGCACCGGGCGGCTAGTGATCAATTGGTCATAATTAAGACTTGCTAGTGAATGTAGGTGCGTAACTTCCAGCATTTCCTCGTGGCTGAGCGGTGGTAATAAGCTGGCCAGGGCTTTGGCCAGCATACTTTTTCCAGTTCCTGGTGGCCCGCTCAGCAATACGTTGTGTCCGCCAGCGGCTGCGATTGCGATGGCTCGCTTAGCTTGGGCTTGGCCGGCTATGTCGGCTAGTGCGGTGCCTGGCTGATTTGCTGACACAAGGCCGTATGAATGGCCGTCGCCGGTTCGAATGACGGGCAGTTCTCCTGCATCATTAAAGTGCTCATATAGCTGTCGCAGCGAGCCTACGGCGACCAGCTCAATGCCGGGAACAATTTGCGCCTGGCTAACGTTGCCGGCTGGTATATAAAAGCGCCGGTAGCCAAGCCGTCGGCCATTCAGAAGCTTGCCGATGATACCACGCACAGGCCGTACGTTGCCGTCTAAGCCAAGCTCACCAATGATTACTTCGTTTGGCCGTGGTCCGGCTCCTAGGCTGCTCATCGCCGCCAGTATAGCTGCGGCTATGGGTAGGTCGAGGCTGCTGCTTTCTTTAGGTATGTCGGCTGGCGCCAAGTTAATGCTTATACGCTTACGGGGCAGATTGAGCTGGCTGTTACTAAAGGCTCCACGTATACGTTCTTTTGATTCGTCTACGTTACGTGATGCGGCCCCCACGATAACTATATTGGGTAGGCTATTTGATAAATGGCATTCAATGTCTACCGGCACGCCCTCGGCGCCGTGGGAGATAATGCTGCGAATGTTGTTACCTGAAAAATCCATGGCTATAGGTTTACGGGATATCGAAATGGATTGCAACCATAAACAGTATTATTGAACTGCTTACATATTCTTAATATGTAAAAATCCCGCCAGAGAGGCGGGATAAGTAGGTCATTTTTGGGATTTGCTTTTGTTTTTTGTAGGCTTTCTTTGGGTGGAACAGCGACCTGCGAGGAGCCGCTGTTCCGAAAAGTCTTTTTTGTTTTTGAGCACTTAATTTATTCAAGTACTACGCTTAATATAAAGGATAAGCTTCGGCAGTGTCAACGCGTTTTTGTAACATTTTTTACAAAGTCTGTGTATAAGTCTGGGACTCAGTTAATACGACTTTGTCACAACACAGAAATACCAAACGGCTGAGTAAAAGACCAAGTCAGTATTGACAATTAAGCATAAGTGTAGTACATTGTTATTGTAAGTTCACAAAAACAAAAACAACTTACAATTTGAGTACCAGTCAACTGCCTCTCTGCAGAAGACATAATGGCTATAACAAGCCAGGGAACAATTTCGCTCGAACTGCCCTAAAGGCAGCGAGAGCGGTCAGTCATCCTTCACAGCTTGCTGTAAAGGAACCTATAGCCAAAAGGCAGTAACTGCTATTCAATATTTTTTATTTGAGCGGATTTACTGCCTGCGGCTTCTATAGAAAACCCAGAAACGCTACCTGAACACACCGCATGCCGTGTGTGTCGGGTAGTTTTTCTATATAAAGAATCGAGCAGGATTTATGGATCATACATAGTAAATAAGTCTACATAATCCGTCTCTTGTATCTGTAGAACATCGACAAATAGAAATAGTCCTTGTTTTTCTAAAGCGATCTCTTGCATTGCCAGCTAGTATGTCTCCAAGTGGTGCATAAGAAAATGTTTAGCGACTACCGATTAATAATTATTGTATTCACACAAAATACAACCTTTCTTGATTAATATAATGAATAGAACAGATATGAAAAGAAAAAATAGTAGAGAATCATACAACAAGATGTATGCCAGCGAATGGCGTTCTGCAAGATCTGCAGGAGTGGTGCAGTATACTAAAAGACAATGAACATACGCATATTCGCACGTGGAATTACTCCCATTGTACTCATCGGTGTTATTACCCTAGGGTTTATGATGGTCACTCAGCCGGCAGATATTCCGGCGATTCTGCTGATCCTGCCATTTGTAGGTATTTTCAGTTTTTTGTATTTGATCATTTTAGAAATTGTACGTTTCTTAGGACCAGACGAAGATGAGAACGGTGCTATTGTGACGATTAGACGGCCACGCCTGATGTCGGGTGCTATCGCTAGTTTTCCAGTGCTGCTATTGATCTTGCAGTCAATTGTGGAACTGACGTTATGGGATGTGTTGATAGCTTTGGCGATTCTATTGCTGGCGTACGTGTATATCTCGCGTAGTGCTATTAGCTTGTGGAAATGAGCCGCTTACTAAGTGGAGGTTCATTTTGTATAAGTCGCCAAACAGCATATAATAAACCTATCTATGGAATGGAGTGGACAACAAGGCTCTGCACCCCAGTCGGGTACACCGCAGGGTCAGCAGCCGTATAACGGCGGTGCCGTGCCAGCTTCTGGCTATTATCAGCCTGGAGCCCAGCAAGTGCCTCAAAATGTGCAGCCCGGCGTGCAAATGCCTCAGGCGCCTATGGCTGCCCAAAATCCATTAGTCACACCAATGCAGGCGGGTATTCATCCCGTAGGCGCGCCGGCAGCAATGAGTGGATCGGTAACCGGTATGCCGCCAATGGCACAGCAGCCAGCCGCCGTTGGCTTAGACGACAGCGTTCCGGATGCTAACGACACTGAATGGGTCAACCGGGCCAAAAGGGCTGTGCGTTCTACGCAGGGGGATCCACATCGCCAGGTGCAACTTATCCAACATTTACGTTCACAGTACTTAAAGCAGCGGTACGGTCGTTCAGTCCATACCGATGAGGCATAATCCATGGGTATTGTTTTAGTCATCATCCTTTTGTTAGTTATCGCGGCGGCAGTTGCGGTGCCGATCGTTGTTATTACGATGCGTCGTGATGCCCGAGAACAGAAGAACATCGAGCGTGGGCTCAAGATGGTGCCGTTGCTTATACACCTGCCGCCAATCAGTGAAGATACTGACGCTAACGGCCGTGATGTCCGTGAGCTGATCGATGAGAATATCTCCAAAGCGCAGATCATCTATAATATTATCGCCAGTACCTATGAAAAGGGCCTGAAGCGCAAGCTGATCTATGGTCAGCAGCACTTTGCATTCGAAATTGTCAGTGCCCAAGGTTTTGTATATTTTTACACTACGGTGCCAATCGGCTTGGTGGAAGTTGTGCGCCAAGCGATTGTCAGTGCCTATCCGGCCGCCCGCTTAGAAGAAGCTGAAGAGCACAATATATTTAATGTGTCTGGGAAAATTAGTGGTACCACAGGTGGTGAGTTGGTTTTGAAAGAATCATTTGCGTATCCAATTTCGACATACCAGGACTTGAAGCGCGATGCTATGCAAGCCATGCTAAACTCGATGTCTACAGTCGGCAAAGAAGACGGCGCGGCTATCCAGATTTTGATGCGGCCGGCAGACCCAGGCTGGCGTCGCGTCGCACATACTGTAGCTTCCGAAAAGCGTAAAGGTGGCAAAAAAAGTGGTGGCGTAGCCTTAGGCTTTGTCAAAGAAGTCGGTACGGCTTTTTACAAACCGCCAGAATCTAAAGATGGTGGGTCAGACAAGCATGAGCTGTCTGACCACGAAGCTGCGGTTCTGAATGCAATTGACGAAAAGACGCGCTATCCGGCGTACGAGGTAGTTATTCGTTTGGTTGCTTCGTCGAATGTTTCGCAAAAGTCACATACCATACTAAATAATATGGTGGCGGCGTTTTCGCTGTTTGATGCGCCAGGCAAAAACGGCTTTAAGTATGAACCGGCTAAAGACGTTGATGAGCTGGTAACGTCGTATGTTATGAGGTTCTTCCCCCAGGACCGTACTAAGACTGTTTTAAACTCTGTTGAGCTGGCGACAATATTCCATTTTCCTGACCAGCGTAGTATTCCAACCAGCCAGTTGGAGCGTCAGGATTCTAAGCAGGTTGATGGTCCACGCAATATGCCAGAATCTGGCTTGTTGATGGGGTACAACGTTTTCCGCGGCGTCAAAAAACCTATCCGTTTGGCGTTGGGTGACCGGCAGCGGCACATGTATGTCGTAGGCCAGACCGGTACGGGTAAATCTACCTATCTAGAAAACCTGGCCGTCCAAGATATGATGTCGGGTAATGGCTTTGCATTCGTAGACCCGCATGGTGATACGGCCGAGAAGTTATTGTCTATGGTGCCAAAGCACCGTACCGAAGACGTAATTTACTTCTGTCCAGCCGATATGGACTACCCGATGGGCCTGAACCTGTTTGAGTTCCATAGCCCCGACCAAAAAGATTTCCTGATCCAGGAAGTCTTGAACATGCTAAAGAAACTATACGATCCAAACAACCAGGGTATTATGGGCCCACGTTACGAAGATATGTTCCGCAACGCTGCCCTAGCTGTTATGTCTGATCCTGCCGGCGGTACATTTATTGATATTCCGCAGCTATTCCGCGACCCGCAATTCCTAAAAGAAAAGATATCTCATGTGACCGACCAGACGGTCAAAGATTTTTGGCTCAAGCAGTTCCCAGCCTCCCAGCGTTCTAATGAAGCCGGAGAGGTGACTGCCTGGTTCGTAAGTAAGTTCGGCGCCTTCTTGAGCAACGAAATGATGCGCAATATCATCGGCCAGCCAAAGAGCGCCTTTGACTTGCGCGATATTATGGATAATAAAAAGATCCTGCTGGTTAACCTAAGCAAGGGGCGTACTGGTGATTTGAACTCCAAATTACTGGGCATGATCTTTGTTATGAAGTTCCAGGCGGCTGCTATGTCACGTGCCAATATCCCTGAGTCGGAGCGCGTAGACTTCTCGCTATACGTGGACGAGTTCCAGAACTTCTCGACTGACAGTTTTGCAACTATCATGTCCGAGGCTCGGAAATACCGTTTGAACTTGATTGTCGCCAACCAGTTTACAACGCAGTTGTCAGAAGAAATCCGTGATGCTGTTTTTGGTAACATGGGTACTATAGTAGCCTTCCGTATTGGTCAGAACGATGTCGATTCGCTGAGCCGTTATTTCCAGCCGACATTTGATGGCGACGACTTGCTGCGTGTTCCTAATTACAACAGTATTGTCCGCACGCTCATCGGTGGTGTGCCGACGCAACCGTTCAGTATGGCAACACTGCCACCATTGGGTGACCCTAATTCAAAGGTTTCCGACGCCCTCAAGCAACTCTCTGCTGCCAAGTACGGCAAGCCACGAACAATGGTAGAAAAAGAGATTTTTGCGCGGATCGCTACTCGCGACCAGCCTCCAGTTCCTGCAGCCGGGCCAGGGCAGCGGCCATTTGGCGCTTCGCCATGGCAGCCAGCCGCAGCAGGTGCGGCGCCACAGGCTGCCCGCCCAGCGGCGGCAAACTACGTGCCCGCTCAACAACAACCGCAACAGTATGGGCGCCAGCCTGCGCCTGCCGCAGCGCCTGCTAGTACTGGTTCTTTCTTGGACGAATGGTTGACCAAACGTACTTCAGGGACTCCAGGGACGATAGTGTCGCCACAGAATAGCCAGTCGGCAAACCCACCTACTACTCAGCAGGTGCCAGCGTGGCGAACTGCCCCAGCTCCGCAGCCGGTGGCGCCTGTTCCTACGCCAGCTCCAGCTCAAACTATTGTAAAGCCGCAGCCACAAGTTGCCGCAGCACAGCCTCTTAAAGAGGCTCCTGCGCCATTTATCCCTCCAAAGCCTCAAAGTACGGCTCCGGCCCTTCAAACGCTTCAGGGCACAGTCATTGAGCCTACAAAGCCCGTTGTGCCAGCGAGCCCAGTCGCCGCACCGGCTCCAATTCTTGTTTCAGCACCTGGGCCGGCAAAACCTGCAGAACCTGCGGTTGCCGAAATCCCGGTTCATGAAGAGCCTCAGGAAGTCCAAGATCTGACGCCAAAACTCAAACAGACCGATTCAGACAGCCTTGAGGATACGGTAGCTGACGAGCCAGAAGCGGCACCTCGCCGCAAGCGTCGACGCCGCTCCAAGTCTCGACAGCGTGATCAAACCGAGGCCGCCGATAACGCTGCCGAGGTAGACGCTTCGCCGGTAGCGACACCCCCAGATAGAGACAGGGAAGTAGTTTTGCCGCAGCCAGACATCGACGACTTGAGTATCTTGCGGAAAAACCGGCCAGCCAGGCTGGATGACGAGTTGACGCACGGCGACACTATCTACATTGATAATGACGGCAATTTCAAGCTGATGGACCCGACGCCAGAGGCTGAAAAGAACAGCGATACAGAGCCAGCTAAATAGTTTGACCACTGTTACGGCGGCTTGCTGCCAGGGGTGGTATGGGGTACAATAAAGACAAGCAGAGATTTGTCTTATTATATATGTCTAAACGACAGTCGTGGATCAGTGACCTGCTGGCAATTAATGAGTTTCAAAGAGGGTATAAGCTACATGGCAGACAAGAAACAACAAGATTATGGCGCCGATCAGATCCAGGTGCTTGAGGGGCTAGACCCCGTCCGTAAACGTCCGGGTATGTACATTGGCGGTACCGGCATAGAGGGGCTGCACCACTTAGTGTGGGAAATCGTCGACAATGGTATCGACGAAGCCTTAGCCGGCCATGCTACCGAGGTCCGCGTTACGATGACCGAGGACGGTGGTATACGCGTTTGGGATGATGGACGTGGTATTCCAGTCGATATCCACCCAAAGACTGGTAAGAGCACCGTAGAAACGGTTCTGACAGTATTGCACGCCGGCGGTAAGTTCGGCGGCGGTGGCTACAAGGTTTCCGGTGGTCTGCACGGTGTGGGTTCCAGCGTTGTGAATGCTTTGTCAGACCGCCTAACAGTTACGGTCCACAAAGAGGGCAAAATGTACCAGCAGCATTACCGGAAGGGCGTCCCTCAGGGCGACCTAAAGCCTATCGGTAAGACTAAGTTGCACGGCACAGAGATTGCTTTCTGGCCTGACGAAACTATTTTTGAATCGATTGCCTTTAGCTACGACACTATTTTAGACCGCTTGCGCCATGCCGCTTATCTGACCAAGGGTATTCATACCTCATTGCATGATGAGCGCACCGGCAAAGCCTACGGCTTCTACTTTGAAGGCGGTATCCAGAGCTACGTCAAACACCTCAATATCGGGAAAGAAGCTGTAGACGACGACATTTTCTACGTCGACAAAATGGTTGGCCCTAAGGAAAGTGAAGTCCAGGTTGAAGTCGCTTTGCAATACACCGAAAGCTTTACTGAAACGGTGAAATCATTCGCCAACAATGTCTACAACCCTGAGGGTGGTACGCACATGACTGGTTTCCGTTCGGCACTAACCCGTGTTGTTAACGAGTATGCCCGCAAGAGTGGTATCCTCAAGGAAAAAGAAGAGAACTTGACTGGCGAAGATACCCGCGAAGGCTTGACAGCTATTATTCTGGTTAAATTGCCTGATCCACAGTTTGAAGGCCAGACTAAGAATAAACTTGGTAATCCTGAAACCCGCGGCCAGGTAGAGCAGGTACTTGCCGAGCATATGAACTACTACCTGGAAGAACACCCCGGTATAGCTCGCAAGATCGTCGGCAAGGCGTTATTGGCTGCCCGTGCCCGTAAAGCTGCCCGTGCTGCCCGTGAGAATATTATTCGTAAGGGCGTGTTGGATGGTGCTTCAATGCCCGGCAAATTGGCCGACTGCTCATCCAAAGACCCTAAGACTAGCGAGATCTACCTGGTGGAGGGTGACTCGGCCGGCGGTTCGGCTAAGACCGGCCGTGATAGCAGGACCCAAGCGATCTTACCTCTACGTGGTAAGGTGCTGAATGTTGAACGCGCACGTTTGGATAAAATGTTGGCCAACAACGAAATCCTGAGCTTGATCAAGGCTTTGGGCGTTGGCATAGAAGATTCATTCGATGTCCGCGGCCTACGCTACGACCGTATCATTATCATGACTGACGCCGATGTCGATGGTAGTCACATCTCGACTCTGCTACTGACATTCTTCTTCCGCTTTATGAAGCCGGTCGTTGATGGTGGCCACTTGTACTTGGCAAAGCCACCGTTGTTTGAACTGGTGCGTCCAGGGCGAAAAAATCCAGTCTTTATATATGATGAGGCTGAGCTCGATAAAATACTGGACCGTGAAATTGAACGGCGCACAAAAGAAGGCCTTAAGGTCGAAGCTGGTAGCGAGCGTTTCCGCCAAGCTGGCTTTATCGAGCAGAAGCGTTACAAGGGATTGGGTGAAATGGACGCTGAGCAGCTGTTTGAAACAACTATGAACCCTGAGAAGCGCGTGCTGATGCAAGTGCAAGTACACGATGTCGAGAAGGCGGACGCTATCTTCAATAAGCTCATGGGCACAGAAGTAGAGTTGCGCAAAAACTTCATTACATCACGGGCAAAATTTGTTAAGGACTTGGATATTTAGTTATGAATGACGACACCGACAAGAACACTTCCAACAACGAAGATGCGTATGTGCCAGAGGTGCAGCCAGGCGCCAATGAGCCTATAAGCGACCTGGACTCTCTGGATATTAGCCAAGAAGACCATTTGGCTGCACGTACGGCCGTCGAAATCATTGATATGGACCACTCTAAGACAGTTGAACGTCATACCGTCGAAAACGTCATGGAAGATAGCTATTTACGTTATTCCATGAGTGTGATTATTGACCGTGCGCTTCCTGACGTCCGTGATGGTATGAAACCTGTCCACCGTCGTATTATGTACGCTATGCATGAATCGGGCCTACGCAGTAGTGCTCGCCACCGCAAGAGCGCTACGGTCGTCGGTGATGTGATGGGTAAATACCACCCACATGGCGACAGTTCGATCTACGATTCTATGGTTCGTTTGGCTCAACCATGGGCCACTCGCTACATGTTAGTGAATGGACAAGGTAACTTTGGTAGCATGGATGGAGATCCGCCAGCTGCTATGCGTTATACCGAAGCTAAGATGCAGCGCGTAGCCGATGAGCTGCTAGCTGACATTGATAAGGACACCGTCGACTTCCGCGATAACTATGATGGAACGCAGTCCGAACCGTCGGTTCTCCCTGCAAAATTGCCAAACTTGTTGTTGAACGGACAACTTGGAATTGCCGTGGGTATGGCCACCAACATCCCGCCGCATAACTTGACTGAAATAGTCGATGCGACCGTACAGCTGATAGATAAGCCAGAGTCGACGCTTGATGACTTGCTGCAACATGTGAAGGGTCCAGACTTTCCGACTGGTGGCATTATTTACGGCAAAGAGTCCCTGCGTCGGGCTTACGCCACTGGCCGGGGCGGCATCGTCGTCCGCGGTATTGCTGAAATCGTAGAAGGCAAGAAGGGGCGGCAGCAGATTGTCATTACCGAGATTCCTTACGCGCTTAACAAAGAGTCTCTGGTTATTAAGATTGCCGACTTGGTTAAAGAAAAGAAAATTGGCGGTATCTCCGACCTACGTGACGAAAGCGCCCGCGGTAACGTCCGTATTGTTATTGACCTGAAGAAAGATGCCTACCCAAAGAAGCTACTTAACCAACTGTACAAATTAACGCCGTTACAGACTAGCTTCCACTTCAATATGATGGCACTGATTGACGGCATCCAGCCACGTGTCTTAGGCTTGCAGGATATTCTGCAAGAGCATGTTAAGCACCGTCGAATAGTAGTCCGTCGACGCACTGAATACGAATTGCGCAAAGCTAAAGAGCGGGCCCACATCTTAGAGGGTCTGAAGATCGCTTTGGATAATATTGACGAAGTGATTGCAACGATTCGCTCAAGCCAAAGTACCGATGAAGCGGCTGTGAATTTGAAGGCCAAGTTTGGCCTGTCGGAAATCCAGGCCCGCGCTATCCTGGCTATGCAGCTGCGTACGCTGACAGGCTTGGAGCGCGCCAAGATCGAGAACGAACTTGCCGAACTCCGTAAGTTGATTACTGAGCTGGAGGGTATCCTGGCTGACGAAAAGAAAATCCTGAAGATCGTCAAAGACGAGATGTTACAGCTTAAGAAGCAATATGGTGACGAACGCCGCACTAAGGTAATCCCTGGTGAACTGGGTAAAATGAGTGACGAAGATTTGGTGCCGGATGAGCAGGTGGTGGTTACGCTGACAAGCGCCAATTACGTCAAGCGCAGTCCGATTGCTGAGTACAAGCGCCAGGGTAGGGGTGGCAAAGGCCGCCGTGGTATGGCAACGCGCGAAGAAGATGTAATTGAGCATGTCGTTAATGCCTCGACACACGATTTCTTATTGTTCTTTACTACTAAGGGCCGTGTCTTCCGAATCAAGACTTACGAAGTGCCGGCAGCCGGTATGGGTGCAAAGGGTGTTGCACTAGTCAATTTGTTACAACTACAGCCAGAAGAAACTGTAAGTTCGGTCATTAATGTTAGCAAGACACACGATGCAGCCAACTTGATTATGTGTACTATCAAGGGTGTTATCAAGAAGACGCCGTTTGAGCAATATCAGAACGTGCGTACTTCGGGATTGATCGCTATCAATTTGGATGAAGGCGATGAATTAAAGTGGATTCGCATGACAAACGGTGACAATGAAGTAGTTATTTCTACCGCCGAAGGCCAGGCGATCCGTTTCCATGAAAAAGATGCCCGTCCGATGGGACGTGTGTCGCGCGGTGTGCGCGGTATCCGTTTGCGCAGCGGTGACCAGGTAATTGGCATGGATATCGTCGAAGCTAACTCAAGCATCTTTGTAATTAGCCAGTCGGGCTACGGCAAGCGCACTAAGGTGAGCCAGTTTACGCCGCACGCCCGTGGTGGTGTCGGCATCCGTAGTGCAGTGGTAAACACTAAGACCGGCCGTTTGGTGGGCGTCAAGACGCTTTTGGAAGACGAGACACAAGAGGTGATTATCATTTCTAGCCAAGGACAGACCATTCGGCTGGGCTTGAAGGATATTCCAGCCTTGAGCCGTGCCACCCAAGGTGTACGGATTATGCGGCTAAATGATAAAGACGAAGTCGTATCGTTGGCTCTCGTAGACAAGTCTGAAGAGCCGGAAGATGAGGATGATGTGATCCTTGAACCGGGTGGTGAGCCTATAGCTGCCGTTTAAGCAAAAACAACACTAACTAAAAACAGCCATTTACGTGGCTGTTTTTTAGTTTTTAGACTATGCATGGAGGGCGTGACAGGCAGGCGACAGGTGTGGCGGATATACGCTTAGTGGTCTGCTACTTGAGCGACTACTCTGAATCCTCAGGACAGGTAAAGACCTACGGGATCTCCTGAGGGGCTATTTGGGTGTCGTCTGCCTGTCAAAAGACTGCTTAGGCATACTCAATATATGTCTGAAATATGCATTTTTTGTTGCTAATATGTCAAATTTCTAGGCCTCATACGCCCTGTACATATATAAGAGTAATTGGTACTATTAAATTGTTAGAACCGCTACTGCTTGAGACAGATGCAAATAGCACAACATAATAGTGTGTCTATAGGTGTTGACTATCTGAAAGATACGCGCTATTCTAAGTGAAGCTTTTGAGGAAACCACATAGGGAACTTCCACAAAGCTCAACCATTCGGGTCTGAGCAGGTGAAGACGTAAGTCTTGCATCGGCACCCGGAGCGAACGTTAAAAATTGAATAGTGCAAATCAACGTCAATTGATTTTAGTATCACTTCGGTGATACGACAGAATTTTGTGTTTTTAAAATAGTCAGTGCAAATCAAAGGGAGTCATCCCTGAGATGAACATGTTCGACTGAAGTTAGAATCTAATTTTCTTTTTTGGAGAGTTTGATCCTGGCTCAGGATGAACGCTGGCGGCGTGCCTAATACATGCAAGTCGTGCGGTAAGGCTCTGCACTCAGTATTTGATCGTTTAATAAGCTTGCTTGTTAAGGATTGGACCGATTCAAACCTAGGCTAGGGGAGATGAGGCGAGAGAGATGGAATAATGAGTGTAGAGTACACGAGCGGCGGACGGCTGAGTAACACGTAGGAACGTACCCCAAAGTGAGGGATAAGCACCAGAAATGGTGTCTAATACCGCATGTGCTCTAAGGAGTAAAGCTTCGGCGCTTTGGGAACGGCCTGCGCATGATTAGCTTGTTGGTGAGGTAAAAGCTCACCAAGGCGACGATCATTAGCTGGTCTGAGAGGATGATCAGCCAGACTGGGACTGAGACACGGCCCAGACTCCTACGGGAGGCAGCAGTAGGGAATTTTCCACAATGGGCGAAAGCCTGATGGAGCAACGCCGCGTGCAGGATGAATGCCTTCGGGTTGTAAACTGCTTTTATATGTGACGAATATGACGGTAGCATATGAATAAGGATCGGCTAACTCCGTGCCAGCAGCCGCGGTCATACGGAGGATCCAAGCGTTATCCGGAATTACTGGGCGTAAAGAGTTGCGTAGGTGGCATAGTAAGCAAGTAGTGAAAGCGTGTGGCTCAACCATACTCACATTATTTGAACTGCTAAGCTAGAGGATGAGAGAGGTTATTGGAATTCCCAGTGTAGGAGTGAAATCCGCAGATATTGGGAGGAACACCGATGGCGTAGGCAGATAACTGGCTCATTCCTGACACTAAGGCACGAAAGCGTGGGGAGCAAACGGGATTAGATACCCCGGTAGTCCACGCCGTAAACTATGGATGCTAGCTGTTAGAGGTATCGACCCCTCTAGTAGCGAAGCTAACGCGTTAAGCATCCCGCCTGTGGAGTACGGTCGCAAGACTAAAACATAAAGGAAT
>Ga0190273_10000501_pt1 | contig 14673 bp, 11 predicted proteins | sample Popmic504IS_FD_134513 | JGI IMG/M metagenome (GOLD analysis project Ga0190273, IMG submission 134513) | Populus adjacent soil microbial communities from riparian zone of Shoshone River, Wyoming, USA - 504 IS | ecosystem: Environmental > Terrestrial > Soil > Riparian zone > Trees stand | place... | reverse complement strand
GTCGCCGACACCAGCGTGGTCGATCTCGACACGCAGGTGATGACGCAGATCCGGATCGCCGAGGTCAATCGCACGGTGGCCCAGCGCTACGGCTTCAACTTCTTCAAGAACGTATCGAACACCACGGCGGGCATCGCACCTCCCGGCGTGTTGAGCGGCGTGGAAACCAGTTCCACCGGCGGCTATCAGCTCAACAGCGGCACCGGTTTCGTGCCGCTGCAGGACGCCTTCAGCCTGGTGTTCGGCAATGCTGCCGATGGGCTGCTCGGCGTGCTCAGCGTGCTCGAAGGCAAGGGCATGGCGCGCGTGCTGGCCGAGCCCAGCCTGACCGCGATGAGCGGCCAGACCGCGAGCTTCCTGGCCGGCGGCGAGTTCCCGATCCCGGTTGCCCAGGGCGGCGGCAACGGCAATGCCTCGATCACCATCACCTACAAGGAATTCGGCGTCCGCGTCACGCTGACGCCGACCGTGCTCGAGCGCAACCGCATCGCGCTAAAAGTCGCGCCCGAGGTCAGTGAGCTGGATTTCACCGCCGCGGTGCAGATCAACGGCATCTCGGTGCCGGCGCTGAAAGTGCGCCGCACCGACACCACGGTCGAGCTCGGCGACGGCGAAAGCTTCGTGATCTCGGGCCTGGTCAGTACCAGCATGGTGCAGAACGTCGACAAGGTGCCGTGGCTCGGCGACGTGCCGGTGCTCGGCGCGTTCTTCAAGAGCGCCTCCACCGACCGCAACAGCCGCGAGCTGATCATGATCGTGACGCCGCATCTGGTGCGCCCGCTGGCGCGCGAAGCGCGGCTGCCGGCTCTGCCCGGCGCGGCCTACGACAAGACCCAGCCGGATTACGGCCGCCTGGTGTTCGAGGAAACCGGCGACTTCAAGCCGTCGGACTACGGTTTCGGGCGCTGAACGTTGAAGCCTGGACGCGGTGAAGCGATAGTGCCCGACTCAATCCACAGCCCGATGGATCCGCAGTGAAAACCCAGGCTTTTGTCGTTGCCGACGATCCGGTCTACGCAAACTGGCTGCAGACCGCGGTCGCGACCGCGGACTTCTCGCTGGTGCGGCCGATCGACACCGAGGATCTGCTGAGCCGGCTGGAATTCGCCGGCCGCCCGGAGCTGCTGTTCATCGAGTTCCATCCCGACAACGTCGATCAGCGCGTGCTGATGGTCGAGAGCGTGGTGGAGCGGTTTCCCGAGCTGGTGCTGGTGGGCCTGGGCGTGGACAACAATCCGGCGCTGGTGCTGGCCGCGATGCGCGCGGGCGCGCGCGACTTCTTCGTGCTGCGTCGCGACGAAGCCAACATCGCCGCGCTGGTCGGCAAGCTGCTGCGCCGCACCGCGGCGACCGCGCCGACCGCCCGCGGCAAGCAGGGCGTGCTGGCGACGGTGCTGTCCGCGCATCCGTCGGACAGCATCGCCTTCCTGGCCGAGCACCTGGCTTATGCCTGCCAGGAGCGGCTGCGGCTGAAGGAGCGCGTGCTGCTGCTGGACCTGGCCACGCCAGCCGGCGCGACGTCGGTATTCCTGAACCTGAGCCCGACCTACGGCGTGCTGGACGCAATCAACGACGTGCATCGCTGCGACGCGACGCTGGTCGAAACCGCGTTTCCCAAGCACGAAAGCGGGCTTTACGTGCTCAGCCTGCCCGAGGAATTGCTTGGCCGTCCGCAGATCGATTCCGACCCGCTGCTGAGGCTGATCGGCGTGTTGCGCGGGCTGTTCGCCTGCGTGGTTCTGGCAATCGACGGCTTCACGTCGATCGACGTGCTGCGGACCGTGCTGGCGCAGTCGGATCGCTCATTGCTGGTCACCGACCAGTCGATCCTGAAATCGCGGCACAACAAATACCTGCTGCGTGCGCTGCGCGGCGAAGACGCGCCGATGGACCGCGTCGGCCTGGTGATCGACAACTATCGGCACCGTCTGGGCCTGGAGCCGGAGAGCCTGGCCGAACTGCTGGGCCTGCCGCTGCTGGCGACGCTGGGCGCAAACGCGGCCACGCGCATCCAGGCGATGAACTCCGGTGAGAGCCTGTTCAAATCCAGCCCCAAGGATGCGTACCTGGTGGAGATGCGGCGCCTGGCCGCGGCGCTGGTCGCCGGCCAGCCGGTCGAGGCCACGGAACCTGGCGTGGCCAAGAGCCTGCTCGGCCGTTTCTTCCGCTAGACGATCCCCACGACTTTCGCATGAGCGCGCCCAACGACCAGATGATGCGGTTCCGGATGACGGACCAGTATCAGCAGCTGAAGAGCTCGCTGCACCGGCATCTGATCAGCCTGATCGAAGAGCGCGATCTGGATATCGACCAGTGGGAGGCGCCGCGCGTCGAGCGCTTCGTCGCCGAGCAGGTCAAGCTCTACATCATGCAGCAGCGTCTGCCGGTCAATCAGCGCGAGAGCGATGCGCTGGCGGTGGACGCGCGCGACGAGCTGATGGGCTACGGCCCGATCCAGAGCCTGGTCGACGACGACACCGTCAACGACATCGTCGTCAATGGCCCGAACAAGGTGTTCATCGAGCGCGCGGGACGCATGTCGGTGGCGCCGGTGCGCTTCGTCAACGACGCGCATGTGCTGCGCGTGATCCAGCGCATCCTGTCGCCAGTGGGCCGGCGTGTCGACGAGTCCACGCCGATGGTCGATGCGCGCCTGCCCGACGGCTCTCGCGTGAATGCGATCGTGCCGCCGATCGCGCTCGACGGCCCCTGCCTGTCGATCCGCAAGTTCCGCCGCAAGGCGCTGACCGGCGAGGATCTGCTCCGCTCCGGCACGGCGTCGCAAGCCGAGCTGGATTATCTGCATGAGCGCGTGCGCAAGCGCGCGAACCTGATCGTCGTCGGCGGCACCGGCTCCGGCAAGACCACGTTCCTGAACCTGCTGTCGCAGTGGATTCCGGCCTCCGAGCGCATCATCACGGTCGAGGACGCTGCCGAGCTGCGGCTGGAGCACGATCATGTCGTGCGCCTGGAAACACGGCCGCCGAATCTCGAAGGCCAGCGCGCCGTCACCGCGCGCGACCTGGTTCGCAATGCGCTGCGCATGCGTCCCGACCGCATCATCGTCGGCGAGGTCCGCGGCGACGAAGTCATGGACATGCTGCAGGCGATGAACACCGGCCACGACGGCTCGATGACGACGCTGCACGCCAATGCGCCCAAGGAAGCGGTGCACCGCCTGGAATTGCTGGCGGGTTTCGCCGGCTACACCGGCAGCGAGGCCAATTTCCGCAGCCAGGTCGCGTCCGCGGTCAACCTGTTCGTACACGTCAGCCGTCTGGCGACCGGCGAACGCCGGGTGATGTCGATCAGCGAGGTCTACAGCGCCGGCGCCGAGCCGCTGCTGCTGCGCGAAGTGTTCCGCTACGACATCGACACCGCACGGCATCTGGATTTGAGGGCGACGGCATGACTTTGACGATCCTCAGCGTCGCGACCCTGCTGATCTTCGCCGGCGCGATCTATCTGTTCGTCTACGCGGGTCGTCGCGAGCGAACCGAAGAGGTGCTGCTGCGGCTGCGCTCGGGCGACGACGCGGTCGCCGCCACCGTGGTCACCGAGGGGCAGGTATACAACCCGGTCGTGCGTTGGGCCTGCCATCTGCTGTGGCGCGCGGGCTCGCAGGCAAAACCGGCGCAGGTCGCCACCGGCCTGCTGCTGCTGATCGGCCTGATCCCGCTGACGCTGGCGGTCTTCGGCTGGATCAAGGGCCTGATCCTGCTCGGCGTCGCCTTCGTGATCGGCTGGTTCATCATCAGCCAGAGAGCGGCGAGCCGCCGCGCCAAGATCATCGAGCAGCTGCCCGCTTATCTGGAGGCGGTGATGCGCGTACTGGCGGCCGGCAACACGCTGGAAGAGGCCATCGCCTCGGGCGCGCGCGAGACCCAGGATCCGCTGCGCTCGCTGTTCATATCGATCGGCCGCCAGGTGCGCCTCGGTGCCCAGGTCGACGTGGTGCTGGCCGAGGCCGCCGAGATTCACCAGATCCGCGACATCCGCGTGCTGGCGCTGGCCGCGAACATCAACCGCAAGTACGGCGGCACGCTGCGCAACGTGTTCCGCAGCCTGATCCAGGCGATCCGCATGCGTGAAGCGGCCGCGCGCGAACTCAAGGCGCTGACCGCCGAGACGCGCTTCTCCGCCTTCGTGCTCGCGGCGATTCCGATTGCGGTCTCGGCTTTCATCTTCTTCCGCAATCGCGCGTACTACATCGACATGCTCGCCACCGGCACCGGCCGCGCGACCTTCGCGGTGGCGGCGGTATTGCAGGTGCTCGGCATGCTGGTGATCTGGCGGATGATGCGCTCGGCATCGGACGGTCAGTCATGAGCCCGGCACTGTTCGCCGGCCTGGTGTCGCTGACGCTGGTCTTCGCCGCGCTGACGCTGGGCGCGATGGTCTGGTGGGCGATGAGCGCCTCGCGCAAGCGCCAGCTGCAGCGTCGGCTGCTGCCCGACGCCGACACCACCGACGATTTCGGCCTGGGCAACGCCAACCCGGTGTTGCAGGGCATCGCCAGCCGTGGCCGGGCGATCGAGAACGTGCTGGACAGCCAGGGCACCGGCGCCAAGGTGATGATCCAGGCGGGCTGGCGCAGTGCCCGCAGCCGGCTGATCTTCTATGTGTTCCAGGGCCTGACGCCGCTGCTGCTGATCGCCGCGGTATTCGCGTTCTGGACGATCGCGCCGGCCAAGCTGACGGCCAAGCCGATGCTGCTCGGCCTGTTTCTGCTGGCCGGGCTGATGCTCGGGCTGCTGCTGCCGTCGATGATCCGCGGCCGCCTCGCCAAGGCCAGGCAGAAGCGCATCCGCTACGAGGTGCCGCTGTTCATCCATGTGCTGGTGCTGCTGTTCGAATCCGGCCTGTCCACGCGCCAGGCCTTCTCCAGCCTGGTGCGCGAGGGCCGCGGCGTGCTGCGCGAACTCGGCATCGAAGTCGAGGTGCTGCTGCGCCAGCTCGAAGCCGGCGCCGACATGTCGGATGCGCTGACCAAGCTCGCCGAGACCCTGGACGTCGCCGACCTGACCACGGTGCTGCAGCTGCTGCGCCAGGTCGATCGCTACGGCGGCGAGATCAAGGAGCCGCTGCTCGATACGCTCGAGGTCATCGAGGACCGCCGCGAGATGGATCTGCGCGAGCGCGTGAATCTGATTTCCGGCCGCATGACCGTGGTCATGGTGCTGTTCTTCTTTCCGGCGCTGATCATCTTCGTCGCCGGGCCGTCGTGGGTTTCGCTGATCCGCGCGCTGTCGGCAATGGCGAAATGATGCAGCGGGCCCTGCCGATGGTGTTGCTCGCCTGCCTGATGCTCACGGGCTGTGGCTCGACGCGCTCGGTGGAGCGTTCGCTGGACGCCGGCGAGCCGCTGCCGGAGCCGAACCCGGCCGAGGACAGGCGCGTGCACCTGGATCTGATCCGCCGCATGGTGCAGCAGGATCAGAACTACGCGGCGCTCGCGCATATCCAGGCACAGCAGCGCAGCGCCAACAGCGACGAGCTGCGCCTGCTGGAGGCCGACGTGCGCCGCAAGCTCGGGCAGGCCGCGGTCGCCCAGCAGCTGTACCAGGCGCTGCTGACGACGCCGTACGCCGCGCAGGCCAACCACGGCCTGGGCCTGATACTGGCGGCGCGCGATCCGGCGCAGTCGCTGACTTATCTGCGCCGCGCAGTACAGCTGGCGCCGACCGATGTCGAGCTGCGCAACGATCTCGGCTATTCGCTGATGCTGGCGCGCCGCTATCCCGAAGCGCTGCCGGAGATGGCCACTGCCGTCGAGCTGAATCCGGGCAGCGACAAGAGCCGCAACAACCTGCTGATGCTGATGATCCTGATGCGCGACGAGCGCTCGGTGCAGCGCATCGTGCGCGAGTCCAATGTCGATGCCGGCACGCTCGCCAATCTGCGCAAGCAGGCGCAAACCCTGGCAACGGTGCCGCGCCCCGCGACGACCGCGCCCAAACCCAACGGCGCCGGATAGATGGAAATGACGATGGAGATGAACATGAACATGAAGAAGGCAAGCTGGGCGCTAGTTCTGGGATGCCTGTTCACGGCACCGTTGACGGCCGTCGCCCAGGAACCGGCGCCCGCCGCCGCAACCGAAGACTTCGGGGCTGATACGCGCGCCTGGCTCAATCTGCAGGCCAGCAACAACGCGACGATGGGCGGCTCGCGGCCGATGCCGGGCGAAATCGCCGACCAGGTTTTCGCGCGTTACGCGAAGAGTTTCACGCATCCGATACCCGAATATTTCGAGCGCGAGAAATTCGTCGAAGGCGGCGGCAGCTCGCAGTAAGTCGTCGGGCGTGGCGCCGTCCGGCGCGGCCGGCTCTTGATCCGGCTCCCCGCCGGCAACCTGGTGCGGCGCGTCTCGCCCGGAGGGTCGCTGCCGCTGGCGATCGCCGCCGCCGCGGTGCTGCTGGCGATCCTCGGCTTCTGGCAGATTGCCGCGGCTTACCGGCTGTCCGTCGCGGTCGACAGCGAACGCGCGTTACAGCGCATCAAAACGGTGATCGTGCAGGCCTACGCCGCCGGCGACACCGGGCAACTGCAGCGCGCCGCACAGCAATTGATCAGCGATGACGATCTGCGGCTGACCTACCTGTCAGTCGCCAGTTCGCAGGGCAGCGTGCTCGCGTTCGCCGGGCGCTACGAGTTCGGATGGCCGTCATGGCTGCCCCAGAGCATCACGCGCGGCTTCACGCGCCTGGCCTATCGCTGGACCGGGCATTTCCAGTCGATCTCGCTGCGCGGCTCCGGCAGCGGGCTCGGCGATATCCGTTTCATGGTCGCCGCCGGGATTGCGCAGGCCGCTCGCGACGCCGCGGTGCAGCGGCTGGCGATCGGCGGATTCATCGCACTGGCGCTGGCGGCGCTGGGTGGCTGGGCCGCACGAAGGTCGATGCACCGGCCGCTGCAGCCGTCGCCGTGGAAGCAGCGCTTCGATCCGGAGTTCCGGCCGCGGCCGTCATCCCCGGCCAGCGAAATCGACAATCGCGTCGCCGACGGTCTGCATCGACGTATCGGCGGCATGCTCGACGAAGTCGGGCGCGGCATCATCCTGGTCGACCGCGACGCCGGCATCCGCCACTTGAACGCGGTGGCGGAACGGCTCACCGGCTGGTCGCTGGCCGACGTCCAGGGCCGGCTGGTCTATTCAGTTTTTCATCCGGTCGACGAGCGTTATTCGCCGCTGCTGACACCGGCCGAAATCTGCATCCGCGAAAATCGCGCGGCGCCCGCGGCGGAGATGCGCCTGCGGTGTCGCGACGGCACTCAGCATCCGGTGGAGGTGACCGCAATCCCGCTGCGCAAGCCCAATGGCAGCATCGACGGCGCGGTGATGCTGTTCCACGACATCAGCGAACGCGAGGGCCGCGTCGAACAGCTGCGACGCCAGGCGCGGCTGGCCCAGGGCGTCATCGATCACCTGGTCGAAGGCGTGCTGACCACCGACCCGGTCGGCGTGATCCGCTTCGCCAACGCGCGCGCGCTGCGCATGTTCGGCTATGCGCGCGAAGACCTCGAGGGCGTCACCGTATCCAAGCTGATGCCGGTGCCGTTCCTGAACTCGCCGTCGGTGCAGCTGACCGACTACATCGGCTCGGATCGCGCCGCCGGCCTGCCCAAGGTCGTCGGCTGGCGCCGCGACGCGACCACGTTTCCGGTCGAGCTGGTGGTGCAGCCGATGACCATCGATCACAGCCAGGGCCTGCTGCTGATCGTGCGCGACATCACCGAACGCCTGCGCTCGGAGAACCTGGCGCAGCGCCTCGGCCGCCTGCTCGACGCTGCCACCGAGGAGGTCTACATCTTCGACTCGCAGACCTTGTTCTTCGTCGAAGTGAATCGCGGCGCGCGGCGCAATCTGGGCTATCACCCCAGCGAAATGACGCAGATGACGCCATTGTCGATCAGCCAGGATCTCGACACCGAAACCTTCCTGAATTACCTGGCGCGGCTGCGCAGCGGCGAAGTCGAGCATCTGACGTATCGCTGCAAGCATCGCCGCGCCGATGGCAGCGGCTACCCGGTGGAAGTGCGGCTGAATTTCTCGCGCGAGGAAGAGCCGCCGGTGTTCATGTCGATCGCGGTCGACATCACCGAGCGCGAGCAGGCCGAGCAGCGGCTGCGCTATCTCGCCCACCACGACGTGCTCACCGGCCTGCCGAACCGCTCCACGCTGCAGGACCGCCTGAGCCAGGCGATGCTGGCCTCGCGGCGCAGCAATCGCCAGGTCGGTGTGCTGTTCATGGATGTCGACCGCTTCAAGAGCGTCAACGATAACCACGGCCACGAGATCGGCGATGCGGTGCTGAAGCAGGTGGCGTCGCGGCTGCAGAGCCTGCTGCGCGCCAGCGACACCATCGCCAGGCTGGGCGGCGACGAGTTCGTGGTCGTCGCCTCCGGCCTGCGCGCCGAGAGCGATGCGCTGGCGCTGGCACAGAAAATCCAGCGCGCGTTCGAAGCGCCGCTCGACATTCCCGGCCAGCCGCTGCGGGTGAGCCTGAGCATTGGCATCGCGATCAGCCCGGTGGACGAGAGCGACGCCGAGAATCTGCTGCATCACGCCGATCTGGCGATGTACCAGGCCAAGCAGTCCGGGCCCGGCCAGTTCCGTGTGCACGCCGTCGAGCTGCCGCCCGAACGCCGGCGCCAGCTCGAGCTGGATCGCGGCGTCCAGGCCGCACTGACGCTGGATCAGTTCCAGCTGGAATTGTGGCCGGTGATGGATCAGCGCAGCGGCGCGACGCGGGCGCTGCTGGCCGGTTTCGGCTGGCAGCATCCCGAATACGGCCGCGTGCACGCCGACGAGGCGATGGCCAGCGCACGCCGCGCCGGCCTGCAGTCCGCGCTCGAGCTGTGGCGGCTGGCGGCCATCGGGCGGCTGTATGCAAGCCTGGTGGCGGTCGAGCCGCTGCCCAGCGTGATCGTGCCCTTGTCGGGCTCGCAGCTGCGGCACCCCGACTTCGGTTCGCAGATCACGCTGCTGTGCCAGCGCATGAGCCTGCCGCCAGGGCGGGTGATCCTGGTCACCGATGCCGGCAGCCTGCGCGACGCGCGCGTTTCCGGGCACCTGACCTTGCATCGCCTGTATTCCGCCGAGTTGCGCCTGGGCCTGCACGACAGTGCCGAGGCCATGTACGCGGCGCTGAGCCAGGGCGGCCTGCCGCCGCTGGATCTGCTGTTGTTGAACGCCGGCGAATGCGCCGATGCCGATGACGATGCTGCCGTACTGCAGAGCGCCTTGCAGCGGGCCCGGGCCAGCGAGCTGCCGATCGTGGCCGCCGGTGTCGAGTCCGCCGACACGGCCGCCTGGCTAATCGAGCAGGGCTGCAGCCTGCTGGCCGGCACCGCGATACAGCCGCTGCTGGACGAAGCCGGCTGCCGCGCCTGGCTGGCGCAACAGCCGGGCGAGCCGCTGTGATCCGTGTCGGCCTGATCTCGGACACGCACGGCCTGCTGCGGCCGCAGGCGCTGGCCTGGCTGCAGGGCTGCGATGCCATCGTGCACGGTGGTGATATCGGCGATGCCGAGATCCTCGGGCAGCTGCAGCAGATCGCGCCGCTCACCGCGGTGCGCGGCAACAACGACACCGATGCCTGGGCGTTCGCGGTGCCGGAGACTCAGCAGCTGCGCGTCGGCGAGGTATCGATCTACGTGCTGCATGCGCTGGCTCTGATCGATATCGATCCGGCGGCCGCCGGCTTTCGCGTCGTCGTTTCCGGGCATTCGCACAAGCCGATCATCGACGAGCGCGGCGGCGTGCTCTACGTCAATCCCGGCAGCGCCGGCCCGCGGCGTTTCAAGCTGCCGGTGTCGATGGGCGAGCTGCTGATCGACGGTGCCGCGGTCCAGGCCAGGCTGGTCGACCTGATGGATCTCATGTAGGAGCGGGCCTTGCCCGCGATTGTGCACTCGCAGCCGCAATCGCGGGCAAGGCCCGCTCCTACAGCGGGGCCTGAGCGCTCAGCAGGTTTGCCAGCTTCGCGAACTGCGCTGCCGACAGGCGCTCCGCGCGCAGCTGCGGATCGATGCCGACGCTGCGGATCTGCTCGGCGCCGAGCAGCTGGCGCAGGCTGTTGGTCAGCGTCTTGCGCCGCATCAGAAAGGCCGCGCCGACGACACGGTCGAACAGCTTCCAGTCGTCGACGACGAAATCCGGCTTGCGCGGACGCAGGCGCACCACCGAGGATTCGACTCTCGGCGGCGGCCGGAATGCGCCGGGGCCGACGTCGAACAGATGCACGACTTCCGCGCGCGCGGCGAGCGCCACCGACAGCCGTCCGTAGGCCTCGTCGTCGGGCCCGGCGCACATGCGGTCGACGACTTCCTTCTGCAGCATGAAATGCATGTCCTGCACGCGATCGGCGAAGCCGAGCACATGGAACAGCAGCGGCGTGGAGATGTTGTAGGGCAGGTTGCCGACCAGGCGCAGCGGCTGTTCGGGCGGCGCCAGCGCCGCGTAGTCCACGCTGAGCGCGTCGGCCATCACGATCTTCAGCCCCGGCGCATGGCCGCAGGCTTCGCGCAGGTGCGGAATCACGTCGCGGTCGAGCTCGACCACGGTCAGCTCGGGCACACGCTTGAGCAGCGGCGCGGTCAGCGCGCCGGGGCCGGGGCCGATCTCGATCAGCGCTTCGCCCGGCTTGGGATCGAGCGTGCGCAGGATGCGGTCGATCACATAGGGATCGTGCAGAAAATGCTGGCCGAAACGCTTCTTGGCGAGCGGCTCGCTCATGCGCGCGACGCCAGTTCGATGGCCAGCGCCAGCGCCGCTTCCAGCGATCCGGACTCGGCGCGGCCACTGCCAGCCAGGTCCAGCGCGGTGCCGTGATCGACCGAGGTGCGGATGATGCCCAGGCCCAGCGTCACGTTGACCGCGTGGCCGAAGCCGGCGTATTTCAGCGCGGTCAGGCCCTGGTCGTGATACAGCGCCAGCACCGCGTCGCCGCGCGCGAGCACGCGCGGCGTGAACACCGTGTCGGCCGGCAGCGGGCCTACGATCGCCATGCCCTCGGCGCGCAGCGCGTCCAGCGCCGGCGCGATGATGTCGATCTCCTCACGGCCCAGGTGGCCGCCTTCGCCGGCATGCGGGTTCAGCCCGCACACCAGGATGCGCGGACGCGCGATGCCGAAGCGCTCGCGCAGGTCGTGATCGAGCACGCGCAGCACCTGGCCGAGGCGCTCGGCGGTGATCGCATCCGGCACCGCGCGCAGCGGCAGGTGCGTGGTCGCCAGCGCCACGCGCAGGGTGCCGGCGGTCAGCATCATCACCGGCATCGGCGCATGGCAGCGCTCGGCGAAGAATTCGGTGTGGCCGATGAAGGCGATGCCGGCGTCGTTGATCACGCTCTTCTGCACCGGCGCCGTGACCAGGGCCGCGGCGCGTCCGGCCAGGCATTCGTCGGCCGCCAGCGCCAGGGTTTCGAGCACGTAGGTGGCGTTGGCGACGTCGAGCTGGCCGGGCTGTTCCTGCCGCGCCAGCCGCAGCGGCATCACGCCGAGTTCACCGGCGGCGTAAGGCGCCGGCGGACGATCGCGATCGAGCAGCTGCAGGCGCAGCGGCAGGCGCAGCAGATCGGCGCGCCGCTGCAGCATGCCGGGGTCGGCGACCGCGACCAGCTGCGCGGCATGCGCGCGCTGTGCGATCTGGATGCACAGGTCCGGCCCGATCCCGGCCGGTTCGCCTGCGGTCAGCAGAATGCGTGGCGCCGCGGGCACACGCTTCAGGGTGCGGGCGTGGCCGCTGCGGGCGCAGCTGGCTCGGCCGCCGCCGGCTCGGCTGCCGCGGCGTCACCGGTCTTGGCCAGCCGGTATTCGATATAGGCCTCGTCGCGCAGGCGCCGCAGCCAGGTTTCGTATTCTTCGGCCGAGCGCCGCTGCTGGATCGCCTGGCGCGCGCGGCCGCGGCGGCTCTCCTCGGTGGTGTCGCGGGTGCGGCGTTCCAGCACCTTGGCGATATGCCAGCCGAACTGGGTGTGGAACGGCGTGCTCATCTCGTTGGGCTGCAGCTGGTCGAGGCGGATCTGGAACTCCGGCGCGAACACGCCGGGCGGCTGCCAGCCCAGGTCGCCGCCGTTGTTCTTGGAGCCCGGATCGTCCGAAAACTCCTTGGCCAGCTTGGCGAAGTCGCCACCCTTGTTGGTCAGGCGGTCGTAGATGTCCTGAATCTGCACACGCGCCTGGTCTTCGGTGCGCAGCGCATTGGTCATGATCAGGATATGAACGGCATGGGTTTCGTTGACGGTCAGGCGCTCTTCGCCGCCGCGCGTGCCTTCGAGCTTGATGATGTGGAAGCCGGAACCGGTCTCCAGCACGTCGCTGGTCTCGCCCGCCTTGAGCTTGGTCGCGGCGGTGGCGAACAGCGAGGGCAGGTCCGCCGCCTTGCGCCAGTCCAGGTCGCCGCCCTGCAGCGCCTGCTGGCCGTCGGAAGAGGTGATCGCGATCTGGCCGAAGTCTTCGCCGGCGCGCACGCGCTTGAGCAGGCCCTGGGCCTTGGCGCGGCGCTTGTCGCGCTCGTCGCTGCTGGCGCCGTCGGGAATGCTGACCAGGATGTGCGCGAGATGAAATTCGCTGTTGTCGCCGGCACCCTGGTTGGCCAGGTAGAGGTCGACGTCCTGGTCGGTGACCTGGATGCGCGACTCGACTTCCTTCTGGCGCAGGCGATTGATCAGTACCTCATCGCGGATCTGCTCGCGCACGGCCAGGAAATCCAGGCCGTCTTCCTTGACCGAGTCCGCCAGCTGCGACAGCGTCATCTTGTTCTGGCGCGCGATGTTGTTCAGCACGTCGTTGAGTTCGCGGTCGTCGATGCGGATGCCGGCCTGCTGCGCGCGCTGGGTCTGCAGGCGCGTGACGATGACGCGCTCCAGCACCTGCGGGCGCAGCACATCCTCGGCCGGCACGGCGACGTTGCGGGCGCGGATCTGCGCCTGCGTGTCTTTCATTGCCTGGTCGAGTTCGCTTTGCAGCACGACGCTGTCGTTGACGACGGCGACGATGCGATCCAGGACTTCGGCGTGGACCGTGGTGCCAGAGAACAGGCACAGGGCCGCGAGGGGAGCGACTAGCTTCTTCGGAAGGGCCATCGTAGGGGAGCTGAATGTGAAGTAGGGATGCCGCTGGACAGCCGCGTGTGTGGAGCTCTGCTAGCTCTATGGCGGGGGTGTCGGGATCGGCAAGATTAGCACGGCTGCTGCGCCCGTCTGGGCTTACGGCTGTCGGACCCCGCCATTGCCCGAAGATTCCATGCGCTGGCAATCAACGCGATCGGCCGCTGCTGTTGCCGACGTTGTGGAGCCCGTTTCCGGAGCCGAGCGCGCCTGGCGTGGAATCGTCGTCGCCATCGTCGGACGGCAGCAGCGACGCGAAACCGGTGCCGATCCGGCTCAGGCCCTTGAGCTCGAGCTGGAAGTAGATGCCGCTGTTGAGATCGCCGTCGGAGTCGGCGATGTAGCGCCGGTAGGCGGCGCTGATGCCCCAGCAGCAGGTCTCGTAGGACGCGCCGACGAAGGTTTCCAGCGTCTTGGCGTCGCGCAGCGAATAGCGGCTGCGGGCGCCGAGGCGCCAGGCGTCGGAGACCGGCAGGTCGAAGGACACGTCGGTCTGCTCGAGCAGGCCGCGGCGGTCGCGGTAGGCGATGTCGAAGCGGCTGCCGCTGGGCTGGTTGCGATAGCGCAGCGCGACGTTGGTGCGCTCCAGTTCACTGCGGTCCGGCGACCACTGGCCGGTGGCCGCGGCCGACCAGCTCTTCAGGAAGTTGTAGGTGACCTCGCCGATGAAGTCGGTGGCGCCGGCGTCGGGCGCGTCCTGGTCGGGCAGGTCGACGCGCGAAGCCTCGAAGCGGTACAGCTGGCCGAAGCTGGCGCTCCAGCGGGTATCGCCGGTGTCCGGATCGATCACGCGCGTGGTCACCGCCGCGGTCAGGTTCTGGGCGTCGGAGATGCGGTCTTCGCCGAAGAAGCGGTTGCGCGCGAACAGCTGGGTGAAGTCGAAATCCGGCTCGCCGGTGTCGAACATCGGCAGCCGGTCCTGGTTCTCGTAAGGCACGTAGAGCGCGAACAGCCTGGGCTCCAGCGTCTGGATCGAGCCACTGCGGGTGATGCGGTCGAAGCGCAGGCCGGTTTCCGCCGACAGGATCGGGATCGAGCGGCTCGGCGAGCCCGGCTGGTCGGCCAGACCTGACTGTTCGGTATCGCTGAGCCGGTAGCCGGTGTAGTGCCAGTCCAGCTGCGAGGTCAGGTACCAGGCGTTGAGGTCGCGCTGGTAGCGCAGGTAAGGCTGCAGGTCGAAACGCTGGCCTTCGACCGATTGCTCGTCGCGGACGAAGTTTACGTACTCGGCGTTGAGGCCGGCGCGCGTGTCGAGGAAGGCATTGCGGGTCAGCGCGTCGAAGCGGATCTGCGGCAGGCGCTTGTAAGGGTCGTCGACCGCCTGGATGCCGTTGTCGATGGTCTGGAAGGTCTGCACCAGCGTGGTCACGCGATACGAGGCCGGCGACTGATACGTCAGCCGCGCACTGCGCTCCAGGTGAGTGATCGACGAGCTCGCGAACGTGCCGCCGAGGTCCTCGAAATACTGCGGATCGCTGGCCTCGGCGTAGGTGGCTTCCAGACCGAGGTTGCGGCTGAACAGGTTGGCGTGGTCGAAGCGCGTCAGGCTGCGGCTCTT
>Ga0190273_10000500_pt1 | contig 14675 bp, 6 predicted proteins | sample Popmic504IS_FD_134513 | JGI IMG/M metagenome (GOLD analysis project Ga0190273, IMG submission 134513) | Populus adjacent soil microbial communities from riparian zone of Shoshone River, Wyoming, USA - 504 IS | ecosystem: Environmental > Terrestrial > Soil > Riparian zone > Trees stand | place... | reverse complement strand
CTCTCCTCGGGCGTTCCCATCCTTCAATCCCTGGACATCACAGCGCGCACGGCTGGCAACGTCATCATCGAGAACGCGATTATGAAAGTGCGCGCAGGCGTCGAGCGCGGCGAGAATTTCGTTGATCCGTTAAAGGCGACTGAGGTATTCCCGAGCATGGTCGCGCAGATGATCGGCATCGGCGAACAGACCGGCGCTCTGGACGCGATGCTCGGCAAGATCGCAGACTTTTACGAGCAAGAGGTCGACGCTGCCATAGCCAACCTGCTCACCATGATTGAGCCGCTCCTGATCGGCTTCCTCGGCGTCACCATCGGCTCCATCGTCATAGCCATGTACCTGCCGCTCTTCACCCTGATCGGCAAACTCTCGCAGGGACACTAAGCCCGGAGGCCAAGAAAACGACGGCCTAAAAGGAAGTACGACCAACTGAAAGGATAGCAGATAGTTTGGTTGTACATAATCGAATAAAAGAGATGGGGCGGGTAACTCTCGTCCCATCTCTTTCTCTTTTAAGCAATCTGAGCCCGGAACTTGAATCACCCCGATTTTGGCCGCTAATTGGCGCGATAAATTTCAATTGTCGGTGCAGGTCCGCATCAAATGCGAGTCAATAGAATGCAACCCGCACTTGCTGGCACGCTGTGGGCGCGCTCGGTGAACGTTACAGCGATGAAGTATGAATTCCGCCGGGCAGGAATTTAGCGAAGCGGCAACCGCTTTGGATCATTTGTGTCAAGAAAAAACTCTCTTATGCAGAGGGATGATGACAGCTTCACCCAACACAAGCTCGGCATCTTTACGGGGCGGCGGACAATACTATGGAGAGCCTGTAGTCCGTAATCGTCCGGGCCAAAGCTTCTTGTCCCATCCGCTGCGCGAAGCACTTTTTCAACTCATGCACACCTACGATTAGCTGTACTTTTATTATCAACTGCCTGCTTCTTTAATGATCTTTTCCAAACGCGCCAATACTGTTTTTCTATTAGTATGACCCTGACTTTGCAGTCTTCCCCACACCCTTTCAAAATCCAAATAAGAGCTAATGACGGCCCATTCATTATCCCAGTGAAGATAATTCGGCCCACAGACTACAGTTTCAGGATGGTTGGATAATTCTCTGGCGGTTCCGCGGATGACAACTTCACTTGTGCTCTTGATTGCAATTTCGACCTCCGGCTCTATCTTCGTTCCCTTCGGCGATTCTTTTTCTGGAATTAACCCGACGTAATAATGTGGATACTTTTTTTCATCCCTGATGAACTGAATCAACTCTTTGACTCTCTTCCGTCGTTCCGCGATTCCGAGCGGATGGTTGGACTTCTTGCTCACGAATCGCTTGAGGCTGGCAACGGAATGTATCGCACGCTCTCCATATCGCTCGATGTTACTTAGAAATATCTCTCGCCGTTGTTTAAGCAACTCAAGCAGGGTCGCTCGACCAGAGCCGGACGATTCAAAGACCCTTTCGCTGGCGCTACTAATATCGGTTGAAACGAGAATCGAAGGATATTTGCTAACGACCATTCGCTGACCCGGACGCGCCTCCATTTCGATGAGTTTCCTGTACAAGGCTTCGCTATGCTGTTGGGAATGGCCGTGTAGTAAATTGGTGTTTATGTTATGCCAGCTGGCATCGCTATGCGAAGTTCCGAAAGTCTCTGCGAGTAGCTTTATGACGCCTGCGTGTGCGCGCAAAGGATCATCACGGAAGACGTTGACCTGACGAGATTCCTCAACCTCAGGGTTTGGAATTTGAAGTTGAGCGAACTCATGCTCGCGCCAGGGCTTGAAGTCGCTGCCTCCTGCCAGCCACAAGAGCAGAGAGGCTTGAACATGACTCATCCCCAGACCCTTACGTGTTAAGGCGAGGATATGCTTCCTGCTAAGATTCTTCTGCCCCTTGCCTTTACTGCCAAGATAGTCAGGATTTGACAACCTTGAGATACTCGTCTGACCTACACCCGTAATGAGCTCAAGCTCTTTTTGTGTGGTTGGAGAAAACTTTTTTATTTGGTATTTGAGAATGAACTTAACTAATCGAAAGCGATCATATCTGTCGGGTAAGGGAAGCATATGCATAGGCTGAGGACTACATTCACCCTTCTTTAGATTTTATGTCGCACCTTAATGCTTAGAGGCCTGAGGAGTGGTTCGCGCATAAATAAATTATTTATGCGCAAGATTTTTACCGGCCTCAAATCCGCGCTTGATTGTTTTTTCGTTTGTCAGTAAATCTAGTAGCGTGGCGTCTAGACTGAACTATTCGACAACGCTTAACGAGGATCGCTATCGCTCAAGCTTTTCGTGATGCAAAGCTATCGTCGAAAACAAAAAGACTTTTAATCGGCAGCAGGCGGATCATTACCCTGCTGCCTTTTTCTTTCCCGACAGCGCGAGGAGTGAAGGTAAAGACATTTGAATTGCGGGAGTAATTAATACTCCCACAAAAAGAAAAGCAAGTACGGACTGCTCACTGGCCTAGGAACCGAAGCAATCGTACCTGCTTTTCGGCCACGAACAGAGCTTGAAGTGTATTTAAGCCCTGCCGTCTCCATTTGCGCGGGCGGCCTTTGCCGGGCCTTCCGCGCAAACAGAAGGGGCAAGGTACACCCGCATGAGTAAAAAATCAAGCAAGCACGAGAAGACTTGGAAGCAGATAAATACGTGGCAGCCGAGAGCCGATGCAGCTTAATTAAAGGTTGCCCGGAAATGCCTGTTGCTTGAGGAGGGGAGATGTCGGAAGGAGTAAAACAAAAGGGAGGAAGAGGGCCGGGGCCATCACGGGCCGCGCGCCAGCTGCTCCGGGTGATGATGCAGACTGCGCGCCAGCTGCTTATATGGGTAATGTGCATGGCCTTGGTTTATACGCTGGTCGCGTACTTTAACTGGCGCTGGCCGCGCACAGTGGTGTTGGTTTTCACAGCTTTCGGCATTCTAATTTTAGTACTACCGATGGCAATTGAAACCATTCAGCGCAAATTGCAATAGCTCAGGGCAAGTACGTTAATGGCATCGCTCGCCATTACAGCTGCTGTGCCAACTATCTCAACAAGTTGATAACAATCAGGATTAGTAGCTATGTCGTTGAAGCCCCGCATTATTCATTCTTTAGCATTTTTTGTGATCGCAGCGGCGACCGCGTTTTTGAACTATGACGCTGACCGTATCGTTGCTCAACGTCAGGCGACGATCCTTGATTACCGCGATGTAGTGGACCTAACCGTCTACGAGCAGCCGCTCACGGTTGCCGCCGGGGACAAGTTGGAAGAGGTCGAGAGGTATCTGCGCGCCAGCAACTTTGGCGAATGTGAAGCGCGTGCTAAAGCCGCCCTGGCAGACTTGTCGCCGCGCACCCTGTGCAGACGCGGGAACGTTCTTGCCGTGAAAGCATTTGCTCCGTTTGACGATTACATCTTTGAGATTGACTCCAAGTCCGAGAAGATTCGCGCGATAAAAACAGCGGACAAAGCTGTGGAAGAGGCTCGCCTGCCGTCGCCAATCTTCAGCGCTGTCAATCTAGATGAAACGAGTAATATTCAAGAGCGCGTACGCTTCGATCTGTTGCTCGGCAAAGAGGTTGATCCGGATTCGTTGCCGATTAAATTCTTCATTAAAATCGAGGATCAACGCTTCTTTGAACATCGCGGTAATGATTGGCGGGGGATTGCCCGCGCTCTCTACCGTGGTGTGTTGATTCTGTTTAAGCTCTCGAATGATGAACCCATTCAGGGCGGGTCAAGCATTTCGGAACAAACCGCCAAGCTCATCTTTCTTCCCGAAGGGAATAAGCTTCTGCGCCGCGTGAAGGCATTGTTCCTTGCCGAAGCGCTCGAACAACGTCTGACCAAGCAGCAGATTCTAGAACTGTGGCTGAATCTCACGATTATGGGGCGGGAACGCCCCGCCGAAAACCCCGCCACGCGAAAGTCAGCGCAACGCAGCGAAACCGTGCGCGGATTCAAAACTGCCGCGCGGGTGTTATTCAACAAGAGTTTGGACAAATGCACTCCAACTGAGTTAGCCACCCTCGCGGTCTTACCACGTTACCCGCAAATCCTGCCGGGACTGAGAAGAAGCGGCGAACTGGACATCTCTGGCAATCAAAACCATCGTCTTCTGGATAAGCGACGGCGGAAGGCATTGGAGGCTTTCGCAGGGGCGTTGGCGCAGGCGGGCAAGAAGGATATGGCTGAGCGATTCCGCGCCGCCCGCGACGTTCCCGTGCGGTTTGCCTTTCACGAGGATGATTTGAAAGGGGACGAGGCGCTTATCACGTTCATGGAGCGTGATCTGAAAGGGCAACTCACCGCGCTTCCGCATCCTTCGGCCACGCAAGACGAAGCATCAAGACACGGTCGCATCACTGTTCTGACAACCATCGATAGAGAATTTCAACGTGCCTTGAGCCAGCGGGTCGAGCTGGAGTTGCCGGAAATCAAGAGCAAGCTCGTGAAGCTGACCAATTCCGGCCCGGAGCGGAGCGCGGGAAAAAAGGTTGGCCGCAACGGTTTTTCTTTCGAAGTCCAGGTTGATGTCGTCGCGCTGCGGGCCGAAGGCGGTGAACTGCTGGCTTTGTCTAGCCTGAAGACGAGCGGCAACCGCGTCATACCGAATCGCGCCAACGTCAACCCGCCGTCCTTTATAGCAAGCTGTGCCAAGCCCTTGATTGTGGCCCATGCCATCGGAGAAGGGGTCGTCACATTGCAGACCCTCATCCGTGCGAGTGACTGCGTAGCACCCAACGGCTTTCGATTCGACGGCCCGGCTGACCCAAGGTCTTTGCCGCTCTCCGATCATTTGGTCGCTTCGCGCAACGCGCCCTTCATCTGCGTCGGGAATCAACTCGGTATCGAAAATGTCCTGGCAAAGTGGAGAGAGATATTTCCAGACAGCCCGCAGCCGGGTGCGGGATTTGTCCCAGACCCGTATCAAATTATGCGCGGACTGAATCGCCCCGAAGCCGAACTGACCCCGACGGCTGTCGCGGAGGGCTACACTGCTTTGGCTCGACAGGGTCGTCAACAAACTTTGCGCGTCATCGAATCCATGTACATGGATGTTGAGAAACTCAAGATGGTCGCGCCTTCAAGCCGTCAGGTATTCAAGCCGGAAGCAGCCGTCTTAGTCTCTTCTCTGCTCCGCGCCGGAACTAAGAACCTACCGCACTGGCAGCCCACGGCTGGTTACGATTTAGCGCTCAAGACAGGCTCGTCAAGCAATACTTACTGGGTCGTGATGTTCTCGCCCAAGCTGGTTGTGGTTTTGCGTTATTTGATAGTCCCGGCGCAAAAACTATCGGACGAGCAAGCAACTCTGGAGTTTTCTAAAGAAGTGTCGCGTCGCTTCGAGAGTGTCTTCGCCGGAAACGTCGTCAAGCCGTTTGCCGATTCAGTTTTGATGGTTATCAAACAGAAACGGCGCGGCTGGCTACGCGGCGCTTTCACGCACGAAAACGTTACCACCCTCCGCATTGATCCGACGCGCCAATGTATCTCTAACGATGAGTCCGGCATTCTGGTCGGGTACATCCGCGGCACAGAGCCTGCGCCCTGCCCGGCTGAGGAAGAAAGTGTCGAAGGCATGACCCATGAATAGATGTGGCTGTACATAAGCCCGCGCAGCTTAGCCACGCATTCCGGTCGCAGTTGAAAACCATGTTCGTCAATGAAGTTAGCTTTTTCATTCATTTCAGCTACGCGCAGCGGGACGCACAAAGCAGCGGACGCCGCTGGCGAAGAACTGACGTTTGAGTGAGGGCCGCTTAGTCAGGTTTAAGAGAGGAAGGAGGCTGTGTGTAATGAACTTCCTTAAAGGAATTCAAAAATTAAAACGTCCGGCGTTCTTGAAAAGTAGAATAGCCAGAAAGCGAATTCTAAAGATATTCGTCTCCTCGCCGAGCGATATAGGTGATGCGCGGGAGGAAGCTATCCGCCAGGTAGAGAGGCTCAACAATGATGAAGAAATCGCCGGAGAGTTTCAGCTTGAAGTTCTCAGGTGGGAGGAGAGTACTCCCCCGATTGTAGGATGTCCTCCGCAAGCAACCGTCAACGACTATACAGGACGTGCGAGTGAGGCCGATATTGTCATTTGTCTGTTCGGTAGAAGGTTTGGTACCGATCTGGTTCTGGTAAATCAGCATTACCCTTCGGGAACATATTATGAATTCAAAACCGCGGAGCGGGCACAACGGCGCAATCGAACCGGCAAGCCTGTGATTCTTTTGTATCGGATGCTAAGGGATGCCCCGCCGCACGAGAGCAGTGAGGACGCGGAGCAAGCTGCCAATGTCGAAGCTTTTTTTCGCAAGTGCCGCAGGTTTCAGGGGCAGACACCCATCTACGAAGCCCTCTATGAGGAGCACCGGCAAGTCGAGGACTTTGGCGCAGCCCTTTATCACAAGCTGAAATTTGTTATCCGCAAAAAGTTTTCCCGACAAAGCGGCAGTAACCCGAATGGCTTACTGGCAAACCGTTTCGGTTTTAAGATAGATCAAAAAGCAAAGCGTGCTGACCTCATTGACAGAGTCCGCCGCGATTGGATTGAGCGAGCATCAAACAAAACCAACGCCGGTTTCGCTTATCCATTCGATGTCCGGATTCGTGCAAGCAAAAAACTGCATGGGGACACAGGATCGTCTGCATCGCTTCACGCTTCGTCGGGCGATGAATTGCTCACAATCTTTGACCACGTCGATCATCAACTGCTGCTTCTAGGCGCGGCAGGTGCGGGCAAGACGTTCAAGCTGCTTGAGTTGACAAATGCACTGCTGGAGCGGGCCAAAGAAAACCATTCTATGCCGATCCCTGTGTTGTTCAACTTATCCGCATGGACAGGATGCAAGGAGACGATGGCCGACTGGCTGGTTTCCCAGTTGGTAACTGTATATCACTTGCCGCACAAACTGGCCCGTAGATGGTTGGACGATGAGATGCTTATTCTCTGTTTCGACGGGCTGAATGAGATCACTGTGGGCGGAGTTGATTTAGGCTCTCATCAAGAAGACACAGCACGAATTCTGAGCGAGAACATGCGCCGTGCCTGTCTATTGGCCTTGAATGATTATATCGCCGGAACCGGCATCTGGATGGTTCTTTGTTGTCGCGAGAAAGAATATATCGCATTGGGAACTAAGCTCCGCGCCCGTCGCGGCAATACGGCGACTATCAGAATCGCTCCACTGAGCGACGAGCAGGTCAAAGCTTATCTTGAAAAGGAGAGATGGGAACTTGAATCGCTTCGTCGTGCCATGCCCAGAGATAGAACGCTGCGAACGACGGCGCGCAATCCTTTCTCACTCATGGCGATGACCGTTGCTTACTGCAATGAGCTGGGCAACAGCGTAAAAGGGATTCTAGGAGGCGGCAGAGGCGGCAAGAAAGCTCGCCGCATGGACTTGAGCGGAAAATATATGCGAGTGCGTTATACACATGCTGAAACCGCGTTGAGCACGCGATGGGGATTACCGGAAATCCAGCACTTCCTCGAAGAGTTGGATCATAAGATGGAGAAGGCCGGCTCGAACCTTTTCTTCGTGGAGCAGGTACAGCCCAATTGGTTGCCCACGCCATTGAGCCACTGGCAATATGTCGGGCTTGTTTCCTTATTCCTTTTCCTGTTTATTACAATTTTAGTTGGATTACCTGCCGGCGCGGCCATCGGACTAGAGCGGGCGTTAAAGACGCAGAGCATTATGGAGGGCCTGCGATTCGGCGTCATGTGCTCACTGGCAACGACGGTTTGTTGCGGCAGTATTATAGCCGTCGGATTCGCGCTAACGAAGACCTGGGGCTTCGGAGTCGCTTGCGGGTTGGTAGTCGGCGTCGCGCGCGGGATCATCGTCGGAATGAGCGAAGAAAGCTGGGCAACCGGCCTTCGCGTCGGGCTGATCTCAGCTGCTGCGGGAATTATCGTGCTGGCTCCTCTGATGCAGCTGCGTCACCATGCCCGCGACAAAATCCTTCCGCTTGAGGGATTGGAGTGGGACGCCCGGAAATCGATGCCCGGCATAGTCATGGCAATCATTGTGTGTCTAGTCTTTTGGTTATCCTTCGACCCGGCGCGTGCAATGAACTTTGGCATTATGTTAGCCGCAATCCTTGCGCTCTCTTTCGGTTATGTGAGTACGGGCTTTGAGATCAAACGATACCCTAATCAAGGTATACAGCAGTCGGCTATGATTGCGTTGCGCACTATCCTGCTGAGCGCGTTCATCGGGATGATCGGCTTTGGCACTGGCTACGGCGTCGCGTTTGGCTTACGCGAGGGCATTGTCAATGCCATCCTCGGCCTGACGTTGGCGGTGGCTTCGCTGGAGTTTGGCGCAATGCCTTTAATCCAGCACATAAGTCTTCGTTTCATCCTTGCCGCATATCACATCATGCCCCTGCGTCTGGTCGCTTTTCTGGAAGCCGCTTGTGAGTTGCACCTGCTGCGGCGAGTCGGCGGAGGCTATTCGTTTCAGCACGAAGACCTGCGCGAATATTTCCGCAATTCACGGCTGCGATAAAGAGCTTGCGCAAGCTCTTTATCGCAGCCATCACCCGGAAAATCAACAGCCTTTTCAGGTTTTGGATAAAGTTGCGCCCAAGCGACCGACTGGGTTAGTCTATGCCCTGCAAACGCCCTATGCCCCTGTTTGTCGCGAGATTAGTTGGCTTATCGAAGGATAAAGAGCGAAACAACTCAAAACCTCCGAGCCTTTCATGGTTGCAAACACATCCCTATCTTCGAATAACAATCCTAGATCATGGCTGGCGTTGTTGCTGCTCTCGTATTGCTTAACAGCTTTTCTGCTATGGGCGCGGATCATTCCTTTTGATCTTCGTTTTCAAACTTTAGTTTTTATGACGACTGTGATGATCTGCTTCACAGTCGTCCGCAAATATAGTCTCAAGGATTTAGGATTCAGGTCGGACACCCTCAAGAATTCGCTTATCTGGAATGCCTGCCTTTCGCTGCTATTAATAGCGGGCATGTATATTGCTTTCAAGGAGAATTTGATACGCGATCCGACGGCACCGGACTGGAAATTCTTTTTCTTTTTCTACATCTTTATTTCCAGCCCCGCACAGGAGTTTCTTTTTCGGAGTATTGTTTTCGCCGAAATGAACCGGGCGAAAATTAGTCCGCCCTTTCTTCAAGTGCTGTTGTCAGCATTAATATATAGCTTCATTCATGTTTTCTACGTCGATCTCATCACGCTGATTGTCACATTCATAATGGGAGTATTGTGGGGAATAATCTATTACAAGTATCCAAACTTCTGGGGGGTAGCATTTTCTCACGCTATCTTGGGAATAGCGTCAATCGAAATGGGCCTGATTTAGGATACTAAGCTGAAAATACGGCTTAGGTACAATGGGAGCGATGAAGAGATGATTTTTACAGGCTCTGCGCTTGGCGAGATGATAGCGGCTTTGCGAATTCCAGGATGCGGGGATTCGAGTGAGGCTGGAAGATATACTGATCTGAGCCACCTGTTCCCGGAACAGCTCTTATCTCGCGACCCAACTAAAGGTAATCATCAATGGCCTGCTTCACGTCAGGCGGCATATGACAGGCGGGTAGTACACGCTTCCGTGACCCGCAAGCTCAACCGAAACATCGAAAGCATCAGCGCATGATCGCGAGCACCCTCCGCAGTTGAGCGGTTTCGATTGAAGAATATCTCATTTTTTTCAAAGTGCATCAATGCTGAAGATTTCAAACTGAGGCACTACCCGGACGTGCCATAGAACTTTTCGTCTGATGCTGGAACGAGCGGTAATTGCGCAGGCAGCAGCACCCTCGCCACCCAATAACCTTGATTGATTCTTTTTCTTCTCTGATTTAGACAACCCCCTAGGATGGAAAACTCTTGACAAGAGTGTGTGCGGCACATAGAGTGACAAACGTTCTTACTTGACGTAGCCGCCGGGGTATCGCGAAATAGACAGATGTACTTTGCGGAGTCCACCTCAACATCTGTCGTTTACTCTTTGAGCTACCCGCTCACCTAAAAATTGACGCCCACTTTAACGGCTTCAAGTTTGAGCTCACGGGTGATTTATTACTCGACTTACTTGTCGTTCTCACTGACGAGCATCCCGGTCATAAGCCTAACGACGCTCGCCTTCCATTGACTAACAGGACTTGGGCGGCCTCACCCCAATGTGACCTCGAAGTCCTGGGCACTGTCCCGGAGATAAAACCTTGCGACGACCTCATCTCGACCTCTCGGCTTTGCATAACACCCACTCGGCGCACACTCTCAAGGCAAGCGGGGCAAACCAACTCGGACCTTCTCCGGGCACTATCATCTTCTCTCGTCGTGAACTGCTTAAGATGACCGGGGTTGCCGCCATCGGCTGGTCGCCAACCTTGAGCGTTCTGGGTGCGGCATTGCAGGGACCATTTGAATTTACTTTCAACGACCGTCGCGCGGCCTTCAAGCTCGGAGGCCAGGAGCAATGGGTGATAGACACACAGCGCTTCGGCGGCGACCCACTCTTGAAGACTACGCGCGACGAGCATCTGATTCGCCTTGAACTCACCAATGCCAGATACCCTGGCACGGAACTGAGCGCAGACATGTCTTGTGAGATACGCCGCCGACAAGACGGATGGCGCATGAAGCTAAGGCTCGCGCTCGGCGACTTTATCAGCGAAGTGCCGTTTGAAAGCTGGCTGGCTGGAAAAGCATCGGCTGTGTCGGGCGTGAGCTTAAACACTGCTGTATGCGATCTGGGCTCGACGCGCGGGATGTTGTTGAAGGGCACGGCGCAGGTAGAATTTTTCCCTAACTGGGTGTTCAAACTCGCAGGCCAAGGCATCGGCCAGTTGTCAGGCTTTGGAGGAGAGGTTCTTTCAGATTTCCTTTTACTCTCGCTGCTTGAGCCCGCAGAGCCCAGCCTGACGACTCAACCCGAAGCGCGACGCACGCTCATCTCGCTCAGGCGCGGTGAGAGAAGCTGGCCCTTAGAGCCGATGCCGAACACTACGGACGGCTGGAAGATTACGGCGACTGACGGCTCGTTCGACCTGCTTCATCTTGAGGTGGGCGAGTCCGCGCGCGGCAGCGTGGCCGGTCGCGCGCTCCTGGCGGAATCGAACGTGGAAGATGCGCAACTCTTCTTTCATCCGTCTGCGCACCTGACGGATGCGGACGGCAATCGGTTTGCGCTCCCGTTGCGCCGTGCGCGCTACGCGGTCGCGCTCGACGCACATGGCGAGCAGACAGCGTTAGTCGCCGGATTCGCGGAAGAGCCCGTGTGGCTACATCATCAAGGTGTTGGGCTACAGTTGGGGGCTACGGCTGAGACCACGCGCTTCGAGTTAGTGTGCATAGATGGGAGGCTTGAGAGCCTGCATTGCTCTCCGGCTGTGCTCGGCCTCGCAGCCTCGCTGCCCGATTCGGTCGTCGAGCATGGGCCTATGGCGAAGGGCAGTCATCTCTCATTCCATCTGGGCGCTGCCGAGCTTGCAAGGTCGCAGCCCGCGCCCGGCAAAGACGCCGCGCCGCCGCTGGGCCAACTCCGCATCGGCGTCAAAGAATCCGATCAGCCGAACATCAGTTTGAGCCTACCTTTTCAATTCATCTCGGTGCTGCGCGCGGACGATCTGCTGTCGCTGGATTTCAGTTTTTTTAATCTCTCGCTCGAAGTACAGAGCAGTGGGCCAGTCCTTCGGCGAACCGATCCCGGTCAGGGAGCCCTCATCACCGTTCAGTTTCCGCCGCAACACATCCTGGAACAAGCATTCGATGAGGCAACATTCGAGGCGCGCGGCCATAAGCTGACGTTACCCTCATTCCTTGCGGCCCACTTTCAACAAATCGTGGAAGACCCACCGAAATTCCCTGTCAGGGGACGCCTTTCCGGTAAGAGCCAGCTCGTATTCGTTGTGCCGGACACGATGCAGGAGATCGAGTACACGTTGAAGTCTCTGCTGGATTGGAGCCGTTTCAAGTTGCTGCTTGTGCCGAACGGGTATCTGCCGCCGCCACCGCCGAAGGAGCTGGGAATCAAGGAAATCCCTTCCACACTGCCGGAACCGCCATTCATTTTTTTTGATCTAGTAGGCCGCCGCGATTCCTTCAGTTATATCGAAGCTCCGGCCAAACTTTTCCTGACGCCGAATGAGGCCGCCGCGTGGGCACACTCGCGCGAGGCCGTTATGCACGAAGGGCGGACGGAACTCTGGCACACGCGGCTCGGAGTTAAAGGCGGGGACGGCCAACTTGAAGCGGCGGGCGAAGCCGATGCGGTTGACGAGCAGAATGATTACTACCGTACTCTGCGCGCATTCGGTTTCCTGGAGGGCGATGAATTCAACGTATCGCCCACATCGGACAATCGACGGCAGTTGGTAGGACTGACCACGAAGTTTTCCGCGACCGACCAGGGCTGGCGTGCGCGCGTCATACACGTTGACAGACTGATGCTCACAACTCTGGGCGCGTGGATGAACGTGCGTTATGCGGCTGACCCTCCCTCAGCGGAGTTGTTTGATCTTGAAGAGTGGCGTCACCGTATGACGATGGGGCGCGATCACTACGTGCGTGTAGTGACGAAAGGCTATCTCTTCCCGTTCGGGCATCGCGCCTCACTGGTTACGATTACGGAGCGAAAGTTTCGAGCCATTCCCGGCAACGAGAAGGTAGCGAACTTGCAGAAAGGCGAGGTCGGAGCTTTCCTCTTGCAGCGCGGTTTTATCATCGTGCGCCAGCCCGTGAAGTTTTACGGCAATACGGGCTTGACGACTGGGCCCGGCGGCAGCTTCGGCGACCCACAGCTGAACTCAAATTCCAAAACGGGCGAATCGATTGACCGTATGCTGCCCTTCAAGAGCGTGCGCCTAACGACGCTCGTGACGCCCGATCTCAAATTCATCTCGAACATAGACGCTTTAAAGGCGGACGTTTTACGGAAGGCGCAAGACGGTCAACCTCTGCTATTCCACATGATCGCGGAAGACAAAGACGGCCAGCCTGTAGATTTCACCGCGCCGCTCATGTTCGTGCCGGCGGCGACTAATGCAGGCGGTAAGGATAAATCGGATCCAAATTCCGGCGCGTACAAAGCAGCTGGAGTAAAGCCCGCAGCCACTATCTACGCCAGTCAAGACATGGCTCTGCGGCGGCGACCATTCGAGGGACAGAAAATCAGCTTCGAGGAAAGCAAGGTCAGCTCCGCACAAGGCACGCAGCAGGGCGCGACCACCTTTGAGACCGACACCATGATCTTTGACGCGTTCCTTGCGGATCAGCCAAAGGGCTTCGCGGCGGATCAACCGGCGTTCTTTCCAGTCATGGCGGAGTCCGTCATTCACATCCAGTCAATCGAAAAATTGATAGGCAACAATGAGAAGCCTGCTGTTCGTTTCCACAACGCATTCCTGACATCGGGATTCGAAGGCGCGGGTAATCTGGGTGAAGTCTTGTTCAAGTTCTCGAAGAACAACATTCTGCTCGACTTCAAAGGTAAAGCGGATAAGGCGGGCGGCCTCGCCACGCCAAGCATCAACATTGATGGGCTGTCGCGCAAGTTCGGGCCAGTCGGAGACTCCGCCAATCTGGCAACCGGCAATTTCAAGCCCGCCATGTTCTTCGACACCAAGCAAGCGCAGCTTCTGGGCGGCATCACGCTCGACAAGGTTATCAAGGCGTTACTGCCGGGCGAGTTTGATGCCGAGAAAATCCCGCGCCTCACGAATACGATCTTGAGCAAAAACGGCGCACCCGTCGAAGCCAGAACGGAACTCTTCTGGAATCCGGAAGTGAAGAGCGATGAGGACGGTAATTTTTTCAGACCGGAAAATCTGCGTGGGCTTTCTATCACTGCGACCACGATCACGCCGCTCGCAGGCGATACCGGCAGCCAGCAACCGCCCTACAGCGTGATCGGACGCCTTGACGATTTCGGCCTCAGCTTTTTCGATCTGGTGACGGTCAAGTTCGCTCATCTTATTTTCAGTGTACAGAGCGGGAAGAAGCTAGACGTGAATGCCGCACTAGATGAGAGCAACCCGGTCAAATTTGGCGGGCCGCTCTCCTTCATCAACGTGCTCGCCAAGATCATTCCGCCGGCGCTCTTCAGCGACCCGCCAAGCCTGGACATAGATTCGAGCGGCGTCAGCGTAGGTTACTCAATCGGCCTGCCCGCGATAGAAGGTGGAGCCTGGGGCATACGCAATCTGACGCTCGGCGCAAAGCTCGTCATACCGTTTACAGGGTCAGACCCCATGCGCCTGCGTTTCAACTTCAGCGAGCAGCACAATCCTTTTCAGGTCGCCGCCTACGGTGTTACGGGAGGAGCTTTTCTGGCCCTTCATGTCGGTCTCGACGGTATTGAAAGGGTGGAGGCATCTGTGGAATTGGGCGGCAGCCTCGCGCTCAATCTGGGAGTCGCGAGCGGCGCTGTCTTTCTTATGATCGGCATACACATGACGATGGAAGGAAAGAAGAACGAAGTCACGCTCGGCGGTTACGTGCGCACAGGCGGCGCTCTGAGCGTGCTCGGCTTAATCACCGTCTCCGTCGAATTCTACATGGAGCTGGCCTACCTCTTCGCATCGAACATGATGCGCGGCGAGGCTTCTCTGACGGTGAAGGTCAAGGTGCTCTTCTTCAGCAAGAAGGTCACACTTACGGTCGTGCGTGAGCTTGGCGCTCCCAACTCCAGTGCAAAACTATT
>Ga0190273_10000499_pt1 | contig 14689 bp, 13 predicted proteins | sample Popmic504IS_FD_134513 | JGI IMG/M metagenome (GOLD analysis project Ga0190273, IMG submission 134513) | Populus adjacent soil microbial communities from riparian zone of Shoshone River, Wyoming, USA - 504 IS | ecosystem: Environmental > Terrestrial > Soil > Riparian zone > Trees stand | place... | reverse complement strand
GAACACAGCGCGCGTGGCAAAGTTCATTCGCAGGTCTGGTGGAAAACGCGCTTCGCCCAAGCGGGCCAAAGGGGCGTTCTCAAATGGCTAAAGCGTTCCCGGGAAAATGGAAACCATGCCGGACGAGTTGGCGCGGGCGACGCCTTTGCAGTCTCAATAAAAGAGAGTGCGCGCCTGCGCAGGTTATGAACGAGCGGGATATGATGCGCAAAATATACCGTATGCGTCAAGCGCTAAATGCGCGGAGCCGCAATTGAAAGGCTCCGCGCTAACACGCGCCGCGTTCGATGGCTTGATAAAATCCAACAAAAGCGCTCGAAGCAAAGGGCCAATCAGCACATAAAGCTGACCGGCCCTTTGCTTTGAGCGTCAATGCATTGTTCGCAAAGTCTCTTAAGGTCTTTGACCGCGTGACTCGTCGTCGCGACGAAGATTAGGCTCTGTGCCGGGATTGTCTAAGCTGCGGCGCTGTTGCAATCGACCGTCGCGCCTGCCCAAACGTTCGCGCCGTTTTCTCTGGCGCTCGCCTGCGCGGTTCTCCTGTCTGGCACGACCTTCAGCGCGCGCCCGCTCGCGCATCATGCGCAAAGTATTCAATTGTTCAGGCGTCATCACGCGACGAATCCTTAATTCCGTGACGGCACGCATACGAGCGACCGCCGCCTGCGCCGCGCCCACTTCGCGCGCACGCTCTTCGATCAATGCTTCGTTTATCTGGTCTGCATAGATAGCCGCGTCTAAAGCGCGATGAGCTTCGGCCAGACGCAGACGAACCGACCGCCACTCTTCTCTGTTCTGCTCGCGGATGGCGCGAATCTCGCGTAGCTGATCCGGGCTGAGATTCAAAGCGCGCAGCGGATCACCGCGTCGCCCAACGTCACCATCGCGAGCGCCGGGCGAGGGCACAGCACCAGCATCATGCTGCGGTTGCTCGGCAGGCGCGTCGCCCTGTGCCCGCGCCCGAGCATGAAAGAAGACAATAAAGAGCAGCGACAGCGCGAGGCATATAAAAGGGTGCGCCCATCTGCCATCCGCTTTGTTCATGTTCGTAGACCTCTTCTACTGAAAACTCCTGTAGGAGAAAAGCGTCCTCAAGGGATTAAAGTTTCGCTCAACGCGTGAGCATCAATTGGCTTCATCTATTAAATCTATAAGCCTCGGCAAATCCTCTTCGTCACGCGTCGGAACAAGCTGTAAGTCGCGGGCCAGCTCTTCATACTCATCTGTGGAAGCCTGAGTGGGCGCGCGGCGGCTTTGCGCTATCATGCGCCTCTGTGCTGAATTTGAACGGCCTCCGGACAGAGCAAGCGTCGGACTGCTTTGCTCACGAACCTGCACGGCGATTGGGCCAGGATTTATTTCCGTTGGATTAGTCCTGGCCGCCAGTTCCTCGCGGACTCTTTTATCGACCAGCGCATCAACGTCCGCCTGCGTTGGGCCAACTGTGACGGCCTTTTCCACAAAGACGACGCGCGGGCCTTCCGTTATGCGAGCGACGGCAAACACGATGAGGGCGCAGACGGCAAGACTGGCAAGCCCAGTTGCGGCGCGCAGCCACACGGGCGAAAGCGCGAAGAACTCTCTGATGGCCGCGAGCGCTGAAGGCTTACGTGCGTTACTATCAGAGCGCTGCACAGCAGGCGCAGTCTCATTTGACAAAGCTTTTGTTTCAGCAAACGCGAGCGCATGGCTGCGCCATTCGCCGATGTTGGAGCGTACCAGGCGAAAGGCCGCAAGCTCCGCTTTGCAGGAGGCGCAGCGCTCCGTGTGGCGCTCGAAATCTAGAGCCTCGCCCTCGCTCGCTTCATCGTAGAGATAAGCGACTAGGTCTTCGGCCCGTGTGCATAATGATGCGGATGTCTCTTCGCTGTCTTTCATCTTTAATTCCAAGTCTCTTTCCCGTGCTTTCGTTGGTCTTCCGTCGCGATAATTTGTAAACGCATTTGAAGCTGCCGGAGCGCTGTATAAAGCCTGCTCTTGACTGTGCTCAGCGGCAAATCCAGCGCTTCGGCTATCTCCTGAAACGTCAGCTCCTCAAACTCTTTCATCACGACGACCTGTCTCAGTTCCAGTGGAAGCGCGCTGACGGCGCGTCGTACGAACTCTCTTCTTTCGCGGCTCTCTGCGGCGCGGGCAGGGGATTGATCCGCAGGCGCGATCAAAAACTCGCTGCCTCCATCCGTTTCATCTTCGAGCGCCGTTTCACTACGCACCTTGGCGCGTCGTTGTCGAGTAATACACTGGTTGATGGCGATGCGATGCAGCCACGAAGAGACTTTGGCTTCGCCGCGAAAGCCGCGCAGGTTGCGAAAGGCCGAGAGGAAAGTCTCCTGCACGGCATCGCACGCCTCTTCCTCGCGCCCGAGCATGCCGAAGGCCAGCGCGTAGAGACGGCGCTCCCAGCGGCGCACGATCTCGCCGAAAGCATCCGCATCGCCAGCCAGGGCGCGCTCCACGATTTGCTCGTCGCTCGTAACCGTCTCCATTGCAGCTCACGCCCGATAAAGAAACGCGGAGCGCGCCTTACACATTTTTTGCTCTCGCGCACAGCCTCTAAGAACCTTATGCGCTCAAACAGTTAGACGCTTACGCTTCCGCTTCGGTCGGTAAAAGTATCTCACACGCGCACCCTCACAGCGAGAAGCAGACAGGCATCCACGCCCCCGACTGTGACCGGCAGGCAAGCGTCGAATGCCTCGCTTGAACCACCACAGGCATGCTTTTGAAGCCGGTTTTTGAGGGTTTAATTTAACTATTTCAGTAATTAAAAGTTGGCAAACCATTGACAGCCAAGTTTAAAATTGCATAGTATTAAGGAGCGCGCGGATCGTGTCCCCGCGCTGGTTTGCATCACGTGCGCGCACCGTTCCTTTTATCCCGCCCCAGACTTTTTCGTCGGACGATCCGCTCAATGGATACAGTCTCATAATCTGTAATGCAAGAAATTTCCAGGCGAGTGCGCCTGCTCTACATTGTGCTCGGAGTGCTGCTGCTTGTCGGGCTCTTCCCGCTGGGGCTGGCGGGCTGGCTGCTGTCGGAGCGAAGCGCCGATGCCTTGAGGTCTGTCGAAGGGCGCTATCAGGCCCAGCTTGTGCAGGACAAAGCCCGGCAGATAGAGCTTTATGGACAGCGTTATCGTGATGTCGTGACGGGACTCGCGCGCGCCTTCGAGTTGGCCGGAGGAGTGCGACTGATGACTGAAGGCGGCGCTGATGCCCGCCTGCAAAAGACCTTACAGGACGACCCCAACCTGATCGCCCTCTCCATAGAGCCTGTGCAGGGCGAGCCGCACAGGGCTTTCCAGCCGGATGTCATCAAACGCGCGGAGGTAGAGGAACGTGTGGGCGAGGTGCTGGCGCGTATCAGCGGTCGCGGCCTGGTCGTCAGCCGCCCGCACATCATACGCTCGGGCCAAGAGATCGCGCTTACCATCGCTGCGCCTGTGATGGGCGGCGCGAGCGGCGAGGAAGTCGTCGCGGCGGTCGTCGCCGTTATCTCGTTTCAGGAAGTCCTGGCGGCTGTGCAGCAAAAGACATCCTTGAGCGAGCGCGAGATGCTGGATGCAGGATTGCCCATCGTCTTCGTCGTCGATAAAGAGGGACGAGCGGTGGCCCATCCGGACGAGCGCGTGGCTTTTACCGAACGGCCTATGACAGACCTCAAGGTCGTGCAGGACTGGCGCGAGACAGGCACGCAGGTGCAATCGGCGCTCGCTCCCTTTACAGCCGAACGCGATGGCAGACATGTCGCTATGCTTGGCTCTTATGCGACGGCAGAACTCGACGGCGATTCGCTGCTGGGCGTCATCGCTATTCAGGACGAGCACGCGGCGCTCGCTTCCGTCGCGGACATGCGCCGCCAGATTTTGTATATCAGTTTGCTGGCCTCTATCTTCGCGCTGCTGATCGGTTACTATTTCGCAAAGAAGCTGACGCAGCCCGTGCAGGAATTGGCCGCCGGTGCGCACCGTATTGCGAGCGGAGATTTCTCGCAGCGCATTACCGTCAAGAGCCGCACGGAGCTTGGCGATCTAGGCATGTCGTTTAATCAGATGACCGATCAGGTCGAGAGTTTCATAGGCGACCTGCAACGCTCCGCGAACGAGAACCGCGAGCTGTTTCTGGGAACGGTCAAGGCGCTCGCTGCCGCGATTGACGGCAAAGACCCTTACACGCGCGGCCATTCGGAACGGGTCGCGCGCTTCTCTATAGCCATCGCGCAGGGCCTGGACCTTTCCGATGAAGAGATAGAGAAGATCAGGATCAGCGCTCTTCTTCATGATGTGGGCAAGATCGGTATCGATGATAATATTTTGAAGAAACCGGCTGCGCTCACGGACGAAGAGTTCGAGATTATGAAGGGGCATCCGAAGAAGGGTTATAAGATCATGTCGCAGATACCGGCGATGAAGGAATTTCTGCCGGGCATGTATATGCATCACGAGATGATTAACGGCCAAGGGTATCCGCAGGGCCTCAAGGGCGACGAGATTCCGATGATGGCGCGCATCGTCTCTGTCGCAGACACCTTCGATGCGATGACGACGGATCGCCCCTATCAACGCGCCATGAAGTTTGAAGACGCCGTCGAACGCATCAAGAGTTTCATCGGCACTCGTTATGACGAGCGTGTCGTGGCTTCGCTGGTCGCCGCCTGCGAATCCGGACAGATACGTCCGGGCTCTGTGCGTCTCAAACGCCCCGTCAAAGATTCCAATGCAAAACTCACGAGCGCCCTGCCCGCCTCAGAGCAGCTAGGGCGAGAGAGCGTTCCCGTTACCTGATGGGAGAAATCGGCGGCAGCATAAGAAGAGCGTTGAGCGAACAGGAAATCAATCGATGCGGACAGGGAACTGCTCGACCAGGGATTTAAGAGATGAAAAGAGTGCTAAGCAGCCTTAGATATTCGCGGCTCTCGATGCTCCTGTTATTACTCGCGCTCGCGTGCGCGATGCCAGCGAATGGACAAAGGCTCGACTCGCGCTCGTTCGACACGGAGGCGAGGCAGCAATCCCCGTCGCGCGGCGCAAGCATTACTGCGCAAAGTAACAATTGGATCAGAGTCGCGCCCGTCGGTGAAGAGTTCACCGTGATGATGCCGTCCCGGCCCGTTATGCGCAAGGCGTCCGACTTTGTTCCGTCCGACCCATCCTTCCATTTCTACGGCCCAAGCAACGATGGCAATATGTATATGGTCACTTCGTCGCCGAGGACGAGGATGAGCGGCGCAAATGTAGAGTCTATGCTCAATCCTCTCGCGGGCGAATACGTGCACCCGCTCTTCAAAGATGTGCGCCAGCGTGGCGGCGAGATCAAAGTGATTGAGCAAAGAGACCTCGTGCTCGGCGTTTACAAGGGGCGAGAATATCAGCTCTCTTTTAGCAATGAGACGCCTTGCGTTGCGCGCGTCTATGTCACGGAGAGGCGCATTTACACTTTGATCTGGATATATAATTACGTTCCGGGCTCGCCGGGCCATAAAATTCAGGACAGGTTTTTGGACTCCTTCAAACTTGGGCCCATCAACACGAACGCGGCGGCCAGCAATGTACAGGTCGGCGAAGAGCGCACGAATGAATTGCGCGCGGGCGTAGGGCCGGGTTGCGGTGGAGTAGGCTGCTCGGGAACTGGACAAGGTGTTTACAGCGGCGGTGGTGGTGGCGGCAGCGGCAGTAGCAGCGGCTTATCGGTTGATGATCCCAACAGAGTTTTCAGTCCGCGTGAGGTAACACAGAAGGCGCGAATCCTCTCCAAGCCCGAGCCTCAATACACGATCGAGGCCCGTCAAAACAACGTCAGCGGTACAGTGGTTTTGAGAGCGGTGTTCGGTGCTGACGGAGTGGTGAGAAATATACGCCCCGTCAGCAGTCTGCCTTACGGTCTGACGGAGCGAGCCATCATGGCAGCGCGTCAGATCAGGTTTAGTCCGGCGCTGAAGGATGGCCGCCCCGTCTCGCAGTACATCCAGATCGAATATAACTTCAACCCTTATTAAAGCCCTCTCTTTAACATTTCAACCTTCTAATCCGACTCAATCGAATAGTGCCTGGCGCGACCTCTACGCAGGGTCAGCCTCTTCTGCCCGGTAATCGTCTTCGATATATCTACGTTTGGCGCAGCCCCCGCTCGCCATGTATATTACTCTTCGTAAGATTCATCCAATTAGGGCTGTAGACGCATAGGCGACTGAGATTCGCGCTTAAGCGTTGGCTCACAGTAAGGTGTGGGCCGGAACGTAGAGCGAATGGTCGCGTCCGAAGCGTCAATCGTTTGAAGGAGATCAACATGAACGTCAATCAGGGACAGAGCAGAGCAGCGGATCAGGAAGAGAAGCCAAAGGCAGAGGAAAGCCCCAGCGAAAAGCTTGAAGAAGAAACGCCCACGGGATCGCTCGTCCCCGGCGCGGAAAATCCGGAGAGTGAAGAGATCAAGCAAGAGAAGAACCTGAATACGGAATAGCGTGTGGCGCGCCGTATGCCTTGAGCGCTGTAACTTATCGACTACGGATTTAAATGAACGCGCGCATAAATAATCTGCGCGTTCGTCCTGAGGCCTGCCGTCAATATCTGAGTCAATCTCGCTGCCGCGTTTGATTGAAGCGATCGAACTCCTTCGGGAATCGCTTTTGTCGTGCTGCGGCAGTTGCGTTTATAATCATTCGCTTAGACGCCGAGGCCTGTAGATTCACAAGAGTACATTATTGAGTTATGCCATTCTGGAAACGCACAAACAAGGAACGCTTTGTCACGCTCGGGCTGAACGAACCACTGCCCGCGCGCCCGGCCTCGGAGCAACAGCCGCCGACGCCGTCCAACGCTCCTGAGTCGACGCTTCAAACACCCGCTGCTCCGTCACAAACTGCGGAAGCCGCACACTTAAGCAGGCCGCCCGCGCTTGAGCCTGCGCCCACGGGAGCCGCGCCGAATCCGCCGCCCGCGCGCGAGACGCAATCGGTTGTCGAGAGCCCGCGCCCGACGAAGCCGCCGGAATCGAGCGAACGCCACACCGCAGAGCCTATCAAGCCCGCAGCGCAGCAAAGGGTTGTGCCTTCGCGCTCGCCCTTTACGACCTCTATCCTCGGTCTTGATCGTTCCATAGAAGAGTTGCAGGCCGAAGAGGCCGCGCTCGAACAGGAGTTCAGCGCGCGTTTTCGCCGCGCCGTCGCCGCCACGCGCGAATCCCTTTCAGAGAGAATCGACACGGTCTTTCAGGGGCGTAAGCAGATTGATGCAGAGCTACTGGACGAACTGGAAGAGGCACTCATCGCGGCGGACATCGGCGTGCCGACGACCCTTCATATTCTTGAAACGGTGCGACGTGGCATCGCTCGCCAGCAGATCAGCGACATCACTGCTCTGAAGCAGGCTATCAAATCGGAATTGCTTTCGATCCTACAGGCATCCGAGCACGGGGGCATCGCTTCGGAGACGAGTGTGCCCGAAGGGGTAGCGCCCTACGTGATGATGATCGTGGGTGTCAACGGCGTAGGCAAGACGACGACCATTGGCAAGCTCGCGCAACGCATCAAGGCCGAAGGCAACGACGTGCTGATCTGCGCGGCAGACACATTTCGCGCCGCCGCCTCAGACCAGCTTGCTATCTGGGCCGAGCGCACTGGCGTTCCGCTCATACAGCAAAAGCAGGGAACTGATCCGGCGGCAGTCCTCTTCGATTCGCTCAAGGCTGCCAAGGCGCGCAACTCCGATGTCCTGATCGTGGATACGGCTGGACGCCTGCATAACAAATCGAACCTGATGGCCGAGCTGGAAAAGATGAAGCGCGTCGCGGGGCGCGAGGTCGAAGGAGCGCCGCATGAGACGCTGCTCGTCGTGGACGCCGTGACGGGGCAGAACGGACTTGAGCAGGCCAGGCAATTTTTGAAAGTCGCGGGCGTGACCGGAATAGTTTTGACCAAGCTCGACGGCACGGCCAAGGGCGGCATCGCCGTCGCCATCGCCAAAGAACTCAACTTGCCGATACGCTACGCGGGCATCGGAGAAAAGGTTGACGACCTGGTAGTGTTCGACCCCGAGCAGTACGTCAATAGCCTGTTTGAATAATGAGGGACTCTTTTGAGGCCGGATGAAACAGCCACAATTGACAGGGACGCGCACCGCTGGAGCGAGATAGATCAGCAGATGATGCGTCGCGCGCTTGCATTAGCTGCGCGCGGTGCGGGACAGGTTAGCCCGAGCCCGCTTGTCGGTTGCGTCATCACGGACGCCACGGGCGAGATCGTCGGCCAGGGTTTTTATCTATACGAAAAGCTCAAACATGCTGAAACGCTCGCGCTCGAAGAGGCCGGTTCAAAAGCCAAGGGCGCGACCGCTTATGTTTCCCTTGAGCCGCACGCTCATCACGGGCGCACGCCGCCCTGCACTGATGCGCTGATACGCGCAGGTATAGCGCGTGTCGTCGCGCCCATCGAAGACCCCAACCCAAAGGTCTCAGGCCAGGGTTTTAATCATCTGCGCGCCGCAGGTATAGAAGTCTTAACGGGCCTGTTGGCCCATGAAGCCACGCGTCTTAACGAAAAATATATCCACTTCATGCGCCGCGCACGCCCCTTCGTTCACCTCAAGCTCGCATGTTCACTGGATGGACGCATCGCTACGCGCACGGGCGACTCGCGCTGGATTACAGGCGAAAAAGCGCGCGCGCGCGTCCACCGCTTACGCCATGAATACGACGCTATCCTGATCGGCTCGGGCACAGCCATCGCAGACGACCCGCTTTTGACGGATCGTTCGGGCGAGCCGCGCAGACTTCCGCTCATACGCATCGTGCTCGATCCACGTTTGCGTCTCTCCCCCGCTTCGCAACTCGCGCTCTCCGCACGCGATGCGCCCGTGCTCGTGTTTACATCTGAGAGCGCGGACGCTTCGGCTGTCGAAGCGCTAAAGGAGCGTGGCGTCGAAGTCTTCAAGGCTTGCAAAGATGGCCGCGATCTCGAAAACGTGTTAAAGGAGTTGGGCCGTCGCTCGATTCAAAGCGTGCTGGTCGAAGGCGGCGCGAGCGTTGCCGGAGCATTCCTTTCCGCAGGGCTCGTCGATAAGGTGAGCTTTTTTATAGCGCCGCTGATTATCGGAGGATGCGACGCAGCGCCCGCCGTCGGCGGTACGGGCGCTGAACGAATCAGCGATGCAGTCAGGCTTCGCGATGTAGAGATCACTCAGCACGAGCCGGACGTGGAAATAACCGGCTACCCGGAAAAAGGGATGAGGGCGGAGGGATGAAGGATGAAGAAAAGAAAGATAAAGCTTCTCTGATGTCTCCTCGTTCATCCCTCCGCCCTCCGCCCTCATCCCTTTATTCACCTCGTGCTAAAAAAAGTTTAGGTCAGAACTTTCTTACGGATGCGCGTGTGGCGGAGCGTATCGTTGAAGCATTAGGGCCGCGCCCTGATGAAACGATCATAGAGATCGGGCCGGGGCAGGGGGCTTTGACTTCGCGCCTTGTGGAAAGGGCCGGACGCATCTTTGCCGTCGAGCTTGATTTTAATCTCGCAGAGAGTTTGCGTCGGCAGTTTGCCGCGAACTCGAACTTTCATCTACTGGAAGCCGATGCCCTCGATACGGATTTCTGCCAGCTTATCGCGCCGGATAAGAGTGCGCGTCTCGTAGCGAATCTTCCATACAATATTTCGACGGCCATCCTGCAACGTTTGATCCGGCAGCGCGCCTGTATTTCCGAGATGGTCTTGATGCTCCAGCGCGAAGTGGTCGAGCGTATCACAGCGCCGCCTGCATCGAGCGAGCGCGGCTATCTCTCCGTGCTGGTCGAGGCTTATTGCGAACGTGAAGCGCTCTTCGATGTTACGCCGCAGGCGTTTCGTCCCGTGCCGAAAGTCTGGAGTACGGTCGTGCGTCTAACGGTTCGTCCGCGCATGGCCGTTGAGGTGGAAGATGAAGACCTGCTGTGGCGGCTGGTCAGCGCAGGGTTTGCTCAGAGGCGCAAGACGATCTTTAATAATCTGCGCAGCGCTCCGGTTGAATTATCCTCGCGTCTTGAAAGGACTGGCGGCGCGCGTCCTGCGCTCGAAGCGGCTCATATTGCACCCGATCGTCGCGCTGAGACCCTCTATCTCGAAGAGTGGGCCGCTCTCGCGCGCTCGATTGAGCAAGCCCCGAATGGGCGCGAAACACTTAATTGAGTATGCGGCGTATTGAGACACACCACAGAGACACAGAGGACACGGAGACATCACAGAGGCTTGAATTTTTTCTCTGTGCCTCCTCTGTGCGCTCTGTGTCTGCGGTGGTGAGCAGTAACTCCCACGACCCTCATTCTAAATCGACCTAATTAGTCAAACTTCGTAGAAGGGAAACTAAAGGCTTCCGTGTGTTATACTGTCAGGCTTAATTCCGCCCGGCGAAAGCGTTCAGTTTTGAGCATTCGTCGGGCTCTTTTGGAGAGTAGAGTAAAGAATCACAGTGGGTAATGTTTTAGAGATCATTCCGCTCGGCGGTATCGGCGAGTTCGGGATGAATTGTATGGCCGTGCGCTACGACGATGAGATGATCATCCTCGACGCTGGCATGGGTTTTCCTGAAGAGAGCGCTTACGGCGTGGACGTGTCCGTTCCGGACTTCGATTTTCTCGAAGAGTACAGGGAACAGATCACTGCCATCATCCTGACGCACGGTCACGAAGACCATTTGGGTGCGCTTCCCTATATCCTTAAAAAATTTAACGTCCCCGTTTACGCTTCGCATTTCACGGTCGGCCTTGCAGAGAGCAAACTGGACGAGCACGATCTGCTCGGCGACACGCTGATCCACAGGGTCGAGCCGCGCGACGTGGTCGAGCTTGGGCCTTTTAAGATCGAGTTTATACGCGTCTCGCACTCGCTCGTCGATTGTTTCTCGCTGGCGATCAAAACGCCCGTGGGCACGATCATTCACACGGGTGATTACAAGGTAGACGAGACGCCAGTCATAGGCGAGCCGATTGACCTGCGAACTTTCCGTCGCTACGGGCAAGAAGGCGTGCTGGCGCTGCTTTCAGATTCGACCAACGCGACAGTGCCCGGACGCACGCCCTCAGAGCGCGCGGTGATCCCTGCCTTCGAGGAGATTTTCTCGGAATCCAAAGGGCGCATCGTCGTCGCAGCCTTCGCCTCTTCCATTCATCGCTTGCAGATCGTCCTGGACGTGGCCCAGCAGTTTGGCCGCCGCGTCTGTGTTTTGGGTCGCTCGATGCAAAAGAACGTCGAGATTGCAGACCGTTTAGGGTATCTGGATATTCCGGACGGCCTGATGGTTTCACTCAACGAGACGAAGCATCTGGACGACGACGAAGTAGTGTTCCTCGTCACGGGCTCGCAGGGAGAATCGCGCGCGGCGCTGTCGCAGATGGCGACGCAAAGCTACAAAGGCTTGACCATAGAGGAAGGCGACACAGTCGTCCTCTCTGCGCGAATTATTCCCGGCAACGAACGCGCCATCTCGCGCCTGATCGGCGCAATCTACAAGCGCGGCGCGAACATCATCGAAGAGAAACGCCGCTTGATTCACGTCTCGGGCCACGCCTCGCAGGAAGACATCAAGATCATGACTGAGGCGGTCAGGCCAAAGTACGTCGTGCCGATTCACGGCGAATACCGCATGCTTTTCCGCCACAAGGAGTTCATCAAAAATCATCTGGGCTATGATGAAGAGCATATCGTTCTGATCGAAAACGGCGATGTGCTTGAGTTGGACGGCGAGCGCGCCGTGGTTGTTGAAAAGCGCGAGGTCGGACGCACCTTTATAGACGAATCCGGTTTTGAAGAGATCGACCGCGAGACTGTGCGCGAGCGTAAACAGATCGCTTACGACGGCGTCGTCACGCTGGTCATCACGATCAATGAAGAGACGGGCGCAATGGAAGCGCCGCCTGAGATCGTCGCGCGCGGCGTGATCGGCCTCGAAGGCTCGAACGGTTATCACGAAGACGCGCAGCGCATCATCACGGAAACGGTTGAGAGCGCCACACTGAAAGAGAGACAGGACACGGGGCTTCTCAAGGAGCGCGTGCGCGTCGAGATTAAGCGTTTTCTACAGAAGCAGACCGGCGCTAAGCCCGTCATTACTCCGGTCATCGTTCAGGTATAAAAAGCTCGTTGCAGCCCTCCGACTTTGTATGATCGAAAACGCCGAGCAGACAGAGACGAAACCGGACGCCGTCGAGCTACTGCGTCGAACCAGCATAGAAGTCGCGCCCGCCACCTACTTTCTCGTCGGCATACGGCATGAGGAATGGACGCGCCTGCTTGAAAGCCCTGAGCTGAGCCCGCGCGGGAGTGCGCCCTTTATGCTCCTGCGCGATCAGTACGAAGTAACGCTCCTGCTAGATGAAGAAGACTGGCGCACGATGCGGCACGCCGCCCGCGACGCGCGTGTTGAAGGCGGCTTTCGCCTGCTGACGCTCAACCTTGAGCTTCAGTGGAACGTCGTCGGTTATCTAGCGCGCGTCACGGAGATATTCGCCGCCGCCGGCATAAGCTGCGGCGCTCTCTCCGCCTTCTCGCGCGATCACCTTTTAGTCAAGCAGGATGATCTGGCCGCCGCCCTGCGCGCGCTTGGCCCACACGTCGCCGAGTTGTGTTGAAAAAAAGTAGTCAGTAAGAAGTTATCAGCAAATACAAACTATCATGCCCGCGTGCGTATGTTGGCTTGTTGTGATGATTCGATCCGCTCAAGAAAAATTCTCTTGACTGAAAACTGAAAACTGAAAACTGATTACTAATTACTTTTATGACTGACTGGCGAGAGAAAGTTGTGCTCATCACGGGCGCTTCGAGCGGCATCGGGCGTGCGCTGAGTGTTGAGCTGGGGCGACGCGGTGCGCGGCTTGGTCTGCTGGCCAGACGCGTGGATGTGCTCGAAGAGCTCGTCGCGGAGGTTGAAGGCGTGGGCGGACGGGCGCTGGCGCTGCCCGCTGATGTTAAGGATGCCGAGTCTGTGCGGCGGGCCGCAGATAAGCTGCGCGCGGAGTTCGGCCATATCGATGTGCTCATCGCCAACGCGGGCGTCGGGGCGACGACAGCCGCACTCGATTTAAAGGCCGCGGACGTGGCAGAGGTCATCAACATCAACCTGCTGGGCGCGGTTAATAGCGCGACGGCGGTCGTCCCCGAAATGGTCGCACGCGGGCAGGGGCAACTCGTCGCCATCTCTTCGCTCGCGGCATACAGGGGCTTGCCGAAATCAGCCGCCTACTGCGCCAGTAAAGCCGCGCTCTCGGCCTTCTTCGAGAGCATGCGTCTGGACTTGCAGGGCACGGGCGTCGACGTGACGATTATTCATCCGGGCTTTATCAAGACTCCGCTGACGGCGGGTCGTCACGCGCAGATGCCTTACCTGATGGAGTTAGAGGATGCGACCAAAAAGATCGTGAGCGCCATCGAAGCACGCAAGAAGTCTTATGCTTTTCCCTGGCAGCTGGCGAGCCTGGTGCGCGCCGCTATGCTTATGCCAAATTTCCTGTATGATCGCATCGCTGTGAGAAATTCATTCCGAGAATGATTATATTTTAGATTTTGGATTGGCATGCGGTGGAGATTGAAAGCTTTGATTCCAAGATTCAAGATCGCGTAAATCGTTAATCTAAAATCTAAAATTCAAAATCGAATCATGTCCATACTTCAAGCCATCATCTTAGGCATCGTCCAGGGACTCACGGAATTTATCCCTATCAGCTCGACGGCGCACCTGATCTTCGCCAGCCGCGTGCTCGGTTTATACGAGGGCGTCGAGCAGACTCTGCGCGCAGAGCGTATGACGGCTACCATCGCCGTCATTCAGTTGGGGACGCTGCTTGCCGTCCTGATCTATTTCGCGCGCGACATCTGGAATATTACTTACGCTTTCGTGCGCGATCACGTCGCTCTGCTGCGCGGAGGCAAAAGCGAAGCGGCGATGGATATGACGATGGTGGGCCAAAAGCAGACGCGCCTCTCGCACGAGGCATGGCTCGGCTGGCTGGTTATCATCGGCTCTATCCCCATCGGTACAATCGGCCTGCTCTTGAAAAAAGTGATCGAAGGGCCGTTTACGAAAAATCTCTACGTCATCGCGACGATGATGATCGTGGTCGCCATCGGGCTCGGCGTTGCGGAGTTGATCGGCAAGCGCAAGCGAGAGATGGAAGACTTGGGCATACGCGATGCGCTGGCCGTGGGCGGCGCGCAGGTGTTGTCGCTGCTGCCTGGGGCTAGCCGTTCGGGCTCGACCATCATGGGCGGTCTCTTTGCCGGAGAGACACGCGAAACCGCCGCGCGCTTCTCCTTTCTGCTCTCGATTCCGGCCATCGCCGCCAGCGGTTTGCTCGAACTCAAAGAAGCCATCGATAAGCTTCCCTCCGACAGTTATATTTCGCTCGTGGTCGCAACCATCGTCTCAGGATTGGTCGGCTATGCTTCGATCTGGTTTCTGTTGCGCTTTCTTCGCACGCACTCGACGGGCATCTTTATAGGCTATCGGCTGGTCGTGGGCTTCGCCATGCTGGGCCTCCTTTTAGCGGGCGTTATTCAGCCCTTCGACTCTACGCAGGCGGGCTCGCCCGGTGGAACTTCGCCGCAAATTGTTCCGGCGCTCGCCACGCCGACGCCTGGCGCTTCCCAAAACACTAACAATCGCAGCCGAAATTCGGTAAACTCATCTCGCCCCTCCTCCCGCAGAGCAAGAAGTTGGAATGAAAATAAATAG
>Ga0190273_10000498_pt1 | contig 14726 bp, 16 predicted proteins | sample Popmic504IS_FD_134513 | JGI IMG/M metagenome (GOLD analysis project Ga0190273, IMG submission 134513) | Populus adjacent soil microbial communities from riparian zone of Shoshone River, Wyoming, USA - 504 IS | ecosystem: Environmental > Terrestrial > Soil > Riparian zone > Trees stand | place... | reverse complement strand
TCAAGGCGAGTTAGAGGAAGCGCGACGGCTCTACGATGAGAGCTTGGAGATTAAAAAGAAGCTTGGCAACCAAAGCGGCATTGCCGTCACCTTGCATCAGCTAGGACGGCTTGCCCAAGATCAAGGTGAGTTAGAGGAAGCGCGAAGACTCTACAACGAGAGCTTGGAGATTAAAAAGAAGCTCGGCGACCAGAGCGGCATTGCCAGCACCTTGGGTCAGTTGGGATTGCTTGCAGAGTTAGAAGGAAACAGAGATGAAGCGGTGCGGTTGATACGTGAAGCGCTCGGCATCTTTGAGAAACTTAAGTCGCCCTATGCAGAGATTGCGCGCAGGGTTTTGAAGAGGTTGGAGACGGAAGCGTCTTGATGTGATTTGAAAGGTGGTTGGGTTCAACGCTTTCTACTGCGAGGTGTGTGCTTGTGCTTGATTCCTTCGTGACGGGCAGTGCCGGGTAGCTTTGCCGGTAAGTCTAATTCATCGTCGATCAAATCATCCACGTAGACTCCTGCGACGCGAGCATACTGCAAGAGAATCGGCAGTGGCGGCTCGCGGTTTCCTCGTTCGTAGTCGGAAATTCTGTTGTAAACAATCATGTCCTCAGCACCCAAGCGCTTGAGCATTTCTGCTTGGGAGAGTCCGAGCGCGAGCCGAAGCTGTAAAAGTTTTTCGGCAAGCCGCTCTGCTTTCTGACGCGCTGCGCCCATCAGGAGTTACCTCCCGATAGGACTACGCTGGCATGAAAAGGCTTGCAGCTATACCGCGTAGGGTATAGAATGCGTCTGCGTATTTTGATCGCCGAGAGTTTGTACCTTTTGCTCTCAACGGCGATGCTCATCACTCATTTTCGAGGTTGAGGCTGAGCTACGCATGGGCCGTTGCCTTTTTCTGGTCTAAAAAGCAGCGCAAAGATAGCAGAACAAAGCGGCAGTCGTCACCTCCCTTAATGGTTTCCTCATCCGTCCCTTTGGCCGATGAAACAAGAGAAGACATTTAAACGGGCGCGTATGCACGCGAGCGGCTTTTACTTTTTTTGTCCGTACTGCTCGCTTTCGTTCCGGCATCCGCCGTCCATTGAGAGTTACTACCGCATAGGCTACGGGTGGTGCTGGTACTGCCTGCGCTGGACGCCGATTGAGGGCGGCGACAAGAAGGGCATCGTCCGGGCAGACCAGAAGGGCGAACTCTACACGGAGTACTACGACGCGAAAGACAGGGAAAGGGCTTTGCAACTGGCGCGTCGAGTTCAGGAGTTGTGTCGATGGAACCCACGCGGCGGCAATGAGCCTTAGTAAGAGCGCGGGCTGACGAAAAGTGCTGAAAAGGATTTGAAGGAAGTGGAGATCAAACGCCCGTCGAGGGTTAAACTGTCGGCGAAAGAATCGCTGAAGCGGACGCAAGAGTTCGATAAGCGAAGCGAGCAGTTTGTTGCCACCGTCAGAAAAAGCAAGAGTTGAAGTTTACCTGCCGGATTTACCGCGCGCTGCTTATCTCACTAGGATACTTTCAAGACGTGGCGAGCGAGGCGCTGTTGTTGGGAAGCGTGGAGAGCTGTTCCTGTGCGAGCTTGCGCCAGCGGCGCACCTGGGAGCGGCGGTAGTAGGGCATGGTCTTGACGGCTTCGATGCAGCGGGTGAACATCTCCTGCGATTGTGCTGTGTGGCCCAACTCCTTTAGTGCGCGTCCTAGATAGTAGAGTCCTTCGGGGTCGAAGGCGCGGCGCTCGACGTAGAGTTCTAGGGCTTCGCGTGCCTCTTCGTGCATCCCTGCGGCGACGTAGGTTGCTCCGACCTCGCGCCAGATTTCGCTGTGGGCGTGCTTGTCGTCCTGGGCCAACACAACACTGAAATGATCTATCGCTTCCTGTAAGCGATTTTGCTCGCGCGCTATGCGGCCCAGTTGAAAGCGTGCGTCGCGCTCTTCCGAGTCGATCTCTATCGCCTTGCTGAAATGTTTGAGGGCTTCACTCAGCTGGCGGCGATGCTGGTAAACGAGGCCGAGTTGATAATGGGCTTCGGCGTCGCGCGGGTTGATCGTCGCCGCTTCCAGGTGGCGGCGAAAGTTCTGGCGCTGGCGATAAGAGAAGCCTATGTCGCCTATGTCGCCGCGAAAATACATATACGCGTAGTAGAGAATAAAGGGCGAAAACAGAAGCGGCGAGGCCATGGAGAAAACGTGTACCTGCACAAGCAGCGCCACCCAGGACACGCTCACGGTGCTGAGCGCCCTCGCGAAGGTCGTGCCAAACACAGTGCGCAGCGCAAACGTCATCAACAGGCCAAAGCACAAGGCGCTTAAAACCCATAGGAGCAGCGCAACGGAAGCGACGGACACGCTCATCGGAAAACGCCCGAGCATGAGCCCAATGATCGCGAAGGGCAGATGCGACGCGGCCCACGCCATCAGTGTGCAGGCCAGCAGCGTCCCGTAGTCGCGCCGCCAGACGACGCTAAAGCTTCCAAGGGGCTCGAAAAAGAGCATCACTAAAATCGTCGCCGGGACATACAGCAGCGCGAGACCTAAAACGACTGAGAAGAGATTGAAAGGCTCGAAGGAGACCAGCCACCATCCGGCATCGCCGACCAGAGGCAAAGGCTTGCGTACAAACGTCGGCTCTTCTTCGTCATAGTATTCGTCGGTCGCGGCAGCGAACTGCTCGTCAGAAGTCGAGGCCGCGTAATCCGGCGCGGGCTGCTGTTGCTCTGCGGGGACGACCACGGACTCATAGCCGTTATAGATGTGCGTCGTCAGCGAAAATTGAAGGAGCATAGAGACGGCAGCCACCAGGACTGCGCCGTAGAGCCAACTGCCTTCGTCAATGATACGGCTCATCGCCGAGAGGGGACGATAATAGAGGCGTAAGAAGATTTTGGTGTTTTCCCAGATCATCAGAAAAACTCGCGCATTGAAGAGGTGAATAAAAAGATGCGAAAACTAAGAAGTGTCAGGCGACTTCAGCTTTTGCTCTTGTGAGATAGATGCGAAAAGGGCATTACTACTGCTCGCGGGAGCTAACTAAGGGCGGGCCGCAAAAGGGCCATCTTCAAGAGTAAATTTTCCCAGCCGCCGTTGTCAATCGGTTTTTATAAGGGCATAGAAAGGCGCAGAGTCTGTGAGAGTCGGAAAGATAAAGCGCTCTCTCTTACACACACTCTGCGCCTGTGCTTTATGATGAGAGCGCGCGTCTTTCCCTTTAGCAGAAATCGCACGCGCTCAAAACGTGTTTCGTTATCCCAGAAGCGCGGCGAAAAGAGCGTAGAGGCCGGGCATTCCGATGTCGCCCGTAATACCCGGAAAACTTATCTCGCCGTTGGCTTCGGGCGTCCCCATCCAACCGTTGAGGCCCGGTGTGCCGATCTCGCCCGTCGGGCCCGGATTGTGTATCACCCCGTTGATGCCGGGAGTCGGCGTCTCGCCCGCAATGGGGGGATTGAGTATATCGCCAGCCATTACCTGCGGCGTGTAAAGGCTCGCCCCGAGCGCCAGCACTATGATCGCTAACAGTCTCTTGATTCTAAGCATCTTAATTTCCCTCTCGTGGTGTTTGAGGTTTTCAGCCTTCAAAGGGTTCGACCGTCGAGTTCCAGCCAGCGATTCATTACCCGAAGAACGAAATGATGGCGGCGTAGAGGCCTGTGCTCATCCAGCCGTTGAGGCCCGGAGCGCCTATATCGCCGGTGACTCCGGGGGGATTTGGTATTTCGCCGTAGAGGCCAGGTGTGCTTATCTCGCCCGCAACGGGTGGAGTGAGCATGTCGCCAGCCATTGCCTGCGGTGTGTAGATGCTCGCCAGAAACACCAGAAGCGAAATTGTTATGACTCTCTTTATTTTAAGCATAGTGATTCCCCATCGTTTGTGTAAGAGGTTTTCAGCCTTCAAAGGGTTTCGATGGCCCGATCTACCTGGAAGAGCCCGAGTCACCCGAAGAGCGAAGCGATGGCGGCGTAAAGGCCAGTCCCTATCCAGCCGTACGAGCCCGGAAACTGCATATCGCCGGTCGCACCCGGAAACTGTGTATCGCCGGTTGCGCCGGTCGCCATGTCACCGTTGACGGCTGGCGGCGTGTCCACCTGGCCATTTAAGCCTGTATGAATTATCCCATTGAGGCCGGGAGTCTCAGTTGGCCCAGCTATGCCGCTCGGCATATAACCGGCGAATGCCTGCGGCGCACAGAGGCTCATCAACAGCGCCATGAACATGATCGCGGTCAGTCTTTTTACTTTAATCATGACAAATTCCCCTATGGTTTGTGGTTGAGGTCTTTGGCTTTCGTCGCGTGAGACTTTATCGTCCCGTACGGTTAAGTCTCTATCCGAAGAGCGAGGCGATGGCCATGTAGAGGCCTGTGCCCATCCAACCGTTAAGGCCGGGAGTCAATATTTCACCCATCGCGCCCGGCCCTAATATATCGCCTGTCGCGCCGGGGCCGCTCATGTCACCCTTAGGGGCGGGCGTCTCCATCTGGCCGTAGAGGCCTGGAGTCTCAGTTGGCCCAGCCAGGCCGTTTTGAATTTCACCGGCAAAGCACATGGGCGCGCTCATGCTCACCAACAGTGCCAGTAACATTATCGTTGCGAGTCTCTTTATCTTATGCATAGCGAATTTCCTCCGTCGGTTTGAATGACAGGTTGCCGGTTTATAAAGTTCTATGATCGAGCGCGAGCGCCATTATCCGAAGAGTGAGACGAGGGCCGCGATGCCAGTCCCTATCCAGCCGTCTGAAAAGCCGGGCGCGCCCATCTCGCCGCTCGCGGACGGAGTCTGCATGTCGCCTGCGAAGCCTGGGCTCTCCGCCGTGCCATCTGCAACGCCTGGGCTCTCGGCAGTGCCGTCTGCCGCTGTGATGCCCGTAGACATAAAGCCCGCGAACGCCTGCGGCGCGCCAAGGCTTATGACCATAGCCAGCATGATAATCATTGTGAGTGTCTTTAATTTGCGCATCGTTTATTTCTCCATCAGTTGAGGTCTTAGTCGGATCGGGGGTGTCTGAAGATGCAAAGCCTGATTCTGGAAACTCGAAGGTTGCCTTTGAGCGCTTGCCCTTGCGCTCTCCTGAGATAGAAGCGTGGGAGTCAGCCAGGTCATAAGGCGTAGAGGGCGACTCGACCAGGTCTCTAAATCAGGCGCGGATTATACTCCACAGCGGTCTCGGTTGTCTCCAAATTTTCGGATGCTCGCTTTTGTCTCATCAAAGAGCTATGCACGTAGATGTATCCGTGCGTGCAAAAATGTGTAGTTTTCGCCCGCCTGATGAACTGGCCATCGGGCGGGCGTTGTGGTGTAAAATGAACTCAAGAGCTTTGCCAATCGTAAATACAGATAGGACAAGCCTACGCCAAACGGTAACGGGCGCGGCCTTGAAGTCCTTCTCTGGAAAAGGATGAACTCTTCAGATGTCAACAGTCGAAGCAACTCAACAGACGGAAGGTCATGGGCCAAAGATGCGCGCCGAGACAGATTCTATGGGCGAGATCAATGTCGCTGGCGATAAATACTGGGGCGCGCAGACCGAGAGGTCTCTGCTTCATTTCAATATCGGCGATGACGTTATGCCGCGCGAGATGATTCGCGCGCTCGGTATCTTGAAAAAGGCCGCAGCCCTGGTCAATCAGGATTTGGGCAAGCTCGCCGCAGACAAAGCAAACCTTATCAGTCAGGCCGCGGACGAAGTGATAGAGGGCAAGCTCGACGAGCATTTCCCTTTGCGCGTGTGGCAGACGGGCAGCGGCACGCAAACCAATATGAACGCCAACGAGGTCATCTCGAATCGCGCGATTGAGATCAGCGGCGGTGCGATGGGAAGCAAGACTCCTGTGCATCCCAATGATGATGTCAATATGTCGCAGTCTTCAAATGATACCTTTCCGACGGCGATGCACATTGCCGCCGCCGAGCGTATGAACAGGCTCATCCTTGAAGTGCAGAAGGTTCAGGACGCGATTGACGCCAAGGCAAGAGAGTTCTGTGACGTAGTCAAGATCGGTCGCACACATTTGCAGGACGCCACGCCCTTGACCGTCGGTCAGGAGATGTCCGGTTGGGCCAGTCTGCTTGAGCGCGATATAGAGCGGCTCAAGGTTGTTTTGCCGGGGCTCTATGATCTGGCCATCGGCGGCACTGCCGTCGGCACGGGTCTAAACTCGCACCCGGAATTCGGCGAGCGCGCCGCAGCGAAGATCGCTGAGCTAACCGGCCTGCCCTTTAAGTCGCACCCGAACAAGTTTGCGGCCCTCTCCGCGCATGACGAGCTCGTCTTCGCCAGCGGCGCTTTGAAGACCCTCGCGGGATCGCTGATGAAGATCGCCAACGACATACGCTGGCTGGCTTCCGGCCCGCGCGCTGGCTTTGGCGAGTTGGTGCTGCCGGAAAACGAGCCGGGCTCTTCGATCATGCCGGGCAAGGTCAATCCCACACAGAGCGAGGCGATGACGATGGTCGCCGTGCAGGTCTTCGGCAACGATGCGGCGATTGGCTTCGCGGGCTCGCAGGGCAACTTTGAATTAAACGTCTACAACCCTGTGATGATACATAATTTGCTCCACTCGATTCGACTGATCGCGGATGCCTGTCATGGGTTCGTTGATTATTGCATCAAGGGCATCGAATTGAACCGCGAGCGGATCGAAGAGCACCTGCGCAACTCCTTGATGCTGGTCACGGCCCTGAACCCATACATAGGCTATGACAACGCCGCGAAGATCGCCAAAAACGCGCACAAGAAAGGCATCTCGCTGCGCGAGTCGGCAGTCGAGCTTGGCCTCTTGACCGCTGAACAGTTCGACGACTACGTCAAGCCGGAAAAGATGACACACCCATAAAAGCAGAGGTTAGAGGCTAGAGGTTAGAGGTCAGTGAAATGCTTTGTCTAACCTCTAGCCTCTGACCTCTAACCTCTGCTTTTACATCTTGAGGGGGCGGTTTGGCATCTAAATTGGTGTGAGAGCGAGGGTGGATTTGTGGCGCTCATGTGTAGAGTTTTAGAGTTGTTGAGGCGAGTAAAGGTTTGGGGGCTTGCGAGGTGTTTCTCGGAGTGAGTATAGTTGCCCGTTTGGCGCGCCTGTCGTCTTAAATGACGAGTGCGGCCTGTGTCGCTCTCGCGTCGTGGTTGGCTGATGGAGTTCAAGGAGACTGAAAGATGACCTCTGTTCTGGAGATGGAAAAGACGCCCGCGCTCGAAGATTACTTCGGGATGCCGGATGCCGAATTGAACGAGCGCATCAGTGCCGCGCGTCGTGAGCTGGGCCAACGTCTGGTCATTCTGGGCCATCATTACCAGCGCGACGATGTGATCTGTCATGCGGATTTGACGGGCGACTCTTTCAAACTGTCAAGGATGGCGTCGGAACGCCCCGAAGCCGAGTTTATAGTCTTCTGCGGCGTACATTTTATGGCGGAGTCTGCGGACATTCTTTCCGCTCCGCATCAGAAGGTGATTCTGCCGGACATGGGCGCGGGCTGCTCTATGGCCGATATGGCTTCGGTCGAACAGGTCGAGGACGCCTGGGATCAACTCGCTTCAATCGGCATACACGAAGATTTTCGTGTGCTGCCGATTACCTACATGAACTCGACCGCCGCGATCAAGGCTTTCTGCGGACGCCACGACGGCACTGTCTGCACTTCCTCGAACGCCGTCCCGCTCTTTGAGAAAACCCTGAAGGAGGCAGATAAGCTCTTCTTCTTTCCGGATCAGCATCTGGGCCGCAACACGGGCGCGAAGTTCGGCATCGCGCTTGACGAGATGGTCGTGTGGGACCCTTTCAAAGAGCTTGGAGGGAATACGGAGGAAGAACTTCGCCGCGCTCGTCTGATTTTGTGGAAGGGCCACTGCTCCGTGCACGGTCGCTTTCGTGAATGGCATGTCGAGCAGGTGCGCCGCGAAGTGCCCGGCATAAAAGTGCTCGTTCATCCCGAATGCACCTACGAAGTAGTACAGAAGAGCGACCTCAACGGCTCGACGGAGTTTATCATCAAGACGCTGGAGGCTGCGCCCGCCGGGTCTAAGTGGGCCATCGGCACGGAGGTTAATCTGGTCAACCGTCTGGCCAAGAGATTTCCCGACAAGCATATTCAACTGCTCGCGCCCGATTTGTGCATGTGCGCGACTATGTATCGCATCGCGCCGCAGAATCTGGCGTGGGCGCTGGAATCGCTCCTGGCGGGCGTGGTAGTTAATCAGATCAGCGTGCCGGAAGACGTGGCGCACTGGGCGCGCGTAGCACTTGACCGAATGCTGGCGATTCAGTAAGGTCTCGTGCGCCGTGACGAGTAATCCTGAGTGACAGGTGAGAGGACACAGAAACCCTCTGAGGTGTTGTCCGCCGCGCCTGTCACTCTTCGCTTGTGGCCGAAGGAGGAGGCGAAAGTAACTTTGGCTGATCCGAACGATCGCGTCGAGGAGAATGTTCCCGGCCCTTTCTATGTCGATTCGCTCTGCATAGATTGCGATGTGTGCCGTGATACAGCGCCGGACAATTTTACACGCTCGGACGATCACGGTTACTCGTACGTCTTTAAGCAACCTCAAACGGAAGAAGAGCGCGCGTTGTGCGAAGAGGCGCTCGCCGCCTGCCCCGTCGAAGCCATCGGCAACGACGGTTAAAAATTATAAGATCAAGCTTTCAGGGTCGCTGTGGGTTCATTTAGAATCTTTCGGCGGCCTTGATCTTTTCCACCTGATACTTCGTATCTATCTAGTGAAATGCTAAAAGCTCTCCATAAAAAAAGAGGACTAAAGCGTATCTTCATCGTCACGCTCGTGATATTCGCGGGAGCGTGCGCGTTTGTGGGCGGCCTGCGCTGGTGGACGCATGCGAGCTATGGCGGACGCATTTTTCGCTCGGTCGAGGCGCTCCCCGTCGAGGAAGCGCCGACGCCTCGCGTCGCCATCGTCTTCGGCGCGGGATTGTGGCGTGACGGCGGGCCTTCGCCCGTACTGTATGACCGCATAGCGACCGCCGTGGAACTCTATCGCGCCGGTCGTGTGCGCAAACTGCTGCTCACGGGCGACAACCGTTTCCACAACTACAACGAGCCGGACGTGATGCGTCAGACGGCGATCGAGATGGGTGTTCCGGCAGAGGATTTAGTGCCGGACTATGCAGGGCGACGCACCTTTGATAGTTGCTATCGCGCGCGTGAAATCTTCGGGGTGCGCCGCGCCATCCTTGTCACGCAGGAGTTTCATCTGGATCGCGCGCTCTATCTGTGCAACTCACTGGGCATCGACAGCATAGGCCTAGTGGCGGATCGCCGCGCTTATACGCGCGGCGCGCATTTCTGGTGGAGAGTGCGCGAGCTGCCAGCGACCTTTGGCGCATGGAGCAATCTCAACCTGTTGAGGCCGACGCCCATTCTCGGCGAAAAGATTCCGATTGAGTAGAGCGAGTGGAAAGGAAAAGCTCCAGATAGATTTAGTTTGAATCTACTGAGGGTTGATAACTCACCACCGCAGACACAGAGGACACGGAGCAAGCACAGAGAAAATCATTCAACCCTCTGTGTAATCTCTGTGTCCTCTGTGTCTCTGTGGTGAACAGCAACGCTTTATACACTCAGTTGAAACTTGGACTACACCGCGATCTTGATCCATCCGTCTTCGATTCTCACTTCGTAAGCTTCGACGGACGAGTGAGGATGATTGAGACACTTTCCTGTGCGCAGGTCGAAGCGCCAGCCGTGCCAGTCGCATTCGACCACCGCGTCGCACAGTCTGCCATCGGCAAGGGGCGCTCCCTTGTGAGGGCAAAAATTTTCGATGGCGTAAAACTGTCCCCCAACGTGATAGAGCGCCAGCTCAGTTCCTTCCAGCAACTCGACCGTCGCGCCGCGTCCTTCCGGCACATCCTCCACGCGCCCGACCGTGATGGTCTCTCCACGTCGCGCAGGCTTTTTGAGATTGCCGAATTTTGAGTTAAAAGATTGCATCAGAGGGCCAAGCGTAACAAATCGGACGACCGTGCAGCAACCGCGCAAGTTTCCCCAGGCTCTAGCGTTCTTTAACTCGGCCAGGGGCATGCATCTCTCCCGGTGTCCCTGGCCCGGCAGATAAAAAGTAGAAAGGGAGAAAAGAAAATGAGAAGGCATCTTTTGATGATAACGAGCGTCTTGGCGCTCGTCGTTTTATGTACGGCGCAAGCGTTTGCCGCAGAGATTACCGTGCGCGGACGGCTCGCAAAAACTGTGGAGGCCGGCGGCTGGGTGATACGCACGAACGCGCAGAAATACCTGATCCTCAACGCGCAGCGCTTTCAAAACGAGAACTGGTTTCGCGAAGGCACAGCCGTTGAAGCCAGCGGCGAGACCAGGACGGACGCCATCACGATCTACATGGAGGGAATCCCGTTCGAGGTGCGTGCGATGCGCCCTTTCGACGAAGGCGCGCAGGACAACAACGTCGCCGTGACAGGCGCGCAGAGGCGTACAACGCGCGTCCTCATCTCCGGTGATGCAATCGTGCAGGCGCAGCCCGATACGGCGATCATCAACATCTCCGTTATCACACAGAACAAGCGCGCGCTCGATGCACAGCAAGAGAACGCCAACCGCAGCGAGCTGGTCGTACGCGCGGTCAAGGCCGCAGCCGGTGCGGGTGCTGAAGTCAAAACGAGCGGTTACAACTTGCAGCCCATGCAGGTTTATAGAGAGAACCAGCCGCCGACCATCACGGGCTATCAGGCGAGCAATTCCGTGACGGTCACGATGAGCGATCTTTTGAAGGTCGGAGCGGTGATAGATGCCGCCTCGCAGGCGGGCGCGAATAATATCAACGGCGTCGCCTTTACACTTCGTAAAGACCGTCCGGCGAAGGATCAAGCTTTGATGGAAGCCACGCGCGCGGCCCTCGGCAAAGCGCAGGCCATCGCGCAGGCCCTGGGCGGGCGCGTCACTCGTATTCTGGAAGTGCAGGAAGCTGGCCTGACACCGAGACCCATCTACGCTGAAGGTGATATGCGGACGCGCATGACGGCTCAGAGCGCGAATGCGCCGACGCCGATTGAGGTCGGCACGCTCGACATCAACTCGCAGGTACAACTGACGGCTGAGATCGAAACGGCACAGTAAATAGTTGAAGCAGTAATAATCAGTAAAAAGCGAGAGGCTCTGAAAGCGGGCTTCTCGCTTTTTCTCTTATGTCTGTTATCGAACTGGCAATCTCGTGCGAAGCGAGTATAATCAAGCTCAAGTTCCCTTAACTGAATTGAGACTATTGGGCGCGCGCGCCGCTTGCTATCAAACGGCCTGGCGGTGCGCCCTAAATTCCGACTCGGCCTCGTCTGGTTTTCACGCGGGGAGAGTAGTTCTTATTTATTCGCAAACGGGGGAGAAAGATCATGTCAAGAGATCGTTACGAGAGAGACGATGACGAGAGAAGCGCTTATGGTGGCAGCAATGCGCGGCGTCGCGGCGGCAGCGCTTTCGATGATCGCTACGGCAGCAATATGAATGATCGTACGGACTACGGTCGCGACAGCGGCGGCGGCTATCGCGAGCGCGATTACGGCTACGACGATGCTTACAGATCATCGCGCGGGCGCGGCTACGGCGGCGCTGCCGAGCGCGGGGATTACGGTCGCGGCGGTTCCGCGGATCGCGCGGACTATCGTGATGATGAGCGGCGCTACGGCGATTACCGTGTCGAGCGCGAGCGTGGGGATGATGATCGCTCCTGGCTGGACGAAGGACGCGACTACTTGCGACGCAGCCTCGGCGGTGGCCGCGAGCGTGCGCGTGGACGTTCGCGCTCGCGCCTGCGCTGCCGCGATATTATGACGCGCGATGTGACGGTCGCGACGCGCGACACCTCCCTTCAAGAGGTCGCCGCGATGATGCGCGAAGAGGACACGGGCGTCATTCCCGTAGTTGATCGCGAGGACGCGCCAGCCCTCACGGGCGAGGCCAATCTGGCGGATGCGCCCCGTATCAACAATCGCATGCGCGGCAACGGCAAGCTCGTCGGATTGATTACGGATCGCGACATAGTGATCCGCGCCGTCGCCGAAGGCAAAGACGCCAAGACCACGCGCGCCGAAGAGGTGATGACCACTGACATTCATTCTGCGAATCCGAATGATCGTGTCATAGACGTGATACGCAAGATGGGCGATAAACAGGTCAGGCGTATCCCCGTGGTCGGCGAAAACGGCCAACTGCGCGGCATCATCTCTATGGCGGACATCGCTCTGGAGACGGAAGAGGACGAAGAGCTGGCCGACGCCATCGAAGAGATTTCGAGCGGCGCTTCCTTCTGGGGCAAAGTGTTCGGATGAAGAGCAAGGATGAAGGATGAAGGCGGAAGGATGAAAATGTGATGACTCAGGTTGAATAGCTACGGCTTTCATCCTTCATCCTTCCGCCTTCATCCTTGCTTTATATTATGGCAAATTCAGTCGAGCGTTATTTTCGTCTGTTGCATGGCGAGCGCAAGGTGAGACCGGGCCGAAGGGCCTGGTGTCCGGCAGCGGACATCTATCGCACTCCTGAAGGATGGATCGTCAAGGTTGATCTGGCGGGCGTGACTTCGGATGATCTGGAGATCACGCTGCGTGGCGCGACACTGCATCTGTCTGGTTGTCGCCGCGACACCTTTTACGGCGAGGGAGTCACTTATCAGCAACTGGAGATCACCTACAGTCGCTTTGAAAAGACGCTACAGTTTCCCTGTCCGATCGAGGGCGCGACGCTCGTCCGTGATTATCGCGATGGGCTGCTCATACTACACCTGCGCGGCGAAGCTAATTGTGAAGAAAGGACGACCAACGAAGAACAGTAAACGATAAGTGAAGCTTTGACTGCGCCGAAGAGAAAGAGACGGATACTCTCTCTTACGGTCTTCATCATTTATTGTTCTAAGGCGACAAAGGGCTTTTTATGGCTGAAACCAGAGAAAATATTCAGGCGTCTGAGAGCACGACTGCGCCACAGAAAAGTACGGAGCAGACGGGTGAAGGTGAAGTAAACCTGAGCGCCGTTCCCTTCGAGATCAGTGTGCTGCCTTTGCAGAACACGACGCTTTTTCCTGAAACGGTCGTGCCGCTCGCGGTCGGTCGCCCACGCTCTGTCTCGGCGGTCGAAGCTGCTCTGGGGACGCCGGAGAAATTGCTCGCCTGCATCAGCGCGCGCAACGAAACGGTGACGGGTCAGGACGCCACGCCCGCAGACCTCTACGATGTCGGCACGCTCGTCATGGTTAAGCGCATGCAGCGCATAGACGAAGGCTTGCACCTAATCGTGCAGGGCACAGAGAGAATCAAAGTTCTGGAATGGACGCAGGAACAGCCCTTCCTCAAGGCGCGCGTTCAGACTATGCCGCCGCTGAAAACCGTCGACCCCGATGCCGTCGAAGCCACCAAGCGAAACGTGCAGGCGCTTATTCAGCAGGCGCTGGTGATGTTGCCGCAAGTGCCCACCGAAGTGCGTAGCGCCGTGCTGACCGCAGACGATCCCATACGCCTCGCATACTTCCTCGCCTCCGTTCTCAATCTTGGCGTAGAGCAGGAACAGAAGATGCTCGAAGCCGGGACGGTGGACGAACTCATACTGTTGGCCCACAACTATCTCTCGCACGAACTGGAGATTATGCAGATCAGGTCACGTATCGCGACCGAAGCGCAAAGCGAGATGGACAAAGCGCAGCGCGATTACATTCTGCGCCAGCAGATGAAGGCCATTCAGAAAGAGTTGGGCGACGACGAGGGCGGAGAGCAGGCCGAAGCGACGATGCTCAGAGAGCGTTTGGAGACCGCAGACCTCCCGGAAGATGTGCGCAAGGAGGCCGAGCGGGAACTCAAGCGCATGGAGCGCCTGCCACAGGCCGCGCCAGATTATCACGTCATTCGCACCTACCTCGAATACGTGCTTGAATTGCCTTGGAAAAAGTCTTCGGAAGACAAGCTGGATTTGCAGGAAGCGCGCCGCGTCCTTGACGAGGATCATTACGGGCTCGAAGACATCAAGGAGCGCATACTGGAATTTCTGGCCGTCATTAAGCTGAGGCCCGACGCCAAAAGCCCCATCCTCTGTTTCGCTGGCCCGCCCGGTGTTGGTAAGACTTCTCTGGGACGTTCGATTGCGCGCGCTATGGGTCGCCAGTTCGAGCGCCTCTCTCTGGGCGGCGTGCGCGATGAGGCGGAACTACGCGGCCATCGACGTACCTATATCGGCGCGATGCCCGGTCGCATCGTTCAATCCATACGACGCGCGGGCGTCAACAATCCCGTCATGATGCTAGACGAGATAGACAAGTTGGGTGCGGATTACCGTGGCGATCCATCGGCTGCGCTGCTTGAGATTTTAGACCCGCAGCAGAACAACACTTTCCGCGATCACTATCTTGATCTGCCGTTTGATCTCTCGAAGGTCTTCTTTATCGCGACCGCCAACCAGCTTGGGCCAATCCCTGCGCCCCTGCGCGACCGCATGGAGATCATTCAACTGGCCGGATACAGCGATCAGGAGAAGCTGCATATCGCGCGACAGTACTTAGTCCCTAGACAGATTCAGGAGAACGGCCTCAGTCCAGAGCAGTTCGAGATCACGGATGATGCGTTGATGCTGCTGGCTTCACGTTATACGCGCGAGGCTGGCGTGCGTCAGATGGAGCGCACCGTGGGCCAATTGGTGCGCAAGGCCGCGCTGAAAATTGCGCAGGGCGAAACCGAAAAAGTCTCTCTGAATACGGGCGACATCAAAGAATATCTGGGCGCACCGCGCTTTTACCCGGAAGAG
>Ga0190273_10000497_pt1 | contig 14740 bp, 5 predicted proteins | sample Popmic504IS_FD_134513 | JGI IMG/M metagenome (GOLD analysis project Ga0190273, IMG submission 134513) | Populus adjacent soil microbial communities from riparian zone of Shoshone River, Wyoming, USA - 504 IS | ecosystem: Environmental > Terrestrial > Soil > Riparian zone > Trees stand | place... | reverse complement strand
GAGGTGCTGTCGCTGCGGGAGGAGGCGCTGAAGTCGCGCTACCTGCCACGCCGGCGTCTGATGGGCGCCGGGTTAGCGGCGGCCGTAGTGGCGGGGGCGGTGGTGCTGTCGCCGCTGGCGCTGGGTTCGCTCGGTGCCCTCCGCTCCCTGCATGACCAGGAGTTCCGCACGGGTGTGGGCCAGCAGGCGACGGTCAAGCTGCCCGACGGCTCGCTGGTGACGCTGAACACTGACAGCGTGCTGCGCACCCGCCAGGCCGAGGGCAAGCGGCTGCTCTATCTCGACAAGGGCCAGGCCTTCTTCAAGGTCGCCCACGATCCGAAGCACCCGTTCGTGGTGGCGGCGGGCGGGCGCACGGTGACCGCGCTCGGCACCGAATTTGACGTGCGCGTCGGCCCGCGCGACTTCCGCGTGACGCTGGTCAAGGGCAAGGTCCGCGTCGAGGCGCCGGCCACCGCCGTTGGTCTGGCGCTGGCCAAGGCGGGGGCTCCGGTCGCGCCCGGGCCGGTGCAGGCCACCGAGATGACCGCCGGTTCCGAGTTCGCCGCCACCGACAACCGCCATTGGAACGTCACCACCACGGATGTGGACAAGGAGACCAGCTGGCTGCGCGGCCAACTGATCTTCGAACGCGAACGGCTGGGCGACGTGGCTGAGGAGATGAACCGCTACTCGGTCAAGAAGATCGTGGTGCTGGACCAGGCCGCCGCCGACACGCCCATCACCGCCGCCTTCCGGCCGGGCGACGTCGACGGCTTTGTCCGCGCTGTGCGCGACTACGGCTTCGTGCAGGTGGCCGCGCAGAGCGACAAGCGCGTCGAATTGAAGAGCGCCGACACGGCTGTAGATTTTGTTCCCGGATGAGGTGAGGGGTCTGGCCGCATCCGGCTCTTCGACAGTGAACGGGAGCGTGCAAGCTCCCGAAAGCTGGGGGAGCGACAATGACGGGTAAACGAGCGAAGTATTCGGCGCGTCTGCTGTGCGGGACGGCGATGGCCCTCGCCACCATGGCGGCGCCTGTATGGGCGGCGGACCGGCCCATCAACATCGAGCCACAGTCGCTGGCGAGCGCATTGCGCGAGTTCGCCTCGCAGAGCCAGCAGGCGATCTTGGTGGCCCCGGCGTTGGCCGACGGCAAGTCTTCGCAAGGCGTGCAGGGCGGGTCGGACCCGGAACTGGCGCTGACCGCGCTGCTGGAAGGCACCGGCCTCACCTACCGCCGCTCGGGCGACGCCCTGCTGATCGTGAGGGCCGACGCCGACCCCCAGTCCGGAAGCGCCGCGGGGGGCGGCGCTGAGGTCGAAGCCCTGATCGTCACCGCGCAGAAGCGTGAGGAGGACATCCAGGACGTACCGATCGCCATCAGCGCGTTCAGCCAGGAGGACCTGACCCGCAGCCAGATCGCCGGCGGCCCGGACCTGATCACCCAGGTCCCCAACATGACCTTCACCAAGACGAACTTCAGTTCGTATTCGATCCAGCTGCGCGGCATCGGCACGCAGGCCATTTCGGCGACCACGGATCCGGCTGTCGCCGTGGCGTTCAACAACACCCCCTTCATCCGTAACCGCTTCTTCGAGCAGGAGTTTTACGATCTGCAGCGGGTGGAAGTGCTGCGTGGCCCGCAAGGCACGCTGTACGGCCGCAACGCCACGGCCGGGGTGGTGAACATCATCTCGCAAAAGCCGAAGTTCGCGTATGAGGCCAAGCTCTCGGCTGATGTCTCCAACTACAGCTCCACGCGACTGGAAGGCATGGTCAACATCCCGCTCGTTGAGGACAAGGTGGCTCTGCGCCTCGCGGGCGCCTGGACTAAGCGCGACGGGTACGCAACGAACGAACTCAGCGGAAATCCCATCGACGGCCGCGACTTATGGTCAACGCGGCTGTCTCTGCGGGTGTCGCCCAACGACCGAGTCGATGCGAACTTGATCTGGGAACACTTCGAGGAAGACGACGACCGCCTGCGTTCCGGCAAACAGCTGTGCAAGAAGGACGTCGTCACCCATGTCGGCGACGTCCCCATCACGAGCTATCTCGCTACTTTGGGGGGGCACGAATACGTTCAATCTCAACTTAGTCAGGGCTGTAAGCGAAACTCACTCTATGCTCAGAACTCGTTTCAGCGCCCGACGGGATTGATGCTGCCGTACTACGTTCCGTTAGGAGCCATTGGGCTCCCCACGGCGCTTACCGATCCCTATGTCACGGAGTACGTGTACGACAGTCAAGGCAACGTCGATCCGCACCAAGTCGATGTCAAGAACGACCAGCCCGAAGACCTGCGCGTAATCCAGTCAGTGGTTGATGCAGCCTATCGCGCTAAGAGCGATTTAGGCGAGCTTCAAATCAGCTTCGATCTTACGGAAAGTCTGACGCTCTCGTCGGAAACCGCGTACGCAACCGACTGGGTTTACTCGCTGCAGGACTTCAATCGCTTCAACACCGCGCCTGGGGCTTGGGACACGCTTAACGGGGAGGGGCCTCGACTGGTGGGGCGTGGCGTACTGTCGCCGGATGGCGTATTCTGCGACCCGCAGCTCGGCTGTTCGGACCGATTGATGGCAGTTGACGTCTCAACCGCGAGGGCGATCCAGTTTAGCCAGGAGTTTCGTCTGGCGTCCGATTTTCAAGGACCGTTTAATTTCAGCTTTGGCGGCAACTTCCTTCGAGCCGACAGTGAAGACAAGTATTACATATTCTTCAATTCAACCAGCCTTATCGCCGCTGGAGGACCACCGTTCAGCGAATTCGGGCCATATATTCCGAACGTCACTGACAATATTACCTGCATTCAGGACGGGTATGCACAGCAAGATCCCGGCGGGGTCTACGCCGTGGCCGGTTGCGTGTATGTCGATCCAAACCCTATCGATCAGGTCAACGACCAAGGCCACAACTACTTCCTCAGCAAAAACCCGTACAAGCTGATCAGCTACGCGGTGTTCGGGGAACTCTACTACAACGTCACCGACGACCTGAAAGTCACCGGCGGTCTGCGCTGGACGGTGGACAAGAAGGACGCGCCCCGTATCCCGAGCTGGATTCTCGCCACCCAGTCGGTTGGCTACCCCGTCGCCGAGGTGATCGAGCAGGAATGGCGGGAGCCTACCGGACGGCTCACCGTTGACTGGAAGCCCAACGTCGGTTTCACCGACGAAACCCTTGTCTATGGCTCCTATGCGCACGGTTATAAGGCGGGTGGAGCCAACCCGCCGCGTTTCGTGCTGACGTACTACTCGGATCTTGGCTCGGCGCAGGATTTCGCCGCAGAGTCTGCTACACGGCCAAAAACCTTTGCTCCAGAGTTCGTTGATGCTTTCGAACTCGGCACAAAGAATACGATGCTGGATAGATCGCTGACGCTGAACGCCGCGGCTTTCTATTATGACTACAAAGATTACCAGATATCCGAAATCGTCGATCGGTCCGCATACAATCGCAATTTCGATGCAACGGTGTGGGGCGTTGAGCTGGAAGCCGATTGGCGGCCGCTCGAAAACCTGCGGCTCGGGATCAAGGGCGGCTACGAGAAGACCCGCATAGCTGACGGTGAAGAGGCCATCGACCTGATGGACCGAACTGCTGGCGATCCGAACTGGATAGTCGTGCGGCCTTTCCCCACCTACGCCTCAAGCTGCATTCTGCCTGCATTCGTATATGCCAACCCTGATGGAACAGTAGGCCGTGTCGGGGGTGTCGCTGGGGGCGGCGGCAGCGGGTGCGAACTCGCTTACCTCCTGGGCCGCGATCCAGTAACGGACGCCCCGTACGTCGACATAGCGAATGGCGGCGTTCCGGCGGATACCAACAATGTCGGTTACATTCAGCGGAACAACCTGGCCTCCCACCCTGGCTACCCCGGATGGGATCCGGCGACCGCTCCGAACGGCGGCGAGGGCATCATGAAGCAGCTGGGTGGTAACGCGCTGCCGAACGCGCCAGAGTGGACCGCCACGATAACAGCCGATTACACCGTCCCGCTGCCGCGCGAATGGTTGATGAGTCTGCACACCGACCTGCACTGGCAGTCGGAGAGCTGGTGGCGGATCTTCAACGATCATGAGTACAACAAGCTGGACGAGTACTTCACCATGAACCTGGCGGCGATCTTCACCAATGAAGAAGCCGGCTGGAACATCATGGCCTACATCAAGAACGTTACCGATGAGACGGCCATCACGGGCGCCTTCCTGAACTCGGATGACACCGGCCTGACCACCAACGTCTTTCTGACCGAGCCGCGTCTTTATGGTCTGCGGGTAACCAAGAACTGGTCAGGCGGCCCGCTGTTGGGCAGCTTCGGCCGACGTGGGGAGGGGCCCTCCCCCTTTACGGTGGAACTGGGCGGGCGGATCCAACGGCACGACGCGCCGAACGCAGCCGTGGAGCCAAGCTTCGCCAGCGAGTTTGAGGGTCCTCTCGACGTTGTTGCGGCGCCTCAGAGCGACGATCTCGACTGGGGAGACGGCCGCGATGTGAAGTTGACCTGGCGTCCCGGCGGCCCTTGGAGCGTTTCGGCCGGCCTGCGGGTCGGCGAAACCAACGGCTACAACACCCGCGAGGTGCAGCAACCGACCGAGCCCGTTTGCGGGTTTGACGACCCGGCGATGTGTGAGTTTTTCGCTAGCATGCCGCCAACCGCGCACTTGGCAGCCTTCAGCAGGATCAACCACGCCCAGGCTCGGATTACCGACAACGAGGAGCATGAGCTTATCGACCTGACCGTTGGATACGACGTCGATGTCCCAAAGCTTAGCCGCTCCACCATTCAGGCGGGGCTACGCCACGCGCAGCTGACATCCCACACCTTGACGATGCTGCGAGGAACCCCGGACTGGGAGCTTGTCGAAGGTTTCGTCTTCGCGCCGGAGCTGAACGTTCACAACATCTATGTTGGTGACACAGAGGCGGAGCGGAAGTTCGAAGGCGTCGGCCCAACGCTTTCCTGGGACGCTTCTTATCCGCTTTGGAGCGGCGACGAGGCGGGCCGGCTTGACCTGGATTGGTCGCTCTCAGGCGGCGCGCTGTTCGGCACGCGTGAGGTGCAGGTCTCGAGCACTGAAACGGATATGTACTTTGAGCTGAGCGGATTCTACCTCGGCTTCTGGGAAGCCCTTAGCGCCACGCCCTTGCCCGTCATAACAACTACGGAAACGGAGTTTAGTCGGTCGGACGATGTAACCATACCCACCGCCGGGGCCAGCCTGGGCCTGTCCTATTCGGTTGGCGGCTTCAAGGTGGGGGCCGGGTATCAATGGGAGCGCTACTTCGACGCCATCGACGGCGGCTTCGAGGATGCGAAGTCTTATGACCGCACCATCGACGGACCCTACTTCAAGATCGCCGTCGGCTTCGGCGGCTGACCAACCCGGCCTCAGTCCCCTCTGAACCGGATCACTGAAGGCGGTCGCCCACCCGGGCGGCCGTCTCTTTCTTTGTGCGGCGCTGATCGGCCCCGTCCGATGTAGGGTATCGTCGATTCATCGCGTTGTATGAATAGAGCCCCTCGTCCGGGGTCGGGGTCTGGGCCTGCCGCGTTTATGGACTCTTCGGTCGGAAAGCCTGCCGCCGCCTTGTCCGCCGCCTCCACCGGGGCGCGGCGCGAGGCGGTGCGGCGCTACATGCTCGACTACGGCCCGGCGCTGCGCCGCTACTTCCAACGCAAAGTCGCGGCTGATGAGGTCGAGGACCTGCTGCAGGACGTGTTCGTCAAGATGCAGGGCAGGGGGGCGGCGGCCAAGGAGAACCCCGAGAACATCGAGGGCTACCTGTTCCGCACCGCCGCCAATGTGCTGGTCACACACTTCCGCCGCCGCACGGCGCAGGGTTACGGCCGGCTGGATCCGCTCGAGGACTTCCCCGACCCGCTGGACGACGTCTCGCCCGAGCGGGTGCTGATCGGCCGCCAGGCGGTGACCAAGGTGACCGAAGCGCTCGCCGCCCTGCCGCCGCGGGCGCGCCAGGCCTTCCTGCTGCATCGGTTCGAGGAGCTGACCTACCCGGTCATCGCCGCGCGCATGGGCATCAGCGTCAAGGCGGTCGAGGCGCTGATCACCCGCGCCATGCAGCGGTTGGGCGAACTGGTCGGAGAGCGCGGATGACGCAGGGGCTCCCCACCGCCGAGCCGATGGCCGAGGCCGCCCGCTGGTTCGCCCGCCGCCGCTCCGGCGAGCTGACGCCGGCCGAGGCGGGTGAGCTCGGCGCCTGGCTTGCCGCCGACTCGGCCCACCAGGACGCCTTCCGCGACCTGCAGATCGCCTGGCGCGACGTCGAGACCATGCGCGACGATCCGGCCATCATGGCCATGCGCGCCGAAGCCACCGCCGCGCCTCATCCGCTGCGCCGCCGGGTGCTGACGGGGAGCATCGCGGCGGGACTGGCGGCGGCGGTGATCGGGCTGGGCGCTGTCGGCGGACGCGAGATCCTGTGGAACACCCATCGCTATACCGCCCAGACCTATCAGACCGGTGTCGGCCAGCGCGCCACCGTGACGCTGGCCGACGGCACTATAGTCACGCTGAACACCGACAGCCGGGTGCGCACGCAGGGCTCGGCCGACCGGCGGCTGGTTTACCTCGACCGGGGGCAGGCCTTCTTCAAGGTGGCGCACGACAAGAGCCACCCGTTCGTGGTGACGGCGGCGGGGCGGACGATCACCGCGCTCGGCACCGCCTTCGACGTGCGGGTCGATGATGGGCGGACCCTGAAGGTGACGCTGGTCGAGGGCCGGGTGCGGGTGGAGGCGCCGCCGGCCGCGGCTCCCGCTGTCGCGCCCGGCGCCCCGGCCGCTATCGCGCCGCCCGGCAAGCCGAAAGGGCAGGCGACGGAGATGGTGGCGGGAACCTCGCTGATTGCCGGCGACGACAGCCGCTGGAACCTCGCCAGGGCCGATGTCCGACGCGAGACCAGCTGGACGTCCGGGCAGCTGGTCTTCTACGCCACGCCGCTGCGCCAGGTGGTCGCCGAGATGAACCGCTATTCGGACAAGAAGATCGTCCTGGAGGGCGACGCCTTCGCCGACCGGCCGATCAGCGGCACCTTCCGGACCGGCGACATGGAAACCTTCGCGCGCGGGCTGGAGACCTACCGGCTCGCCAGAATCGAGAGCGATACGGCGGACGCGATGACCCTGACCGCGCCGCGCTGACAAAAAGTGCAAGGGACCATGTAGGGTGATGCGCAAGACCCCGCGTTAAGAAGATTGAGGGGTGGCCGTAACTCCTCAAGAAAAAGGGGGAGGAATTATGCATCGTAACCGCCGCTCGGCGCGCGCGCACTTTCTGTGCGGCGCGGCTATGTTCGCCGTTATCTCCATGGCCGGGGCCGCGCGCGCGGCGGACGCCGGGGATATCAGTATTCCGGCCCAGTCGCTCGACACCGCGCTGAACAGCTTCGGCGTGCAGACCGGCCTGCCGGTGATGTTCAAACCCGAACTCGCCGCCGGCAAGCGCAGCACGGGCGTCGCCGGCGCCCCCGACGCCGAGCTCGCGCTGAACGCGCTCCTCGAAGGCACCGGCCTGACCTGGCGCAAGCAGGGCGACCTTTTCCTCATCGAAAAGGCTACCGCCGACCCCCAGTCCGGCAGCGCCGCCGGGGACGGCGCTGACACGGTCGAGGCGCTGATCGTCACAGCGCAAAAGCGCGAAGAGAACATCCAGGACGTCCCGATTGCCATTTCGGCTTTCTCGGCGAAGGCGCTCGAAGAGCAGAAGATCGAAGGCGGCTTCGACCTGCTGAAAGCGATCCCCAACGTCACCTTCTCGAAGAACAACTTCAGCGGCTACAACTTCAGCATCCGGGGGGTCGGCACAAAGGCCATCTCGGTGACGACCGACCCCGGCGTGGCGGTCGAGTTCAACTCGACAGCGCTTATTCGTAATCGGCTGTTCGAGCAGGAGTACTTCGATGTTGAGCGGGTTGAAGTGCTGCGTGGGCCACAAGGGACCCTGCACGGGCGCAACGCCACAGCCGGCGTGATCAACGTCATTTCGGCGAAACCCGACCTCAATGATTTCGAAGGTTGGGTCAAAGGCGAGGTTGGAAACTATCACTCGAAGCGCCTCTCGGCGATGGCCAACGTCCCGCTGATCGAAGACAAGCTGGCGCTCCGGCTCGCGGGCGCCTTGACCAGCCGGGACGGCTATGACTTCAACGCGACCACAAAAAATCCGGTGAACGGTCGTGATCTGTGGTCGGCACGTCTGACGCTGGGATTCGCGCCTACGGAAAGACTGCGGGGCGACCTGATTTGGGAACGGTTCGAAGAGGACGACGACCGCTCCCGCACTGGGAAGCAGCTGTGCCACCGCGATGCTGGGCTGACGCTCATCGGTTCGCACGCGCTCCAGGAAAGCTTCGGACAAGCCCTTACCAGTCAAGGGTGCAAACCAGGCTCACTCTATGATCCCGCCGCCTTTGGCACCCCAAATGGTCTGAGCATCCCCTTCGTTTTTCTCGCTGGCTTTAGTGGGACCCCGGGTGGGCAGATCGGTTGGGACGAGCCGTGGCAGCCTGGGTTCGACCCCTTTGGGCCTCATTCCGTAACCGCGCTGAAGCGCGTCGATCCTTATGGCGGTTTGATGCAGTCGCCAGACCTGCGGGTGATCAACTCCTTCAAGGATCCGGTTTACAGAGCGCAGGCCGATGTGGTGGAGCTCAACATGGAGCTCGACCTTACGTCCGCTCTGACGCTGGCCTCGCAGACCGCTTACGACAAGGATACTGTATACTCGTTCCAAGATTACAATCGGTTCAATACTGTTCCAGTTTTCGCTGACACATCCTCGCTATGGGATGGAGGGTTCGCCTTCGGCGCTGGTAATTATACCGGGCCGTCCCGTTTTCGGCGGCTGTCTCCCGGCGGCATCTACTGCGATCCTCAGCTCGGCTGTTCCAACACCCTGGCCGGGTTTGATATTTCTCAAGCTAAAAGTCGGCAATTTTCCCAAGAACTAAGGTTGACGTCGGACGTCGAGGGGCCGCTTAATTTTAGCATGGGGGCGAACTACACCGACTACAAAACCGTTGAAGATTACTATGTTATGTACAACATACTGACGCTCCTCTCGCAGCTGCCGGGCGGGGATGCCATGCTGATCTTCAACAATAGTGCGGATATCTCCAAGTGCGGCACCATAAACGTGCCTGGAGGAGCGGTGCCAGTCGTTCCGGCTGTCGATATGGGCTCGCCGGAAGCGCAGGGTTGTATCTACATCGACCCCAATCCCGTCGAGAGCATCAACGGTGAAGGGCATAACTACTTCAGAAGTAAGAACCCCTACAAGCTCAAGTCATCCGCTGTGTTCGGCGAGATGTACTGGTCAGCGACAGATCAGGTTCGCGTGACCGCCGGGCTCAGGCTCACTGATGACCGAAAGACGTTCACGCCAGTTCCCACGCAAGTGCTTCTCTCATCGAGGAACATGCTCGGCGGAGCGGTAGACAGGGGTTACCCGGAAGAACCTGACATCAAGCAGCGTTGGCGCGAACTCACCGGTAAGCTCGGGGTCGACTGGCGCCCAGATCTGTCGTGGACAGACGAGACGCTGGTCTATGGCTCCTATTCTCGCGGTTACAAGGGTGGGGGCGCCAACCCTCCTGGCATCGGTTTCAAGAAGGGCAAGTGGTGCTTCCCGCCTTTCGGCATCTGCATCCCGCAGTTTGTTCAGCCGCAATCGTATCCTGCAGTGTTCAGGCCGGAGTTCGTTAACGCCTATGAGGTGGGCGCGAAAAACACCCTGCTGGGTGGGACGCTGATTTTGAACACGGGAGCATTCTACTACAACTACGAAGATTATCAGGTGTCACAGATAAAGGATCGCACCGCCGTCAATGAGAACTTTGACGCTGAGGTCTGGGGTCTGGAGGTCGAAACGGTCTTCCACGCCAGCCGCGATCTGAGGTTCAACGCCACACTGGGGTACCAGGACTCCCGCATCGGCGAGGGCGCTGGATCAATCGACTTGATGGACCGCACGGCTGGAAACCCCGATTACGTGCTTCTCAAGCCGTTCGTTACGCAGCCGTCGAACTGTGTATTTCCCAAAGCGTCAGCGGAGCGCGCTCTCGATCTCTCGGCGGCGCAAGGACAGCAAAACGTGGATTCGGTGCTGATCTTCCTCTGCCCCGGCGGGTTCTTCGGCGATGTCTTCTCTCAACTCGCGGTGGGCGACCTGTTCACGGGTACTGGCCGGACTCGAGAAGAGTATCTGGCCGAAACCAACGGCGGGGCCGGGTTTGAAAAGGACCTGGAAGGCAACGAACTGCCGAATGCTCCACACTGGACGGTTTCACTTGGCGCCCAATACGGTTGGGACTTCGCACAAGGCTGGAGGGCGACCATCCGAGGCGACACCTACTGGCAATCCCAGTCGTGGGCGCGTGTCTACAACGACGATCCCTATGACAAGCTGCACGGCTGGTACAACGCCAACCTGTCCGTCTGGATCGAGCGGCCCGACGACGGCTTGAAGATTGAGCTCTACGCCAAGAACATTCTCAACGACACGCCGATCACTGACGCCTTCCTCAACTCGGACGACACGGCGCTGACGACCAACGTCTTCGTTCTCGACCCGCGTGTCATCGGGCTCAGCATCCGCAAGGAGTTCTAAGCCGGCTTTCAGTCCCCTCTGAACCGGATCACCTCAAGGCGGCGGGTCGTCGAGCCCGCCGCCTCTTTCTTGGGCCGAAAAGAACATATTGCGAACCGAGAACAAAGCCGGTACGACTTGGGTAACGGCAAGGCTTCGCAGATTCGCAGGAAGCCGGTCGGGTTGCGGAATCATGGGTATAAGGCGGGGATAGATGGCACAGGCGGCATTGAGGCTCGTGGGTAGAGAAGACGGCGACAAGCAGCGTGCGCTCGAGGCGGCGCTGACGCAGATCGATAGAGCCTTCGGAAAAGGCTCGGTGATGAAGCTGGGCGACAAGGGCAAGGTCGAGATCGAGTCGGTGTCGACCGGCTCGCTGGGCCTCGATATCGCGCTCGGCATCGGCGGCCTGCCGCGCGGGCGGGTGATTGAGATTTACGGTCCGGAAAGCTCAGGGAAAACGACCCTGGCGCTGCATGTGGTGGCCGAGGTGCAGAAGGCCGGCGGGACCGCCGCCTTCATCGACGCCGAACACGCGCTTGATCCCGGTTATGCCTTCAAGCTGGGGGTCAACCTCGATGACCTGCTGGTCTCGCAACCGGACACCGGCGAGCAGGCGCTGGAGATCACCGACACCCTGGTGCGCTCCAACGCCGTCGACGTGATCGTCATCGACTCGGTGGCGGCGCTGACGCCGCGGGCCGAGATCGAGGGCGAGATGGGTGACAGCCTGCCCGGCCTGCAGGCGCGCCTGATGAGCCAGGCGCTGCGCAAGCTGACCGCCTCGATCTCCAAGGCCAAGACCATCGTCATCTTCATCAACCAGATCCGCATGAAGATCGGGGTGATGTACGGCAGTCCCGAGACGACGACGGGCGGCAACGCGCTGAAGTTCTACGCCTCGGTGCGCCTGGATATCCGCCGCACCGGCTCGGTGAAGGTGCGCGACGAGATCATCGGCAACAACGTTCGGGTCAAGGTGGTCAAGAACAAGGTCGCCCCGCCGTTCCGCGAGGTCGAGTTCGACATCATGTACGGCCAGGGCATCTCCAAGCTCGGGGAGATCATCGACTTGGGCGTCAAGGCGGGCGTCATCGAGAAGTCCGGCTCCTGGTTTTCCTACAACAGCCAGCGCATCGGCCAGGGCCGCGACAACGTCCGCGAGTTCCTCAAGGCCAACAAGGATATGGCCGACGAGATCGAAAAGGCCGTCCGCGCCTCCTCCAACAAGATCGAGGAAGAGCTGCTGGTCGGCGGCCCGGCGGCTGGCGAAGAAGACGAATAGGGCTTAGCGGGCCGCCGCTTCCGGCGCCAAGGCTACTCCGCCCGATGACGCCTGGCGTGGAACCCCGTGTGGCGGTCCGCACAGGGAGGGACGTTCGGCGCCACCCGCCGGGCGTCCTTTTCCTTTTGTCGCACCAGTAGAGCTTGGCTAAGAGGAGCCCGGCGTCCATATCGGGCGCACGATTTCTCCCGATAAAGCCGGACCTTCGATGCAGAGCCTGAACGACATCCGCAGCGCCTTCCTGAGCTACTTCGGGACCAACGGGCATGCCGTCGTCCCCTCAGCGCCGCTGGTGCCGCAGTCCGATCCCACCCTGCTCTTCGTCAACGCCGGCATGGTGCCGTTCAAGAACCAGTTTACGGGCGCCGAAACCCCGGCCAGCCCGCGCGCCGCCTCCTCGCAGAAGTGCGTCCGCGCCGGCGGCAAGCACAACGACCTCGACAACGTCGGCTACACCGCCCGCCACCACACCTTCTTCGAGATGCTGGGGAATTTCTCCTTCGGCGACTACTTCAAGGAGCAGGCGATCGAGCATGCCTGGCGGCTGCTGACCAAGGAATTCGCCATCGATCCGGACCGCCTGCTGGTCACCGTCTATGCCTCCGACGACGAGGCCCACGCGCTCTGGAAGAAGATCGCGGGCGTCTCCGACGACAAGATCATCCGCATCGGCACCTCCGACAACTTCTGGTCAATGGGCGACACAGGCCCCTGCGGCCCGTGTTCGGAGATCTTCTACGACCACGGCGACCACATCGCCGGCGGCCCCCCCGGCTCGCCCAACGAGGACGGCGACCGGTTCGTGGAGATCTGGAACTTGGTCTTCATGCAGTTCGACCAGCAGGCCGACGGCGAGCGCGCGCCGCTGCCCAAACCCTCGATCGACACCGGCATGGGCCTGGAGCGCATCGCCGCCGTCCTGCAGGGCGTGCACGACAACTACGACGTCGACCTCTTCCGCACGCTGATCGCCGCCAGCGAAGAGGCCATCGGCGTCAAGGCCGAAGGCGAACGCGCGCCGTCGCACCGGGTCATCGCCGACCACCTGCGCTCGTCGGCCTTCCTGATCGCCGATGGCGTGTCGCCGTCGAACGAGGGCCGCGGCTATGTCCTGCGGCGGATCATGCGTCGGGCCATGCGCCACGCCCACCTGCTCGGCGCCGCCGACCCGCTGATGCACCGCCTCGCACCCACGCTGGTGCAGGAGATGGGCGGCGCCTACCTTGAACTGCGTAGAGCCGAGCCGCTGATCGTCGAGACCCTGCGCCAGGAGGAAGAACGCTTCCGCCGCACCCTCGGTCGCGGCATGAGCCTGCTTGAGGAAGCCACCAGCGGCCTCGCCCAGGGCGGCATCCTGCCCGGCGATGTGGCCTTCAAACTCTACGACACCTACGGCTTCCCGCTCGACCTGACCCAGGACGCCGTCCGCGCCATGGGGCTGACGGTCGACACCGCCGGCTTCGACACCGCCATGGACCGCCAGCGCACCATGGCCCGCGAGAACTGGACCGGCTCGGGCCAGCAGGCGACCGGCGGGCAATGGCTGGCCATCCGCGACCGCCTCGGCCCTACCGCGTTCTTCGGCTACGACGAGATCGAAGGCACGGGCGAAGTCTTGGCCATCGTCCGTGACGGCGCTGAGGTCGATACGGCCGACGAGGGCGAAACCGTGCAGGTCGTCACCGACCGCACCCCCTTCTACGCCGAGAGCGGCGGCCAGGCCGGCGATGTCGGCCGCATCGAATGGACCGGCGGCTCGGGCCAGGTGCTGGACACCCAAAAGCAGGCCGGCGACCTGCACGTCCATGTCGTCAAGCTGGACGGCGACCTGAAAGCCGGCGAGCGCGTGCGCCTGGCGGTCGATGGGTCGAAACGCCTGACCACCCGCTCCAACCACTCCGCCGCCCACCTGGTGCACGCGGCGCTACGCAACGTGCTGGGTCCCCACGTCGCCCAAAAGGGTCAGCTGGTCGACGGCGAGCGGATGCGTTTCGACTTCAGCCATTCGGGCCCGCTGACGCCGGACGAGCTCGACCGCATCGAGGCTGAGGTCAATGCGGTGATCCGCCAGAACGCGCCCGCCACCATCAAGACCATGGCCCCGCAGGAAGCCATCGAGGCCGGCGCCATTGCGCTGTTCGGCGAGAAGTACGGCGACAGCGTGCGCGTGCTCACCCTCGGCAAGGCGCTGAGCGGGGAGGGCGACTATTCGGTCGAGCTGTGCGGCGGCACCCATGTCGCGCGGACCGGCGACATCGCCCTTTTCAAGATCGTCTCCGAACAGGGGATCGCTGCGGGGGTGCGCCGCATCGAGGCGCTGACAGGCGAGGCCGGCCGCCGCTACCTGCTCGACCAGGCCGCCGTCGCGCGAGCCCTGGCCGATCAGTTCAAGGTTCCCGTCGCCGAGGTCACCGCCCGCGTGGAAGCCCTCGAAGCCCAGCGCCGCAAGCTGGAGAAGGAACTCTCGGCCGCCAAGCAGGCGCTGGCGCTGGGCGGCGGCGCGTCAGGCCCGTCCGCTGTCGAGGACGTCAATGGGGTCAAGTTCGATGGCCGCATTGTCGACGGCGTCTCGCCCAAGGACATGCGCCCGCTCGTCGATGAGGCCCGCAAGCGGCTAGGGCAGGGCGGCGTCGTCGCCTACGCCGCCGTGAACGAAGGCAAGGCCGCCATCTCGGTCGCCCTCACGCCCGACCTCGTTGGCCGCTTCAACGCGGCCGATCTCGCTCGCGCCGCGGTGCAGGCCATGGGCGGCCAGGGCGCGGGCGGCAAGCCGGACTTCGCCCAGGGCGGCGCCCCGGACGGCGCCAAGGCGGGTGACGGCGTCGCCGCCATCCGCGACGAGCTCAGGGCCAACCAGTTC
>Ga0190273_10000496_pt1 | contig 14776 bp, 13 predicted proteins | sample Popmic504IS_FD_134513 | JGI IMG/M metagenome (GOLD analysis project Ga0190273, IMG submission 134513) | Populus adjacent soil microbial communities from riparian zone of Shoshone River, Wyoming, USA - 504 IS | ecosystem: Environmental > Terrestrial > Soil > Riparian zone > Trees stand | place... | reverse complement strand
GTGAACGGGCAAATGCTTTTGTCTTTTCACCATTTTCCGTTTAACATCTGCTATTCACGAGAGGAAACTGAATGGCAAATCCAAGAGCGATGATCCTGGGCACGGGGCATGCTTACCCGGAAGGCATTCTGACAAACGCCGATCTGGAGAAGATGGTCGAGACCTCGGACGAGTGGATCACCTCGCGCACAGGCATCAAGCAACGTCGCAAGGCTGCGCCCGGCGAGTACACTTCGATGTTCGCCGTGCGCGCCGCGCGCCAGGCCATAGAGCGCGCCCGTCTAGACCCTTCGGAAATAGACCTGCTGCTTTGCGCCACGGTGACGCCGGATCAACTGCTGCCTTCGACGGGCTGTTTGATTCAGGCAGAGCTTGGCGCAAACCGCGCCGCAGCCTTTGATCTGGCCGCCGCATGCTCAGGCTTTCTCTATGGCCTGACGCTCGCCGATTCGATGATTCGCATAGGGCAGTCACGCTATGTGCTGGTCATCGGCGCGGAAGTTTTGACGCAGTATGTCGATTATACGGATCGCTCGACGTGCGTCATCTTCGGCGACGGCGCGGGCGCTGCCGTTTTGGGCCCACACGACGGCACGGCTGAGCGCGGCATACTGGCCGCGCGCATACGATCCGACGGTCGCTTCGCGGAGCATCTGCATGCGCCGGGCGGCGGCACACGGCTGGGCACAACTGCCGAGACCATCGCTTCGGGCCAGCACTTTTATAAGATGAAGGGCAACGAGCTGTTCAAGGTCGCCGTGCGCTCGATGATAGATATTTCGCGCGAAGTGTTGGAAGAAGCTGGCGCGCGCGCAGAGGATGTCAAACTATTTATCCCTCATCAGGCGAACCAGCGCATCACGGATTCTGTCGCCAGCAAGCTTGAGGTTGACGAATCGCGTATCTATTCAAACATCTCTATGCACGGCAATACCTCTTCGGCTTCGATCCCGATTGCGCTCGACGAATGCATCGAGGCGGGAAGAATCAAAGAGGGCGATCTTGTGTTGATGGCCTCGTTTGGCGGCGGCGTCACTTGGGGCGGAGTCCTTGTGCGCTGGTAGGAACTGACGATGCGAAATACAAAACGCGCTCTCGCAATCATCTTTAACCTGCTCCTTTTGAGCAGCGCAGCTTTTGCTCAACATGGTCGGCGCTCAGTCAACGTCATGGTGATAGACGCGAAAAAGCAGCCTTTAGAGGCATGCATCACTTTTGTTCCTAAAGAGGGCGAGATAATTTTTCATAAGACTGGCCGGGACGGTAAGCTGACCGTTAAAAACCTGCTGCCCGGAGATTATCGTGTAGTCGCAAAGGTTGACGGTTACGGGGCGACAAAGCAAGAGGTGACAATCCGCGAGGACATGCAGCAACAGTCATTGTTATTTATGTTCTTGTCGCGCGATCAGTAATGAATCAACTGGCATACATCTTCCCAGGGCAGGCTTCACAGTATTCCGGAATGGGGCGCGACCTCGCGGAAAATTCCGAGGCGGCGCGCAGGGTCTTTGAAGAAGCGGACGACGCGCTCGGATTCCCGATCTCTGCGATCTGCTTTCAAGGAACTACCGAAGAACTGCAATTGACGGAGAATACGCAACCGGCGATTCTGACCGTCTCTGTGGCGGCGCTGCGAGCGCTGGAAGCCGAAGGTTTTCCGCGCCCGGCTTTTGTCGCAGGCCATAGTTTGGGCGAGTATTCGGCGCTGGTCGCCGCTGGCGCGCTCACTCTCTCCGATGCTGTGCGGACGGTTCGCGCGCGCGGGCGTTACATGCAGGAGGCTGCGCCTGTAGGATCAGGCGCGATGGCTGCCGTGATGGGCGCGGATTTGGATGTCGTGATGAGTGCGTGCGGCGAGGCGCAAGCCGGAGAAGTTTGCATGCCCGCCAACATCAACTCGCCAGGGCAGATCGTCATCGCGGGCAACGTCGCAGCCGTCGACCGTTGTATCGAACTGTTGAAAGAGCGCGGCGCGAAGCGTGCGATCAAGCTCAACGTCAGCGCCCCGTTTCATTGCGCGCTGATGATGCCCGCGCAGGAGCGCCTTGCCGAAGACCTATCGAAGCTTTCATTTCATGATCTCGGCACACCGCTCGTGACAAACGTCGATGCGAGTGTGGTCGAGAGCGGCGCTGAGGCGCGCGACGCGCTCGTTCGTCAGGTCTCGTCGCCCGTGCGCTGGCAGGAGTCTATGGAGTTTTTGATTGCGGAGGGCGTCGAGACTTTTATAGAGGTCGGCCCCGGAAAAGTTTTATCCGGTCTTCTCAGGCAGATCAAGCGCGAGGCGCGCAGCTTGAATGTTGAAGACCTTGCGAGCTTGAATCAGACGCGCGCAGCGCTGGCTGCCGCTTAAATTTTTCGCCAAAGTTTTTCATAATTCACAGAGGAGCAAAAAAGATGCCCGATCAAGAGATCGAGAATAAGGTAAAGCAGATCATCGTGGACGAACTTGGTGTGGACGAGAACGAGGTCACGCCCAATGCGCGCTTTATTGATGATCTTGGTGCAGACTCGCTTGACACGGTCGAGCTGGTGATGCGTTTCGAGGAGGAGTTCGGCATTGAAATACCGGACGAGGACGCAGAAAAAATCCAGAGCGTGCGCGACGCCTACACCTATATCGACCAGCATAAGAAATAGTGATAAGTGACAAGCGGCGAGTGACAAGCTAAAGAATTTGTTCGGGCTCGTCACTATTCACTCGCCACTTTTCGCTGTATTTGAAAGGAGCGTTCGTCTTGAATCGTCGCGTCGTGGTAACGGGCCTCGGCCTTGTTACTCCTGTCGGAAATTCCGTCGAGGCCACTTGGTCTGCGCTGATGGCGGGCCGCAGCGGCGTGGACTTCATCAAGAAGTTCGATGTCGAAAAGTTTCCCGTGCGCTTTGCCGCCGAGGTCAAGGATTTCGACCCGCTCGATTACGTCGAGAAGAAGGAGGCGCGCAAGATGGGCGCCTTTATTCACTACGCCATCGCCGCCGCCGACGAGGCTATGAAAGACAGCGGGCTTGAAGTCACGGACGATAACTCGGAGCAGGTCGGAACATATATCAGCAGCGGCATAGGCGATTTCTGGGCCATCGAGCGCGAGCACTCGAAGCTTTTAAATGATGGGCCGGGACGCGTCTCGCCCTTCTTTATTCCGTCGGCCATCGTCAATCTGGCAGCGGGACAGGTCTCTATACGCCATGGCGCGAAGGGGCCGAACTCTGCGACGGCCACGGCCTGTGCCGCCGGAGCGCACGCCATCGGCGATAGCCTGAAGATCATCCAGCGCGGCGATGCCGATGCGATGATCTGCGGCGGCGCGGAATCGGCCATCACGCCGATGTCCGTCGCGGGCTTCGCAGCGATGCGCGCCCTATCCACTCGCAACGATGATCCGCTTCACGCCTCGCGCCCCTTCGAGCGCGACCGCGACGGCTTCGTCATAGGCGAAGGTGCCGGCCTGATGGTTTTAGAGGAACTTGAATCGGCGCGTCGTCGCGGGGCACGGATTTATGCGGAGCTTGTCGGCTACGGAATGACCGCAGATGCTTTTCATATCACGATGCCTGATGAGACTGGCTCGGGCGCGATTCGAGTAATGCAGAAGGCTCTGAAGGATGCCGGCGTAGAGCCTGAGGCTGTGAGCTACATCAACGCGCACGGCACTTCGACGCCCTACAATGATAAGTTCGAGACGATGGCGATCAAGAAGACCTTTGGCGAGCATGCCTATCAACTGGCCGTCAGCTCGACCAAGTCCATGACAGGCCACCTGCTCGGCGCGGCGGGCGGAATCGAAGGCGTCTTCTCCGTGCTGGCGATCACGCGCGGAATAATTCCGCCGACGATCAACTACGTCAACCCGGACCCGGACTGCGATCTGGACTATGTGCCGAATGAGCCGCGCGAGACACGCATAGACTACGCTCTCTCTAACAGCTTCGGCTTCGGCGGCACAAACGCCGCGTTGCTCTTCAAGAGATATACGGAATAGGATTGATCTAACAACAATCTGCTGGAGGAAAAGCTACACAGTGAATAGTTCTTAGGAGTACCAAGATGAACATCATTCTAAGCTTTGAGGCTACATCTCCTTGTATCGAAGTATCGTTGCCGGACGATAATGCGATTTTTGAGATGCTGGCGCGCATCAAAGAAGCCGTCAACGAAGGCAAGCGGCAAGCTGTCCACCTCATTCTCAAATCCGAAATGGTTGCGACGGCCACGCAGTTTCCTCGTCATGGGATCATCGAATTCAATTCGACGGGCGAGTTTCTATATGTTGATGGCGAGGGGCCATGGTGGTTGTACGCAAGATATACTCGCGTCAAAGCCAGCGCAATCGCGCTTGAAATGATCTGCGATGTTATGAACGTCGAGCTTACTGTTGATACTGTGATTAAAAAATAGCGCTTATGAAAATAATAGTTTTAATGAAGCAGGTCGCTAACAAAGATGCGATTCTGCGAATAAATAAAACTGCGACTTGGATTGAAGAGGGTGATCTCTCTTATGAAGTGAACGAATCGGACGGCTATGCGCTCGAAGAGGCTTTGCGTTTGAAGGAGAAGCACGGTGGGGGCGAAGTGATTATTTGCTCTATGGGCCCACAGCGCGTCAAGAGCGTAATTAAAGACGGACTGGCGCGCGGCGCTGATCGTGCAATTCACGTCCTCGTAGAGAGCACCAATGATTTGTCTCCCTTCGCCATCGCCAGTTTGCTGGCAGAGGCCGTGCGTGCGGAACAGGCCGATCTGATCTTGACGGGGCTGCAATCGGACGATAACGGCTATGCGCAAACGGGCGTCATTATGGGAGAACTGCTGGGGCTGCCGCACGCGACCATCGTCATCGAAGTTGATGCTTCGGGCGAGCAACTTCGTGTCAAGCGCGAGCTGGAGAACGGCTGGTATCAATGGTACTCGATGCCGCGCCCTGCGCTTTTGACCATTCAATCCGGCATCAGCCAGATTCGCTACGCGACGCTCAAAGGCATCATGGCCGCCAAGAAAAAAGAGATCAGGGAAGTCGCTCCCGCGGCTGAGGCCACGTCGCGCCCCTCTCATCAACGCATCGAAAAAATTTATTTCCCTGAAAAAACAAAACAGACGCAGTTCCTGGGCAACGGCGACGCCAAAGCCGGTGCAGTCGCACTCGCCGAAAAGCTGCGTACAGAAGCAAGGGTGATATAAGAGTAATCAGTTTTCAGTTTTTAGTTTTCAGTTCTAAGCAAAGACAACATGCTTTTATCTGAAAACTAAAAACTGAAAACTGTTTTAACTGGGGATTGAAATGAGTAACGGTATTCTGGTTTTCGCTGAGCACCGCGCGGGCGCTCTGAACAAGACTTCTTTCGAGGCCGTCGCGGCGGCGCAAGCTTTGGGCACGGAGTTGCAGCAGCCCGTGACGGCTGTTGTGCTCGGCTCTGGAGTGGAAGGGTTGGCCCAGGAGGTCGCGGGTTATGAATTAAGCAAGGTCGTCTATGCGGATCATGAAAGACTCGCTGAATATACGCCGGACGGCTATACGGACGGGATGGAGCAGGTCGTCAGGCAACTCGATCCGCAGTACGTCATTATGCCGCACACTTATCTTGTGCGTGACTTTGCGCCGAAACTTGCCGCGCGCTTCGGCAAAGGTTTAATCAGCGATTGCATACGCGCGCGCGTCTCTGAGAGCAGTGTGACGTTTTCGCGGCGCATGTTCCTGGGAAAGATCGACGCGGATATTATCTCGGATGGTGAGCCGCCGACCTTCGCCACTTTCCAGTCCGGCGCATATCGCGTGGAACAGGCAGTGAAGGGAAGCGGCGCTGAAGTTGAAACGATCACGGTTGAAGTCGGGGAAGTCCGTATGAAGCCCGAGCCCGCCTTCCAGGAAGTAAAGCAGGCCGTCGATCTGACCAAGGCGGATGTGATCGTCGCCATCGGTCGCGGCATCAAGAGCAAGGAAAATATCGCGCTGGCCGAACGACTGGCTGAAGCTTTGGGCGGAGACCTCGCCGCCTCGCGTCCGATCTGCGATGCCGAGTGGCTCCCCATCGATCGTCAGATAGGCTCTTCGGGTCAGACCGTTGCTCCGAAGCTCTACATCGCGCTCGGCATCTCCGGCGCGATTCAGCATCTCGTCGGCATGAAGAACTCCGGCACCATCGTCGCCGTCAACAAAGACCCTGAAGCGCCCATCTTCGACATCGCAGACTACGGCATCGTCGGTGATCTCTTTGAAGTTCTGCCGGTGCTGACCGAAGAAATCAAGAAGTTAAAAGCGTAAGGGTAAGAAAAGCGGCACGGCGCGCAAGTTCGAGAAGAATAATTGAGACTTAACTCCTCGAAAACTATGTGCAGCCCGTCGGAATAAAATAGAACTCAAACTTGATAGTTCTCACCGCGCGACGATTTCAGTCCAACGCTACTTTGCGTCGCTACTGAGCAGAGTTCGCAGGTCGCTCAGCACCTCTTCGGGTTTCCAATCATTTCCACTGTAAAGCTTGTAAAGGCGTCCATCCGGCGTGATGATGGCGGTCTTCAATGAATGAACGATCTGATCGCTTTCCTGCATATAGGTGAGGCCGAAGAACTGCGCGATCTCCTTGATCTGCTCCGGCTTCGCGGTCGCGAATTCCCAGTGCTTGAAGGTTTCCTTATTAAAATTGCCTGTGTGCGCCGCGCCGTAGCTTTTGAGCACCTTCGGCGTATCGTATGCGGGATCAAAGCTGATGCTGAGCAGATGCGTTTTCTCGTACAGCGCAGCGTCCGTTTGAAGCTCTTTTTCGATGGCGGCGAAGTTGTTGCTCATCAGCGTGCAGTATTCCGGCAGCGGGCAGCGCGTATAGATAAAAGTCAAAAGCAGCGCTTTGCCGCGATAGCCATTCATGCGAATTGATTTCGCGTCCTGATTGACGAGCGAGAAATTTGGAACGGCGTCGCCCGGCTTCGGCTCTGATGTCGCAACTGAACCGTTCGCGCCGGAAGCCGCCGGGCTCGTGCGCGTAAAGACGACATCTTCGAGCCAGGATGAATCGGCGTCCACGACCAGCGTGGCCTGTAATTGATCGCCCGGCGCAAGCTCACTCAGTATCTGCTCGTCCTTGAGCGTGTAGGGCATTATCATCGCTTCCATATAGCCGGGGATTTCTTCGTGATCTAATGTGACACTATGTTTAGCTTTATCAACCCTGACGACCTTGCCCTTGACTTGATAGCGACGACCTGTCGCGGCTGCCGTAGCGTCAGGCTTTCTCTGGCACGCTTGACCAGCGAAGCAGAAAATTAGCAGCAGGCTTATTAACAGATAGCCCGCCGACGAATGTGTGACGTTGGGCTTCGATTTGAAAACAAAATTCATTGGAATCTCACGCAATCTTTTTTTATGTGAGCGGCCCAGCACGTCTTATCGGCGTTCGAGCTTTTCAGTATAGAGCAGTTGGTAGACGCGAAAGTTTGCCGTCACTTTATAGACGTAATCCTTGGCCTGCGTAAAACCTATGTCGAGCACGTAACGATCAGGATCGTGTGAGCGCGCACGCTGTATCCAGCGCTCGACGTTATCTTCGCCTCCGTTGTAGGAGGCGGCGACGGCCTGCGGTTGATCGGGAAACATCTTGAAAAGATTTCCCATGTATTGCGAGCCGAAGAGGATCGCCGTCGGCGGGTTGTATAGATCATCCTGCGAGAAATCGCGACGGCCAAGCTGCGCAGCGATCTCGTCGGCGGTCGAGGGAATAAATTGCATCAGCCCGCGCGCCGCCGAGATCGATTTGGCTTCGGGACGAAAGCGCGATTCCTGCCGCATGATGGAAAGTACGAAGCGCGGGTCGACTCCGCGCGGCGGCGCATATTCCAGAAGGGCCGCGCGATAAGGCGCAGGGTAAAGCAACTCGACCCATTCGCGCGGCGCAAGCTCTATCAGGAAATCCGCAGGCACTTTTTTCCAGAGCGGCTCGGCGAATGCTACCGCGTGGTTTGCCAGATCGCCCCGCCTGTAAGAGACGGCGAGCGTATAGGCGGCATCGCGCGAAAGCGTCGATGCGGGTTGCGCGCGAACGGCCTGCCCGGCATTGCCTGTTGTCTTTGCAGGCGAGGTATTCGCATCTGCGCTAGCCAACGCATCCGCCTGAGCGTCATTTCGATTCGCGCCGTCGAAGGCTTTTTCAGCCACGGCAAGCTCCGGCGCTCCCTCGTCATAGAGTCCAAGAAAGAGTAGCTCGTCAGCGAGCGCTTGATGTGTTGGCGCGGAAGTAGACTCGCGCGTCGTGCCGGTTAAAACCTCCTGCCGCCCGACAGACAGCAAACGCGCCGTCGGAAAATTGTTGTAATCGGGAAGCGACGCATACGCGCGGCGCGCGATGTCGAGCAACTCATTTCTGACGCTTGCATCGTCGGTCAGTCGCAGTGCTTTATGAACCGCAACACGCGCTCTTTCCGCCTGATTGCCTGCGAGCGCAGTTTGCGCTTCCATGCGCAGGGTTTTTAAGCGCGAATCGACAATACTTTGAGCGCGCGCATCCTTTGCGAGGGCGAGCAGACGGCTCGTTGCGCGCCCGCCGTGATACTCGCTGCGCCCATCCGTTATCTCAAGGTACGCGCTGATCGCCTCTTCATATCGTCCAAGTTGTTCGAGCGTGTAGGCGCGCGTGTACGCGACTTCCGTCAGATTCGTCCCGCCCGGAGCGCGCATGCCTCCGAGGTCTGCTTCAGAGCGCAACGCGTCCAGATCATTAAGTGCTTCGGCCCATGCTCCCTTGACGAGATGAATCTTGGTTTGCTGAAAGAGTGCGAGCGCGCCGCCGAGTTGTCCCTTGAAACGCGCGCGCGTCTGCTGCACCCACGAGAGAGCTTCATCATCGCGTCCCGCCTCGCGCAGCGCGTCTATGATATTGAGATAGGAGCGTTCAGGGTTGGGCGCGTCCGGGTACTTCTCTATAAAACGACGATAAGCATTGACGGCATCATCCGTGCGCTTCATACGCACATAGGCAGTGGCCGTAAAACTGAGCGCATCGCGTGCGCCCGAAGAATTGGGATACTCGTTGATGACGCGCTGGTAATAGTTGATGGCTTCGTCGAAGCGGCGCTCCTGATAAAAGCCGCGCGCGATTTGATAGAGAGCGTCCGCAACATTTGCAGTCTGCGCGTAGCGCTCGACGAGCGCCAGATAATGTCTGCGCGCTCCCGCGAAATCGCGATTAAAATTATAGATCAGAGCGCGCCGCAGATGTTCTGCTTCAGCTAACTGCGGAGCCTGTTTCTGCGCCGCTTCAGGGCTACCGCTGTCCAACTGATCCAGACCGCGCACGGCGGCGAGCGCATAATCATCGGGCTTGTCTGCGTCTGGCAACTGCGTAATCAGGCTATTAAAGGTCTCGCGCGCGCCGTCCGTCTGGCCGCTTCGAAGCTTTGCCTGTCCGACGAGGGAGAGGGCTTCGCGCGCCGTCGCATTACCTTTTGCTGCGGCGCGTGGGCTCAGGGCAGCGATAGCAGCCTGATAATCGCCGCTCTCAAGAAAACTCTCTCCGAGACGTGCGAGCGCGGCTTCGCGCAGCAGGCTCTCGGGCGCAGTCGCAATCAGTTGGCGCAGTTGCTCGCGCTCAAGCACTAAATTTCCGGTGGAGCGCGCGAACTGCGCCAGATGCCACAAAGCATATTGCGAGAGCAGAGAGTTTCTGGCAGAGACAGATTGGTAAGCCGCCGCTGCGGTCGCCATATCGCCGCGTCTTTCAGAGAGACGCGCCAGCAGATAATCGTAGTTGTTGACGGTAAAGACCGATGGATTATTGCCGCGAAGGGCTGTCAGCTCATTGATCGCCGTCTGGTAATCGCCCGAATCGACAGAGGAGCGAATACGCTCATGACGCTCGCGCGGCGTTTGCGCGCTTGTCGAAAGAGCTACGAGAAAAAGCAAGGCGATGACTGATGCTAGATTTTTTTGTTTCAAGTTGGATGATGACATGGGATGTTCCGATACGTTAATCTTCGTGACGCCTAGCAAATCAAAATGCTCGACCGCACGGGCCGAAAACCGTGTAGCGGGCCAGTTGGGATAATTGTGTATGTGTTGCATTGAGACTCACCACAGAGACACAGAGGACACGGAGATTGCACGGAGGCTTGAGCTTTTTCTCTGTGATTCCTCTGTGCTCTCTGTGCCTCTGTGGTGAATGCCTCTTTCCATACGCTCAATTTCTAACTGATCCACTACTGAAAACCGTGCTGCTGTTACTTTCGGCTCAAGTCAGTGTAATCTATAAAATGCTTTTCAGTATCACACAGCATATTTCATGAGACGCACTTTGTAGAGCCTTGAGCCGACGATTGATATGATGCCAGAAAGCAGCCTGCAAACAAAAGAAGGGGAAAGAAGAGCAACCATTCTGGACGGCGCGCCAGTTGCCGAAGAGATCAAGCGTGATACGGCGCACGCAGTCGAGCGCCTACGCACAGAGCATAACATTCGCCCATGCCTGGTAGTCGTGCGTGTCGGCGATGATCCGGCCTCCGCCATTTATGTGCGTAACAAAGTCCAGACCTCCCTTGAGCTTGGGCTCATCTCAGAACACAGAGAGCTTCACGCCGAGACGACTACAGAAGAGTTGCTTCGACTGATCGCAGAGCTAAACGCGCGCGATGAGGTCGATGGTATTCTGGTGCAGTTGCCGCTTCCCTCAGGCGTTGACGAGACGCGCGTGCTTGAAGCCATTGACCCGGCCAAGGATGTCGACGGATTTCATCCCGTTAACGTGGGCCGCCTGGCGATGGGCCAACCTGTGATCGCGCCCTGCACGCCCGCCGGGATCATAGAGCTACTCGTGCGCAACTCCGTCGAGATCAGCGGCGCAAGCGCCTGTGTCGTGGGGCGCAGCCAGATCGTCGGTCGCCCGGTGGCGCAGCTTCTCTTACAGCGCGACGCGACCGTCACTATCTGTCACTCGCGCACACATGATCTTGCCGCCGTGACGCGGCGCGCAGACATACTTGTCGCGGCCATCGGACGCCCGGCCTTTATCCGTGCAGAGCACATCAAACCGGGCGCGACGGTGATCGATGTCGGGATCAACAAGGTCACGGACGAAGCACAGGTGCGCGAGTTGTTCGCAGAGGAAGCACACAAGCGTTTGGAGATAGTGAGGCGGCGCGGCTATACGATAGTCGGCGATGTGCATCCGGCTGAAGGAAAGCGCGTGGCCGGGGCGATCAGCCCTGTGCCGGGCGGTGTGGGGCTTCTGACGGTCGCCATGTTGATGCAAAACACCGTCACGTCTGCAAGACGAAGGCGCGGGCTTTAGAGAAAAAGATTTCGGCCCGTCATCTTCTTTCATTTATGCGCGGCTCATCGTTTCTCTTAAATTATCTCGCGCGGCTGTTGATGTATGCTGAGCCTGTAAAGATATGCTGCGTGTTGGATTGACCGGCTCGATAGCCGTCGGCAAATCTTTCGTCTCCGCGCTGCTGGCGGAACTGGGCTGTCACGTGCTGGATGCCGACCGGACTGCGCGCGAAGTGGTCGAAGCCGGAACGCCGGGGCTAGATGCCGTTGTACGGGCCTTCGGTCAGGAAGTTCTCAAGGCCGATGGCTCGCTTGATCGCGCAGCGCTTGGAGCAATCATCTTTGGTGACGAGAAAAGACGCGCGCTCTTAAATTCGATCCTGCATCCGTATATAATCGCCGCGCAGGACGAGCAGTTGCGACGCTGGGAGCAGGAAGACCCGCGAGGGATAGCCGTCGTCGACGCCGCGCTGATGATAGAATCCGGCGGCTATCGCCGTTTTGATAAACTCGTCGTCGTGCATTGCAACACGGAAGTGCAGATCGAGCGTTTGATGTCGCGTAACGATCTTTCGCGTGAGGAAGCGGAAGCGCGCATCAGTGCGCAGATGCCGCAGGAAGAGAAGAAACGCTACGCTGATTTTTTGATCGACACCACGGAAGGATTCGAGCCGACACGATTGCGTACAATCGAAGTATACGAAGCTTTGCGCGAGCTTGCAGCCACTACGCATCGGAAGCCATAAAGGTTAAGGAGTGCGGACTTAAAAAGATTTTCCGAATGAAGGTCAGGAAGAGAACAAAACATAGTCGTCTGAGAAGATGGGAGAAGTGGCGCGCCGCTCTGGCCTCGACGCTGCTTATCACGCTATCGCTAACGGGCGGCGGCTGCTTTCTGGATCAGGAGGTCGAGCCCTACTATGGGCGCGTCGTCGTGCCGCGCGCGCAGGAGTTTCGCTGGAGCGATGGCGGACTGCCGCAGACGTTTGATCCGGCACTGGCCGCCGCGCCGCCTGACACTGACGCCGTGCGCGCTATCTTCGAGGGCCTGACGGAATACGACCCGCACACGCTCGCGCCTGTGCCGGGTGTGGCCGCGCGCTGGGAAGCTTCTGTAGATAATCGCGAGTGGACGTTTTATCTGCGTGAGGATGCGCGCTGGTCTAACGGCGAGCCCGTGACGGCGCAGGACTTCGTTAATTCATGGCAGCGCACTCTGCAAATGGGCGAGCGAGCGCCGCACGCTAAACTTTTAGAGAACATCGCAGGAGTCAAACAGGCGGCGACCATTCCGACGACGCCTCCGCCGCCGACTCCGTTGGAGAGCCCTTCACCCGCTGCCACAACGTCACCGAGACGCAACGCAACGGAAGGCAACAATGGAAAGCGCGGCGTGAAAAAAGAGGAGAAGACTGAGACGCCGCCAGTGCGCTTCGGCGCAGAGGCCGTTAACGAATACGTGCTGCGCGTACGTTTGCAGCAACCGGATGCGAATTTTCCCTCGCTCGTCGCGCATCCTGTTTTTCGTCCCGTCCATAATCAAAACGCGACCCAGGCAGAGACGACCGATGCCTCGCGGCTCGTCTCCAACGGCGCGTTTCAGCTTATCAAATCGGGCCGCGACGGCGTCGTGCTTGAGCGAGCGAAGAGCTACTGGGACGCGCAGATGGTCAATCTTGAGCGCGTACAGTTTATCGAAACGCGCGATACGGAAGCGGCGCTGGCCGCTTATCATGCTGGCGAAGTCGATGCCGTGACGAACGCTGGGTTCGAGCCGCTGGCCTTAAAGCTGCTCGCGCCCTACAAAGATTTTCGCCGCGCGACCTACGGCGCGCTCACTTATTACAGCTTCAACATAGAGCGCGCTCCGTTCTCGGATGTGAGGGTGCGCGAGGCGCTCGCCATCAGTATAGACCGCGACCGCATCAGCGAAGATAAGATGGAGGGCGCGACCGAACCCGCCAAGAAGTTTCTCCCCATACAGCTTCCTTCCAACGCGCGGGACGGCGCAGAACAGGTCGCGCCGCTTGAGCATAACGTAGAGCGTGCGCGCAGCCTGCTCGCACAGGCCGGATTCCCCAACGGTCAGAACTTTCCGGGGGTTCGTCTCCTGGTCAATCGAAACGATCAGCAGCGAACGGTCGCGCAAAGTATCGCCGCGATGTGGAAGAATGAGCTTGGCATCGAGACGGAAATAGTGATGAAGAGCTGGGAGGAATACGAGGCGGATGTGCGTGCAGGCGATTATGACGTGGTGCGGCGCGGCGTGGTCATGCAGACGATGGACGAAGTCACCAACATGCGCATGATCTTTGAGCCGGAAGATTCGACCGCGACGGCTGAGCCCGCCTCAAACACACAGCCTGCGGAATCGACGAATGACGCTGGCAAGACGGACAGCAGCGCAGCGAAGCAGAATACGGATGCGACGCCCTTGAGCGAAGAGCGGCTCGCGGTTGCGCAGCGCGTCACGTCGGAAGCACAGGCGCTGCGTGAGCTGCCTGCCATTCCGATCTACTTCGCCTCGTCCTACTCGCTCGTCAAGCCTTACGTCGTCGGCTTCGATACCAATCTGCTTGATGCTCCGTCGCTGAAGCATGTGCGTATGGACACAGGCTGGCAGCCCCCCAAGACGACCCCCACGGCCTGGATCAAATAAAAGTCGGCCTCCCGCCCCGTCAGCGCCGACGCTGTAAGATAGTAAGCAACTCTATGGACAGTTTCAGGCATCGTTTAAATTGTCTTAGTAAAACAAGATAAGCTTGAAATGAAGAGCCGCGCGTGATACCTTCACGCGCATCTTACTAAAGCAACCCGAATAGCCTTAGTTCTCCCCTCGTGTATCTGGATACTTGAACAAGTGGGCCGTTCCCCCGGCGCGAAACGGACGGGCGCTTCCCCTCCGTGAATGGCGATCAGGCTTTACATGGCCGACGCCTACGCTCGTCCGTTGGGGTTTTAAGAGCAACTGAGGCCGCAGCGCTCCCGTACGGGCTGCAAGTTGTAAAAAGAGGAGTGTTTTCCATGTCGATCTTCCATTCCAGCCAAATTCGTCTCGCCGTTGCGCTCGTCACGCTGGCCTCCCTTGCCGCCGCCTGTTCATCAACGGGCAGGGATTCGCAGTACTTCGGTAAAATCACGCCGCCACAGGGACAGACCCTGCGCTACATAACCGGAGCAGAACCGCAGACGCTCGATCCGCAATACATGACGGGCCAGCCCGAATCACGCATCGCCGCAGCGATCTTCGATGGGCTCGTAGAGTATGACGAAAAGACCGTCACGCCGCGTCCTTCGCTGGCGACCAACTGGGACATCAACGCGGATGGCACGGTCTGGACTTTTCATCTACGCAAAGATGCCAAGTGGACGGACGGAACGGCGCTCACCGCGCATGATTTCGTCTATTCATGGCGTCGCGCCGTCTCGCCCGAACTGGCTGCGCCCTATTCGAGCATGATGTACGAATCGATCAAGATCGATAACGCGAAAGCTTATAGCTCGCAGATGGCTTTCGTGCGCGAT
>Ga0190273_10000495_pt1 | contig 14827 bp, 11 predicted proteins | sample Popmic504IS_FD_134513 | JGI IMG/M metagenome (GOLD analysis project Ga0190273, IMG submission 134513) | Populus adjacent soil microbial communities from riparian zone of Shoshone River, Wyoming, USA - 504 IS | ecosystem: Environmental > Terrestrial > Soil > Riparian zone > Trees stand | place... | reverse complement strand
TCGAGAAGGTGCCGACGACGAGGCAGGCGTTCCAGACTTTCAGCATCCCCCGCTTCTCCTGGACCATGATCGAGTGCAGGAAGGCGGTGCCGAGCAGCCATGGCATCAGCGCCGCGTTCTCGACCGGGTCCCAGGCCCAGTAGCCGCCCCAGCCGAGCTCGGTGTAGGACCAGCGGGCGCCGAGCAGGAGGCCGAAACCGAGAAAGGTCCAGGCGATCAGGGCAAAACGGCGGGTGGCGCGGATCCACTCGGCGTCGAGGCGGCGGGTGACGAGCGCGCCGATCGCGAAGGCGAACGGCACCGTGAAGGCGACGTAGCCCGAGTAGAGCATCGGCGGGTGGATCATCATGCTCGGGTGCTGCAGCAACGGGTTGAGGCCGACCCCATTGGTCGCGCCGGTGACGGTGGCGAAGGGATCGACGTCGGGCGCGAACAGCATCAGCCCGGTGAAGAAGGCGGCGATGCCCATCATCACCGCGGTCGCGTAGGGGACGATCTCGCGAAGCTTGTTGCGAGTCGACCAGAGCGCCAGGCTGGCGGCGATCGAGAGCACCCAGGCCCAGAGCAGCAGCGAGCCCTCCTGGCTTGACCACATCGCCGCCAGCTTGTAGAAGGGCGGCGTCTCGATCGAGGAGTGTTCCTGGACGATCCGGAAGCCGAAGTCGTCGCCCGCAAAGGCCAGCTCGATGATCGCGACGCAGGCGGTGATCAGGCCGCAGAAGGCGTAGACGGTACGGCGGGAGAGGTCGATCCGGTAGCGCTCTCCGTCGCGGCCCCAGAGCGCCAGCGCCGCCGCCGCCAGCGCCGTCAGAAAGGCGAGCGCCAGCAGGGCGCTGCCGAGGCTAGCCATCAGACTTGGTCGTGAACTTCGACGGGCACTTGGTGATCAGCGTTTCCGGCTCCCCGACGAAAGTGCCGTTCTCGAGGCTGCCGGTGAGGACGATCTCGCGCCCGCCGCGGAACGGATCCGGGACGGTGCCCTGGTAGGTCACCGGCAGCGCCTTGCCGTTGCCGTCGCGATCGACGACGCGGAAGGCGATGCCGTTGCCGACGTGCCTGACCGATTTCGGGACGACCTTGCCGGTCATCTCGTAGCTGCTGCCGGGGCTGGCGCCGAGCAGCTCGGAGGGCTCCTTCGCCTCGGTCGAGGCCGAGAACGAGGTGTAGATCAGCGCCACCGCGAGCAGCACGGCGACACTGAGCGCGACGACAAGCCGAATCTTGCGCTTCCGCTGGGGATCCACAGGCACCTGGGATTATCGCAAGCCGGCGGCATGGGACAATCGCTGCGTGACCGATGACCGCGTCCTCCTGATCACCGGCGCCAGCAGCGGCATCGGCGCCGCCACCGCCCGGGCCCTCGCCGGCAAGTACCGGCTGGTGCTGGCGGCGCGCCGGCTGGAGGACCTGGAAGAGCTCGCCGAGGAGCTGGGCGGCGAGGAGCGGGCGGTCGCGGCGCGCTGCGACGTCACCGAGTGGGACGAGGTGCAGGCGCTCGCGCAAACGGCGCTGGCTCGCTTCGGCCGCATCGACGCCGTCTTCGCCAACGCCGGCTTCGGCGCCAGCCGCGGCTTCCTCGAGGAGTCGCCCGAGCACTGGCGCTCGATGGTGCTGACCAACGTCTACGGGGTCGCCCTGACGATCCGCGCCACCCTCCCCCACCTGCTCGAGCGCGGCGACGGCCACTTCCTGATCACCAGCTCGGTAGCGGGACGGCGGGCGCTGCCGGGTTCGCTCTACTCGGCGACGAAGTGGGCGGCGACGGCGATCGGCGAGTCGTTGCGCCAGGAGCTGCGCCAGATGCACGAGAACCACGGCATCCGGGTCACCCTGATCGAGCCGGGAATGGTCGACACGCCCTTCTTCGAGAACCGCCCGCAGGGCGCCCTGGAGGACGAGGACATCGCCCGCGCGGTCGTCTACGCGCTGGAACAGCCCGAGGGCGTCGACGTCAACGAGATCCTGATCCGCCCGATCACCCAGTCGAGCTGAGCAGGGCCCGCACGAAGCGCCAGTAGCCGCGCAGCAGGAGCCGCGCCGGCCAGGCGCGGACCAGCGGCGAGATCAGGTCCGAGTCGAGGTCGGGCGTGAGCGCGGCGGTGAACTCGGCGGCACTGATTTTGCGCTGCCGCTGGAGGACGCGGCGCTCGCGCAGGAGGCGCGGCAGCCAGCGGATGAATTCCCGGTCGGCACGGAGCTTCTGGTGGCCCCAGCCGCCCGCGGCGGCGACCGGCAACAACGCCAGCTCGGTCGCGAGAAGCGCCGGCGCCAGCAGCGCCAGCAACGGCCCCGGGTAGGTCCGCACGAGGAAGGCGAGGCGGTTGCGCTCGAGCCAGCGCCACTTGTCTGGGCTGGCGCTGAAGTCGTAGTCGTGGGCGACGACGGCGGCGGGCTCGATGCCGACGGTCCCCCCCGCCATCCGCAGCCGGACCGAGAGGTCGACGTCCTCGTGGTACATGAAGAACTCCGCCGGGAAGCCGCCCGCCCGGCGCCACTCCGACAGGGGGATCGCGAAGCAAGCTCCGGAGGCGGCGGGCACCTCGCCTGACCGCGGCGCCTCGGAGAGCGGGCGACCGTGCCCTCCGGCCCAGACGATGCCGGTGAAGTGGATCGGGTTGCCGGCGGAGTTGATCGTCTCCGCGGCGCCGTCGGCGACAAGAGCCTGCCAGGCGGCCCATCCACGCTCCTCCTGCACGGGCCGGCGAATCGCCTCGCCCCAGCCTCGCTGAGGAACGGCATCGGGATTGAGGAGGACCAGCAGGTCACCCCGGGCGGCGTCCGCCCCCGCATTTGCCCCACCGGCAAAGCCGGTGTTGCGGCCCGGAGAAACGATCCGCGCCGCCGGCGCCAGCTCCTGGACGACCTCGACGCTGCCGTCACCTGGTTTGTTGTCGACGACGATCAGCTCGTCGCCGTCACCCAGCTCCCGCAGTAGGGCGGGAAGGGTCTTGGCGAGATCGTCGCGGGATTCGAAGGCGACGATCAGGACTGAGAGCGTCGGTCGCACCGGCGCGGAGGCTATTCGACCTCCGCGCCGGTGCTCGCGACTTGCTGAAGCGGACCCGCGGGCTACTTCTTCTTGTGCTTCTTCCCGCAGGAGACGACGTTCACCTTGAACTTGTTGTTCTTCACCTTCTTGCCGTTCTGGCCCTTGATGTTCAACTTGGCCCGCTGCGGCTTTGCGCAGGTGTTGGTCGAGTTGACGAGCAGGCTCTTCTTCCCGCCCTTCATCTTCAGCGTGAACTTGCTCACCGGGACGTCGGGCACGTTGTTGAAGACCGTCTTCAGGCCTCCGTTCTTCGAGCTGATGACCCCCCGGAGGTAGATCTCCACCTGGCCGCGCAAGTCGACCAGCAGGTCCGGCAATTCGTGATTGGAGGACACGAGGAACACCTTGCCCTTCAACTTCTTGCTGAGCAGCGGCGACTTCGCTTCCGCATGCCCGTAGACCGACTTCTTCGGGCAGGCGTGTGCGGCCAGCTGCGGCCTCGTGCACACGGTGCCGATGTGGCCCTGGTCGAGGAACAGCGAGTGCGGCATCACCAGCGCCGTGCGGGCGATGTTCGCCTGCCCCTTCTTGGCGGTGAGGATGGCCGTCAGACGCGGATTCTTCGCCCGCGTGGTCGGGCCGTTCAGCTTCACCTTCAGCTTCGGCTTGAAGCCGAGCTTCTTGCAGGCGGTCGCCTGGAACGGATCGCTGACTTTGTAGGAGCTGAACGCCGACGCGTTGGTCGGGTCAGCTCCGCCGCCGTTGATCGTCCCGATCGTTGCCTGAGCGGCGCAATTGGTCGGGTTGATCATGAACTGGTTGCGGTTGATGTTCAGGAACACCGACCGCAGGTCCAGCTTCACCCCGCCGAACACGTCGGGGATGACATCGGACACCGCGTGGATCTGAGCGGTTTCCGGGTTGACGTTGAGCGCGACCCGGATCACGACGGTGCCGAGGTCGTAAGGCCCGGCGACAGCCGGGGTGACGACGACCAGCGACAACGGCGCCCCTTTGTAAGGCCCGGCGAGATAAACGTTGCCGGTGATCTTGTAGGGGTTGCTCCCGGTGCCCGCCTCGGTGGTGGCGGTGCCGATCAGACTTTCGCCTGAGCAGCTCGGGTTGGCTTTCTCCGCCGCCCCGCTGTTGCCGACCGCATTGGCGATCGCCTGCTCCGTGCAGTAGGGGATGCCGGCGAGTTTGCCGGTCAAACCCTTCGGCAGGGTGACGTCGACCACTTTCAGCTCCTGCTGGCCCTGCGGCCGCGTGATGCGGACGTGGAACGGGCTGTACGAGCCTGCCTTGTTGCTCTCGACGCTGGCGTTATAACCCGGGGCGAACGGCCGCTCGGCCATCGTTTTGGGGCAGTTGCCCCCGCCGGGGTAGTTGCTCAATGCCAGGTCGGCCGCCGGAGTGGCATGAGCCTGGCCCGACCACGGCGTCAGGTCAGACGTCGCGGTATTCGGACCGCACGTCGGCGGGAGGGTCAGGACCTTGTTGTCGACGGTGTTGAAGTGCAGGCGGAAAGAACTGAAGGTCGCCTGCGGGTTTTCCGCCACTTCGGCGGTCAGCTGCCCGGTCTGCGGGTCGGGGAAGACCTTCCCCTTGAGCCGGATATTGACGCCGTAGCGCTGCGAGAACCCGTGGATGAAGATCCGGAACTTTTCTCCCGTGCTCGGATCGCTCTTCAACGGGATGGCTGCATAGACATCGCCGAAGAGAGAGTTAGCAGGCAGGGAGGGCGTCTGGATCTCGACGGTCCCGATCTTCGAAGCCGCCGGGCACTCGACCGGCAGGTTCGTGTGGTAGTGGAATTGGTCGTCGGTGCAGACCTCGAGGCCGTTGGCGACCGACGGATTGATGCCCATCCCCTTCGGCAGGGTCACTCGCGCGACCTGCAGGTAGGAGTTGGCGATCTCTTTGCTCGCGTCGAACGGGATGTCGACGTTGACGGTGACGGGATCAGGAGAGTCGACAGCACCGTTCGGCGCATTGACTCCGATCGACGGATCGAACGGCACGTTCTCACAGCCGGTCGCCCCGCTTGGCGTCGTGTAAGTGGCTTCGTCGCTGGTCTGTTCGGCTTCGTAGGGCGGGCCCTGCGAGTCGACGAAAAGCTTCGACACCTGACCGCCGGCGCAGTTGCTCGGCATCGTCAGGTACGTCCCGTTACCTGCCTGTCCGTTGAACACCAGTCGTGACTCGATGATCGGCGGGCTCGTCGGCGAGGGGCCGTGAATGTCACTGATGGTGAAGGTGACGTGCTGATCCACCGGATCCAGCGAACCGACGATGAAGGTCGGCCCCGACTGGGTGTTGAAGCCGACCATGGAGGGCGACCCCTCGAAGGGCACGAGGTTGTAAACCGGCAGTTTCACCCGCGCCTGCAGGCATTCACCGGCAGGCGGACATGAGGGCGGTGAGCCGCTCGGCGACTGAGCCGCCACGGTGAGATAGTTGAAACCGACGATCGATTCCGGGGAGCATTTCCCTTCTTCGAAGGTCGCTATCTCGCACTGCGGAACAGCCTGGGGGTTGACGCTCAGGCCTTCGGGAGTGTCGACGATGATGTCTTTGACAAACGAGGTCGGGAACCCACCCACGCCCGCTGCCGCGGGATAAGTGGCCAACCTGAAGTCCGTGATCCCGAAGTCTGGATGCCCTGCCGCCTGGGTGTAGAACTTCTCCGGAGTGGCATCCGTGCACTGTTGGGGCGGCGTAGGCAGCGTCGATTCGTAACCCGGTTCCGGCACGCCGGGGGCCACCGGCAGCTCCGCGTCTTCTTTACAGGTGATCGATTCCCATTTGGTAATCGTGATCGGCGCGGCCTCTGCGCCGGACGCCATGAACAGGGCACCGAGCCCAGCCATGACGAGCAAGATCGTCAAGCGTCTCACTATTGAATCCTTCCTCGTTGTCCCTTACGAGGACGCCCCCTGAAGCGCCCCACAAAACCCTCCCGCGGAAGAACAGTACAGGGCTTCGCGGTTCTTTCAACTAATCCCCGTACTTACACCGCTATAAACCACGTCACCATTTTGTGACGTAACACTTTTTGGTGTCACTTTTCCGTAAGGGCGCCGGCGGGCGTGGTTACTTCTTGTGCTTCTTCTTACCGTGCTTCTTGTGCTTCTTCTTGCACGGAGTGCGCAGCTTCGGCTTGCTGTTTGCTTTCTTGCCGTTCTGGGCTTTGATCCGGATGATTCCCTTGACCGGCTTGGCGCAGAGGCTGCGGGAGTTGACCAGCAGCCCCTTCTTGCCTCCGGGCAGGATCATCACGAACTTCGTCACCGGCACGTCGGGCACCCGGTCGAAGGTGGTGCGGATGCCGCCCTTGAAGCTGTCGATCCGGCCGACGAGGTCGATGTCGACCTGGCCCTGCAGGTGGGCGACCATGTCCGGCAGCGTGTTGTTCGACGAGCGCAGGTAGACCGGCCCTTCCAGCGGCTTGGCCAGGAGCGGCGTGAACGCCCGGGCCCGTCCGTAGATCGATTTCTTCGGGCACTGGCTCGCCGCGAACTGGACCCGGGTGCAGACGCTGCCGAGGCTTGCCTGATCGAGGAAGAGCGCGTGCGGCAGGGCCACCGAAGCGCGGGCGATGTTGGCGTCATCGGAGCGCGCGGTGAGGATCGCCCGAAGTTTCGGGTGCTTGGCCCGCTTGGTTTTGCCGAAGAGGCGGATCTTCAGCTTCGGTTTGAAGCCGAGTTTGTCGCAGTTCTTCGCCTGGAACTCGTCGCTGACCTTGAAGGCGGAGTACACGGCCGGGTTGGTCGGATCGGCCCCGCCGCCCTTGATCACGCCCGCGGTCGCCCCTTTGTCGCAGTTGGTGCCGTTGAGGGTGAACTCTTTGCGGTTGAGGTTGAGGAAGATCGAGCGGATGTCGAGTTTGGTGCCGCCGTAGACGTCCGGGAGGGCATCGGTCTTGGTGTGGACCTGGGCCGTTTCCGGATCGACGAAGAGCGGGACGCGGACGACCACGTTGCCGAGATCGAACGGTCCGGCGATCGCCGGCGTGACGACGACGACCGAGAGCGGCGCCCCCTCAGACGGTCCGGCCAGGTAGGCGGTTCCCTCGATCTTCAGCGGCGAGTCACCGGTACCGGCTTCGACGTTGGCCACCCCGATCTTGCTGTCGCCGGGGCAGCTCGGGTTGCTCTTCTCCTCGCTGCCGGAGCGACCACCAGCCGCGCCGATCGCGGCATTCGGGCAGTAGGAGACGCCGGCCAGTTTCGCGGTGGCGCCCGGCGGCAGGGTGATGTCGAGGCCTTTCAGCTCCTGCTGACCCTGCGGGCGGGTGACGTGAGCCATGAACGGCGTGAAGGCTTTGGCCTCGGCACTTTTCGGCTTGGCGCTGAAGCCGGGCGCGAACGGACGCTCGGCCATCGTCTTCGGGCAATCGCCGCCGCCCGGCAGTTTGGCGAGCGCGAACTCGCTCGAGGGATTCGCGGATTTGCCACCGAATTCAGCCGACCACGGCGTGATGTCGCTGGTCGTCTTGTTCGGACCGCAGGTCGGCGGGCTGCTGAGCGCCGTTGCCGTCGGGCCGCCGCCGACGCTGAGCTTGAAGTTGGTGAAGGGGACCTGGGGCAGGCCATGCGGGATGTTGTCGCTGAATTTCGGGGCGACTTCGTAGTGAGCGCCCCGAAGCACGTTCTTCGGCGGGTCGTCGAAGTAGGCAGTCAACTGGCCGGTCTTCGCGTTGGCGAAGACATTGCCGATCAGGCGGAGATCGACGCCGTAGCGATCGGACTTGGCGTGGACGAAGATCTGGAACTCCTTGCCCGATTCCGGATCGCGGCTTTCCTGCGGACCCACGTACACGTCGCCGGCGAGCGCCTCTTCCGGCAGCGCCTCGCTGACCACGGTTGCCGTTCCGATCTTCGAGTTGCCGGGGCAGGCGACCGGGTTCCGCGTCCCCTTGCCGAACTGGGCAAAGGTGCAGGCGGCGAGTCCGTTGGCGGCCGAGGGGTTCAGGCCCATCCCCAGCGGCAGCGTCACCTTCGCGGTGCGGACCGTCGAGGTTTCCTGTTCACCCGGGTTCGGCTTGATCGGAATCTTGACTTCGGTGGTGACAGGTGCCGGCGAGTCGACCTGGTTGGTACCCGGCCCGACGCCGATGCCCGGCTCGAAGGGGATCGTGTTGCAGCTCTTCGGGAAGGTCCCGGGCGGCAGAGGCGACTCGACGAAGGGCGAGCCGTTCGGGAAGCTCGGGTCGGGATGCTCGTAGGAGTCGGCGCGCGCGTAGGTGGAGTAAGTGTGGGCGTGCGCGGCATCCGTGTTCGGGTTCCAGCAGGTGCTCGGAGTCGTGAGGAAGAAACCCTGTCCCGAACCGGCGTGAGCCCGGCCGTTGAACACGAGCCTGTTTTTGAGCAACCGTACGCCGGCAACTTCCGGAACGTCGATCGTGAACCCCTCGTGGAAATCCGTGTCCCAGGCAACATCGGCTTCCAGGTAGATGTCGCTCGGGGGGGCAACGACCACGGGGTTGGGCACGCTGAAGCCGAAGCGAGCGGGCTGTCCGGTCTTGGGCTTCAGGTTGTAGACGGCTGCGGGGATCGTGATCGGGGAGCCGAGAACGAGCGGCGAAACGGTCACGTAGCTCATCCCCACCTGGCTGTCGGCCGGACAGCCGGAGGCGTCCGGATGGGCACCCGCAGCGAGATCGCACTGGGGCGTGGCTCCAGGATTGACGCTGAGGCCGATCGGCAGATCGACCCGAAGCGTCTTCATATTCACTTCGGGTTCTTCCGTTTTGATCCCGGTGAGCGGAATTTCAACCGATTTGTGCTTGACGATGAACTGGGTGAAGCCGACCGGCGGGTGGCCCGCGGCGGTTTCGTAGAACTGATCATCCGTGGCAACGCTGCAAGTAGGGGTGTCTTTGGTGCAGGTTCCCGCCTGCCACCCGTCGTTGGGCGTCGGATGGGCGTTGTCCTGCGGCACGAAGACGACTTCACCGGCCTGCGCAGGGGCAGCGAAGAGCGCCCCGAGCACGAGCACCAGCAAGCAAATCTTCCCGAGTCGAGTTCCCACCTCGCGGAGTCCGTACCCATCCCTTGCTGCTTCTAATCCGGTTGCGCCGCCGAAGAACCAGTTCAATTTTTCCTCCCAAAAAGCTCCCAATAGAGATATTCAGCGGATGTTCTACCCGAAAGTAATGAGTTGAATCAATATTTTTGGGTAATATCGCTCTATGGCAATTCAAAATGGACACTCCCCCAACGGTCACTTGAAAACCCCCCAAAACCGTGCAAATGCAGCAGAAAACGGTCGACCAGACGGCCGGTCGATTCCGGTCAACTGGGAGCGTCTGGCGCGCGCCACGGCCCACCCCCTGCGCGTTTCGATCCTCGAAATCCTCGGCATCGACGGCGGTCGCATCCTCTCCCCCAGCGATCTCAGCCGCGAGTTGCAGATTCCCCTCAGCAACACGAACTACCACGTCACCGAGCTGGCGAAATCGGGCCTGATCGAACTCGTGCGCGAGCGGCAGGTCCGGGGCGCGACCGAGCACTTCTACCGATTGCCGATGGAGGACCAAGGATCCACTGCCGACGAAGCGAGCGCCGACTCCGATGACGGGGTGCAACAGGCGGTTGCGGCGTAGGTCTACCTCAGGTTGAGGCATAGGCAGACTCCGACCGGATGCTAAATCGTCGCGGCCTCAGCGCCGATAGCGAGACCATGGACGGCTCTCGCTCGAGCGAGCAACTGCGGGCGATCATCCGCACCCAGACCGAAGTCGTCGCCGGCGACCTCGACCCCGAGGCGATCATGCAACTGATCGCCGAGCGAGCACAGGAGCTGACCCGCGCCAGCGCCGGCCTGATCGAGCTTGCCGAGGGCGACGAGATGGTCTACACGGTGACCACCGGCGAGGCGACCCCATATCTAGGGATGCGGCTGCAGAAGGCGACGAGTCTCTCCGGCCGCTCCGTGATCGAAGGCCGCGTCCTGCGTAGCGACGACACCGGGAACGACGAGCGCGTCGACGCCGAGGCCTGCCGCCGGGTCAACGCCTGCTCGATGATCTGCGTGCCGCTGTCGCACCGGGACGAGACGATCGGCGTGCTCAAGGTCTACGCGCCCGCGGCCAACCACTTCGACGACGCCGACGTCGAGACCCTGGAACTTCTCAGCGATTTGATCGCCGCCCATCTCTCCCACGCCAGCCTCTACGAGGCCGAGGCCCGCGACAGCCGCCGCGATGCGCTCACCGGCCTCCCCAACCGCCGCGCCTTCGAGGAGCGGCTTCCCGTTGAGCTCGCCCGCGCCGCTCGCGCCGAACGGCCGCTGGCCCTCGTCCTGCTCGACCTCGACGGCTTCAAGGGCGTCAACGACCGTCTCGGCCATCCCGCCGGCGACGAGGTCCTTCGCAGCGTCGCCCGCATCCTCGACGAATCCCGCAGCGCCGACGACTGCTTCCGCATCGGCGGCGACGAGTTCGCGATCCTGATGCCGGAGACCGAAGCGATCCACGCCCGCACGGCAGCGGAACGAGTCGCCGACAAAATCCGTTCGGCCGAGCTGGGCGACGGCCGGATCGGCGCCTCCTATGGCATCGCCGCCAGCACCAACCGCGACGCCGACACCCTCGTCGCCGCCGCTGACCGAGTGCTGCTCGCCGCCAAGGACCGGCTCTACGGCCGGCGCGGCGGCTGAGAAAGCGGACGACGGGGGTCGAACCCGCGACCTCAAGCTTGGGAAGCTTGCGCTCTACCAACTGAGCTACGTCCGCGCCCGGGTGATTCTAAGGCGTGGCGGGGGTGCCGGGGCGGCGCTGGAACTAGAGTTGGCGATCCGTGAGCGTTCGCTCTTCTATAGCGGTGCTGGGCGTGCTGGCCCTCGTCGGCCTGCTCGTCTTCGGGCTGGTCAGCAAGGGGGGCTCGAGAGTTGCAGTCGGGGATCGGGCGCCGAGCCCCTCGCTGCCGCGGCTCGAGGGCGGGGGGAGCGAATCTCTCGCTGCCTACGAGGGCCGTTGGGTGCTGGTCAACTTCTGGGCTTCCTGGTGTGAACCGTGCAAGCAGGAGGCCCCGGCGCTGGAGGATTTCCAGCGGCAGCACGGCGGCCCGAAGTTCACGGTGCTGGGGATCGACACCCGCGACCTGACCGATGACGGGCGCGGGTTCGTGCGCGAATACGGGCTCACCTATCCGCAACTGCGCGATGGGGACGGCGGATACGCGCATGACTACGGCACTACGGGCGTGCCGGAGAACTTCCTCGTCGACCCTAGCGGCAGGGTGCAGTGGCTGCTGCCGGGTCCGGTGGACGAGGAGTACCTGCGCGAGCAGGTGGCGCCGTTCCTGCCGCGGGAGAAGTCGTGAAGGCGCGCCTGCTGCTGATGGCGCTTGCGCTTCTCATGGCGCTTGCGCCCACTGCGACCGCCGCGCCACGCGCCTCGCTGACCGAAATCGAAAAGCAGGTGATGTGCCCCGTCTGCGGCACCCTCCTGCAGCTGGCCGAATCGCCGCAGGCGCAGCGGGAGAAAGCCTTCATCCAGCGGCTGATCGCCGAAGGCAAGACGGAAGACCAGATCAAGGACGCGCTGGTCGCCGAGTACGGCGACGAGGTGCTGGCGCTGCCGCGGGATTCCGGCTTCAGCCTCTCCGCTTACGTGGTCCCGATCGTCGCCTTCCTGGTGGCCGTGGTGGCACTGGCGCTTGGCGTCCTCCGCTGGCGCCGCGCCGGCAACCAGGGCGGCAACGACAGCGCCGATCCAGCGGGGCCGAAAGGCGACGACGCCGAGCGGCTCGACGCCGACCTGGCGCGATACGACCTCTGAGGCCAACTCGTGGCTTAGGCGCCCTCGATGGCGATCGTTCCGAGGGGCGGGATCGGCAGGCGCTTGATCGCCTTGCCGAGCGCTCGGTCGGAGGCCGCGGAGACGGGCATTGCCGCGACGACCGCATCCGCCTGGCGGGCGGCGGCGAGGCATGGGCCCGGTTCGTCGACCAAAGGCGGTCCGCTGAGGACTACCAGCTCATAAGCCGACCGCAGCTTCTCGACCATGTGTCCGAAGCTCTGGAGGCCGAGCAGGGTCTCGGACTTCGAGGCGGGGCGACCGCCGCAGACACAGGCGAGCGCATCGGCTGAGCCGTCCGCGGCGGGCCCGCCCAGGGCGACCGGCTGCAGCACGTCCGCCGGCTCCGCCTCCCAGCGAAGGTACTCGTGCAGGCCGGGCGCGGCGGCAAGGCCGACATGGGCGGCGAGGCGCGGCTGCGCCAGGTCGCACTCGACGAGGATCGTCCGCCGTGCGGAGGCGGCAGCCGCAGCCGCCAGGGCAATCGCCGCGACCGGCGCCGCCTCTCGCTCACCGCTGACCAGGACGACCCGTCGCCCCGCCACCCGCGGCAGCGCCTGCTCGAGGGCCGCGAAATCGGTGCGCCGCAACGACCACGCCCGCGCCCCCTCCGGCGGGCCGGAGACCTGCGCGAGGACGGGAAGCCTCGTGCGGCCCCGCAGCATCACATCCGCTCAGGGGCCGAGATCCCGAGCAGGCTCAAGGCGGCGGCGATCGTCCGCTTCGTCGCCAGGCAAAGCGCCAGCCGCGAAGCTTCGACGCCCTCGCCCTCCGCCCCGACGACCTGGCAGTCCCGGTAGAAGGCGTGAAAGTCGGCGGCGACCGCGGTCGAGTAGGCGCAGATCCGGTGCGGGGCGCGCCGCGCCGCCGCCGTCCGCACCTCTTCCGGGAATTCGAGCAGGCGCTTGACCAGCAGCTTCTCGCTCCCCTGCAGCGGCGTCCGCTCCGCGGGAACGGCAAGCTCGGCGGTCGCCGCCCCTTTTTCGTCCTCCGCTTTGCGCAGGATGCTGGCGATCCGCGCGTGGGCGTACTGGACGTAGTAGACCGGGTTCTCGCTCGACTGGCTGCGGGCGACCTCGAGGTCGAGGTCGACGGTGGTCTCGTGGCTGCGCCAGAGCATGAACCAGCGGGTCGCGTCGACGCCGATGTCGTCGAGCAGCTCGTCGAGGGTGATGAAGTCACCGGTCCGCTTCGACATCTGCACCCGTTCGCCGCCTTCGACGACGTGGACGAGGCTCATGATCGGCACCTCGAAGGCGTCGGGGTTCCCCCCCAGCGCCTCGATCGCCGCGCGAATCCGCGCCACGTAGCCGTGGTGGTCGGCACCGAGGACGTCGATCAGGCGGTCGAAGCCGCGCTGGAGCTTGTCCCAGTGATAGGCGATGTCGGGCATGAAGTAGGTGGCCTCGCCGTTGGACCGGATCAGCACGCGGTCCTTGTCGTCGCCGAAGTCGGTCGTCCGCAGCCAGAGCGCGTCTTCGGAGCGGTAGGTGTGGCCGCGCTTCTCCAGGTCGGCGAGAGCGGCGTCGACCTCGCCCTTCCCGTAAAGGCCGCGCTCGGAGAAGAAGCGATCGAAGCGGACGCCGAAGCACGCGAGCGCCTCCCGCATCCCGTCGAGCATCAGCTCCACCCCGCGCGCCCGCAGAGTCTCGGTGTCCTCAGGCGCCACCCCCTCCGCCCGCAAGCGCTCGGCCAGCTCGCCCACGTACTCGCCGGCATAACCGTCCTCGGGCGGCTCCTCGTCGCGCATCCGCGCCGCGATCGAGGCGGCGAAGCGCTCGATCTGGCTACCGGCGTCGTTGACGTAGTACTCGCGCTCGACCGCGTGTCCGGCTGCCTGCAGCAGCCGTACCAGCGAGTCGCCGTAGGCGGCGTGGCGGCCGGTGCCGACGTGGATCGGCCCGGTCGGGTTGGCGGAGACGAACTCGACCAGGACCTTCTCGGGTGCGTCGGCTGGCGCCGGCCCCAGCCTCTCGCCCGCTTCCAGCAGGTCCCCGAGGGCGCCCAGGTACCAGCTGTCAGCGAGGAAGAAGTTGACGAAGCCGGGCCCCGCCACCTCGATCCGCTCGAGGTTCGGCGCCAGTCTCCCGTCTGCTTCCAGCTCGCCGCGCAGGCGCTCGGCCACCGTGCGCGGGTTGTCGCTGAGGTGCCGGGCCAAAAGCATCGCCGCGTTGGAGCTGTAGTCGCCGAGCTCGGCCTTCGGCGGCCGCTCCAGGGTCGGCCGCTGCTCGCTCGGGTCAGGCTCGTGCAGGGTCCGCGCGGCACCCTCGACCGCGCCCCTCAGCGCGGCTATCGAATCGGTGGCGGTCACGGGCCCATCGTATGGACCGAGGCTCGGGCCGGGTACGCTGCCCGCCTTGCGCGTAGCCGTCCTCAGCGACATCCACTCCAACCGGCAAGCCCTCGAGGCCGTCCTCGCGGCGGTGGACGAGGCCGGGGTCGACCAGGCCTGGTGCCTCGGCGACATGGTCGGCTACGGCGCCGACCCCGACGCCTGCACCGCGCTGATCCGCGAGCGCTGCGACACCTGCCTCGTCGGCAACCACGACCTGGCGGTCCTGGGAGCCCTCGACATCTCGACCTTTTCGGAGACCGCGGCGGCGGCGGTGGAGTGGACTCGCGACCACGTCAGCGACGAGACCCTGGAGTTCCTCGGCGAGCTCGAGCCAACCGCCTCCCAGGGAGGCGTCGGCCTCTTCCACGCCTCTCCCCGCGATCCGATCTGGGAGTACGTGATCTCCAGCGACCAGGCCGAGGCCGGCTTCAACGCCCAGGAAGAGCGCGTCGGCTTGATCGGCCACTCTCACGTCGCCCTCTTCTTCTGCCGCGACCCCGAAGCGCGCCCCGGCCATGTCCAGGGCGCGCAGGCCGATGCCGGACTCGAAATCGAGCTGCAGGACGGGCAGTGGCTGCTCAACCCCGGCAGCGTCGGGCAGCCGCGCGACGGCGATCCCCGCGCCGCCTGGCTCGAGCTCGACACCGGCACCTGGACCGCCCGCTGGCATCGCGTCGACTACGACATCGCCGCCGCCGCG
>Ga0190273_10000494_pt1 | contig 14853 bp, 13 predicted proteins | sample Popmic504IS_FD_134513 | JGI IMG/M metagenome (GOLD analysis project Ga0190273, IMG submission 134513) | Populus adjacent soil microbial communities from riparian zone of Shoshone River, Wyoming, USA - 504 IS | ecosystem: Environmental > Terrestrial > Soil > Riparian zone > Trees stand | place... | reverse complement strand
GGCCGAAGTGGTCTGCCTCACCGTCAACCTCGGCCAGCCGGGCGAGGACTACGAGGTGATCGAGCAGAAGGCGCTGCAGCTGGGCGCGGTCGAGTGCCACGTCGTCGACGCCCGCGAGCGCTTCGCCAAGGACTTCGTCTCCCCGGCGATCAAGGCCAACGCCGTCTACGGCAACGGCTACCCGCTCTTCACGGCGCTCGGGCGGCCGCTGATCGCCCAGCTCGCGGTCGAATACGCCCGCCAGTCGGGCTGCGACACGATCGCCCACGGCTGCACCGGCAAGGGCAACGACCAGGTCCGGATCGAGGCCACGGTGGCGACCCTGGCCCCGGAGCTGAAGACGATCGCCCCGGTCCGGACCTGGGCGATGGGCCGCGACGAGGAGATCGCCTACGCGCGCGAAAACGGGATCCCGGTCAAGGGCGGCACCGAGGTCGCGCCCTATTCGATTGACGACAACCTCTGGGGACGGTCGTCGGAGGGGCGCTGGATCGAGGACCTCGAGCGCGCCCCCGAGGACGACGTCTTCCAGCTCGTCACCCGCCCCGAGGAGGCTCCGGACGAGGCGGAGACGGTGACGGTCGGTTTCGAGCAGGGATTGCCGGTGTCGATCAACGGCGAGCGCCTGGAGCTGGTCGAGTTGCTCGAACGCGCGGCGGAGATCGGCTGCCGCCACGGCGCCGGCATCGTCGACCACATCGAGGACCGGATCGTCGGGCTCAAGGTGCGCGACATCTACGAGGTGCCGGCGGCGGCGATCATCCTCACCGCGCACGAGGAGCTCGAGCGCCTGGTCGGGACGATCCACCAGAACCAGTTCAAGCCGGCGCTCGACCAGAAGTGGGGCTACCTCGTCTACGCCGGGCTCTGGTGGGAGCCGCTGCGCAGCGACCTCGACGCCTACATGGACGCGGTCAACGGGCAGGTGACGGGGGAGATCGGGCTGCGCCTTTTCAAGGGCAGCGTTCGCGTCGTCACCCGCTCCTCGCCCAACGCCGTATACGACAGCGAGCTTGCCAGCTTCGCCGAGAGCGGCGGCCTCTTCAAGCAAACCGCTTCCCCCGGGTTCATCGAGCTCTGGTCGCTGCAGTCGCGGATGGCGCACCGGTTGCGCGAACAGGCCGAGGAGAGGGCGGAGGGATGATCTACGGCTGGATCGGCAAGACGGTGGCTCGGTACGCCTTCCGCTACGCGCGGCAGCGCTACCGGCGTCCGGCCGCGATGGCCGCGGCCGGGTTGCTGGCCGCCGGCGTCGGGGCGGCTGCGTACTGGTTGCGGCGCGACGTGCCGGAAGGCTGACCACACCCCGCAAGTTCTCTTGCGGTTTATCGGCAACTTGCAGGGATTTCGAAGTCGCATCGCTAGCCTCAGCCGCTCGTGCGGCCGCTCGAGCCCAGAAAGAGTCTTCTTCAGATTGGCGCCGCGGCGTCGCTCTGTGCGCTGCTGGCGATCCTGGTCGCCGCTGTCGGCACCGCTAGCGCTGGGAAGGCTGATGCCCTGGAGGCGAAGCTGGCGACGGCTCGCGATGAGGCGAGCTCGCTTTCGAGCCAGTTGCAGGCGACTACTGCGGAACTGGCTGACGCCGAAGCCGAAGCCGCCAAGGCGCAGGCGCGCGAGGAAAAGGTCAACGCGATGCTGGCCGAAGGGCGGGAACGGGCCGCCGAGCTCGCCCGCCAGCTCGACGCGACGAAGCACCGGCTGCAGCTCGAGAAGGCGCGGCTGCAGCGCACGCGCGAAGTCCTCGCCGACCGGCTGGTGGCGATCTACGAGAGTGGCACCCCGGACGCCGCGACCCTGGTCCTCGAAGCCGACGACTACCAGGACCTGGTCGCCCGCAACGACTACCTGCGGGCGATCAACGAAGCCGACAGCGCCCTCGCCGAGCGGGTCGCAGAAGTGAGGGCCGCGGTCCACCGGGAGGTGCTGCGGGTCACCGACCTCGAGGCCGAGGCGGTCGCCTATGACGAACAACTTGAAGCAGCGCGGGCGGAAATCGCCTCGGTGCGCGAAGCCGCCGAGGCTTCGGCGGCGCGCTTGCAGTCGCTCGACGCCAGCCGCGCGGCATCGCTGGCGACGCTGAAAAGCGACATCGCCGAGTGGGTCGACGAGATTCAGGAAGCACGCGCGGCCGAAGCGCGCGAAGCCTCCGAAGCCGAAGCCGAAGAAGAAGTCGGCCGCTGGCTCGGCGGCCCGTACTCGATCCCCACCTACATCGTGATGTGCGAGTCGGGCGGCAACTACAGCGCCCTCAACGCCTCCAGCGGCGCCGGCGGCGCCTACCAGATCCTTCCCTCGACCTGGGAGCTCTACGGCGGGCAGGGCGAACCGCAGAACGCCCCGAAGGCCGAACAGGACCGCATCGCCGCCGAAATCTGGGCCGACTCCGGCGGCAGCGCCTGGGTCTGCGCCTGAGTCCCATCCTCTTCCTCGCGTAATGCGCAACCTAGGCGCGCTGAAGGAGGCCGTAAATCGCGTGGAAGCGTCACGGAAGGTGCCGTTGCCATCTGCCCGGCTTGGCATGATCGACGGACCTCGTGAGCACCGCGTCAGCCGTACATCTCCATGCCCACAGCGAGTACTCGCTGCTTGACGGCGCCTGCAAGATCGACGCGATGGCGGCGCGGGCCGCGGAGCTCGACCAGCCGGCTCTGGGGCTGACCGACCACGGCGTCATGAACGGCGCCGTCGACCTCTACAAGGCCTGCAAGAAGCATGGGATCAAGCCGATCGCCGGTCTCGAGGCCTACCTGGTCGACGACCGCCGGGCGATCAAGGAGCAGACGCGCTACGAGCGCAACCACCTGACCCTGCTGGCGGAGACCAACGAGGGCTTCTCCAACCTCGTCAAGCTCACTTCGGCCGGCTTCCTCGAGGGCTTCCACCGCGGCAAGGCGAACGTCGACATGGAGCTGCTCTCGCAGCACTCCGCGGGCGTCATCGTCCTCACCGGCTGCCTGCAGTCGCGCTTCTGCCGCCGCCTGGTCGAAGAGCGCGAGGACGACGCCCGCGCCCACCTCGACGACCTGATCCAGGCTTTCGGCCCCGAGCAGGTCTACTTCGAGGTCCAGAAGAACGGCATCCCCGAGCAGGACCAGGCGAACGAGGGGATCGTCCGCTTCGCCCGCGAGCTGGGCCGGCCGCTGGTCGGGACCGCCGACGTCCACTACCTGCGCCGCGAGGATTTCGACAACCACGCGGCGCTGCTCTGCGTACAGACGAAGTCGACGCTGCAGATGCCGAAGATGAGCTTCGACACCAACGAGTTCTACATCAAGGACAACGCCGAAATGGCCGACTCGTTCGCCGAGTGGCCGGAGGCGGTGCCGACGACGCTGGAGATCGCCGAGCGCTGCGACATCGAGATCGAGCTCGGCAAATTACTGCTTCCCCGTTACCCGGCCCCCGACGGCGAGGAGCCGGAGGCGATGCTGCGCCGAATCGCGATGGACGGCCTCCGCGCCCGGTACGGCGACCCGCCGCCGGCCGAGGCGGTCGAGCGGCTCGAGTTCGAGCTCGGGGTGATCGAGGACATGGGCTTCTCCTCCTACTTCCTGATCGTCTGGGACTTCGTCTCCTACGCGAAGCAGAACGGGATCGCGGTGGGGCCCGGCCGTGGCTCGGCCGCCGGCTCGATCGTCTCCTACAGCCTCAGCATCACCGACCTCGATCCCCTCGCCGAGGGCCTGATCTTCGAGCGCTTCCTCAACCCCGGCCGCAAATCGATGCCGGACATCGACATCGACTTCTCGGTTCGCGGCCGCGAGCGGATGATCCGCTACGTCGGCGAGAAATACGGCCGCGAGTCGGTCGCCCAGATCATCACCTTCGGCAAGATGGCGCCGCGCGCCGCCACCCGCGACGCCGCCCGCGTGCTCGGCTTCGACTACGCCACCGGGGACCGGCTGGCGAAGCAGATCCCGGAGCCGATCATGGGACGCAGCCCCTCCTTCGACGAATGCCTCAAGGCCGGCGAAGAGCTGAAAAAAACCTACGACGCCGAGCCGGACGCGAGGAAGGTGATCGACGTCGCCCGCGGGCTCGAGGGGATCATCCGCAACAACTCGATCCACGCCGCCGCCGTCGTGATCGCCGACCGCCCGCTACACGAGGTCGTGCCCCTGCAGTTGGCCGAGGACAAGAGCGCCCCCGCCGCGACCAACGAGAAAGGCAAGCCGGAGCGCCAGTACAAGATCGTCACCCAGTACTCGATGAACCCGATCGAGGAGATCGGGCTGCTGAAGATGGACTTCCTCGGCTTGCGCAACCTCGACGTGATCGAGGACGCGATCGACATCATCGAGCGCTCGCGCGGCGAGCGAATCGACATGGAGCAGATCCCGATCGACGACGCCAAGACCTACGCGATGCTCGCCGAGGGCGACTCGACCGGCGTCTTCCAGTTCGAGTCCGAGGGAATGCGGGATGCCCTGCGCAAGGTGAAACCGACCGAGTTCGCCGACCTCGTGGCCCTCGGCGCCCTCTATCGCCCGGGCGCGATGGCCTACATCCCCGCCTACGCGAAGGGCAAGCGCAACCCCGCCAGCGTCCGCTACCCCGATCCGCGGCTGCAGGACGTCACCGCCGAGACCTACGGCTGCGTCATCTACCAGGAGCAGTTGATGGCGATCGCCCGCGAGATGGCCGGCTTCACGGGCGCCGAGGCGGACGATCTGCGCAAGGCGGTCGGCAAGAAGAAGCGCGACCTGATGGCGACGATGAAGGACAAATTCATGCAGGGCCTGGCGGAATCGAACACCGACCCCAAAGTCGCCGCCGACCTCTGGAAGTTGAACGAAGCGGCCGCCGACTACTCCTTCAACAAGTCCCACGCCGCCTGCTACGCGCTGATCTCCTACCGCACCGCCTACCTCAAGGCCAACTTCCCGGCCGAGTACATGGCGGCGGTGATCTCGTCGGTGATGAACACCAAAGACAAGGTGCCCTTCTTCGTCAACCGCTGCTCGGAGATGGGGATCGACGTGCTGCCGCCCGACGTCAACTCCTCCGGCCACTCCTTCGTCGTCTCCGAGAACGCGATCCGCTTCGGCCTCGACGCGGTCAAGAACGTCGGCCACTCGGCTGTCGAGGCGATCCTGCGGGCGCGCGAGGACAAACCGATCGAGTCGATCTGGGACTTCTGCGAGCGGGTCGACAGCCGGGCGGTGAACAAACGGGCGATCGAATGCCTGATCAAGTGCGGCGCCCTCGACTCGACCGGCGCCAGTCGCAAGGGGATGCTGGAAGCGCTGCCGGCGGCACAGTCCGCGGGACAGAAGGCGCAGGAGGACGCGCAGCTCGGCCAGGGCTCGATCTTCGACTTCGGCGACGGCGACAGCGGCGGCGCGTCGCAGTCACACGTTCATCAGCGACCGCCGATCCCGGCGGAGGAGTTCGACCGTGCCGAGATGCTGGCGATGGAGAAGGAGGTGCTCGGCACCTACCTCTCCTCACACCCGCTGGCCGAAGTCGGGCCGGCGCTGCGGGCGCGGGTCGACTGCAGCATCGCCCAGCTCGGCGGCAAACCGGATGGCGCCTGGGTCACCGTCGGCGGCATCGTCGTCGAGTGCAAGAAGATCCGCACCAAGAGCGGCAACCAGATGATGTTCGCGACCCTCGACGACGTCGAAGGTCAGGTCGAGATGCTGGTCTTCAAGGCCGACGAGTCCGAGAGCGCCGCGGTAATCGAGCCAGACGCGATCGTCCTCGTGCGCGGCCGCCTCGATCACAAGGATCGCGGCGAGACGAAGCTCGTCGTCCAGGAGGCGCAGCGCTTCGAACCCGACCAAGCCGAGATCGCCAGCGCCGCCAAGAAGATGCCGGCGCCGCTGCCGAGCGGCCCCCTCCAGGTCTCGATCGCGCTGGAGAAGCTGCGGGACCCGAAGCTGATGGACGAGCTGAAGTCCCTCTTCGAGGACCACAAGGGAGAAGCCGGCGTCCATTTCGTGGTGCAGACCAGCGAGGGCTCGCGGAAGCTGAAGACCGGCGAAGACTTCAAGGTCCAGGTCTCCCCGCACCTGCGCTACGAACTGAACCAACTCCTCGGGCCCGACGCGATCGCAGCCTGAACCGCTTGGCTCCGCGCCCCCGCCTCCCTAGACTTTTCGCATGAGCGCTACGCGTACGCAGGTCGGTGAGTGCCGCCAGTGCCGCTCCTTCTGCGACAAGATGGTCGAGCCACGCGGCTGCATCGAGCTCGGCTGCCGCTTCCTCTACAGCTACGTCGACCGCCTCAGCGGCGAGCAGTACGTCGGCTGCGTGCAGGAGGTCTTCGGCGCTGAGGTCGATCTGAGGGCGGTTCTGGAGCCAGGCGGCTTCGGCGGCGTCAAGATGACCGGCGAGCCGCTGCCGCACTGTCAATTCTCGGTCGAGCGCGCCTACGAGGGGGACGGAGAGACCTACGGCTGCGTCAATCGCCGCTTCTTCGACTGTTCCGACGAGGGCAGCGAGGGCCTGCGCGCGTTCGATTTGCGCGACGTTTAGTACGACACCGTTCCGTGTAGACTTCGCGTCCATGGCTGATTCCTCCGTCGCCGACGTCGACGCCAACGCGCTGCTCGACGAGGCCAACTCCACGTCCGAGGCTCAGGGCGAACCCAAGTTCACCCTTGAGCTCAACCAAGACCAGAAGGACATCCGCGAGTGGGTGCACGGCTTCGCCGAGGGTGTCGTCCGGCCCGCCGCCGCGGAGTGGGACGAGCGTGAGGAAACGCCGTGGCCGATCATCGAGGAGGCCGCCAAGATCGGCCTCTACAGCTTCGAAGCCGTCGGCCAGTTCTGGGCCGACGAGACCGGGCTGACGCTGCCGATCGCCAACGAGGAGCTCTTCTGGGGCGACGCCGGCATCGGCATGGCGATCATGGGCACGACGCTCGCGGTCGCGGCGATCTTCGGGCAGGGAACCCCCGAGCAGATGGGTGAGTGGATCCCGCAGTGCTTCGGCACTCCCGACGACGTCAAGCTCGGCGCCTTCTGCGCCTCCGAGCCCGACGCGGGCTCCGACGTCTCCGGCATCCGCACCACCGCCAAGTACGACGAGGCCAAAGACGAGTGGGTGATCAACGGCCAAAAGGCCTGGGCGACCAACGGCGGCATCGCCAACGTCCATGTCGTGATCGCCTCGGTCGATCGCGAGCTCGGCTCCCGCGGCCACGCCGCCTTCGTCATCCCGCCCGGCACCCCGGGCTGCGAGCAGGGCGCCAAGGTCAAGAAGCACGGCCTCCGCGCCTCCCATACCTCTGATGTGCACCTCGACGACTGCCGCGTCCCGGGCTCCTGCCTGCTCGGCGGCAAAGAGAAGCTCGACGAACGCCTCGCCCGCGTCCGCGAGGGCAAAAAAGCCAAATCGCAGGCGGCGATGCAGACCTTCGAGGCCAGCCGGCCGACCGTCGGCGCCCAGGCGCTCGGCATCGCCCGCGCCGCCTACGAGTACGCGCTCGACTACGCGAAAGAGCGCGAACAGTTCGGCAAGAAGATCATCGAGAACCAGTCGATCGCCTTCGACCTGGCCAACATGAAGCTCGAGATCGACGCCGCCCGGCTGCTCGTCTGGCGCGCCGCTTGGATGGGCCGCAACGGCCACAAATTCGAAAACGCCGAGGGCTCGATGTCGAAGCTCAAGGCCGGCGAGGTCGCCGTCTGGGTGACCGAGCGGGCGATCCAGATCCTCGGCGGCAACGGCTACACCCGCGAGTTCCCGGTCGAGCGCATGCACCGCGACTCGAAGATCTACACCATCTTCGAGGGCACCTCCGAGATCCAGCAGCTAGTGATCTCCCGCGCCATCTCCGGCCTCCACATCAAATAACCAAGGCTTACGGCGGGAGAGCAAGGACCGGCTTCAGGGAGCCGGCCCTTGTCGCCTGCCTCAAGGGTGGTGCCGTAGGGAGGGATGGGTCCCCTCTGACCTCCCTGGGTTCCTCGCCTTTAAGCGGCTGTCTCTCGCTGAGTGATCTGTGCGAGGAACAGGACGCCGGTCGGCCAGAGGGGACCCATCCCTCCTAGCGACAGTGGTCGAAACGCGACCAGGACGGAGTCCATTCTTAGGAAGCTGGGGTGCCTCGGCGTTTTAGGCCTTCTCGGCGGAGGCGCTTCGCCAGGGTCACTTCGGCTTTCGAGCTACCTTTCTTTTCCGGGCCGGGGGTCTCCAGCGTCGCCGGGAGGCCCTCGAAGCGGGGCTCGGAGAGGAAGGCGGAGAGGCCTCGTTTGCCCATCTCGCCTTTGCCGATGTTGGCGTGGCGGTCGAGGTGGGCTCCCAGGGGGACGGCGGCGTCGTTGACGTGGACGGCTCCGAGGCGGTCGATTCCGATCATCGCGTCGGCTTCGTCGAGGACCGCGGCCAGGTGAGCCTCGTCGGTGATGTCGTAGCCCTGGGCGAACATGTGGCAGGAGTCGAGGCAGAGGCCCAGGCGCTTATCGTCGCCGGCGCCGTCGATGAGGGCGGCGATCTGGTCGAAATCGCGGGCGAGGAGGCCTTTGTGACCGGCGGTCTGCTCGATCAGCAGCGGGCAGGAGTCGGTCTCCTTCAGTGCCTCGGCGATTAGCTTCGAAGCGCGCTTCAGTGATGGCTTGAGCGGGTCGGTTTTCTGCGAGCCCGGGTGCAGGACCACGCCTCGCGCGCCGATCCCGTCGCCGATCCGTAGCGCATGCGTGAGCGAGGTCAGCGACTTCTTCCGCAGGTCTTTGTCTTTGGTCGCGCAGTTGATCAGGTAGACGGCGTGGATGATCACCGCTTCGACTTTCGATGCGTCCATCGCCTCGCGGAAAGCGGCGAAATCGGCCTCGCCGTATTTCGTCGGCCGCCACATCCGCGGGCTCTGGTGGAAGATCTGGATAGATTCGCAGCCGCGCTCCTTGCCGCGCTCGATCGCGTTCGGCAGGCCGCCGCCGGTGGAAACATGCGCTCCTACGAACATGAAAAGCGATAACTCCCGTCTCAGGTTTGCCCCTTCGCCGACCGGCGCGCTGCACATCGGCGGAGCGAGGACGGCACTCTACAACTGGCTCGCGGCCCGCCACGCCGGCGGCGAGCTGATCCTGCGGATCGAGGACACCGACCGCGAGCGCTCGACGCAGGAGAACTGGGACCAGATCATCGACGCGCTGCAGTGGCTCGAGCTCGACTGGGACGAGGGGCCGGTCTCGCAGGCGGGGCGCGCCGATCGGCACGAAGAGGCGCTGCGACAGCTGCTCGAGTCCGGCCACGCCTACCGCGACCACGCGGCGGCCAAGGAGGTCGAGGCGTGGAAGGCTGAGCACGGGACCGGCCATGGCTATCGCGGCACGCCCACCGACGACCCCACCGCGGCGATCCGCCTCCGGGTGCCCGACGAGGGGGAGACCGTCGTCCACGACCTGATCCGCGGCGACGTCGCCTTCCCCAACGGCAGCTACGACGACTTCGTGATCGCCCGCGGCGACGGCTCGGTCCTCTACAACTTCGCGGTCGCCGTCGACGACGCCGAGATGGGCGTCACCGAGGTGGTCCGCGGCGACGACCACCTCTCCAACACGCCGAAGCAGCTGCTCGTGCTCGAGGCGCTCGGCTTCGAGGCGCCCCGCTACGCCCACCTGCCGCTGCTCCACGGCCCCGACGGCAAGAAGCTCTCCAAGCGCCACGGCGCCGCCTCGGTGCAGGAGCTGCGCGACGCCGGCTACCTGCCGGCGGCGGTCCGCAACTACCTGGCGCTGCTCGGCTGGGGCGCCGACGACGACACGACGATCATGTCCACCGAGGAGCTGGTGCGGCGGTTCCGGGTCGAGGACGTGGGCAAATCGGCGGCGATCTTCGACGAGAAGAAGCTGCGCTGGCTGAACGGCCGCTTCATGCGGGAGATGCCGCTGGACGAGTACACGGCAGCCGTCGCCCGTCACCTCGATCGCGAGCCGGACGAGCGGCTCGAGTCCGCCTGCGCGATCGCCCAGGAGAAAGCCCAGACCCTGGAGGAGGTCTGGCCGCTGATCCGCTTCCTCTTCGAGCCGCCGGTCTCCGACGAGAAGGCCTGGGGCAAGGTGATGAAGGAGGGGACGCGGGAGATCCTGGAGGCGGCCACGGACGCCCTGGAGGCCGCCGAGCCCTTCGAGCCCGGGCCGATCGAGGCCGCGCTGGCGCCGCTGCTGGAGCGCTTCGACCTCAAGCCGGGCAAGCTCTACCAGCCGATCCGCGTGGCGATCACCGGCACCTCGATCTCGCCTGGGATCTTCGAGTCCCTCGCCGTGCTTGGGCGCGAGCGGTCGCTGGAGCGGGTCCGCGCCGCCGCCGCCCGTCTCGCCGCCGCTTAGCCGAGCTCCAAATCACACCTAATTTTGTGGACTGGAAAGGCTCCTTGGGCTAAACCTGGACGCGTTTGCTGCCGATGGGTTGCCAATGAGTGTCACTGCTCCCCAGAGCAACGGCAAAGTGCCCCTGCACGAAGGCCCCAAAGCCGGTCGCGCCACCCCCGCGCCGGGAAGCCGGCTGGCAGAGGCTTTCGAGGCCGTCGAGCGTTACCCCGTCCTCACCGAGTCGCGCGATCGGGTGATCGCGGCCGCTACGGCCGAGACCGCACGCAACGGCGAAATCATCGAAGCCGTCGAGAGCGACGTCGCCCTCGCGATCTCCGTCCTGCGCAACGCCAACCGCAGCGGCCTCAACGCCGGCAGCGTCGCCGGCATCCCCGCCGCGGTCGAGGCGCTGAAGCCGGCTGGCGTGCTGGCGATCGCGGGAACCGCGCCGAGTTTCGATTTCTTCGAGCCCAACGGCGGCTGGGAGCTGAAGCCGGAGCGCTTCCGCGTCCACGCCCTCGCCACCCAGCGCGCCGCCGATCGGATCGGCCGCGTCGTCGGCTGGGTCGAACGCGACGAGCTCGCGGTGACGGCGCTGCTGCACGACGTCGGCCGCCTCGTCATCTCCCGTCTTCACCCCGGTTACAAGGTCTACTTCGACGCCGTCTCCCGCACCCCCGAGCAGCGGCTGCGCGAGGAACGCGAGCAGCTTGGAATCGACCACGCGCTGGTCGGCGGCGTGCTCGCCCGGCGCTGGAACCTGCCGCAGCGGATCGCGATCGCGATCGAGCGTCATCACGCCGACGATTCCGAAGGCCTGGCGGCAATGGTCGCCACCGCCGACATGGTCGCCCACTACTGCCAGGGGGAGGCGATCGCGCCGGAGCGCCTGCGCGCCTCCGCCGAGCGTTGCGGCCTCAGCGAGGCCGGTCTGCGCGACCTCCTCTACGAGCTGCCGCTGCCGACCCAGGACGCGACCCGGATCAGCGAGCCCTGCCCGCTGTCCGCCCGCGAGCTCGACGTCCTCCGTCACCTCTCCGAGGGCATGGTCTACAAGCAGATCGCCACCGAGATGCACCTCTCGGTCTCGACCATCCGCACCCACCTCCACAACGTCTACGGCAAGATCGGCGCCGTCGACCGCGCCCAGGCGGTTCTCACGGCCCGCGACCGGGGCTGGATCTGAGCTCCGCGTGCCACTCGACCCTTCGCATCCGTGCCCGCGATGAACCGCCCGACCGGCGCATCTCGCCCGCCTCTTCCTCGCGAATGGCGCCGCCATTCGCTCGTCAAAGTCAGACGACCTGCTTGGTCGGATCGGTCCCTCGCGGGCACGCCTGCTCGGATTGAGCGCCCCGCTCCGCAGCGTCCTAGTCAATAAGGCACTCGCGCACGGCGATCGCCACCGCGTGGGTGCGATTTTTGGCGCCGAGGCGGGCGAGGGCGTACTTGGTGTGCGTCTTCACCGTCTCCTCGCTGAGGTCGAGCTCGCGGGCGGCGAAGGTGGTGGACTCGCCGTTGGCCAGTAGCTGCAGGATCTCGCGCTGCCGGCGGGTCAGCTTGCCGCGGCTGCCTTTCGGGGGAACGGCGGGATCGACGAAGCGCTCTTGGGCGATCGCGGCCTCGACCGCGCGCCGCAGCTCTTTCGGCCCGGCCGTACGCGAGACGTAGGAGCTGGCGCCGGCCGACAGCGCCGCGCTGGCGAGGTGGCGTTCCGGCAGCTCGCCGTGGGCGACGATGCCGAGGCCAGACGCGGAGCGGCGCAGCATCCTGATCGCTTCCGGGCCGGTGATCGAGTTGCAGTCGCGGTCGCCTCGCCAGCGCATGTCGACGATCGCGACGTCGAAATGGCCGACGTCGCGGACCAGGTCGACAGCCTCGTCGCGGGTTGGGACCTCGTGGACGACGAAGCCGTCCTCGATCGCCTCCCGGATGCCCAGTCGGACGAGCGGGTGACCGTCGATCACAAGGCAGTGGTGTTGCTGGCTCAGGGTGCTTCCAATCTCGCTGGGGGCTGGGTAGGGCGCCGGTGGCCAGGCGGGCCCATAGGGGCCGATCCTAACCCAGCCCCAGCGGCGTGCGGTAGAAAGTCCGGGTGATCTCCATTACCTCGAAGTCGAGATATGCGGTAGTTGCGCTCGCCGAGCTGGCGCGCGCGGGCGAGCGCCCGGTCCCGATCAAAGAGCTGGCCGAAAGGAGAGAGATCCCTGAGCAATTTCTCGAGCAGCTCTTCTCGACCCTCCGGCGCGGCGGGCTCCTGACCAGCCACCGCGGCATGCGCGGCGGCTACACCCTTTCCCGCCCGGCCGAAGAGATCACCGTCCTCGAGGTGGTCCAGGCGCTCGACGGCAAAGTCGGCGTCGAGGCCGACGAGGCCGGCGGCATCTGGGCCGAGGGCGTCGCCGCCCTGCGCAAGGTCTTCGGCCAAACCACGATCGCCGAAGTAGCCCGCCGCGAGGCCGAAGAGTCCGGTTCCGGGATGTACTTCATCTGAGCCACGACCGAGATCATCGCGGCCCGGATGAGCTCGATGACCGGCGCGGATGCGGCCCTTCCTCGGCATCCCCGGTAGCGCCGCTACCGGGGAGCACTCGTCATGACCACCCCGCTTGGTCCTCGACCTCCCCGGTCTCGCGCTGATCTCGATCGTGGCTCAGTGGGAGCGTAAGATGGCCTAACTTCAAATGAAGCTGACCGCCCGCATCCACATCGAGAACAGCAGTTACTGGGCCGACGTGCCCGAGCTGCCTGGCTGCTTTGCTTCCGGCGACACGCTGGACGAGTTGTTCGGGTCTTTGCAAGAGGGCATCGCGCTCTACCTAGCGGACGAGGATGAGCGGAGTGGGCCGCTGCACGTCGCGACGGCGACGCTGACGGACCGTCCGCTTAGCCCCGCCTAGTTCTCGGATGAGGATCGGAGCAGAGGCTTCCGCGGTTGTCGGCAACACGCCGTTGGTGCAGCTCGACCGGCTGGGGGAGGGGCTGGCGGGGCAGGTCTGCGTGAAGCTGGAGTACTTCAACCCCGGGGGATCGGTGAAGGACCGGATCGGGGTGGCGATGATCGACGCCGCCGAAGAGGAGGGGCTGGTCCGGCCGGGGCGGTCGGTGGTGGTGGAGCCGACCAGCGGCAATACGGGGATCGCCCTGGCGATGGTCTGCGCGGCGCGGGGCTATGAGCTGATCTTGACCCTGCCGGAGGGGATGAGCCGGGAGCGCGGCAAGCTGCTGCGCGCCTATGGCGCCGAGGTGCGGGAGACGCCTTCGCTGGGGGGCATGAACGAGGCGGTCGCTTTGGCCGAAGAGATCCGCGAGCAGCGCAAGGGCTTCATGCCGATGCAGTTCTCCAACCCCGCCAATGCGGAGGTCCACCGGCGCACCACGGCGGAGGAGATCTGGAGCGACACCGACGGCGAGATCGGCGCCTTCGTCGCCGGGGTCGGCACCGGCGGCACGATCACCGGGGTCGGCCAGATGCTGAGGGAGCGGGCGCCCGAGGCGCTGGTCGTGGCGGTCGAGCCGGCCAGCTCACCAGTTCTTTCGGGCGGCAAGCCCGGCCCGCACAAGATCCAGGGAATCGGCGCCGGCTTCGTCCCCGAGGTCCTCGATCGCGGCGTCATCGACGAGATCATCCCGGTCGGCGACGAGGACGCGCTGGAGACGGCGCGGCGGGTGGCCAAGGAGGAGGGGGTGCTGGCGGGCATCTCCGCCGGCGCCAACATCTCGGCGGCGCTGGAGGTCGCGGCGCGGCCGGAGATGGCGGGGAAACGAGTGGTGACGATCGTCTGCGACTCGGGGGAGCGCTACATGTCCCTACCCTTCTTCTCACCATGAACCGCTGGAAACGGCTGCTCAAGGAGATTCGCGCAGACGTCAAGGCGGCGCGCGAGCGCGACCCCGCGGCGCAGGGCGTCTCCACCTTCGAGATCCTCAGCAGCTGGGCGGGAGTGCAGGCGTTGCTGGCTCACCGGGCGGCGCATGCGCTGATGGAAGCCGGGGTGCCGTTGCTGCCGCGCACGATCGCCTACCTCACCCGCGCGATCACCGGAATCGAGATCCATCCCGCCGCGCGGATCGGCAACGAGTTCTTCATCGACCACGGCTCGGGTGTAGTCATCGGCGAGACCGCCGCGATCGGCAACTGCGTCACCCTCTACCAGGGCGTCACCCTCGGTGGCACCGGCTTTCAGCGCGGCAAGCGCCACCCGACTCTCGGCAACAACGTCACCGTCGGCAGTGGGGCGAAGTTGCTGGGGCCGATCGCGGTCGGCGACGGGGCGAAGATCGGTGCCAATACCGTCGTCGTCGAGGACGTGCCGCCGAGCGCGACCGTAGTCGGCAACCCCGGCCACCCGGTGAAACTCGAAGGCAAGCGGGTCGAAGGTCCCGACGCTGACTGGATCCACCTGCCCGACCCGATTGCCGAGGCGATCAAGGCGCTCTCGGAGCGAATCGCCGAGGTCGAGCAGCGGCTGGCGCGGCTGGACGGCGGCAACGGCCCCTCGGCCGAGGTGGCGAAGATCGAGCCCCGCACCGGCCGTTCTTCCGCCGGCGGCTGAGCCCCGCCGAGCCCGTGGCTATGCTCGGCGGGTGAGC
>Ga0190273_10000493_pt1 | contig 14854 bp, 17 predicted proteins | sample Popmic504IS_FD_134513 | JGI IMG/M metagenome (GOLD analysis project Ga0190273, IMG submission 134513) | Populus adjacent soil microbial communities from riparian zone of Shoshone River, Wyoming, USA - 504 IS | ecosystem: Environmental > Terrestrial > Soil > Riparian zone > Trees stand | place... | reverse complement strand
GCAGTCATGCCAGCCGGTGCCAGAAAGCGACGACCAGCACCGTGTAAGCGGCCGCAAGCAGGTCGTCGAACATGACACCGAAAGGCGTCTTCCATCGTTTATCCACCTGTCGGATCGGCGGCGGCTTCAGGATGTCGAAGGCCCTGAACAGCAGGAATGCGATCAGTTGCGAGACGAAGGAGGCGGGAACGAGCAGCAGCACCAGCCAGAACGCGATGATCTCGTCCCAGACGATGGCGCCGTGGTCCAGCACCCCAAGGTCCCGTCCGGTGCGGGCCACTGCCCAGACTCCGAGCACGAAGCCGGCTGCGCAGGCGATCAGCATGCCGATGTCGCCGGCGACGCCATGCAGCAGCGCGAACGTCGCCCACGCGAAAACGGTTCCCACCGTACCTGGTGCAACCGAAGACAGCCCGCTGCCCAGGCCAAGCGCGACCCATCGCGACAGGCGCGGCTTCATGAATTCGAAGCTCGGCGCGAGCGGCCTCACCGAGCCGTCCGCCCGCACGAGATCGGTCACGTCTTCCAGTTTGTCGTTCATCCGGGGAAATGATCGAATCCGCTGCCTTCGAAGGGCACAACCTTGCCGTCCACGCCGGTCAACAGAATACCGCGTCCGATGCGGATCCGACCGATCATCTCGGCCGTCGGGCACAGCGCCCTGATTGTCTGATGATCCTGAGGCGCCGCCGTGAACAGGAGTTCGTAGTCGTCGCCGCCGGTGAGTGCGTGATTCAGGCGCTGTTCGATCGGCAGCGCGGCGAGGGACGGATCGAGCGGAATCGCGGCGACCCGGAGCTCGACGCCGAGGTGGTTGTCCGCGCTTCCAGCACCGGGAGATTCCTCAGCCGATCCTCGCCCGGAGGATGCCGGCGATGACGCGTCGAGCACGTGGCGGATGTCGCCTGCGAGGCCGTCGGAGAGGTCGATCGCCGCGTGCGCAATGCCGCGCAGGCTGAGCCCGAGCGCGACCTTCGGTTCCGGCCAGTCGAGCCGCCGCGCCGCGCCTTCGTCGACGGCGTCTCCCGTTTGCCCTGACGCCCTGCGTGCAGCGACGGCGAAGGATGCGCCCCCGATGGGGCCGGAAACCCAGACCTCGTCGCCTGACCGTGCGCGGTCGCGGCGAAGGGCGAGCCTGGCCGGAACCTGCCCGAAAATCGTGATCGAGATTGCCAGCGGACCTCGGGTCGTGTCGCCGCCGACCAGCGGGCAGGCGAAACGGTCGGCCAGCCTGAACAGGCCGTCGCAGAACGAGCCGAGCCAGGCTTCATCGATGCCGGGCAGCGCGATCGCCAGCGTGAAACCGATCGGCTGCGCTCCCATCGCGGCAAGGTCCGAAAGGTTCACCGCCAGCGCTTTGTGCCCGACTGCCGCCGGATCGGTGCCGGCAAAGAAATGCCGGCCCTCGATCAGCATGTCGCTCGACACGGCCAGCACCTGCCCCTGTGCCGGTGCCTGCAGGAGCGCGCAGTCGTCGCCGATGCCGAGGATGACTGCACCTGCGTCGTCATCCGCTTCGCCGGAACCCGCGCTGGTGTCCCATCCCCCGGCTCCTGCTGCTCCTGCCGCCCCTCCAGTTTTCCCCGCCCTTCCTGCCCCTGCTGCCGCTCCCCCCGCTTCTGCCGGAACGTTGCCCCGGGAGCGGCGAAAGAAACGCTCGATCAGGTCGAACTCTCCCATGTCAACGGCGAACGTCTCTCAGCCCGGTCAGCGTACCGTACCGGCCTCGGCGGGCCTGATCGTGCCCGCGAGACGGTCGAGGACGCCGTTGACGTACTTGTAACCGTCCGTGCCGCCGAAGCTCTTGGCGAGCTCCACTGCCTCATTGATGACCACCCGGTACGGTATCTCCTGGTGACGCAGCAGTTCGTAACAGCCGATCATCATGGTGGCGCGCTCCACCGGACTGAGGTGGGCGACCTGACGGTCGAGGAACGGCAGGATCAGCCGGTTGATTTCTTCCGACTCGCGGATCACTCCGTGCAGCAGGTCGTCGAAATGGCCGCGATCGGCACGATCGAATCCGGGGCTTGTTTCAATGTGCGCCTGGATGGCGCCTCCGCTCTCGCCGGAGAGCAGCCACTGGTAAAGGCCCTGCATCGCGAGTTCACGCGAACGTCGGCGGGCGCTTCGCGCAGCGGGCCTGCCCGCAGGACGCGCCCGGCCTCCGGCAGCCGCCGGCCTGCCGGGGCCCGCAGGCCCGTCGGTGGCTGACGGCTCGGCGGCAGCTGACGGCGAGGCGGTGCCCGACGGCATGGCGTCCGGAACAGGTGATTTGCCCGCAGGCTTGTCGGCGGCTTCGTTCAGCGCGTCGGTCGCTTCATTCATCGTCATCGATTGTCTGGTAGCTGAATCAGGTATGCGGATCTTCCGCGATCGACTCGATCGCCGCCGCAAGGTTCGCCATCTCGACCGCCACGCGGGCGGCCTCTGCGCCCTTCTCGGTGGCCCGCGCAAGCGCCTGCGCCTCGTCGTAGGTGGTCAGGATCGCGTTCGCAACCGGTATGCCCAGTTCCAGTGCAACTCGCGAGACACCGGCGGCGCTTTCGTTGGAAACGACTTCGAAGTGATACGTCTCGCCCTTGACGACCGCGCCGAGCGCGATCAGCACGTCGAATTCGCCCGAGCGGCCGAGTTGCAGCAGTGCGGTCGGGATTTCCAGCGCGCCCGGAACACTGCACAGAAGCGTGTCCGCCTCGGCCACCCCGAGCGCCAGCAGTTCGGCGAGGCAGGCGTCTCGCAGGCTGTCCCCGATGGCCGGATTGAAGCGCGCCTGCACGATGCCCACGCGGAGATCGGCGCCGCGGTGGTCACCGGTGATCAAGTCGACTGTCATTGGTGTTGAACCCTGTTTTCCTTGCTATGGTCGTCGCCTGCGGTCTCCGCGGGCGCGGTCGAGCGGCCGGAGCCGTCGGGAGGCGGATCGCCGCCTTCCTCGTCGAAACCGGTCACCTCCAGGTCGAAGCCCGCCATGCTCGGCATGCGCCTCGGATGCGCAAGCAGACGCATCCTGCGCACGCCGAGATCGCGCAGGATCTGGGCGCCGATGCCGTAGGTCCGCAGGTCCATGGCCTCCCCCCGCGGTCGCGCGGGAGCCATGGGCGGCCGGCCTTCGTCTGAGGCGTCGGCACCACACCACCAGCGCGCCTGGGCGAACAGCATCTCGGGCTGAGGCGCGCAGTTGAGCATGATCAGCGCCCCCTCGCCGTGGTCCGCGATCGCCCTGAGCGCGCGGTTGACGCTCCACGAGTGGCTGCCGCCGTCGCTGATGATCAGGTCGAGCGGTGAGAGCGGTTCGTGCACGCGGACCAGCGCTTCGCGCTGTGCCGCGATCGTGCCCGCCACCAGTGCGAGATGCGGCTGGCCGCTCGGCTTGTCCCGATAAACCACGAGATCGAACTCGCCGCAGCTGGTGGCAACGCGCCGCTTATAGAGACGTTCCACCAGGCTCTCGTGAGCACTTCGGTAGTGGATCAGGTCTGAAATGGTGCCGATCTTCAGGTCATGCTGTTCGCTGAACGCCAGCAGGTCCGGCAGCCGCGCCATGGTGCCGTCGTCCTTCATGATCTCGCAGATGACGGCGGCGGGGGTCAAACCCGTCAGCGCTCCGAGATCGCAACCGGCCTCGGTGTGGCCGGCTCGTACCAGTACTCCCCCGTCCCTGGCCATGATCGGGAAGATGTGGCCGGGCTGCACCAGATCCGAAGGACTGGCATCGCCGGCAACCGCAGCCTGCACCGTCCGCGCCCTGTCGGCGGCGGAAATCCCCGTGGTCACGCCCTCGGCGGCCTCGATCGACATCGTGAAGTTGGTGCCGGTGCGGGTGCCGTTGAGCGTGGTCATCAGCGGCAGGTTCAGGCGACGGCAACGTTCCTGGGTCAGCGTGAGGCAGACCAGTCCGCGCGCATGGCGCGCCATGAAGTTGATGGCCTCGGGACTGACGAAGTCCGCAGCGAGCAGGAGGTCGCCCTCGTTCTCGCGGTCCTCCTCGTCGATGAGGATCACCATCTTGCCGGCCTTGAAGTCGGCAAGGATTTCCGCAGTGCTTGCAAGTGCCATGGGTCGATTGTAGAAGTGGGAAGGCGGTGAAGCGAATGGACGCTCAGGCGGCACTACCCGGAGGCTCTGGCGCTGCTGCAGAATCGACCGCCCGCATCCGATCGAGATAGCGGGCGATCATGTCCACTTCTAGATTGACGCGGGCGCCCGGCACCAGCGACTTCAGCGTGGTGACGGCGACGGTGTGCGGAATCAGGTTCACCGACGCAATGCAGCCATCCGGCTCGTCCACGACCGCGTTGATCGTGAGGCTCACCCCGTTGACCGTGAGCGACCCTTTGCAAGCGAGGTATCTCGCCAGCTGCAGCGGCGCCTTGATGTCGAGCAATTGACTCTCGGCGACCGGCTCGTAACGCATCACGATGCCGACCCCGTCGACATGCCCGGACACGAGGTGGCCGCCCACCCGATCGGAGAGCCGCATCGCCTTCTCGAGATTGACCGGCCCTCTGATGTCCAGACCGACCGTTCGCGTCAGGCTCTCTCGCGAGACGTCGAACTCGAATCCCTCGGCGGTAACGGCCACGACCGTCATGCAGGCACCCTGGACCGAAATCGAATCACCCGGCGCAACATCGCTCAGCCCGAGTTCGGCAGCTTCCACGTGCACGCGCCAGCCTGCATCCACGCCCAGCGAGTCGTGATGCGTGATGGTGCCCACGGCTGCGACGATACCGGTAAACATCGAATCTCCTTCGCCGGCTGGTGGCGGCAACTTCGGCTTTCACGCCGCCGGCGGCGGCACGTCCAGCACCCTGGCCCTCAAGCGCAGGTCTTCTCCCACCCGCTCCATGTCCAGCCAGCTCAACCTGAACCGCTTTTCCAGCGCAGCCACGGCGGGCAGGTCGAACAATCGCCCGCCGTCGCCGAGGAGTGCAGGTGCCAGGTACAGCAGCAACTCGTCGACGCACCCAGCCGAAACCAGTGACGCATTCAATTTGGGCCCCGCCTCGACATGAATTTCGTTGAACTCGCGGCGGCCGAGTTCACGCAGGGCCGCCGCCAGGTCCACCTTGCCGGAAGCATTCGGCAGCGAAACCAGTTCGCAGCCCGCGTCCCGCAGACGCGCCGAGCGATCGGCGTCCGCCTCCTGAAGTGCGTGGATCACGATCACCTTGCCGTGCCTGAACAACTCGGCCGCCGGGTTCGCCTCCAGGCGTGAATCGATCAGCACTTTCGCCGGTTGCCTCGTCGTCCGGACGCCGCGAACGGTCATGCGGGGATTGTCTGCCTTGACGGTGCCGATGCCGGTCAGGATGGCGCAGGTGCGGGCCCGCCAGAGGTGACCGTCCGCACGCGCCTCTTCCGACGTGATCCACTTGCTGCGTCCGTCGGGCAGCGCGGTGATCCCGTCGAGCGATGCGGCCAGCTTCATTCGCATCCAGGGCCTGCCGCGGGTCATGCGCGACACGAAGCCGACATTGAGTTCGGCCGCCTCCTGCTCCATCAGGCCGCAGCGAACGTCGATGCCGGCCGCACGCAGCCGCTCCAGCCCCTGCCCGTTGACCAGAGGGTTAGGATCCTCCATGGCGGTGATGACGCGCGCAACCTGGGCCTCGGTGAGGATGTCGGTACAGGGCGGCGTCCGGCCCTGGTGACTGCACGGTTCCAGGGTCACATAGACGGTCGCGCCCTTCGCCTTGTCTCCAGCCTGCGCCAGCGCCAGGAGTTCGGCGTGCGGCTCGCCGGTCTGGCGATGCCACCCCTCCCCCACGACCTGACCATCTTTCTCGATGACGCAGCCGACGCGCGGGTTAGGGGTGGTGGTGTACATCCCCTTCCGGGCAAGCGCGAGCGCGCGCCCCATCAGGGCACGATCGTCGTCGCTATACATGACGAACCGACCGGCTAGACATCTTGCAGCTTTCTTGGATTCGGACGGATCTCGTCGATCGCATCGGCGAACGCCTCGATGTCCTCGAACTTGCGATAGACCGAGGCAAAGCGGATGTACGCGACCTTGTCGAGCTTGCGCAGTTCATCCATGACCAGTTCGCCGATGAGGGCGCTGGGCACTTCCTTCAACCCGAGCTTGAACATCCGGGTCTCGACGTGATCGAGCGAACTTTCGAATGCCTCCGGGGTAACCGGCCGCTTGCGCAACGCCAGCCTCATCGAGAACTCGAGCTTGGCGCGGTCATAATCCATCCGGCTGCCGTTGCTCTTGACGACGCTCGGCATGGACAGTTCGATGCGTTCATAGGTGGTGAAGCGCCTTTCGCAACCCGCGCAGCGGCGGCGGCGGCGGATGCTGTCGCCCGTCTCGGCGATGCGTGTCTCCATCACCTGGGTGTCGCCATGGTTGCAGAAAGGACAGTGCATTCGCGATTATCGCACTGTCGTTGCAGTGCATCGTTTCCCCCGACCCCGCAACGGCGTGCGGCCGGGTCCGGCAGGGATGCTGCAGCCCGCCCTGCTGGCGGCGCGCTATCGATAGACCGGGAAGCGCGCCGTCAGCTGGTTGACGCGCTCGCGGATCACCCTCAGGCGGGCCTCGTCCGAAGGCCTCTCCAGCACGTCGGCAATCAGTTGCCCGACCAGGGTCGACTCTTCCCTGCCGAAACCGCGCGTGGTCATCGCAGGAGATCCCAGCCTTATCCCGCTGGTCACGAAGGGCTTCTCCGGATCATTGGGGATCGCGTTCTTGTTGACCGTGATGTGGGCTTGCCCGAGCGCCGCTTCCGCCTCCTTGCCGGTGATGCCCTTGGCACGAAGGTCCACCAGCATCATGTGCGACTCGGTCCTGCCGGAAACGATGCGCAAGCCCCGATCGACCAGCGAATCGGCGAGCGTGCGGGCATTGTCGAGCACCTGCTGCTGGTAGACCTTGAAGGCCGGCTGCAGTGCTTCCTGGAAGGCGACCGCCTTGGCGGCGATGACGTGCATGAGCGGCCCACCCTGCAGGCCGGGAAAAATGGCCGAATTGATCGCCTTCTCGTTCTCGGCGGTGGTCAGGATGATTCCGCCTCTTGGACCGCGCAAGCTCTTGTGGGTGGTCGATGTGACCACGTCCGCATGACCGACGGGGCTCGGATAGACACCCGCGGCGATCAGCCCGGCGTAGTGGGCCATGTCCACCATGAAAGTCGCGCCCACCGCCTTTGCGACGGCGGCGAACCGCGCCCAGTCGATGACGAGCGAGTAGGCAGAGGCGCCGGCGATGATGATCCGGGGCTTGTGCTCGTGCGCGAGACGCTCCATCGCGTCGTAGTCGATCTCTTCGGCCTCGTTGAGACCGTACGAAACGACCTTGAACCACTTCCCAGACATGTTCACCGGGGAGCCGTGGGTCAGGTGTCCACCCATCGCCAGGGACATGCCCAGGATCGTGTCGCCCGGCTTGGCCATCGCCATCAGCACGGCCTGGTTGGCCTGCGAGCCGGAGTTGGGCTGCACGTTGGCGGAGGCTGCACCAAAAAGGCGGCAGACACGCTCGATTGCGAGCCGCTCGGCCACATCGACGAACTCACAGCCGCCGTAATATCGTTTTCCGGGATACCCCTCGGCGTACTTGTTCGTCAGCTGGCTGCCCTGTGCCTGCATGACCGCCGGACTCGCGTAGTTCTCGGACGCGATCAGTTCGATGTGCTCTTCCTGACGCCGGCTTTCGTTCTCGATTGCCTGCCACAGGTCGGGATCCACGGCAGCCACAGTCAGGGTACGGTCGAACATGTTCAATGCGCTCCTGCGGCCGGTGGTGGCCGCACGCCAGTTTAGCCAAGTTTGCCGACGGGTGCCGCCGGACGGGCACGGGGATCGATCTCGTCCGCGGCCGTCGTCAGATGATCGATGTCGCCCCACGCCAGCAGGCGGAACCGTCCGTCCTCGGCTGCGATCGTGTTCAGGCTCGCATTGAACAAGCCGAAGGTCCTGGGCGCGTCCAGTGCAAGACCGGTTGCGAGCCGGTAGCCGCAATCGAGCACGCCGCCGTGCGTGACGACCACGACCGTGCCCTCGGCGTGACGTGCGATCACGTCCCTCAGCGCTGCGCAGACGCGCTCGAACAGCGTCGGAATCGTTTCGCCGCCGCCCAAGTCGAAGTCGAGGTCGCGCGACAACATGCGCTGGTGCAGATCGGGCGTGGTCTGCTGCAGTTCATCGTAGAAGCAGCCTTCGAACGCGCCGAAGTTGCGCTCGCGCAGGCGCCGGTCGGGCTGGGCCTCCAGACCGCAGATCTGTGCGACCGGGGCAGCGGTCTGGCTCGCCCGCAGCAGGTCGCTGGTGTACAACGCGACCGGCGCCGTACCGGCAAGACGGCGGGCGACCGCCTCCGCCTGCCGCAGCCCTACCTGGTTGAGCGGCACGTCGAGCTGCCCCTGGATTCGACGAAGATGGTTCCATTCGGTTTCGCCGTGACGAACCAGGATGATCTCGAGCGTCATCGTGCTCAACGCAAGGTCACGCGTGCGAACCGGCGCTTGCCGACCTGCGCGACGAAGGTACCGGCCGGCAGCCTCACGTTCCGATCGGACACCGTGGCCCCGTCGATTCGCACCGCGTTCTGCTCGAGCATCCGCACCGCCTCCGCCCCCGAGGCGACCAGGCTGGTCGCCTTGAGAAGGGACGTGATGAGCATCGGGGCGCCGGTCAAATCCACCTCGGCAATGCCGTCCGGCACGCCGCCGCGCGCCCGCAGGTCGAAGTCGCGCTCGGCCGCGTCTGCGGCGGCAGCATCATGGAACCGCGACACGATCTCCTTCGCCAGCATCACCTTCGCCTCACGCGGATTGCGGCCCTCGGCGCACTGCGACTTCAGCCGCTCGATCTCGTCGAGGCCGCGAAACGACAGGAGCAGGAAGTAGCGCCACATGAGGTCGTCCGAGATGGACATCAACTTGGCGAACATGGTGCGCGGATCGTCTGCGATCCCGACGTAGTTGCCTTTGGATTTCGACATCTTCTCGACGCCGTCAAGGCCCTCGAGCAAGGGCATCGTCAGGATGCACTGCGGCTCCTGACCGTATTCGCGCTGCAGTTCACGACCCACCAGAAGGTTGAACTTCTGGTCGGTGCCGCCGAGTTCAAGATCCGACTGCAGTGCCACCGAGTCATAGCCCTGCATCAGCGGATAGAGCAGCTCATGCACCGAGATCGGATTGCCGCTCCGGTACCGCCGGGTGAAATCATCACGCTCCAGGATACGTGCGACCGTGTATCGCGAAGCGAGCTGTATCAGGCCTCGCGCGCCGAGCGGGTCGCTCCACTCCGAGTTGTAGCGGATCTCGGTCTTGTCGGCATCGAGTACCAGGCTCGCCTGCCTGAAGTAGGTGGCGGCATTGGTGTCGATCTGCTCGCGGGTGAGCGGAGGCCGGGTGGCATTGCGGCCCGACGGGTCGCCGATCGATGCGGTGAAGTCGCCGATCAGGAAGATGACCTGATGCCCGAGATCCTGCAACTGACGCATCTTGTTCAGCACGACCGTGTGCCCGAGATGAAGGTCGGGCGCGGTGGGGTCGAGACCGAGCTTGATCCGCAACGGCTTACCTCCGGTTGCAGAACGGGACAACTTGCCGACGAAATCCTCTTCGATCAGCAACTCCTCACTGCCTCGTTTAACAATTTCGAGCGCGCGCTCGATTGAATCGGGGGTCGTCCCGGCGATTGTCATAGCTCAGTTATCTCATTCGTAAAGTAATCAGCCTGAAACATTGGAGATACGCGGATGATCAGGCGGTAGAATCGGGCGCCTCGCTTGTTCCTGGATCAGAACGGGTGTATGTCGGCTCGGTCCGCGGGATCCTACCCGCGATGAGAAGGCTACTCTCCCCCGGCTCTCCGCCGGTCCGTTCGCTCCAGCGCTCAGGCTGGCGCAACGTCAATCGCAGCAGCCTCGATTTCTCGGGTCTTGTAGATCGGCCCTGGTGGGGAAAGTCTGTGTGGTGCGTGCCGAGCGCGGGCCGGGTCGTCCGGAACGAGTTCACAGTGAAGAGCCGGATGGCTTGGCCGCCAGGGCAATTCTAGCCGAGGGACATCCTCGAGCCAGCATGCCAGGGAATGATGGAGCGGGTGTCCGGTGCAACGCCCGGCGCAGCGCGTCGACAAGAAAGAGAAGCCAATATCGAATGCAGACATTGACTGGAAAACGCCTCGCTTGCACGCTCGTCGCCGCGCTGTCGGTGGCAACCCTGACCGCTTTCGCCGTTGCTCCACTCACTGAAGAGCCCCTGCCACCCAACCTGCGAATCGTGGAACCGGTCGTCCTGCGCCCGCAGCCGCTGTCCACGGCCGGCGAGTTCCTGCGCCAGACGGTCATCTCCCGCGGAGAGTCGCTGGGAAGCCTGTTCCGCAAGCTCGGAGACCAGGACCGTCACCTGATCGATTTCGTCCGCACCGATCCTGCAGCCCGGAAGCTGCTGCGTCTTCAGGCGGGCACCACGGTCCGCGCCGAGGTCGACAGCCACAACCAGATCCAGTCACTCAGCTATCCCCTTGACGGGGGAATCGATTCGAGTCAGCCGCCGATGCGGCTCGAGATCGCCCGCAACGGTGTCGGCTGGCAGGCCGAAGTCGTGCCCATGCTGATGGACCGCGCGCTGGTCACGCGCACCGCCACCGTCACGTCGTCGCTCTTCGCGGCGACGGATCGTGCCGACATCCCGGACGAGATCACGGCGCGCATTCCGGAGATCTTCGCGTCCGACATGGACTTCCACCGCGACGTGCGTGAAGGCGACAAGCTCCGCGTCGTCTACGAAACGTTCACTGATCCACAGACTCTTTCGGACGGACAGCCGGGCAGGCTGCTAGCCGTCGAGTACCAGAGTCGGGACAAGCGCCTCGAGGCCGTCTGGTTCGACCGGGGTAACGGCGAAGGCGACTACTACAACTTCGAGGGACGGACCCTGCGCAAAGCCTTCCTTCGTTCGCCCATGGAGTTCACCCGCATCAGTTCGGGATTCACCCTCGGCAGGCGCCACCCGGTCTTCCGCGATTGGCGCGCGCACCGCGGCATCGACTACGCCGCCCCCGCAGGCACCAAGATACGAACCATCGGCGACGGCGTGGTGGAGTTCGCTGGCGTGCAGCGCGGCTACGGCAACGTGGTCATCGTCAAGCATGACAAGGACCGAAGCACCCTTTATGCGCACATGAGCAGGGTCGCGCCGGCGATCACCGAAGGCTCGAAACTCACCCAGGGCCAGGTCATCGGCTTTGTCGGCCAGACCGGCTGGGCGAGCGGGCCTCACCTGCACTTCGAGTTCCTGGTCAACGGCGAGCCGAACGATCCCGAAGCCGTCCTGCCGCCACCGGAACCTCCGATGGACATGCAGGCGCTTGCGTACTTCCGGGACAGCACGTCGGACCTGCTGCAGCGCATGCGCTGGCAGGACAACCACCAGGTCGCGGCCTTCGAGTAGTCGAGCGGGCCGTCTGAGGGTGTCAGGAACAAGCGGGGACGAAGGAAGCATCGGGGACGAAGGAAGTACCGAGGGGGAAAATGACATCTCCGCCAAGGGTGCCGGAAGCATCTTCATCGGCTTGATGTCCGGAACAAGCATCGATGCAGTCGATGGAGTGGCCGTTCGTTTCGATGCGGCGGGCCACCTCGAAGCGACGCTTGCCACCGCCTCCATCCCGATTCCTTCCGATCTTCGTCGTCAGTTGACTGCCCTGCAGCAGCCTGGCGCAGACGAGCTCGCGCAGGCGGCGCTTGCCGCCAACCGACTCGCAGACCTCTACGCCCTCTGCGTGCATACCCTGCTGGATCAGGCGGCGATCGCGCCGTTGGCCGTTGCCGCGCTGGCCGCGCACGGTCAGACCGTCCGCCACCAGCCGGAGCACGGCTACACGGTCCAGTTGATGAACGGATCCCGGCTGGCGGAAGCCACTGGTATCGACACCGTCACGGACCTGCGCAGTGCCGACCTGGCCGCGGGCGGCCAGGGTGCACCGCTGGTCCCGGCATTTCACGCGCAGGTGTTCCGAGGTCCGACGCGCAGGGCCATCGTGAACATCGGCGGCATTGCCAACATCACCATCCTCGAGCCCGCGGGCGCATCGGACGTCGTCACCGGCTACGACACCGGGCCGGGGAACACGCTGCTCGATGCGTGGTGCGAACTGCATCTCGGGGAGCGATTCGACCTTGATGGGCAGTGGTCACGAATCGGGCAGGTGGTTCCGGCGCTGCTCGAAAACCTGCTGGAGGAGCCGTTTTTCAGCCGTCTCCCTCCAAAGAGCACCGGGAGGGACCTGTTCAACCTGCAATGGCTGGAGCGGCAGGATCTGTCCGCCTTCGCCCCTGCCGATGTCCAGGCGAGCCTCGCGGAACTCACGGCCCGGACGGTAGCCGCAAGCTGCCATCGAAACCAGGTGTCGGAAGTGTTCGTGTGCGGCGGCGGCGCGCTTAATCCGGAGGTGATGAGCCGGCTGCAAATTGCCCTGGGCGGTGTTCCGGCCGCGACTACCAGCAGCCTCGGGATGAACCCGCAGGCGGTGGAGGCAACCGCTTTCGCCTGGCTGGCGCGTCAGCGCCTTGAGCGCCGACCCGGCAACCTGCCGACCGTCACCGGTGCATCGGGCGCCCGCGTGCTGGGGGCGCTTTACCCGTCAGCCGGCAGAAAAGGATGAACCGCAGCCGCAAGTGGTGCTCGCGTTCGGGTTCTTGATCACGAACTGGGCGCCCTGCAGGTCGTCCTTGTAGTCGATCTCGGCGCCGACCAGATACTGGTAGCTCATCGCATCGATCAGCAGCTTGACGCCATTCTTCTCCATCACGGAGTCATCTTCGTTGACTTCTTCGTCGAAGGTGAACCCGTACTGGAAACCGGAACAACCGCCGCCCTGCACGAAAACGCGCAGTTTGAGGTCGGGGTTTCCTTCTTCGTCGATCAGCTGACTCACCTTGGCGGCAGCACTGTCGGTGAAAATGAGCGGCGCCGGCATCTCGGACTGCGGCGCGGCTATCTCGGCAACTTCATTCATCTGTGGACTCCAATTCCCGACAAGGATAGTACAGAATGGCCGACCCCGGGGGGCTCAGGGTTGCCGACCGTAAGCAGCGGGCGACGATACCCGACGGCGGCCGGCGGCGGCCGGCGGCGGCACTCGACTCAGATGCGGCTGTTCGACACGAGTTTCAATGCCACCTGATCGCCGCCCAGCGGTTTGAGGGAGCCCTCCACGACGGCTCCGTGCTGGATCTGCAGGTCCTGATATTCGACATCGCCCCGCACGCTCGCACCGGCAAGTATGTCCAGCCGGACGCTTGCCTGCACCGGTCCAAGCACGGTCCCGGAGATGACCGCAGTGGCCGCGCAAAGCCGACCTTCCACCCGGCCCTTGACGCCCACAACGATCACGCTGCCGTCGAGCGGATCTGCGACCACGGCACCGATGACGGTTCCCTCGACCTGCAGCATCCCGCTGAAGCGAAGGGTGCCTTCGAAGACCGCGCCCGGCCCGACCCTGTGCTCAAGCGGTGCGTTGCGCGTGCTTCCTGGCATGAAAACCACCCATGGAACGGAAGGGGGTGCCTGACGACACCCCTCCCATCGTTCAGCGCCCGGCGATCAGCGCTTGGAGAACTGCTTGCGCCGGCGAGCCTTGTGAAAGCCCACCTTCTTGCGCTCCACCTCGCGCGCATCGCGCGTCACGAGGCCGGCAGCCGACAGCGTCGGCTTCAAGGTGGCATCGAAGTCGATCAGGGCGCGCGTGATGCCGTGGCGCACAGCTCCGGCCTGACCGGATTCGCCGCCACCGTGGACGTTGACCCGGATGTCGAAGGTCTGCGGCACGTTGGCAAGTTCCAGCGGCTGGCGAACGATCATGCGGCCGCTTTCGCGCGCAAAGTACTGGCCGATGTCCTTGCCGTTGACCGTGATCTTGCCGGTGCCCCGCCGAATGAAAACGCGGGCGATCGATGTCTTGCGCCGCCCCGTGCCGTAGTTGTATTCACCGATCATTGTCTATGTCGCCTGCAGTCAGATCTGGAGGGGTTTCGGTTGCTGAGCGCTATGGGGGTGCGTGCCGTCCCCGTAGACCTTCAGCTTCTTGAACATCGCATAACCGAGCGGACCTTTAGGAAGCATGCCCTTGACGGCCTTCTCCAGCGCCCGACCCGGGAAGCGGGTCTGCATCTTGTCGAAGTTGGTCTCGCTGATGCCGCCCGGATAGCCGCTGTGCCGGTAATACTTCTTGTCGAGCCCTTTATTGCCCGTCACCCGGATCCGAGCCGCGTTCACGACCACAACGAAATCACCGGTGTCGACGTGCGGCGTGAACTCGGGTTTGTGCTTGCCCCGCAACCTGAGCGCGATTTCCGCGGCGAGCCGACCGAGGATCTTGTCTGTTCCGTCGACCAGGAACCAGTCACGACGAACTTCATGGGCCTTGGCGGAGAAAGTTTTCATAGTTGGGATACGTTGACGACTGGCTGACGACTGCTTCTAGGTGGCGCTCTCGGCCCGACGCGGTCTGACTCTCGGGGCGGCGGCTCCGGCCTTCTCACCGAGAATGAGGATGACGCGCGCTGCTGCCATGGAAGACAGCAACCGGCTTAGCTGCGACTGAGCCCGCTAGTATAGCGTGGCGCCGGCCTACGGTCAAAGCCAAGACCGTCCAGGCATGCAACGCTCTAGCTATTTCTTGCGTAAGGAGCCCCGGATTCCTTGGGCCGCAAATCCACGCCAACGACGATGTGCAAGAGCTTCACACTACTGCCTCTGCACTCGTCGATCGATACTAGCATGTGCTTGTGCCCTGCAAAAAAAGGAGGCGATGGTGTGCAGCGCCCGGTGCAACGGGTGTTGCAGCGCCCGCGGAACGGTTGCAGCGGCCCCGTTCTAGGGGTGAT
>Ga0190273_10000492_pt1 | contig 14867 bp, 19 predicted proteins | sample Popmic504IS_FD_134513 | JGI IMG/M metagenome (GOLD analysis project Ga0190273, IMG submission 134513) | Populus adjacent soil microbial communities from riparian zone of Shoshone River, Wyoming, USA - 504 IS | ecosystem: Environmental > Terrestrial > Soil > Riparian zone > Trees stand | place... | reverse complement strand
GGCTCGTTCGCGCATCCGAAGATCAGCCGCAAGAAAATCGTTGATGTCAGCGTACGGAGCCAGACCGGTGAAACCCGCGAAACTGCCATCCGACTATAGGCTCTGTGCCGAGCGCATGAAGCCGCCCCAAGCCGCAAGGGCCAGCGCGCCGCCGACGAAACAGCCTCCTTCATGGAGCGCGCGGAACGCTTGACGGCGGGCGTCAACAGCGGCGCGCAGATTTGTCGCCCCCATCCTGTTGACGACGACGGATCTCCGTGTCGGTTGTTCAAATTCTCAACAGTAACCCTCCATTTCGACCCAAGAGTTCGTTCCTCTCTGAAAAAACCGGTCAGCTACCGGTGCGGTAAAGCACGTCTCGCACGCGAACTCCATGATTCATGAAATCGGTGCCGCGTCGTGCACGGTGACTCATTCGTCACGCCCAAGCATGATGCCGGGCGCACCGCACCACTCAGTCGCGAACGATCCTGGGAACGACTCGAAAAACAGTTCATCAATGTAACACCAGCCCCAGTCCTCACCCGGTTCGAAAGATTTGATTATGGGATGATTGGTTGAATGAAAATGCTTTGCCGCGTGTTTATTCTTTGAATCATCACAGCAGCCGACGTGACCGCATATTACGCAAAGTCGCAAATGTATCCACCGGTCACCAATTTTCAAACACTCTTCACAACCATTCGGCGTTTTCGGAGCAACGTCGCTAATCTCAAATAAATGCGAACAGCAGCTCATTATTGTAATCCTCCTGATGTTGGTGAAAAGCGAAACGGGAATGATCGTCAAGAATGCTTACCTGACTCCAATTTGCTTCTGCATTCCGACCAGGTCATAAAACACCTTTTGCTCGACAATCTCCCCCTTCTTGGAACAGGTGACTATGCAAACCTCTATCTCAAATTTCTGATTTGTCGGCCGACTGATGTTTCCACCCAGACCCCTTATTGAATCATTCGTCGTGCCGGTCAATCTCGCTAAGGTGCATGTCCATCACCCTGACCAAAAGCCACCTTGTAAGGGGCATTATCAATAGCAGCTTCTGCCCGATGGTCGTGTCGCCACGTTGCTGGAAACGGCTGTCCGGGCCACGCGACGATGTGTTCAGCCTGAAGATGGTTGAAGGTATCCTCTTCCTGGGCATCCCAGGGGTCATCCAGTGTTATCAACAACTGCAAGTCTTGTTCGGTCATCTGAATCTCCTGGTGTTCGCGGGGCTTACTTAAACCAAATAACGTCCATTGCTTAATCTGGTAATTAAAGCCGTTGAGTTCTGCCGGTGATCGCACTCATAAAACACTTTTTCTTTTTGCGGCGTACCGTTCGCAACCTCAGATTTCCTGAACTGCAAGAGCGGCGACGGTTGCGAACGGCATAGCTGCTATTCCCACTGCATTTGAGCGTACGGCATTTCGCTTAAGTGAAATTCGTTATCTTTGAGGGTCGCCGGCTCCTTTCGAAGCAACTGCAACAGCTGTGGGCTGCGGTTTCGTTGGCGGGGTCTGACTTGCGGACTGGCTGAGCCAGTCTTCGAAGCGCGTCTCGCCGAGTTGCGCGTCATTGCCCGGAACAAGTGAGCGCTCGTCGAGCTCCGTGCCAAAATAGCGCGCGTGCGGGTCGGCAATAACCTCTCGCGGATCCTTGCGGGCGCTGAGGCCCTGGCGAATGAGTTCATCGAAACGGAACTGCTCTGGCCCTGCCACCTCAACCGTTCCATTCAACGGCGACGAGGTGGCCACTCTTGCCACTGCGCTGGCAACATCGTCGGCTGCCATGGGCTGGAAACCGACAGGCGGCAGGCGAACCGTGTTGCCGTCGGTAGCTTCGTCGGCGATGCGATTGACGAACTCGAAGAACTGCGTCGCCCGGACGATAGAGTAGGGGATAGAGGATTCCTTAATCAGTTTCTCCTGAGCAACCTTCGCACTGAGGTAGCCGCTGTCGGGCAGATGGTCACAGCCGACGACGGACAATGCCACGTGATGGCCTACGCCTGCCGCCGCTTCGTAGCTGAGCAAGTTGCGAGTCGATGTCTGGAAGAACTCCATAACGGCCGAATCCTCGAACGACGGCGAATTAGACACATCGACGACGACCGACGCGCCCTCAAGAACTTCGGCGAGTCCTTCGCCGGTCAGGGTATTCACACCTGAGTTTGGTGAAGCAGCTACAACCTCGTAGCCGCGTTCACCGAGCTTCGTTACGACCTTTGACCCGATGAGCCCGGTGCCGCCAATAACCACAATCTTCATAGTTGATTTTTCCTTCGACATAGTTAACCTCCTCATGAACTTTCGTTACCGTCCGAAGTCGGAGGGGGTGATCTCCGAGACCTTCTCCTTCCTCAGAGGTGGCGCGAAGTCTCAATGGTTACATCTGAGCGACCGCGTTTGTCGCCCCCAAGGATTTGGCTTGTATTGCGGGAACGCGCGCGTCGATCCAGTCGTTGATGTCCGCCATCACGACCTCTTTATCAACATCATTTAGCAGATCGTGATAGTGTCCCTCATAAAGTTTCAGAGTTTTGTCTGTTGAGCCGGTGGTATCGTAAAAGAACTGGCTGCCGCTCGGGTTCGTCGCCTTGTCAGCCGTGCCGTGCAGAATGAGCACGGGAAGTTTGATGAGAGGAAATTCTTCATTCAGCCGACTGGCGGCATCTATTATTACCCTCGCGGTCTGCGCCGGCTGAGACTCGCCCTTAATCAGCGGGTCATTGTTCATTGACTCGACAACCAGCGGATCGCGGGAGAAGTCTTCGTTTTTCAAGCTGAAGACATGGGTGTGCGGCGTGATGTAACTTAATCCCTTGAGAAGGGTAAGAACGATCTCGGACACCGGCAGATCATATGCGAAGCTCTCGCAGATTAATCCGTCGAGCTCCGATTGATGGTCGAGCGTATAAACGCACGAAATGACACCGCCCACGCTGTGACCGAGAACGAACACCGGCACACCCGGATTTTCCGATTTCGCGATTCTGACAAGCGTCGCCACGTCGTCGGTATAATCTTCCATCTTTTCGACGTAGTAACGCTCGCCTTCGGAACGCCCGCGCCCGCGCAAATCGATCGCGTAAGCTGCCAAATCTTTCGCCGCGAATTGCTCGCCGACCCACAGATATTGCCCGCTGTGCGAATTTAACCCGTGGACGATGACGACCACGCCGCGTGTTCTCCCTTCAGGCTGCCACGAGCGGTAAAAAATTTTCAGTCCGCCGACTCCTTCGAAAGTTGATTCCTTCATTTCTTCAAATCTCCTTGTCGAGGTTTTTGGTCGATTCATTCCGGCACAGGCACCAGCACCGGAGCGCCCTTGTCCTTGATAAAAAAGACCAGGAACTTTGCAGGCTTGGTGCTGCTTGCGTTTCGCCCCACGAGATGAACATCGTCCGGGCCTTCATAAAAGGTCTGGCCCGGTGTCAGCGTCACTTCCTTTCCACCCTTCACCTGCATCACGATTGAGCCCTCCAGCACATAAACGAACGCACGTGCATTGTGCCGGTGGATGGGATCAATGCTGCCCGGCGGATATTCCACCGTGATCATCGAGACTTCTTTGCCGGGAAGCTCCGTCAGGTCTTTTGACATGAGCGATGTGACCGTGGCCTGTGGGGCCTGCGGTGTGACCGTGGGCTGTTGAGCAGAGAGCGTGCCCGTCATGAGAAATAGTAGAACCAACATTGATTTCTTGTTCTTCATGATTAATCTCTCGTTCGGTCGCCATGCCCCATATTGCCCCAGCGATCTTCGAATTCGAGATTGCTTGTCTACATCCAGCGCGTCTGCCGCAGCGTTCGGGATTCAGGCAGTTTGAGAGCTTGTCTGAGCTTTCTCTATGAACTCAAGCAAGTCCTTGTTGATGAGATCCTTGTGAGTTGAGCACATGCCGTGCGGCAAGCCTGGGTAAACTTTCAGTGTGGCGCCCTTCACAATCTTGGACGACACAAGCGAAGTAATACCGATGGGCACGACCTGATCGTCGTCGCCATGCATGATTAGCGTAGGCACGTCGAACTTCTTGAGATCTTCCGTGAAGTCCGTCTGTGCGAACGCCTTGATGCAATCGTAGGTGGCGGGAAGGCTGGCTAACATCGATTGCAAAAGGAAACTATCGAGCAAGCCTTGAGAAACTTTTGCTCCTGGCCTGTTGAAGCCAAAGAAAGGGATTCTGAAGTCAGTCATAAACTGGTTGCGATCGGCTTGCACTCCGGCGCGCAACTGATCGATCACCTCGATCGGCAACCCGTTGGGATTCGCTTCAGTTCTTTGCAACAACGGCGGGACAGCGCTGATCAGCACGGCCTTGGCGACACGCTCGGTTCCGTGACGGCCGATGTAGCGAGTTACTTCGCCGCCGCCGGTCGAGTGGCCGACATGAATTGCGTCTCTTAAATCGAGCGTCTCGACAAGTGCCGCGAGATCGTCGGCATAAGTATCCATGTCGTTTCCATGCCATGTCTGGTCCGAGCGCCCGTGCCCTCTTCGGTCATGGGCGATGCAACGATAGCCATTCGAGGCCAGAAAGAACATCTGATCCTCAAAGGCATCCGCAGACAGTGGCCAGCCATGACTGAAAACGACCGACTGGCCGGTTCCCCAGTCTTTGTAGTAAATCTGCGTTCCATCTTTTGTCGTGATAGTACTCATTTCACTCTCTCTTTCTGGTGTTGGACACCTTGTAAATTTGCGTTGCAAAATTCGCGCGATTAATGGTCAAACCGCTCCATGCGTTGTCTACGTAAAGCGGCGCGGTTGTATGATTCGCGGCGATGGCTGTCGCAGATGCCAAGCATGCGCGCCTGGCTTACTCCTCTTATGTAGTCGCGGCGGACGCCTTATAAGTCCCGACCGTCTCCCGAAAGGCGACCGCCAGCCAGTTCCAGCGGTTGATGGCGATGACGACCACAGTCAGCTTGATTAACTCCTCCTCGCTGAACTGCGCGCGGGTCGCCTTGTACTCTTCGTCAGTCTCGTAGATCTGCGGTATGTTCGTGACGGCTTCGGCCCAACCGAGCGCGGCACGCTCGCGCTCTGTGTAGTAAGGCGTCTCGCGCCACGCGCTCAGGCCGTAGAGCCTCTGCTCGGTCTCACCCGCAGCGCGCGCGTCCTTTGTGTGCATGTCTATGCAGAAGGCGCAGCCGTTGAGCTGCGAGACGCGCGTCTTCATGAGTTCGAGCAGAGGGCGCTCCAGCCCCGACCCTTCGGAGAACTTCTGTAGCTTGTTTAGTGCCTGCACTGGGCCCGGCGCGGCCTTGCCATAGTCCAAACTGGTCTGCATCTCTTCACCTCACGTCCTGTTAGTAGCTCTCTTTCTGGGGTCGCTATATTCACCGTTATGAGGTGAAATTACTCTTCATGGCCTTTACGGCGAAACCCTAGATAGTGCAGGGGGTAAATACCTCAATCGGGTTAGCCCTTAATACCTTCCGCGCGGGTTTTCCGCTGGCGTAAATGTAATTCGTGCTGCGGACAATCGAAGTGGGCCCCGGGTTTCAAGTCGAGCGAAGGCGGGTCACAGCCGATCAGTTTTCGTGGCAGGAGAGATGACCGTGACGCGGCGCCTGTGTACTGAACGACAGCTTCGGTAATCGGTTGTTTAATCGCGCAGGTAATGACAGGTGTAGCCGCCGGGATGCTTGCGCAGGTAGTCCTGGTGGTAATCCTCCGCGCTGTACCAGGTCGCGGGCGTCTCGATGCTCGTGGTGACGGGGCGCTTCCAGCGCCCCGACGCTTCGACGCGCGCGATGACGCGTTCTGCGATCATTCGCTGCTCCTCCGTCTGCGGGAAGATCGCCGAGCGGTACTGCGTCCCCGTGTCGTTGCCCTGGCGGTTGAGCGTAGTAGGGTCATGCAGGCGGAAGAACCAGCGTTCGAGCAACTCCTCGAAGCTGAGCACCGACGGGTCGAAGGTCACGCGGACAGCCTCAGCGTGACCGGATTTGCTGTCGTGCGTGTCGTGGTAAGTCGGGTTCTCCAGCCAGCCGCCTGTGTAGCCTACCTCTGTCTCGATGACGCCGGGCACATCGCGCAGGATGTCCTCGACGCCCCAGAAGCAGCCGCCGGCAAGTACGGCCACCTCAACCTGTTGCGTGCTGGTCGTTACCGCGTGAGTAGTTTCTTTCTTCTCGTTCATGTCGTATGTGCCTCCCTAAAGATCGATAAAGTCAGCGGTTGGGCCAGCTGCGGGCGAACCGTATGACGCCGGTGCCAACGTAAATCGTGAGCACGGTCGCTGCGGCGTAGCCGGGCATGCTAGCGCACTGATTTGAATCCCGCGCGAATCTCCTGGGCGAAGAGCTGCGGCTCTTCCCACGCCGCGAAGTGGCCGCCTTTAGCGAGCTTGTTGTAATAGATAAGCTTCGGGTAAGCGCGCTCTGTCCAGCTACGCGGGGCCTCATATTGCTCGCCGGGGAAGACGCTCACAGCTACCGGAATGGAGACGCCCTTGGCGTTGAAAAAGCCACCCTTATATTCCCAATAGAGACGAGACGCGGAGACCCCTGTGTTCGTCAGCCAGTAGAGCGTGATGTTGTCGAGGATCTCGTCACGCGTCAGCTCGCCCGTGGAACTCGTGGTGCGGTTCAGAGCCGAGGCGACCGTTGCTGCCGGCTGGCCGTCAGCGTCATTGTGGTCGAGAAGCCAAGCGGCCAGGCCGACGGGAGAATCCGCGATGCCGTATAAGGTCTGAGGCCGCGCCGCCATATACTTGGCGTAGTCCACTTGCTTAAAAGTTCTGACGAGCTGCTCATAGGCGCGGCGTTCCTCATCCGAGAGACCTGATGGCGGCGGGCCGCCAGTCAGAAGAGCCTTATCAACGTCAGCCGGAACGGTGGCAGGCATGTTGGTGTGAATGGCGAGCAATCCCGTAGGCGCCTGCAAGCCCATCTGGTCGACGACAAACGCACCCCAGTCACCGCCCTGTGCGACGTAGCGTGTGTAGCCGAGACGCTTCATCAGTTCTGCCCAGGCCCGGCCCATGCGCTCGGGTCCCCAGCCGGTGCCCGTCGGCTTGCCTGAAAACCCGTAGCCAGGCATCGACGGGATCACCACATCGAACGAGTCTTCAGCGCGTCCGCCATAGGCCGTCGGGTTGGTCAGCGGATCGATGATCTTCAACTGCTCGATGATCGAGCCGGGCCACCCGTGCGTGACAATGAGCGGCAAAGCGTTAGGATTTTTCGAGCGTGCATGGATGAAATGAATATCCAGCCCATCAATATTGGTAACGAACTGCGGAAAGACATTAAGTCTTGCTTCGACCTTACGCCAGTCGTAGTCTGTGGCCCAGTAGCGGGCTAGCGTTTGAATGGCGGCGAGTTGCACGCCCTGCGAGCTATCCGTGACCGTTTCCCGCTCGGGCCATCTTGTCGCTTTGATGCGCCTGCGCATTTCGGTAAGTTCCGCTTCCGGAACATTCACCTTAAAGGGACGAATTCCGGTCTTCTCGCTGCCCGTATGTTGTGCGGCTTCAGTCCTGACATCAACCACAGCTTTAGCCTTCCTGGTAAAACCGTTAAGAACCAGCGCAGTAATGGTTGCCGCTGAAATGCCACAAAAGCGACGGCGGGTAAAACCTTGGGCTGTTGACATACAAGTAGCCTCGCCAGGCACACCGCTGTCAGATGCCTGCCCGCTGTCTCGTTGCGTAACTTCTGATCGAATCATGGCCTCATCCTTTCGAGTAGTTTTAGATTTTTGGTTTGTGCTCAGGTAGAGCCAGCTAGCGCAGCGATCTGAACGCCTTGCGGAGCTCTTCACTGAAGAGCTGCGGCTCTTCCCACGCCGCGAAGTGTCCGCCCTTATCCACCAAGTTGTAATAGATAAGCTTGCGATACGCGCGCTCGGCCCAGCTTCGAGGCGCGCGGTAGATCTCGCCGGGGAAGACGGTTATGGCAGCCGGAATCGAGATGTCCACGGCGTTGAAGTTGTTGGCGTTGTTCTCCCAGTAGAGCCGCGCCCCGGAAGTGCCGGTGTTCGTGAACCAGTAGAGCGTGATGTCGTCCAGCATCTCGTCGCGCGTCAGTGCCTTCTCAGGATTCCCACCCGTGTCCGTCCAATCGGCGAACTTGTCGTAGAACCAGGCGGCGAGTCCGACAGGCGAATCAGAAAGGCTGTAGCCCAGGGTCTGTGGCCGTGTCACCATCATCAGCGCATAGCCAGAGCCCTTCTTGTAGAGGGCATCCATGCCGTCGAACGCTATCTTTTCCTCGGGCGACAACTCTGCCGGGGAGGGACCGCCGGAGGCGAGAATTTTCGCGACCTCCGGCGGCACGGTGGCGGGCATATTGATGTGGATACCCAACAAACCCTGCGGCGCCTGCTTCGCCATCTTATCCGCGATCACAGATCCCCAGTCGCCTCCCTGAGCGACATAGCGTGTGTAGCCCAAACGCTTCATTAGTTCGGCCCATGCCCTCGCGATGCGCTCCGGGTTCCAGCCCGTAACCTTTGGCCTGCCAGAGAAGCCGTAGCCCGGCATCGAGGGCAGAACCAGATCGAAGGCGTCCTCTGCTTTGCCGCCATAAGCAGTCGGGTCTGTCAGCGGGCCAACTGTCTTCAGCAGCTCGAAGACTGAGCCTGGCCAGCCGTGGGTCATAATCAAAGGCAGCGCGTTAGGGTGACGGGAGCGGACGTGTATGAAGTGGATGTCAACGCCATCTATTGTGGTCACGAACTGGGGCAGTGCGTTGAGCCTGGCCTCAGCCTTGCGCCAGTCGTAGTTAGTCGCCCAGTAGCGGATTAGTTCTTTCATCGTCGCTAGCTGCACGCCCTGAGATCGATCCGAGACAGTCTCCTGATCGGGCCAGCGAGTCGCAGCAATGCGGCGTCGAAGATCGACGAGCACCTCTTGCGGGACGTTAACGCGGAAGGGGCGGATGGAATCGTCTTCGGTCGCGATAGCCTTAACCGGCTTTGTAGCCTGTGCACCCATCGGGGCAGGTTGCTGAGCGAGCACGGCAGCGGGCGGTGGCAGAAACACCGCTGTCGCCAAGAGCACGAAGATGAGTCGCGAGAGCGGGCCGAAGACACGCGTGACATAGGCGTTGACAGTATGTTGTGCTTTTTCGAATTGCATGATGTGTTCTCCTTAAATAAAAAATGCTCTTCGCACATATCCGATTCTTCGTGATGCGATAACGGGGGCGAGTAGACCACAGGCGAGAAAGCGAATCTATTAGACGAAGGTATCGGTCGATACCAAGGTATTAGTCTGAGCGACTATGAAAGAGTATTTGGGAATTTGCTCTCTGCTTTGAATACAGCAGAGCCCTGCTGACAGTATCAGCAGGGCTCTTACTTTGCCGTCTGAAGCGAGAGCGACTTATCGCGGGTGTTTCAAACTACAATCAACAGGATACGCCAGAGCCTTCACGCATAAAGATGTGCTCTCGTGAGAGGATCCGCGCGCCTGTTCGAGCTGTCGAGAAAAATGAAAGTGCTAACGTCACTCATCACGCCGACTAATACCTTGTTATTGACCGATACCTTCGTCTAATAGACGCGCCTTCACGCTCGTGGTCTACTCCCGTGACCATGGCGGCGGTCGCTCGGGAACTTGGAGTCAAGGCTCTGGTCTGCATGTCGCAAATGACAGTCTTCCAGCACTCGCAGACGATGATGCTGGTCTCAATCGACAACAGTGAAATCTAACAACAGGAGTCGGGTCATGCCCCAACCTTTACTTCGTCTTAAGCCGGAACTAGGCGCGGCTGCGGATACCTTGCGGACGGTCGACGAGTTCCTTGCAATCATCTCGCACGAGCTGCGCACCCCGACCACGGCAATTCTGGGTTGGACGCAATTGCTCGGGAGGGAGGAGGTCGACCCGGATAAGGTCGCTCTGGCCGTGGAGGTAATCGAACGCAACGCGCGTATGCAGGCGCGACTAATTGAGGAGTTGGTCGGTTACACGCGTGTCGTTTCCGCCAACAAGCTACCGCTGAAGGCACAAGTCTTCTCCCTCGTCGCCGCAGTCAAAGAAGCAGTCGAAGCGGTAGCCCCCGTGGCGTATGCCAAAGGAGTTCACGTCTTGAAGCGGTTGGACTCCGCGCAGAGCGAACTATACGGCGACCCTATCCGCTTGCAGCAGGCGCTCACGAACCTGCTCTCGAACGCGATAAAGTTCACGCCCGCCGGCGGCTTCGTCACAATCTCACTGGAGCCGTGCGGCCAACACCACACGATCACTCTCAGTGACACCGGCGAGGGCATCGAGCCCGGTTTTCTTCCCTTCGTTTTCGACCATTACCGCAAGGCGGAAACGGCGGGCGGCACGGGCGGCGGTCTCGGCCTGGGGCTGGCAATAGCTCGTCACATCGTGGAACTCCATAACGGAAAAATCACGGCGCACAGTCGGGGGCCCGCTGAAGGCGCGGTGTTCACCGTCCAACTTCCGTGCGATCCAACATCGGCTCCATAAGGGGCAGAGTAAAAGCCTAATTCGTAGAGGAGATCATGTCATCATGTCTGTCTACCTGCTCGCGCTTCTAATCGGTATCATCGCGGGGCTGCGTGCCATGACCGCCCCGGCGGCGGTCGCATGGGCAGCTTACCTCGGCTGGCTTAACCTCGGCGGGGGCTGGCTCGCCTTTCTCGGTAACGCCTGGATGCGTTGGATACTGACGGCGCTCGCACTCGTCGAACTGGTCACAGACCAACTCCCATCCACGCCGAGCCGCACGGTGCCGGTTCAGTTCGGCGCGCGAATCCTAACGGGTACCCTCTCCGGCGCGGCAATCGGGGCTGCGGGTGGGTCGTGGGTCGGCGGTCTTCTGGCCGGGGCCGTCGGGGCCGTCGTCGGCACCCTCGGCGGGCGCGCATTCCGCGCGAAGCTCGCCGCCGCGTTCGGCAGCGACCGGCCCGCAGCCTTCATCGAGGACGCGGTCGCCATCTGCGGCGCGCTGCTAATAGGAGTCGCCATGCGATGAGAGAGTCCGACGCGATCATCATCGGCGCCGGCCAGGCCGGCCCTTCGCTCGCGGGGCGCCTCACGGGCGCCGGCATGACCGTGGACTCGTCGAGCGGAAGCTCTTCGTCGGGACGTGCGTCAACACCGGCTGCACGCCGACCAAGACACTCATCGCCTCCGCATACGCCGCACACCTCGCACGTCGCGCCGTCGAGAAGGGGGAGACGCGAGGGCTGATGAAGGTCGTCGTGGATGCCGAGACGCGCAGGATTCTGGGGGCAGCCATCCTCGGCACGGGCGGCGACGAGGCGATTCACGGCGTCCTGGGCATCATGAACGCTGACGTACCCTACGACGTGCTCCAGCGCGCTGTGCCCATCCATCCGACCGTCTCCGAACTCATCCCGACGATACTGGGCGAGATGGGCCCAGTAGACTAAGCAGTTTTCAGATAAGAAAGTGCGTGTTGGCCGGTTCACCGCCGAGTCGAAAATCAAACGTGACTTAACAGCGACTGAGCCGGGTGAGGAAGACGAGGCGACGCCTCAATATCTGAGACAGGCGGAAATTTTTTGTTAATCAGTACTTTTATAAAAAGCTCGTCTGTTAATGAATATCGGCGGCGATTCGAAGACAGCTCATACCGCTTAAGTCGAGCCGGTAACATCCGCGAATGTGCGTAATCCGAATCAACATATTGTCGCATCCGGCGCAACGCAGGATTGCGCCCATCCCGTGGCGGTAAAGCATCAACTCGCCGATAGGTCTCTTTGTGCCGCAGCCCCCGCAGGTAGCCTCCGCGGCTGTCATCTCAAACGGAAAAATTTCGTTCAGCAGTTCGCCCGCCGCGTTGCCGTCTAATCTCAAATCGTTATCCTTCATAAACCTCACCCTCCGGTAGGTCCGAATCGCTCCGTCTTAATGCGTCCCGGCTCGTAGCCTAATTCCAGTAAATAATCGGCGACCGCCTCGACCAGTGCGGTCGGGCCGCAGGTGAAGGCGAGCGGTTTTTCCGCCGGCGGCCAGGCAGTATCCGCAAGCATCGCCAGGTCGATTCTGCGCCCATAGCCTGTCCAGTTCTGAGGACGCTGTCTGGTTAAAGTGTGAATGACATGGAGCGAGGGATCGTTCGCGGAGAGACGGTCGAGCTCTTCGCGGTAGATAATCTCTTCGTAGGAGCGCGACGAGTAGAGGAGTCTGGTCGGAACTTTGTTACCCGCATTCGCGCGGTGGCGGAGCATGGCCATCAGCGGCGCGATACCACTCCCGCCCGCGGCGAGAAAAAGCGGCGAGCCGTCGTTCTTCTCGGCGCGGGAGTCCCAGACGAAATAGCCGCCGATGGGCCCGCGCAACTCGACTTGATCGCCGACGCGCAATTCATCAGTTAAGTAAGGCGAAACCTCGCCGCCCTCGATGCGGTCAACCGTTATCATCAGATATGTATCTTCCGGCGGCGAAGCGATTGAGTAGCTGCGCTGCGCCTGGTAGCCGTCTTCCGCCGTCAGGCGCACGTCGACGTGCTGCCCCGCTAAGTGGGTGGTCCAATCCGGCAAATCGAGAATTAGACTCTTCGCCCGCGGAGTTTCCTCGCGAATTTCGACCACCGTTCCGAGTTGCCATTTAAGCTGCTGCGCCATGCCTTTTAATCACCCTCGTATCGCTGCTCTTTCCAGGGGTCGCCATGGTTGTGATAGCCGGCCGTCTCCCAGAATCCCGGTCTGTCTTCCCTGACGAGCTTGAAGCCTCGCACCCATTTCGCGCTTTTCCAGAAATAGAGGTGCGGTACCAGCAGGCGCGCAGGCCCACCGTGCTCGGGCGCGAGCGGACGCCCGTCGTATTCGTAAACGACCCACGCTTTACCATTGCGGACATCAGCGAGCGGCAGATTTGTTGTGTAGCCGCCGTCGCAGAAAGCCATGAGATAGCTAACGGTCGGCTGCGCGTCGAGGTCAACGCCTTCGAGCAGCGTGTCGACGGCAACGCCCGTCCAGACGGTGTCTAGCTTTGACCACTTGGTGACGCAGTGAATATCAACCGTAAAGGTCTCACGAGGCAGCTTCAGGAACTCCCCCCAAGTCCACTTAAGGTCTTCAGCGATCTCCCCGTAGATTGAAAAGTCCCATCTCTCAAGCGACGTTCGCGGAGTCGGTCCGGCGGACAAGACCGGAAACTCCTTCGTCTCATATTGGCCGGGCGGAATCCGTTCTTTGAGCGCTCTATCGGTTTCCCTCATTCGCCCTTTGAAACCGCGTGAAATAAATTGTTCAGCCATAAGTACCTCCCTAAAAGTGAACCTGCGCCGCCTCTGTTCGAGACAACCTTCATAAATCCAGGGCTTGCTCAAACCGCGGGGCCTGACCGAGTACATCGGCAGTGACTTCAGTGGCCGAGCACCAGCAGGATCAGTAAAGCCACAAACCCGACGACCAGCAGCAGGCCGTTGAACTGAGGTGAGCCGTGGAACGCCTCTGGGATCATCGTTTCCGAGACCAGCGCCAGGATTGTGCCCGCCGCGAATGCCTCGACCGTCCCCCGGACCGCTGGCCCTGTGCCCCTGAGCAAAAGCCCGGCGACCGCCGCTGCGAGGCTGATCATCAAGGCGATTCCAATCCACACGCCAAACACGTAACGCGCGGACCGTCCGGCGCGCCGCATTCCGGCGCTGCTCGATAGGGCTTCCGGGATGTTACCCAGGAAGAACGCCGCGACAGTACCTGGGCCCGGCACGCCGTAGGGCAGCACGCTCAGTCCAAGCACAACCCCTTCGGGAACGCCGTCGAGGAACGTGCCCGCCGCGATGGCTAATCCGCTACCTGGCTGCTCCTCTTCTCGCGGCTGCTCTACGCATTCGCCGCAGCGTTTCCGATGCTGTGCCCCGCGGCGGGAGAGTAGCCAGTTAACGGTACTGAACAGCGCCGCGCCGCACAGTAGACCCGTGACAGACCACTTCAGGCTTACCGCGCCACGCGCGCCTATCACCAGCTCCACCGCTACCACAGCCAGAAGTACGCCGGCTGCGAACGTCATCACGCGGGCGATGGTGGTGTGCTGAAGGGACATGTAGTAGCCGCCCACGGCCCCTATCAGCAGGCCGGAGGCGGACATGGCTCCCCAGCAGGCCGATTGCAACCAGCCAGGCATTTCTAGAAGGAGTCCCATTACCGTTTGATCTTTCATTTACCCAGACCACTGACGGCAGGTCTTACAAGGCGGTCCCGGCTACTCCGCCTTCCCGCGCGGCTGGTACTTCCCGACCTCTGGTCGGAAGGCGATGGCGAGACGGTTCCAGCCGTTGATTGCGATGATGGCCATCGTCAGCTTGACTAACTCCTCCTCGCTGAACTGCGCGCGGGCCGCCTCATACTCTTCGTCCGACGCGTGGGTCTGGGAGATCAACGTAACCACCTCGGCCCAGGCCAGCGCGGCACGCTCGCGCTCTGTGTAGTAAGGCGCTTCGTGCCATGCGCTCAGGCCGTAGAGCCGCTGCTCAACCTCACCCGCGGCGCGAGCGTCCTTCGTGTGCATGTCTATGCAGAAGGCGCAGCCGTTGAGCTGCGAGACGCGCGTCTTGACGAGTTCGAGAAGCTGATGCTCCAGCCCCGAATCGTCCACGTACTTCTGTAGTTTGTACATCGCCTGCACCGAGCCCGGCGCGGCCTTGCCGTAGTCAATACGTGTGTCCATCTCTCCACCTCACTTCCTGCTGTTGAATGAGACGCCCTCGGCGCGTGCCCGTCTCACCACTGAGGGCGGGCTCTCGTGCTGGTCGCGCTGTTGTCCGACTTCACATCGTCAGAACGACTCGGAACTGCGCGTTACCGCTGAGCATGCGCGGGTAAGCCTCCGCCGCTTTTTCGAGCGGATAGGTCTCAGTCACGGGCGCACGCCGGACAGCTCGGCGAAGCGCAGCATGTCCTGTGAATCAATCGGCGCTCCCTTGGACCAGCCTTGGATCGTTC
>Ga0190273_10000491_pt1 | contig 14888 bp, 16 predicted proteins | sample Popmic504IS_FD_134513 | JGI IMG/M metagenome (GOLD analysis project Ga0190273, IMG submission 134513) | Populus adjacent soil microbial communities from riparian zone of Shoshone River, Wyoming, USA - 504 IS | ecosystem: Environmental > Terrestrial > Soil > Riparian zone > Trees stand | place... | reverse complement strand
GAGTCTGGCGAACAAGCAGCTCGAGGGTGCCCTGGAGTAGCTCTATTGTGTTCTGGTAGGGAAGCTTCTTAGGCATGTAGACATACTACACCTGTGCATGTAGGGTGTCTACATGTTTTGTGAGGTTTTAGTCTCATAGCCGGGTGATGCCCAACGAACGAAGAAATTGCGGGTCTTCAGTTCACAGCCCATCAGCCGCCTGAAATTCGGCTTTGATCCGTTTGTTGAATCGGAGATCACGTTGAATAATGGCTGCAATGTTTGCGCGAGCAGGTCAATTCGGGCGTTGGGTGTCTGGCGCATTCGGAAACATGGAATGAATATCATCGAAGAGATTAAGGCGAAATTACAAAAATATCCTCGCGCTAAATACGAAAGCGATGATGATTCCATCAGCGTGTTTCCGATCTCGGATGACGGATTCACTGTTGGTCTAACCGTTAATCAGCATTCATACACGGTCTCTTTCAGTGGTTGGCATGAGGATTTCCAGAATAAAGAATAGGCTTTGAATTGCTTTGCGTTCGGCTTGTCTTCCGATTGCCGTTTGAAAGAGTATCGGCGTGGCCGTTTCGCTTATAGATGGACGGTTGAATCAAAAGAAGGCGGGCTATGGGTTGAAGATAGTACGACCGGACTTTTTCTCTTCCCGTTCTGGATGAAGAAGGAGATTGTGTACCCGCAAAACAAGCTGCTGACACGAGAGCCAAATGCAGATGAGCCCGGCAGCTAAAAGGTCATTCGACCCGTACGCTCGCTAGCTTGCGTGTCATATTATCCGCCGCCCGCTGGATTCGAGCGAGAGATGTCTACAGCGGTGTCGGAGTCGGTGTTACAATCGTTTCGCTCAAATGAATGATACCGGCGTACGTAGTTATCATGTGTCAAATCTCAGGGAGTTCATCAATATGACGGAAGATGAGAAGCCTGTTGTCCAGAATGTTACCGAACAGGGTAAAGAGATGAGCGAGGCCGAGATTGACAGGAATCTCATGGAAAGCTTTCCGGCCAGTGATCCTCCTTCGTGGACGCTCGGAACCAATCACCGTGAAGAGACGCAGGATGAAAAGGGTGAACCCGTAGACGACGACCCGGCGAAGTAATGCTGCCTGAGCGGCCCATTCTCAGCGCGCGGCTTGAGCACTCTTTTTTTACAAATCAATCCCACAAAAACAGCAGGCGGATGTTGCCGACCAAAGGTTGCGGCAACTATTCTTATTTTCTGAAAGGGAGATAAAGCATGAAGTGTGTAGCATGTGGCAGCACGTCGATGGTCGCGGGCATGCTGGTAGATGATTCCGGCGGAAGAACAATCTCATTTGAGCCGGAAGATGTCCCCATCTGGAAGAGCATACTTGGCGTCGGCAGGCGCGATGTACGCGTCTATGGCTGCCTGCACTGTCAGCATCTACAGCTTGCTGTTTATTTCAAAGACGAGGACTTGCAGCGTTACCAGCAGTTTGAAGGCGAGCAGCCAGGCGTGCTGGAGCGAATCAACTCGGACACGAAAGAGACAGAAGAGTAAGACAAATAGCAGATTGCCATCAGGAGGTATCGGGTGTTAAGGGCGCAGCGAACAAACCTTTCTTTATTCAGCCTGCTTCTTTCAACGATTCTGCTCGGGCCTTTAGCGTTGGAGCTGCGGGCCTCCGCGCTCTGGGGAAATCTCAAGCCCGGCCCACACGGCGTCGGCTACCGGACGATCTCGACCTACGATCTCTCAAGGCCGTCGATTACACGTGATGCGGAGGGCAAAGAAGTTCGGCCCGCGCGGCCTGGCAGACAGATGCAAATCGGCGTCTGGTATCCGGCGATCAGCACTGGTCATAGATCAACGATGCGCTTTGAGGAGTACGTGTATCTGTTGGCCCAGGAGTTAAAGTTCGCGCCCCTAACCATAAAAGAGAGAGAGCAGAGCGTAAGGGCTTTTATGAAAGAGCCGCTTTCAAAGGGTGCGAGCGCCGATAGACTCGAAGCGCTTATGAAGATGAGAACCGGCGCAATCAAGGACGCGTCGCCTGTCAGAGGACGTTTCCCTCTAGTGGTTTATGCGCATATCCCGCCATCGGGTAACAGCATCATGTGTGAATACCTGGCAAGTCACGGCTTTGTGGTGGCGGCGATACCATGGAAGGGTACTTTTGAATATAACCTGGATGTCGGTTTGACCGGCGTGGAAACTCAAGTCAAGGATATGGAGTTCGTCATAGGCACTTTGAGATCGAACCCGCAGGTGGATGCGGATAAAGTGGCCGTCATCGGCATGAGCTTCGGCGCGATCAGTGCTCTTGGCCTTCAGACTCGTAATCGGGAGGTCGATGCTTTAATCAGTCTGGACGGAGGTATAGGCTCGCTCTTCGGTGCAAATGTTGTGCAGAGGACTCCGTATTACAGCCTGTCAAGAATAACTGTACCGCTCGCGCACCTGCACGGCCCGGATGTTCCCGGCACGGATCTGACCTTTATCAACGGCTTGAAATATTCGCGCAGATTTCTGGTCGCGTTTCCCGGAATGCGGCACGGAGATTTCGTCAACAACGGTATGCTCGAACACTTTGTCCCTGGCATACAGGGTAAGACGGCAGTGGATACTAAGACCGGATTCGAGTGGGTCTGCCGCTATGCGCTGCACTTCCTGAAAACTTATTTGAAGCAGGAAAGTGCTAGCCTGTCGTTTCTTGAAAACTCTCCGGAGAAGAACGGCGTTCCCCACAGGGTTCTTAACGTCGAGATAAAAACAGCCCTCGCAGCGCCGCCCACCGCAGGGCAGTTGCAGGCGATGATCGAAGCCCGTGGCGTCCGGAGCGTCGCTGCCCTCTATGCGCAACTAAAGAAGTCCGACCCGCAGCCATTGCCGCAACAAACCCTTAACGATGTCGCAAGGTGGCTGGGGGAAAAGAATGATTGGAAGTCTGCCAGAGAGATCGTCGATCTACGGCTCGACAGTTATCCGAAGTCTGCGTGGGCCAACTATGCCGCGGCGGAAATTTATCGAAGGCTGGGCGATAACGCACGCGCCCGTCAGTTATACACGGAGGCGCTCGCATTGCTGGCGATAGACTTTGATCCCGAGTTGGACTTCAATAGAAGACGCGGCATCTATGAGGGCTCGCGACGCAATCTTGAATCGGCGAATAATCAATGAGCGTATTGAGACCGTCCGTCGTCGTCATGATCGCTTTACTGCTGCTGGCAGATTGTCTTGAAGCGTTCAATGTCTCGGCGCAGACGCAGTCTTTCCCTGCGCGTGCGGAGGTAATCGTCGAAGGAAAGTTTCACGGCGCTGAAGGGATCGCCTTCAACGGCGAAGGCAGGTTGTTCGTGACGGCTGACGATGCGCTCTGGGAGATTACACGCGACGGCGCAGTCAGGCGGATCGCAGACCTGCAATCGAGTGTCGGACTCGCACCCATCGGCGAGCGTGACCTGATCGTCGCGGACTTTGGCCCGACAAACGCCATCACTCATGGGCCAAATACAGACGGTCTGGTTTTGAGGATTACGCCGGAGGGCAAAAAAAGCGTTCTCGCCACAGGCATCGCTGACCCAAACTTTGTCCTGCTGCGCAAGGACGGCTCTCTTCTGGTCTCAGATGATTTTACGCGAGACATCTGGGAGGTTAACTCGAAGACTGGAAAGGTCACACTGTTTAGCAACGCGATTGCGCAGCCGAACGGCATGGCGCTCTCTGAGGATGGACGCAGCCTCTTCGTCGCTCAGATATTCCGTAACTTCCGCAAGGATGTGCGCCCCATAGAGTGTGATAATCGCGTCTGGCGATTGCCGCTCCGCAAGGGCCGTCCGGACGGCGTCCCTTCGGTCTTGTTCCAGACCAGCGGCGTGGGCTGTAATGATGGGCTGGCGATGGATTCAAAGGGTCGTTTGTACGTGGCGGCAAATCGTGAAGGAAGAATCTGGCGAGTCGACCCAAAGGACGGATCGGCCTTGCTGATCGCAGAGCAGAGCGCGGCGAGTATCGCTTTCGGCGAAGGAAAGTTCGACCGCACCTCTATCTATGTGACAGAGCTCAGGGGCGGACGAATCCTGAAGATTCCGGTCGGCGCGAAAGGGGCACGCCTGCATCGCTAGTACGCATTCTTGACTGTCCGGAAAGAGAGTAACAAATCGTTATGACGCTCAAACTCTTGCAGGTCGATTATACTTTCGACGGCCCCTGGGGCGCTCAAATGGCGTCGGAGCATACTGAGCTTGCGCACAGGATAGCGAATGTTCCGGGCCTGATCTGGAAGCTATGGACGGAAAATCCTGAGACGCGAGAGGCTGGCGGCATCTATCTGTTTGAAGACGAGTCTTCGCTTGATGCTTACTGGACGCAGAAAATAGTTCGCTTACAGAAGGCTATTGAGAACATCAGGGCCAGGAAGTTTGATCTCAACCAGCCGCTCACACAGATCACAGGAGGCGGGGCTTTATGGACGGAGAAAGTATGATGGACGTGGAGCTAAAACGATTTGATAACCCTGACGAACGGCGCGTCTTTGAAAAAGGCAGGTTCGAGCTCATCAAAGTCGGCGGCCTCACCATTGGCAGGGCGACTTACGAGCCGGGCTGGAAGTGGTCTGTGCATGTGAGCCCAATCGCGGGCACTGCGCTGTGCGAAGTCGAGCATGTCGGGCTGGTGATCTCAGGGCGTGCGGTGGCGGCGATGTCGGACGGTCGGATTATAGAGCTTGAGGCAGGGCAACTCTTCTACATACCGTCTCAAGCACACGATAGCTGGGTCGTCGGCGACGAGCCTTATGTGTCGCTGCACTTTCTCGGCGCAGAACACTATTCAAAATAGTGACGGGAATGCGCCTTCAGGACAGCTTTTTGTTTCTGCGCGCAATCCGGTTCGCCAGTTGTTCTCGACGATGCTGACGCATTTTCACGTCCAGCATGTTGGCCCGGCGCTGATCGCTATCCTTCATACGGCGTCGGAAACCGTAAATCATCCATAAACCGATGGCGACCAAAACGACGGCCCAAACAAATCCCAGTATGACCATTATGCGAGGATTCCCCTTGTTCCACTTGGTCGATGAGCTATTTTGTGGTGCTCCCGGCTGGACTCTAACCAGCGACCTTCCGCTTAGGAGGCGGACGCTCTATACAACTGAGCTACGGGAGCACGTGCTGAACGAAGTTAGCAGAGGACTGCTGGCGCAGTCCAGTTTGCGCTCATGATTGATATTTTATCAGCGAGCGCACATCGTAGCCCTCAAGACGTTTGCGTCCCGGCAGGAATTCCAGCTCGACGACGAAGACTAAGCCCGCGACTGTGCCGCCCAAAGATTCCACCAGCTCGACGGCGGCGCGCGCCGTGCCGCCCGTGGCGAGCAGGTCGTCTGCAATGATGACGCGATGCCCCTCTCCTACGGCGTCGCGATGAATCTCCAGCGTGTCCTGACCGTATTCCAGATCATAAGAGATAGAAGCGCATTCGGCCGGGAGCTTGCGCGGTTTACGAACCGGCACAAAGCCCGCGCCCAGGTGATAGGCGAGCGCCGGAGCGAAGATAAAGCCACGCGCCTCTACGCCGATCACCGTGTCGACTTTCATGCCCTCGAACTCGGCGGCAAGCGCATCAACCGTCAGGCGCAGCCCATCCTTGTGCTTGAGCAGCGTCGTGATGTCATAGAAATTGATGCCGGGCTTCGGAAAGTCCGGCACTTCGCGAATCAAAGCTTTCAGTTCATTCATAAATAGTTGTCAGTAGTCAATAATCAGTTTTCAGTTTTAGAAATCAGTTTAGCTGCTCGGTTTTCGCAATCGTTCTAAAGCTGAGAACTGATTACTGACTGCTGATTACTTCCCTCTTACTTCTCGATTCTGAAATGAGAATATGTGCCCGTGGGCTCGACGTGTATTTCCTCTATGTTTTCCACCTGCGCGAAGGCGGGCCCTGTCGCCAGATCGTGCTTGAAGGATTCGACGCTCTCGGGCGGGCCTTCCACATGCGCCTCGACGCGCCCGTCCGGCAGATTACGCACATAGCCCGTGACCTGATGGCGCGCGGCGGCGCGTTGCGCGAAAAAACGGTAGCCGACCTTCTGCACTTCTCCGCTGATTAGAAACTTTCGTCCGGTCTTCGTCACCCCCAAACCCCTTGCTCCATAAAAATTCGCGCAAGCGCTCTTACGAAAAAGCTGTTGGCCCTCTGGAAACATTCCGCGCGCGCTCTCGCTAACGCTCCTTGCTTGAAGATGTGCCGCTGCTCGCGGTCTGCGAATGATGCTCGCTCAGTTCGCTGCCCGTCAGGAAGAGGTGCGGTTTTTTCGCGCCGATTGAGTGGGCGGCGTCCGCCGATGGCCGGAACAGGTCGCGCCAGCGCGTCTGCCCCTGCTCTTTCGATCCGAAGACTTTTGAGATGAGCAGATAGGCCAGCACGAACCAGAAGGCGAATAACAAACCGATGCCGATCTCAGACATTCCAGTTCCTCCAAAGACGGGCGCAGGCTCTCAACATGCGCGTCTGCGATGATGCGCTCTCAACTTTTACGCCCGGATAAAATTTAAACCCCCGCGTGCCTCAAGGCTTTTGACAGCGAGCCGGAGAATAACACAGGCCGCGCGCGGCTCGCATCCTTCGTCCGTAAAGCGGAAGAAGGGCGCTTCTTCCGCTACAACGTACCCCTTGCTGCTATTGTTCCCGGTATCTCCGCCTCACCCGAGCGCGTCCAGACATTCAACGATCGTGCGTTGGCGACAGGTAAACATAGGCGTGTCGCGCAGCGTAAAGCTGCTCGCCTTGGTCTCGCGCAACTCTTGCACTAGATCGAGAAAGTCAGCCGGTTCATCTGTCTCGAAGGCGACGACGAACTCCTGATCGTCCAGCCCGAAGGAATAGGTCGTGTGCAGCTTGACCGAACGATATTTCGAGCCGATGCGTATGTGCTCGTCCATCATCTCCTGTCGCTGTTCGGGCGAGCGCGTATACCAGTCGCGCGTCTTGACGAACGGATAGACGAAAAGATATTTGGATCTTCCGGGCACGATGTGCAGGCGATCTTCGACGTGCTCAGGATTATCCTTGTCTATGTACATAGAGCGTTTCGTCATCGAGAGAAAAGACTGCGTCGCTTCCAGGTATTGGCCCAGCCGTGTTTGATTCAGGCGCGTTGTCATCTCTTGAAACGGGTCTAGCTCGTAGCCTATGCGCCAGATCATCATCTCGACGTTCGTGCGAAGGCCCACCAGAGAATAGGTGTGCATCAGCAACTCTGAGCGAAACGCTTCCAGCGCTTTTGTAAACTCCTCCTTGGCGGAAGCCTTCGCCGACGCGTCGAGCATGCGCCATTCGGGGCGCGCGCGATAAAAAGTGAAGTTGACGAACTGGCGCGGCAATGTGGGGCGCTGGCGCTCGCCGGAAGTCTCGCGGGCATTGGCCGCCAGACGCAGCGACGATCGGCCAGCATCCCCGGTGTTTTCAGTATTACTCATATAGAAATTGTTCCTTCGGAAAAGATTTCTCAAATAAGTATCGCACAGGCGCTCTCTCTGAGTTAAAATGCGCCGACGTATAAAAGCTATTCTGCGGCGATCCCTTCAGGATTGCAACTGCCGTCAAGGTCCAAAGCCGTTTTCTACAGACTACAAATATGCCTGAGCAAACTACTGAGACAGACGCGCCGGACAAAGTAGGGATGCCCGATCCGGGGCGCAGAAATTTCCTGTTGCTGATTCCCCTGGGCATCTTCGCCGGGGTGGCAGCGACGATCGTCGGCGCGGCTTTTCGCTTCCTGCGCCCTTCGGATGCACGCTCGGAAGCGAAATGGTCGAACGTCGCACCGCTTGCGCAGCTCAAAGGCGAAAAGCCTATCATGCGTAGCATCATCGCAGAGCATCAGGCCGGTTGGGCCAGTACCGTCGAAGAACATTTCGTCTACGTCCTGCCGAGCAAAAATAATCAGGTGCTGTCGAGCGTGTGCCCGCACGAGGGTTGCAATGTCAGTTGGCGCGACGAGGAGAGCGAGTTTTTCTGTCCCTGTCACGACAGCTACTTTGCTGCGGACGGCTCGCGCACGCGCGGCCCTTCGAGGCGCGGCCTGGACCCGCTGCCGACACGCGAGAAGGACGGCGTGCTTCAGGTACAGTATCAAACCTTCATCAACAATACAGAGGAGCGCATCGCGCGCGGATGAAAGAAGAGCAGAACCCATATTTGCCGCCACGCATCAGACGCTGGCTCTCGCGTTGGACGACGCTCGAAGACATAGAGCGTTCCCTGGTTGACGAGCCGTCCGGCGGAGTGGAAGCGTGGACGCGTACGACCGCCGGGGTGGTCGCCATGCTGGTCGTTGTGCAGGCTGTGACGGGCGTGCTGCTGGCCTTTTATTACGTGCCTTCGGCAGAGAGCGCGCACACCACTGTCGCGTATATCGAAAAGATGGTGCCCGCAGGATCATGGCTGCGCGCCATGCACCATTACGGCTCTCAGTGGCTGACGCTTTTCCTCGTTCTGCATCTGGCGCAGATGTTCTGGCGCGAAGGCTACAAGCGCAGGCCCATCGGGTGGATGTCGACAGTGCTCCTGCTGGGGCTGGTGCTGGCGGGCGGAGCGACGGGTTATTCTCTGCCGTGGGATGCGCGTGCCTTCTTCGGAACGCGCGTCACGGAGGGCATCGCGGGCGGTCTTCCGCTCATAGGCGCGGCGTCGCGCAACTGGCTTTTGGGCGGCCTTGAGATTACGCCGATCACGCTGGCGCGCTTCTTCGCACTGCATGTGCTCGTCGTTCCGGCGTTGATCCTGTTGATCCTGACGGCGCGGCTCTTTGTCTTTCGCGAGCGCGGGATGGTCTCAGACGCCGAAGAGCGACGACTTGAAGGTTGGATGTTCGGACAGGTAGCGCGAAACGCCGTTGTCGCGGGCCTGGTCTTTCTGGCGCTCAGCCTGTGGGCAGCGAAATTCCATGCCCCTCTTGGGCCAGCCGCGGATACAGCCGCGCCTGGCTATCTGCCGCGTCCGGGCGCGCAGTTCCTTTGGCTCTTTCAACTCTTGAAGTATCTGCCAGGCCGTTTGGCTTCGACCGTGGCGGTCGCGCTTCCCACGTTGATCTTTATAGGGCTGGCGTCGCTGCCGTTTCTCAATCCGCCGCCGCTCAGAAAGATGATGGCAAAGCCGCGCCGTAATATCGGCGTTGCGCTTTTCGTGCTGGGGTTCGCGCTCTTTACGACGATGACTATGATCGCTTACGTAGAGGACGCGCGCGACCCGCGTGTCCGCGATCAACTCGCGCGGCAATCAAAAGAGGAAGAGGCTTTTCGCATCGCGCCCTTTTCGCCACTGCGCACGCGCACCAGCGAATCGAACATCGAAGATGAGCTGATCGACACGGGCGAAGAACCCGCTGCTTCACCGACGCCAAGCGGGTCGCCGACGCCGAATGCGTCACCGTCGCCCGGCGGTTCACCGTCGCCTTCGACGACGCCGGGCCGTTCGTCAACGTCGCCGCCGGACTCTTACATCACAAACTGTTCGGGCTGTCACGGCACGCGCGGTCAGGGTGTGTTTCCCTTCCCTCGTCTGATCGGCGTATCCGCTAAACCGCGCCGTTCAGTAGAAGACCTCGTCGGAATCATCAACAACCCGGCGGCCTACGATCTACAGCCGACCATGCCCGGCTTCGCCACAAAAATCTCCGACGCAGAGAAGCAGGAGATCGCCGTCTGGGTCGCGGCTCTCAAGAAGCGATAAAGAAAGCGGGACGAGCAGCGTGTGCGTACGACATGGTAAAGGGTTAGTTTGGATAATTGAGTACACGGCTTGTTGGAACTCAACCACCGCAGACACAGAGGACACGGAGATAGCACGGAGGATTGAATCTCTAACTCTCTGTGCCCCCTCCGTGCTCTCTGTGCCTCTGTGGTGAACAGCAACCTCCATTACACTCAATAACAAATTGACCCGCATCTCCCGGCACTTATCCTTTGATAAAGAGTGCGGGCATGCTCTATACTCTCGCACGTTCGACACAGCTTTCTACAGGCAGATAGATTGCCGTAGTCTTTCGGAGAAAGATGCGGATGAAACTCATCAAGCTCGCTTTGACCTGCGCCGCGCTGACTGTTTTCGCCATCAGTTGCACGACCGAGACGACCAACACGAATCAAGTCTCGAATGCCAACACGAAGCCTCAAACGGGGGCGTCACCGGCTGCCACGGCTCAAGCATCGCCGACGCCCGCGGACGAGTTTGCGCAGACGCGCATCGTCTACGCGGAGATGTGCACCGTGTGTCATGGGCCCAAGGGCGACGGCGGCACGGTCAAGATACAGGACAAGCAGCTCAAAGTCCCCAGCCTGAAAGAGGGACACGCGCTCAATCATAACGAGACGCAGCTTGCCAAGCAGATTAGCCAGGGCGGCGACGGCATGCCTGCCTTTAAAGATCGTCTCAAGCCAGAAGTAATCAACGACCTCGTGCGACTGATCCGCAAAGAATTTCAGGGCATCGCAGCGACCACTTCTCCTTCGCCCGCGAAGCCTTAAATCCTTCTCCGGCGGATCGCGTTCGTCAATACTCCGAGTGGTCGCTTGACGGCAAGACCTGGAAGGTTGGCTATGATTACACATACCGCAGGCGAAAATAGAATTTTCAAGACGGGAATTTATTGACGGCATACGCGAATAGCAGTAGAGTCCAACTTAACAGATTGCGTTCTTCGATTGAACGCGAGGCCGGCGAAGAAGAAGAATTGCTCACTTCGTCGGCTTTTTAATCGCCGGAGGGTCAAGCCATCAAACGAGCAGAAGCCCCTCATGTTTGCCCGGGGCTTCAAGAGCTTCAACATTTTAAGGAGTGCCGTATATGCTGAGAATGAATAGAACCTCTCAAGAGGAAAAACCCGACACAGACACGACCGTCGACCTGACGCCCAGACCGTCGCCCACTTACGAAGGTAGCATGCACAACCAGACGCCCGCTCATACGCCTACGACCAACTCGGCCATCACCGAGAGCGAATCGCTTGCGCGGGACATCAAAGAAGGATTGCTGAGCGGTTTCGTCGGCAACGGGACGGAACTGACGGGTGAAGCGAACTTTAAAGGGATGCTGCGCGTCGACGGCCATCTTTCAGGAAAAGTTCATTCCGATGAGGGAACGCTGATCGTCAGCACCAACGGATTGATCGATGCCAACATAGAGGTCGCCGTCGCACAGATTCAGGGGACGGTCAACGGCGACATCGTTGCCACTAAGCGCATAGAACTGGGCCGCGTGGCGAAAGTGACTGGCAATATCCAGACGCCCTCCTTAATCATCGAACAGGGCGCGATGTTTGAAGGCAACTGTCGCATGACAGAGCAGTCGGGCCAAGCCAATCAACCCGCGGCAAAAGAGAAACAGGCTGGCAGCAGCACCTAAGCTTGTACGGCGGCGACGAACAGTTTGTTTGCGCTCTCGTCTCTCCCCGACGGCGACTTCCTCCCCTGAAACTATTTTCATCGCCTCGATCATGGAATCTCTCGAAGCGGCTCGCGCCTGTGCCGAGCACGCTTCCTTTCATCATGTCGCAGGGTCGGCGTGACACCGGAGCGCGAAACCAATAAAATGTCTCCCATGCACCCGTAGCTCAGTTGAATAGAGCGCTTGACTTCGGATCAAGAGGTCGAAGGTTTGAGTCCTTCCGGGTGTACCATGATTAAAAGTTGAGGGTAGCCTTAAGGGGCTGCCCTTAATTGTGTCGTGCGGCAATGCAAACTTTCCGCGCACAAGTTATAATCGTGGGTTCGCAAATCAGTTAGATTTCCGATCATCTGAGCCAAACGATTCGGAGTACGGTCATTAATGATAAATTTTGAGACGACGCCTGAAAAATACAGGCACTGGAAACTAAGTATTGACGGCGCGGTCGCCACCCTTTCCATGGATGTGCAGGAGGACGCGACGCTCGGCGAGGGCTATAAGCTCAAGCTTAACTCGTACGATCTGGGCGTCGATATTGAGCTGGCCGATGCCGTGCAGCGCCTGCGCTTCGAGCATCCGGAGGTGCGTGTCGTCCTCGTCACCAGCCTCAAGCCCAGAATCTTTTGTGCGGGCGCGAATATTTACATGCTCGGCACATCTCCGCATGCCTTTAAGGTCAACTTCTGTAAATTTACAAACGAGACGCGCTGCGCGATTGAGGACGCATCCCATAATTCCGGCCAGCGATATGTCGCGGCGCTTAATGGCACTGCCTCCGGCGGCGGTTACGAGTTGGCCATCGCCTGCGATGAAATCTATCTGGTCGACGACGGTAACTCCGCCGTCTCGCTGCCGGAAGTCCCGCTATTGGGTGTGCTGCCCGGCACAGGCGGGCTGACGCGCCTCGTCGATAAGCGCAAAGTGCGGCGCGACCGCGCAGATGTTTTTTCCACTCTCGCCGAAGGGCTCAAGGGCAAGCGCGCGAAAGAGTGGAATCTGATCGACGGCTACTTTCCGACCAGCAAGTTTCAGGAGTCCGTGGCGGCGCGCGTCGAGGAAATTCTTAAGACAGACACGCAGGGTAAAACCGTAGCGGGCATCAAGCTCAATCCGCTCGAAGTCGAATCGACCGAAGATGGCCGCGAGTATAAGTACGTCACGGTTCGTATCAACCGCGAAGGGCGTTACGCAGATTTGACCGTGCGTGGCCCTGAAGAGCAAGGGCCTGCGACGCCGGAAGAGATAGAGCGTCTCGGCGATCAGTACTGGCCGCTTCGAGCCTATCGTGAACTGGACGATGCGCTGCTTCATCTGCGCGTCAACAATCTTGAGACGGGGTTGGTTTGCCTGCGCACTGAGGGCGAGATTGATAATGTGCTCGCGGTCGATAAAACTCTGGTCGCGAACAGAGATCACTGGCTGGTGCGCGAGATCATCCTTTACATGGCACGCGTGCTCAGGCGTCTGGATTTGACGGCGAAGAGCTTTTTCGCGCTCATCGAGCCCGGCAGTTGCTTCGCGGGAAATCTGCTTGAGCTGGCTCTCTCAGCCGACCGCACTTATATGCTCAACTCGCCGGATGAAACGGTCTTGATGGCGACGAGCGAGATGAACGCGGGCGCTCTTTTGATGAGCAACGGCTTGACCAGGCTGCACTCGCGTTTTCTGGCGACGCCGGAAAAGGTTGATGAAGCGCTTGAGCACACGGGCAGGTTCGACGCCGAAGCAGCGGAAGAGGCCGGGCTAGTTACCTTCGCGCCGGACGATCTGGACTGGGAAGACGAGATTCGCGTCGCCATCGAAGAACGCACCTCGCTTTCGCCGGACGCTTTGACGGGAATGGAAGCCTCGCTCAGATTCGCCGGGCCGGAAACTCTCGACACGAAAATCTACGGTCGCCTGACGGCCTGGCAGAACTGGATTTTCCAGCGGCCCAACGCGGTGGGCGAACACGGCGCGCTGACAAATTACGGAAAGCCCACGCAGGCGCAGTTCGATTATCGAAGGACATAGAAAAGCAAGGATGTAGTAACAGCCGTGAAGGATGAGGATATTATTTTCTATTTGAGCATGGACGTTTTCATCGTTCATCCTTGCATTCGGAGGCCATGATGCAGTTATACGAACGCATTCCCAACAATGTGAATTTGTCGGAAGACAAAAAACTTCAGCGTGCGCTGGAGAAATGGCTGCCAAGTTATCTGGATTGGTGGCGCGAGATGGGCCCAGAAGGGTTTCAGAACAAGGATGTCTATCTGCGTACGGCTGTGAGCGTGGAGCCCGAAGGCTGGGCCCACTTTGATTTCATCAAGATGCCGGACTATCGCTGGGGAATTTTCCTCAAACCCGCCGATCCGGATGCGAGGGTCGGCTTTGGCGATAATCACGGCGCGCCCGCCTATCAGGAAGTGCCGGGAGAGTTCCGCAATGCGCTGCGCCGCATCATCGTCACGCAGGGCGATACAGAGCCCGCTTCGGTCGAGCAGCAGCGCGAGCTTGGCAAGACCTGCCCTTCTCTTTACGACCTGCGCAATCTTTTTCAGGTGAATGTCGAAGAGGGCCGCCACCTGTGGGCGATGGTCTATCTGCTGCAACGCTACTTCGGGCGCGACGGGCGCGACGAGGCCGACGCATTGTTGGAGCGACGCAGCGGCAATCCGGACAAGCCGCGAATACTTGAAGCCTTTAACCAGCCCTGCGACGACTGGCTAAACTTTTTCTGCTTTACGATGTTTACGGATCGCGACGGCAAATATCAATTAGCGGCGCTCGCCGAATCAGGATTCGAGCCGCTGGCGCGCACCTGCCAGTTTATGCTCACGGAAGAAGCGCATCATCTTTTTGTCGGCGAGACGGGCGTAGGCCGCGTCGTCAAGCGCACGGCTCAATTGATGCGCGAGGGCAAGGACGGCGATGTACGCGAGATGGGCGGCATTCCGCTGGACATTATTCAGCGCTATATCAATTTCTGGTTCAGCTACTCTTTGGATCTCTTCGGCGGCGAGATCAGCTCGAACTCGGCGGACTTTTTTGCCGCAGGTCTCAAGGGGCGCTACAAAGAGCAGGATCAATACACGGATCACATCATCGCGGATGACAGTTTCACCTTGACGGTGGTCGAAGACGGAAAGCTTGTGCCGCGCCAGGTGCCCTTGCGTAATGCGCTCAACGAAGTGCTGCGCGGCGAGTATGTCCATGACTGCGAGCGCGCGATGAAGCGCTGGAACAAATTTATCGCAGACGAAGGGGTGGACGCCCAGCTATTTCTGCCGAGCGCCCGTTTTCACCGCCACGTCGGCGAGTTCGCCGGTCATGATTTCGATATTCACGGCAATCTCATCACGCGCGAGGAGTTCGAGGCGCGGCGCAACGATTGGCTGCCGACCCTGGAAGACCGCGAGTACGTGCGCAGCCTTATGCATCCGGTGACGGAGCCAGGCAAGATCGCCAGTTGGATCGCGCCGCCCGCCGCCGGGAT
>Ga0190273_10000490_pt1 | contig 14927 bp, 15 predicted proteins | sample Popmic504IS_FD_134513 | JGI IMG/M metagenome (GOLD analysis project Ga0190273, IMG submission 134513) | Populus adjacent soil microbial communities from riparian zone of Shoshone River, Wyoming, USA - 504 IS | ecosystem: Environmental > Terrestrial > Soil > Riparian zone > Trees stand | place... | reverse complement strand
GCCGGGTCACTCCGGCGACCGTCAGGGCGGCCATGCAGAAATGGCTGACCCGGCCGGTCTATGCGCTCCGGGTCGAGCCCGGCGAGCGCAAGGCCTATGAGGAAGCGAAGGGCTCGCGCGGCGGCGCCGCAAGCCAGCGGCCGCGTTACTATCGCCAGCCCGAGGCCGGCGAGAAGCCGATGGCGCCTCTGCCCTTCGTCGCTCCGGCCGAGACTGCGCCGGAGCCGCTCTCCTACCAGAAGATTCCGATGCCCGAGGTCGGCGAGATTTCGAACCTCGACTTCCCGGACATCGAGCGCGCCCGCCTGTCGAACGGAATCCCGATCGTCTATGCCCGCCGGACGGCGGTGCCGGTGGTGCGCGTGGCGCTCGAGTTCGACGCCGGGGTCGCCGCCGATCCGGCCAATGCGCTCGGCACCCAGTCGCTGACGCTGAGCCTGCTCGAAGAGGGCACGACCAGCCGCAACTCGATCCAGATCGCCGAAGAGCAGGAGCGGCTCGGCGCCGCGATCGGGCCGGAGACTTCGCTCGACCGGACCGCGGTCGGCCTGGCGGCGCTGACTCCGAATCTGGGGCCGTCGCTCGACCTTCTCGCCGACATCGTCCGCAATCCGGCCTTCGAGCCCGGCGAGGTCGAGCGCCTTCGCGCCCAGCAGCTCGCCGCCATCGACCAGGAGCTCACCGAGCCGAGCGGGCTCGGCGCCCGGGCGCTTCCGCCCTTGCTGTTCGGAGCCAACCACCCCTACGGCCGGCCGTCTTCCGGGCTGGGCGACAAAGCGGTGGTCGCCCGCCTCGGCCGCGACGACCTGATCCGCTTCCACCAGACCTGGATCCGGCCGGACAACGCCACCATCTTCGCGGTCGGCGACCTCCCGCTCGCCGAGCTGGTGCCGATGCTCGAGGCGCGGTTCGGCAATTGGACTCCTCCGGCGGCACCGAAGGGGACCAAGAATTTCGCCGCGACCCCGCCCGCGCCGAGGCCCCGGATCGTCCTCATCAACCGGCCGCAATCGCCGCAGTCGCTGATCCTGGCGGGCGCGGTGCTTCCGGTGCGGGGTACGGACGACGTTCTGACCCTCAACGCCGCCAACGAGGTGCTCGGCGGCAACTTCCTGTCGCGGATCAACATGGACCTGCGCGAGACCAAGGGCTGGTCCTACGGCTCGCGGAGCAACATCGGCATGCGCGAGCAGCTCGTCCCCTATCTGATCACCGCCCCCGTCCAGGCCGACAAGACCGGCCCGGCGATCCGGGTGCTGATGGATCAGGTGGGCGGCTTCGTCACCAACAAGGGCCTGACCGACGTCGAGCTGACCCGGGTGATCAACGGTAACACCCGCCAGCTCGCCGGCCAGTTCGAGACCTCGCAGGCGGTCCTGAGCGCGCTCCGCTCGAACGCGCTCTACAAGCGGCCCGACAATTATTGGGAGGCGATCGCCGACCGCTATCGCGGCATGACGATCGGCACGATCGACCAGGCCGCGCGCAAGGTGATCGATCCGAAGAAGATGGTCTGGGTGGTCGTCGGCGACGCCGCTAAGGTCCGCCCGCAGCTCACCGGCCTGGGTCTCCCGATCGAGGAGGTTCAGCCGAAGTGAGCCGTCGCCCCAGCGAAGGCTGGGGCCCCAGGGGGTGCAAGGCTCGGTGCCTCTGGCTCGCTGGGGTCCCAGCCTGCGCTGGGACGACGGTCAGCGGATGACCCTTGTAACATGGCCCATCTTGCGGCCCGGCCGCGCCTCGCCCTTGCCGTAGAGGTGGAGGTGAGCCCCGGGATCGGCGAGGATTCCGGCCCATCCCTCGGCCTCGCCGCCGATCAGATTCTCCATCTCCACCCGAGCGCCGGTCAACCCCGTCGCCCCGAGCGGAAGCCCGCAAATGGCGCGGACATGATTCTCGAACTGCGAGGTGACGGCGCCCTCGACCGTCCAGTGGCCGCTGTTGTGGACCCGCGGCGCCATCTCGTTGAACAAGGGCCCCTCCGGCGTGGCGAAGAATTCGAGCGCGAGGACTCCGACATAATCGAGCGCTTCGGCCGCCTTGCGGGCGAGCGCCTCGGCCTCCGCGACCTGGGCGTCCAGCCCCTGCGCCGGCGCCTGTGAGCGCCGAAGCACGCCGCCCTCATGCTCGTTGCGCGGCGCCGGCCAGGTGACGATTTCGCCGTCCGCACCCCGGCACAGCAGGATCGAGAATTCGGCGTCGAAGGCGATGAAGGCCTCGAGCACCGAGGGCGCCCCGCGAACCGCTCGCCAGGCCTCGTCCGCCTCCGAGGGCCTCATGATTCGGGCCTGGCCCTTGCCGTCATAGCCGAAGCGACGGGTCTTCAGCACCGCCGGCACGCCGAGCGCGGCCAGGGCTTCGTCCAGGCCCGAGCGGTCGTCCACCGCCCGGAACGGGGCCGGGCTTCCGCCGAGATGGGCGATGAAGCTCTTCTCGCTCAATCGGTCCTGAGCCACCGCGAGCGCCTCGGCGGGCGGGTGGAGCGGCGCCTCGGCGGCGAGCGCGGCGAGCGGCGCCGCGGCGATATTCTCGAACTCGTAGGTGGCGACGTCGACTCCTTGGCCGAAGGCGGCGAGCGCCGCTTCGTCCTCCCAGGCGCCGCGGGTGAAGGCGGCGGCGACCTCGGCCGCGGGCGGCGCCTCGTCGGGGGCATAGACGTGGCATCTGTAGCCGAGTCGGGCCGCCGCCATCGCCAGCATCCGGCCGAGCTGCCCGCCGCCGACGATGCCGATGGTCGAGCCCGGCGCCAGTCTCATTCAGGCGCCGTCATTCAGGCGCTTCGGCGACGCCGTCGGTCTGCCGCTTCCGCCAGGCTTCGAGCCGTTCCGCCAGAGCCTCGTCCGAGAGGGCGAGGATCGAGGCGGCGAGAAGGCCCGCATTGGTCGCTCCGGCCCGGCCGATCGCCAGCGTTCCCACCGGCACTCCGGCGGGCATCTGGACGATGGAAAGCAGGCTGTCGAGGCCGTCCAGGGCCTTGGACCGGACCGGCACGCCGAGCACCGGCAGCCGGGTCATCGACGCCGCCATGCCCGGCAGATGGGCCGCTCCGCCGGCGCCGGCGATGATCACCTTGAGCCCGCGTGCCGAGGCGCTTCGGGCATAATCGTAGAGCCGCTCCGGAGTCCGGTGGGCGGAGACCACCTTGGTCTCATGGGCCACTTCGAGCGCATCCAGCATCTCGGCGGCATGGCGCATCGTCTCCCAGTCGGAGCGGCTGCCCATGATGATCCCGACCTCGGCCATCCTCGCTCCTCTATCGGGGCCCGGGCGGGGAGGCCAGAGCTTCGTTTTTGCTTAACCAGACTGCGCTATGCAGCAAAGCCATGTCCAAGCACGCATCAGACTTTGCCGGCCTTCCGGTCGAGACCTCCGACGAGAATGCCCTGCTCAGGGCCGCTCTGGCCGAGGCGCAGCGGCGGATCAGCGAGCTCGAGCAGCGCTCCGAGAGCGACGGCCTGACGCCGCTGCCCACCGCCTTGCGCTTCCGCTCCGAGCTCGAGCGGGTCGTCGGCCTCGCCGAGCGCCACGGCACCAGCGCCGCCGTCGTCGGAATCGAGCTCACCAACCTCGCCGCCGTCCACGAGCGCCACGGCCATTTCGCCGTCGACGCCGCGCTCGTCCACGTCGCCCGCCTGCTCTGCGGCCTGATCCGCTCGACCGACATCCTCGCGCGCACGGGGGAGGCGCGGTTCGACCTTATCCTGGACCATCTGGATCTCGACAGCGCGATCGACACCGGCGAGCGGCTGGCCCGCTGCATCGCGGACAATCCGCTCGACCTCGGGCACGCGCGGGTGAAGCTCGAATCGGCGGTGGCCACGACGGGCATCCTGCCCGGCGACAAGCTGAACGACGTCCTCGCAAGGGCGGAGCGCAACCAGGCGCTGGCGCGGGCGGGGGGCTGAGCGTTACGTCGCCCCAGCGAAGGCTGGGGCCCCGGCGGGTGAAGACCACAGTCGCCTTTCACCCCCTGGGATCCCAGCCTTCGCTGGGATGAGGGTTAGACTTATCGCTCGCTCAGATAGTACCGGTCCGTCGCCGCAAGCGCCTGGTCCAGCTCATAGACGATCGGCTGGCCCGTCGGGATTTCGAGACCGGTGATCTCCGCGTCGGGGATGTTCGACAGATGCTTGACCAGCGCCCGCAGGCTATTGCCGTGGGCGGAGATCAGAACGCGCTGCCCGTCCCGCAACGCCGGAGCGATCCGCCCCTCCCAATAAGGCAGCACCCGCTCGATCGTGTCCTTGAGGCTTTCGGCGCGGGGAACCTCGATCCCGGCATAGCGCCGGTCGGCGGCGAGATCGTAGGGACTGTCCTTGGCCATCGGCGGCGGCGGGATGTCGAACGAGCGGCGCCAGATCCGCACCTGCTCGTCGCCATGCTTCGCCGCGGTCTCCGCCTTGTTGAGCCCGGTGAGGCCGCCATAATGGCGCTCGTTCAGGCGCCAGTCCTTCTCGACCGGAAGCCAAAGCCTTCCCATCGCTTCGAGCGCGAGGTTGAGGGTCTTGATCGCCCGGGTCTGGAGGCTGGTGAAGCACAGGTCGAAATCGAGCCCCTTCGCCGCCATCAGCTCACCGGCCAGCCGAGCCTCCTCGGCCCCCTTCTCGGTAACGTCGACGTCCCACCAGCCGGTGAAGCGATTCTCGAGGTTCCAGGCCGACTGGCCGTGGCGGATGAGGACGAGGATGGGCATGTCGGTCCTGTCGGGCAATTCAGCGCGGGAGGGGGAGAACGACCTCGTAGATGCTGGCGACCGGGTTTTGCTTGCGGTCCAGCGCGGGGCGGAAAGGCTGGTTGCGAAGCCGGTCGCAGACCCCCTTGTCGAGCGCGTCGTCGAAGGTCGGGAATGTGAGCAGGCAGGCGGTGACGGCGCCCCCGGGATCGGTCGCGAGCATGACCCTGATCGTGTCGGTCCCCGGCCTCGCCTTAACGGTGCCAGGGATGCCCAGCGTCTCGAGGGTGATCGGCTGCTGCGGCTCCGCCTTCCGCGACGGCCAGTTCCAGCCGGCATCCTCGATCAGCATCGGGAGGGCGACCGGGTGCAGGTTGTAGCTCATCCTCCCCTCGACGGTGCCGCCGAACCGCTTTCCCTTATCGTCCAGACCGGGATGGAAGACCGTCTGCGCGAGCGCATCGCCGCAGCTATGCTCGTCGAGGACGGCGATCCCGCTCGGCCTGGTGACCCGGCAGGCGGTCGGCCTGCCGTCGGCGGCGACGGTGAGGCTGAGGAAGACTTGGCCTTCCTGCCGCGCGGCGAAAGCCTGGGCTGGAAAGGAGCCGGCCCTGGACGGCCGGTCGCGCCAGTTGACCGCGATGTGCCGGTAGATGCCGGGCTGCGGCTTTTGCTTCAGGTACAGATCGACGCCCGCATTAGGCACGAGGTCCTCATCCCCGGCCTTGACCCATTCCCCGAGCTTCGGTCCGGCCTGCGGCGAAGCGGCAGCCGGCGCGGCGAGCAGAAGCGCAAGGAAAGCGACGGGCATCATTTCCTCCGGGCGGGCAGGTCGTCGATGATCGCGTGGAGCGCGTCGAGGCAGGCGCGGGCGAGGAGGGCGCTACGCTCCGGCGACCAGCCGCGGCGCGGGTCGGGCAGATCGTCATTGTCCTTGAACGGCATCTCCAGGGTCATCGAGACGGCGCCGAAGCGTTCGGCGAGCTGCGAGGTCGACATCGACATGTTCGCCTCGCCGGGCCTCGCCACCTCATAGCCCTTGCGGGTCTGGAAATCGGGGGAGAAGCGGACCAGCTCCTCGCCGAAGCGGTCGAACAGCTTCTGCTGGCCCTCGTGCCAGCTCGGTATGCCCTCGAAACCGGCGAGGAAGTTGGCCGGGATCGCCTCGTCGCCATGGACGTCCATCGCGAAGTCAACTCCGGTCCGGTCCATCTCGTTCCGGACGCAGAGCACCTCCGGGCTGCGCGCCGGGCTCGGATCGTGCCACTCGCGGTTGAGGTTGGTGCCGACTGCGTTGGTGCGAAGATGGCCGCGCCGGGAACCGTCGGGATTCATGTTCGGGACGATGTGGAAGGTCGCCTTGCCGAGCAGTCGCCGGGCGACCGGATCGGACTCGTCGAGCAGCCGCTCGAGCGCGCCTTCCATCCACCATTCGGCCATCGTCTCGCCCGGATGCTGGCGGGCGTAGAGCCAGATCTGGAGCGGACCCTCGCCGATCCGGAAATAGTCCATCTCCTGCCCGTCGAGCGTCTGGCCGAGTGAGCGGTGCTCGACGAGCGGATGACCGACGACCGAGGCGACGAGGTCGTGATGCCGCTCCATCGTATAGGGCGCGAAATAAGCGAACCAGACGCTGCTCGACGGCGGAGTCAGTCGGATGGTGAGGATTCCGCCCTCGTAGCTCGTATCTACCCGCTCCCATTCCTCGCGGTCGAGCGACATGCAGGCCCGGTAATTCTGCCAGCCGAGCGGGTAGGCCGCGCCGGCGCAGTTGAGGATCCGCAACTCGACCGGCTGGCCGGCGCCGCCGGTCAGCCGGAAGTAGAACCATTGGTAGAAATCGGAGGCGTGGTCCTTGACGATTTCGAGGTCGATTCGATTGCCCTGGATGGCGACCGTGCGAATATTGCCGCCATCGAAGGGGCTCGTAACGGATAAGGTCATCGAACCCTGATAGTGCGCCCCGACTCGCCGGGGAAGTCCCGAAAGAGGGCGCTTGCAAGCCGCTCGACGGCCGCGGTCCGGGCGGCCCCGGAGCTGCCCGTTGGGGCTTCGTCGACGGCCCGGCCTTCCCAGAAGACGGTGCCGTCCGAGCGGCGGCGGATGGCGACTTCGAGCAGGCTGGCGGTGACGTTGGCGGAGGTCCCCGCCGGCACGGTCGCGGAGAGGCCGCGGCCGATGCGCGCCGCGCTCAGAGCCGCGACGGCCTCGCGGCTGCCCTGCTCGAGGTCGATCAGCGCGATCTGCTCTGACCCCGTCGTCGTCGGCACCACCGTCCAGCCGAGCCGGGTCAGCTGGCGCCCGACCGCCGCGGCATAAGCCGGGAATTCGGGCCGGTTGCCGTCGGCTTTGTCGAACGGCTCGATCGCGATCTGGGCCCGGGCGACCGGCTCGCCGAGGTGGAAGCGCGCGACGTCGACTCCTCCGGCCACCGGTCTTTGCTTGCCGCCGCCGCTTGCGCAGCCGGCGAGCGCCGCTGCCAGCAGGAGGGGAACGCTGCGCAGAAAAGCTGTTTTCATCCCGGCACCTCTTGTCTAGCGCGCGCGTTCATGTGGGCGCTGTAACGATCCTTCAGCGCTCTTGCCCCAATCAGGTTCCGTGAGGAAAGAGGTTAGATGAACAAGCCCATTGTGCTGGTGACCGGCGGCGCCGGCTATATCGGCAGCCACGCCGTCCTCGCCTTGCTCGACTCCGGCTGGAAGGTGGTCGTGATCGACAACCTCACCACCGGCTTCCGCTGGGCGGTGCCGGAGGGGGCGACGTTCGTCGAAGGCGACATCGGCGACCAGGCGCTGGTCGGTGGGCTGATCGAGGAGCACGGGATCGGCGCCATCGTCCATTTCGCAGGCTCGATCGTGGTCCCCGAATCGGTCGAGCAGCCGCTCAAATATTATGAGAACAACACGGTGAAGAGCCGTTCGCTGATCGAGAGCGCGGTGAAGGGCGGGGTGCGCCACTTCATCTTCTCGTCGACCGCGGCGACCTACGGCATCCCCGAGCAGGTGCCGGTGGTCGAGACCAGCCGGACCCAGCCGATCAACCCCTATGGCTGGTCGAAGCTGATGACCGAGCGGATGCTCGCCGATACCGCCTTCGCCCACCCGCTCAACTTCTGCGCGCTTCGCTATTTCAACGTCGCCGGCGCCGACCCCGACGGCCGCTCGGGCCAGTCCACCGCCGGGGCCACCCACCTGATCAAGGTCGCGGTCGAAGCGGCGACCGGCAAGCGGCAGGCGGTCTCGGTCTACGGCACCGATTACGACACGCCCGACGGCACGGGGGTGCGCGACTATATCCATGTCAGCGACCTCGCCGCCGCCCATGTCCACGCGCTCGACAAGCTGGTCGAGGATCCGACCACCAGCCACATCATGAATTGCGGTTACGGCCGCGGCTTCTCGGTGCTCGAAGTGCTCGACTCGGTCGACCGGGTGACGAACCTTCGGATCGAGCGGCGGCTGGAGCCGCGGCGGGCGGGGGACCCCGACGCATTGGTGGCGGACAACGGCCGGATCCTCGCGACCCTGCCGTGGCGGCCCCGGCTGGACGATCTCGACACGATCGTCGCCCACGCCCTCGCCTGGGAGCGGAACCTGGCGGAGCGCCGCGGGACTTGACGATCCCTTCTTGATCGACATCAATGTCTCCCGGGGGGAATCGGGAGCGGCGGCCATGGCGACGAGCGTAGCCGAGGCGGAAGCGATGATCAGGTCGGGCGTTGCGGCGCTTCGGGCGGGGCAGGCCGGCGAGGCGATCCGGCTGCTTCGCGGCGCCGTCGAAGCCGAGACCGTGGCTCCGCCCTGGTTCCTGCTCGCCCAGGCGTGCCGGCACGGCGGCGACGGCCGGGGCGAGGAAGCCGCGCTCGACAAGCTGCTCGAGGGGGAGCCCCGCCATTTGGGCGGGCTGATCATGCGCGCCGATTGCCACTTGAGAGCCGGCGACCGGCGGGCGGCCTCGGCCTTCTACGCGACCGCGCTGTCGGCGGCGGCGGGCCAGGGCCAGGTTTCCCCGATGATGGCGAACGAGCTTCGCCGCGCCGAGGCCGCCGCCGCCGAGCTCGAGCGCGACTTCGCCGAGCACCTCGAAGCGACCCTGAGCGAGCGCTTCGCGGGTGGAGCTCTGACGGGACGGGTCGGAACCGCCGTCGACCTCATGCTCGGCCGCAAGCAGGTCTATCTTCAGCAGCCCAAATCCTTCTATTTTCCGGGCCTTCCGCAGATCGAATTCTACGAGCGTTCGCAATTTCCCTGGCTCGAGGAAATGGAAGCGGCGATCCCCGAGATTCGGGCGGAGCTCGAGGCGGTGCTGGCCGAGGACGGCGCCTTTCTCCCTTATGTCGAGTCCGAGCCGAACCGGCCGCCCGCGTTGCACCTTCTGCTCAACGATCCGCGCTGGGGCGTCTTCCATCTGTGGAAGCAGGGCGCGCCGGTGGCGGGCAATGCCGAGCGCTGCCCGCGGACGATGGCCACGCTCGAGCGCGCGCCGATGCCCCGGATCCGAGGCCGGTCGCCCATGGCCCTGTTCTCGCTGCTTCGCCCCGGCGCCCACATCGCCGGGCATAACGGCCTGCTCAACACGAGGCTGATCTGCCACGTTCCGCTGATCCTGCCGGGCCGGTGCCGCCTCCGGGTCGGCAACGAGGTGCGCGAGTGGGAGGAAGGCAAGGCGCTCGTCTTCGACGACAGCGTCGAGCACGAGGCCTGGAACGACAGCGACAGCAGCCGCGTCATCCTTCTGTTCGAAATCTGGCGCCCCGAGCTCGACGAGGCGGAACGCGCGCAGCTCACCGCTTTGTTCGAAGCGATCGAGATCTATAGCGGGGCCGAGGACTAGCGGAAGCGCGGCGGACCTTCGTCGGTCAGCTGGCGGATCCGGAGGAAGGCGCGGATGGCGGCGGCGGCGGGGTTGGGGACCGGAACGGCCCCCGACACCCACCGCCGCACGGTGCTTCCGTCGACTCCGAGCTGTTCGGCGAGCCGGGTCTGCCATCCGTGTCCGAACAGCTCCCGGCCCGCCGATTTCAGCTCGTCGGCGGTCATCGGCCGTCCGCCTCGTGGGCGTGGACGAACCGAAGCACATTCTCGCTGAAGCCGTCGATGCGGGTCCACGGGCCGTAGCCGACCCCGTTCCGCGCCGAAGCGACGTTGATCATGTAGGCGTGCCGAGCCGCGGCCGCGCCCACCGCATCGTGCGACTGCTCGTCGGTGATGACGATCAGCCGATCGTGCGGAAGGGCGTTGACGTGCCTCACCGCCGCCCCGAGGTAGGTCCCCGAGTGCGGCTGCGAGCGCGCCACCGAGTCGACTCCGGCCATTCCCCGCCGCGGCGGCACCTCGACCACCTTCTCGGAGAAGGTGAACACCCGCACCTGGCCGTGGACGATGCTGGCCAGCGCCGCCGCCGCGTCGAGCCTCGACAGGTCCGAGCGCCGCGACAGCGGGGCCTCCATCGATCCCGACACGTCGACGAGGACGATCGTCCTCCCCGGCAATATCGGCATCGCCTCGACCGCCGCCGACAGCGCCTCATCGAGCGCGGGCTCGAACTGGGGCGCCGCCCGCGCCGCCGCGACATAGCGGAAGGGGAGCACGTTGTGCGCCCCCCGTCGCGCCAGGATCGCGTCGGTGACGAGCTGGGCGTCGACCCCGCTGTCCGCCATGTTCCGCAGGTTGCGGAGCAGGGCGAGATAGCCGAGCCGGTTCTCGCGGAGCAGCCGCTCGAACGTCTCCTTCTTGTCGGCCCCGCCCGAAAGCGCGACCTCCCAAGTGTCCGGAGGCTCGAGCGAGCCCTCGACGACCTGCTTCCACATCGCCGCCTGAGCCTCGTCGGCCGGCTTCGGGTGGGTCAGGCGAAGGACGTCCTTCAACGTCACCGCCGTCTTCCGGTCGTATTTGGCGAGCTGGTAGGCATCGAACTTGGCGAAGGCCCTGGCGAGCCCGCGCTTCATCGCCGCCGGAAGCGGGCGCCGCCCGTCCTTCCAGTAGAGCGCGATCAGCTCTCCCATCTCGTCGGCGCGCCGGACCGTCTCCGCCACCGTTCCGGCGACGTCGACCTTGCCGGCCGTGTCCGCCTTCATCAGCGCGACGAGCAGCCACAGGGGCGCGTGGCGGAGCCGCATGTCGGTGCGCGCCTCGACGGCGAGCGCCGCCACCGCGGCCGGATCGACCCGGGCGGCGAGCTCGGCGATGCGGTCGCCGATGGCGATTCCGTCCTCATAGAATTGATCCTCCCAGAGCAAGCACGACGCCACCGCCCGCCGCAGCGCGGCGAGGTCGGTCTTCGGCTTGATGGCCGGCGCGCCCTCGAAGGTGCGCGGTCGGAGAAGGTTGGCGATGTTCAGTCTCATGGCAGGGTCCTTTCACCTGCCCGCGGCGCGCAAATGAGAATCGTGCGGGAAACTGCGGCTCCGGCGCTCTACCACTGAGCTACCGTCCGGGGACGGGCGGGATTCGAACCCGCGACACGAAGTATCCGAAACCTGCACCACGCACGGCTCACATTTGCCCGGGAAACGGTCGGCTGCGGCTTTCTGTCATTGGCAAACGAAGTAACCGCAGCCCTCACCACGGGCGTGGCGGGAATTAGTGCATTATGCACTAATCGGTCAAGTGGAAAAATCGGGTATGTGAGCCGTGCGGGAAACGAGGCGGTCCCGGTTCTAAAGGAGGGCGTTCTCGACCGCTAAACTACCACCCCGAAGGACGGACGGGATTCGAACCCGCGTCACCCCCGTGCACGAAGTATCCGGTACCTGCACCACGCACGGCTCACATTCCCCCGGGAAGCTGTTGGAACCGGTTTTGGGTCGATTTACAGTCGAAGGAACCGGCCCCGTCACCACGGGAGCCGGCGCTCCTAGTGCAATCTGCACTAGTTCGTCAAGCCCCCGGGCGTCTCGGCCACGGCTTGACTTCGCGGCCCTCGCCCCGTAGGGGAGCGCCTCGCTTTTCCAGCTTAAAACCGAGACAGAACAGGCAGGTCGCCCGGCCATGAAGATCCGCAATTCCCTGAAGTCCCTCAAGTCGCGCCACCGCGACTGCCGCGTGATCCGCCGCCGGGGCCGCACCTACGTCATCAACAAGACCAACCGCCGCTTCAAGGCGCGCCAGGGCTGATCCTGACCGTCATCCCAGCGAAGGCTGGGATCCCAGCGAGAACGGGCGCTGAGCTTTTCACCCCACCGGGCCCCAGCCTTCGCTGGGGCGACGTGTCGCCATGACCTCCTCTCCCACCGCAATCATCTTCGACGTCGGGAACGTCCTCTACGGCTGGGACCCCGAGTCCTTCCTCGCCCGGCAGCTGCCCGAGGACGAGGCACGGCTTCGCTTCATCGAGGATGTCGACCTGTGGGGCTGGCACGACACGCTCGACGCCGGCCGGCCGTTCGACGAGGCGGCGGCCGAGCTCTCCGAGAAATTCCCCGATTACGCCGCTTACATCTCCGCCTGGGGCGAGCGTTTCGGCGAGACGATCAGCGATCCCGTCCCCGGAGTCCACGCCATCGTCGAAGAGCTTGACGGTCGCGGCGTGCCGCTCTTCGCCATCACCAATTTCTCCGCCGACTTCTGGGCGCCCTTCCGCGCGCGCGAGGAGTCCTTCTTCCGCCGCTTCCGGAACATCGTCGTCTCGGGCGAGGTGAAGATGCTCAAGCCCGACCCGGCCATCTATTATCTCGCCCTCGATCGGTTCGGCCTGAAACCGGCGGAGGCGCTGTTCGTCGACGACCGCAAGATCAACGTCGAGGGGGCGGAGGCGGTGGGGATGCGCGGACATTTATTCACCGGCGCCGAGGATCTGCGGCGAAGGCTGGTGAGCGAGGGGCTGCTCTAAGCTCCTCCCCGGAACGGGGAGGGGGACCATGCGGAGCATGGTGGAGGGGACCGGCCTCCGTACCGCTCCGACGCTGGGACCCCACCACCACCGGCTTCGCCGGCGGTCCCCCTCCCCGTTCCGGGGAGGAGTAAGACGAAACTTCCGCCCTCGTCGCGCTTTTCATTCCGGCGATGAGACAAAGATGGCCCGCCAAGCTCTGGATCGTCCGCCACGGGCAGAGCGCCGGCAACGTCGCGCGCGACGCCGCCGACGCGGCCGGCCTGGACGTGATCGACCTCGACATTCGCGACGTCGACGTGCCGCTGAGCGAGCTCGGCCACCGCCAGGCCGAGGCGCTCGGCCGCTGGTTCGCGGCCTTGCCCGAAGCCGAGCGTCCCGAAATCGTGCTGACCTCGCCTTACGTCCGGGCCCAGCAGACCGCCGCCTCGATCTGCGAGGCGGGCGGGACTGCCGCCGACTCGAAGGGACCGGTCAAGGACGAGCGCCTGCGCGAGCGCGAGTTCGGCCTCTGGGATCGGCTGACCACCGCGGGAGTGCGCGAGAAATTCCCCGAGCAGGCCGAGCAGCGCACCCTGCTCGGCAAATTCTACCACCGTCCGCCCGGCGGCGAGAGCTGGGCCGACGTCATCCTGCGCCTGCGGAGCGCGCTCGATACGGTCAGCCTGCATCATGCCGACCGCCGGGTGCTCATCGTCTGCCACCAGGTCGTCGTCCTCTGCTTCCGCTATATATTGGAGGAATTGGACGAGGCTCAGGTCCTGGCGATCGACAAGGAAGGCGATGTCGTCAACTGCGGCCTCCTCCAATACGAGTTCGAGCCCGACGACGAGAAAGACTGCGTGCCCAAGCTGGTCTGCTACAATTTCGCCGCGCCCCTCATCGAGGAGGATGCTCCGGTCACCTCCGAGCCCGACGCCATGGTCGCCGCGCGATGAGCGGATTCGAGATCCTCGATCGCGACCTCCTCCGCCGTTTCCCGCTTCCCGACCATCCCGACGACGGCGACAAGGAGGAGCGCGGCCGGCTGCTCGTCGTCGCCGGCAGCCGCGAGCTGGCCGGCGCGGCCTTGCTCGCCGGCACGGGCGGCCTCAGGGCGGGCGCGGGCAAGCTCCAGATCGTCACCGGCGCAAGCGTCGCCACGGCGCTCGGAGTCGCGATACCCGAGGCCCGGGTCGTAGGCTGCGCGGAGACGGAGGAGGGCTGCATCGCCGCCGCCGAGATCGAGCCTCTGCTCAAATGGGTGGAGAGCGCTCAGGCGACGGTGATCGGCTGCGGGCTTCAGCACGGCCCGCCGCTCGACGCCCTGCTCGACGCTTTGCTCGCGAGCGGTCTCGAAACGCCGTTGGTGCTGGATGCGGCGGTGCTCGGCAGCCTGGCACCCCGGGCCGGGGCCCTGCGCGCCTGGCGCGGCGGGGCCGTCCTCCTGCCCCACGCCCGGGAGATGGCGCGCCTTCTCGAATGCGAGGCGGATGAGGTCGAGGCGGACCCGCTCGCCGCCGCCTGCCGGGCCGCCGAAACGTTCGGCGCCGTTGCCCTGATCAAGGGCCAGTACAGCTTCATCGTCGACCCCGGCGGCCGGGCCTTCCGTTTCACCGGGGGCGGAGTCGGCCTCGCCACTTCGGGCTCGGGCGACGCTCTCGCCGGGATCGTCGGCGGCCTCGCCGCCCGCGGCGCCGAGCCGCTGACCGCCGCGCTTTGGGGGGTCTATCTCCACGGCCAGGCCGGCCGGGCGCTCGCGGAACGGATCGGCCGGATCGGCTTCCTCGCCCGGGAGCTGCTGGACGAAGTGCCGGGGATCATGGAAGCCGCGTCCGGCGTCTGACCTTCACCGTCATGCTGAACTTGTTTCAGCATCCAGTTTCGAGCAGCAGTGCGGGTGAAGAGCTGGACCCTGAAACGAGTTCAGGGTGACGATATTGGAGCCGATCGCGTGAACCAGGGCGTCATTGAGCGCGCTTATTCGCTCCTCAACGAAGGGCGAGTGCCGCAAGCGCTGGCGATCAGCACCCCGCTCGCGGCGGCGGCCGACGCCAGCCATGACGCCCTTGCCCTTCATTCCGCCGCGCTCAAGCTGGCGCAGCGTCCCGAGGAAGCGCTTGCCGTCGACCGCCGCGCCGCAGCGGCCTTCCCCGGGAGCGGCACGGCCTGGCACAATCTCGCCGCGACCCTGGGGGAGCTCGGACGGGGCGAAGAGGCCCTGGAGGCGCTTGCCAGGGGCTTCGCCGCAGGCCTCGATTCGCCGCTCAGCTGGCAGGTGAAGGCCCGCGCCCACGTCGCCTGCGGCGATCCGCAGGCCGCCGAAGCCGCCTACCGGGAAGCGGCCCGGCGAGCGCCCAATTTCCCGGCCATCGCCGCCGAGCGCGCCGATTTCCTGTGGATGGCCCGGGGCGACCTCGCCGCGGCCCAGGCGGCGCTCGATCTCGCT
>Ga0190273_10000489_pt1 | contig 14940 bp, 10 predicted proteins | sample Popmic504IS_FD_134513 | JGI IMG/M metagenome (GOLD analysis project Ga0190273, IMG submission 134513) | Populus adjacent soil microbial communities from riparian zone of Shoshone River, Wyoming, USA - 504 IS | ecosystem: Environmental > Terrestrial > Soil > Riparian zone > Trees stand | place... | reverse complement strand
GTCGTGCGAGACGCTCCTGGATTTGCCAGCAGCAGGTTGGGCGTCGCCTTGGGATTGGAAGCGATTCGCATGCTGCAAGAGGGGGTCGCCAGTGCTGAAGATATTGACGCTGCGATGACCCTCGGGTATGGGCATCCGATGGGACCGCTCCGGCTGACGGACCTGGTCGGTCTAGATGTCCGGCTGGGCATTGCCCGGTATCTGGAACAGGAACTCGGCCCACGATTTGCCGCACCCGAATTGATGATCACGATGGTCGAACAGGGCCGGCTCGGCCGCAAGTCGGGACGCGGCTTTTACACCTGGGACGCGGCGTCATGACAACCAGCACGACCAAGCTTCCCGGCATCGAATTCTCCCGACTCTCGGACCGCGCGGTCGTGACCCTCGATCGTCCCGAGCAGCGCAACGCAATCGACCAGGACATGGTCTCCAGCCTGCATATGGTCTGTGAAGGCCTGGAACGCGACCCGGCACCCCTGCTCATCACCGGCGGTCCCGACATCTTCGCCGCGGGCGCAGACATCAGCCAGCTGCGAGACCGCCGGCACACCGATGCCCTCGCCGGCATCAACAGTGGCATCTTCGACCGGATCAACCGGTTGCCGCTGCCAACGGTCGCCGCGGTAGCCGGTCCGGCAATTGGCGGTGGCGCCGAACTTGCGTACGCATGCGACTTTCGCATTGCCACGACGACCGCTCGGTTCGGCAACCCAGAGGCACAGTTGGGCATCCTGGCCGCTGCTGGAGCCTGTTGGCGCCTGCAGGAATTGGTCGGGGAGCCGCTGGCCAAGGAGATCCTGCTTCTTGGCAGGATGCTCGATGCTCAACAGGCGCTCGCTGTGCACCTGGTGACTGAAGTGGTTGAGTCCGAGATGTTGCTCGACGCTGCGCATGCGGCGGTCGACCGGTTGCTCAAGTCATCCGTGGCAGCCCTGCGCCTCACCAAGCTCGCGCTGCGGATGCCACGCGAGGCGCATCCGGTTTTCGACAACGTCGCTCAGGCCGTGCTCTTCGAGACTTCAGAGAAATATGAACGGATGGACTCATTCCTAAAACGGAAAAATCGATAACAGCAATCCATCAGACCCGTATCGAATAACTCACCACCCCGGAGGACTCCAAATGTCAACGACCGAGGACGTGCGATCAGCAACGAAACCGCCTGCCGCTGCAGCCGATGAGCCGCGCGGCACCGCAGACTTTCTGCTACTTGATCATGACCTCACGGAGCAGGAATTGGGGTTGCGCAACCGAGTACGGAGGTTCGTCGACGACGAAGTCCTGCCGATCATCAATGATTACTGGGAACGGGCTGAATTTCCCTGGGAACTCGTGCCGAAACTCGCCGAGTTAGGGATCATCGGCGGGATGATCAAGGGGTACGGCTGCCCCGGGCTCACCCGACGCGAAGCGGGCATCGTTGCCAGGGAGATGGGCCGAGGAGATGGCTCGGTCAACACCTTCCTCGGCGTCCACTCCAACCTTGCCATGGGGACCATCAACCTCTTGGCATCCGAGGAACAGAAACTGCGCTGGCTGCCAGACCTGGCTGCCCTCCGCAAAACCGCGGCATTCGCGCTTACCGAACCGGACCACGGCTCCGACTCCATCGCCTTAGAGACATCCGCACGGCGCGAAAGGGACGGATGGGTTCTGAACGGCCTCAAGCGATGGATCGGCAACGGCGATGCCGCCGACATCGTCGTCATTTTCGCCCGCGACACCGAAGATGGCGCCGTCAAAGCCTTCGTCATGGAACGCAACGATGGAGTGTTGCCCGCCGGGTATCGGGCCGAGGTGATCCGCGGGAAGATGGGCAAACGCGCCATCCAACAGACCGACCTGTACTTCGACGAGTTGCGGATTCCCGAGTCTCACCGGCTCCCGGGGTGCTCGTCATTCAGGGATGTCTCTCGGGTGCTGACCCTGACCCGCGGCGGCGCTGCCTGGGAAGCCCTTGGGCACGCCGTCGCCGCCTACGAGATCGCCCTGTCCTACGCCAGGGAGCGGATCCAGTTCGGCAAACCACTCGCATCATTTCAGCTCATCCAATACAAGTTGGCCAACATGCTGGCCGAGATCGCCGCAATGCAGCTGCTCTGCGTCCGTATGGCGGAACTCGGCACCGACGGCCGACTGACCGGCCCGATGGCTTCTATGGTCAAGATGCACACCTCTCAGAAGGCCAGGTACGTGTGCTCCGAGGCTCGGGACCTGCTCGGCGGTAACGGAATCCTCCTCGAACGGCATATCGCCAGGCACATGACCGACATGGAAATCGTGAGCACCTACGAAGGCACCGACAGCATGCAGGCGCTGATCATCGGGAAAGAGATCACGGGCATTTCTGCCTACAAGTAAGCCAAGGCAGAAGGTGTGGAGTGTGTCGGTCAACGCCGACCATTGATCAGCGTCGCGATTTACGACAGACCCGCGCCAACGCCGTTGATCAATCTTGTCCTCCGTCAACGTCGTATCCAGGGCACTATCTGCTACACCGGCGACGACTACCGTGCCGTCATCGACCTGATGGCCCGCGGCCACCTACAACACCAGCGGTTGGCCCGAAACCATCCCACTCAGCGGGGTTCTTGACCAGGGATTCGCCCAACTTCGTGCAGGCCAAAGATGAAGGTGCTGGTGGATCCGACCACCTGACATCACTTTCGTGACGTCCGCACCAGCCTCCAGGCAATGACGGCGCCACGCAAGTCCACCGCTGCTCCTGGCTCCGCCGGCGAACGTCTGGACGCTTGACAACTGGAGTAGGACCTGGCCATGGCTGGTTTCGGGATCGGCGGGCGAGCGGTTAGCGTCGTGAGGTGAGCATCAATCCAGGGGTTAACCAGCCGGTCAGAACATCAAGGCCGCTCTCGTTGCACCTCGTGCGCCACGGTCGCACTCAGTACAACGACGAGGGCCGGCTTCAGGGTTGGTGCGATTCACCGCTGACAGAGGCTGGTCGACGTGGCGTGGACGCGACGGTTCACTACCTGAGTAAGGTGCCGTTCGTGGCTGGCTGGACAAGCACATCGGGTCGGACCCGCCACACAGCTGAGCTGATCCTGGCCGAGCATCCCGGCCTCGCGGCGCAGGTCCATCCCGGGCTGAGGGAGTTCGGGTACGGAGAATTCGAGGCGCTACCCGAGCCTGTGTTGTACGGCCGCATTCCTCCGCACGAGCTGTACCGGGATGTCTTCGCTGGCACGTTCCCCGGTCTGCCGGACGGTGAATCCGGTCGCGCCTATCTTGGCCGGGTAGCGGCCACTTTTGCAGAGATCGAGCGGGCACACCCGAATGGCGGCGACGTACTGGTGGTCAGCCATGGCGTGACCTTGCTGGCTTATCTGGCCATGGTGGTTGATATCCCGTTGCGCGTGTTGATGAACGCAAGCGTCAGTACGGTCTTCATCAACGGTGACGGGACGCGCAGTCCCGGAATTATCGGTCATGAACCGTCTGGCGGTCCGCCGGGCCAGTTGGGGGCGGAATTGACCCTCAAAAGTGTGTCGCTCCTCGAGGCTGCCTCGTGGGCCGCCGCCGACACAGTCACCTCCTGAGACGGTGCCTATGCGACCCGACGTCTAAACCCGAATCTCGTCTACCATTCGCGCGACATGCAATGTGAGATAATTGATCTCGTCCTCCGTGAGTGGTACACCCAGGCGTAACTCCAGGACCGCCTGCAAACGCGTAGCGGCGACATACTCGCTGGGATAGGAAGTTCGGATTGTTGTCGCTAGGGCCGGGGCGCCGTCACTGAGCTGCCGTCCGGTGTGTGCTCGGACGAAGAAGTAGCGTAAGTGCGTGATGAACCTGGCCGCGTTGACAGTGTTCCGGTCGATTCGGCGGTCGAACGTTTGCTCCAGCACGTCGAATAGTTGCTGGAACACTCCGGTCATCTGATACGTGAACGACAGATCACCGGTGGAGAATCCGGCGTTGACCAGATGTAACGCGATCGGCACCGCCTCCTCTGACGGTATCGGAACAGCGAGTTGATCATTGATGTACGCGACGACCCGCTCGGCCACGGCGAGTTCGGCAGGATAGAGATGGGCGATCTCGGCATGCAGTGGGTATTCCAGCTGCATACCTTTGAGAGCCCGCTTGATAGCAAAGCTCAGGTGATCGGCCAGCGCGACCACGGTGCTGGACGACGTCGACACCTGCATCGTCCGGCGCACGATCTCCAGCGCCTGATCTGCGAGGAGCAGATGTTCCGGCGGGATCGCGGCCACCAATTGACCGAAGTTGTCGGGGTCCCGGCCCTCGTCCGGTACGAATATCTTGATGACCTTGGTCAGATCGACCGGTTGTCCCGGTCTTGCTTGAAAGCCAAGGCCACGGCCGGTGAGGATCACTTCGCCGCGTGCCGGGTCGGTCGCCAGCACGACGTTGTTGTTGAAGACCCGCAGGATCTCCACGTGTCTCCTCCTCGAGAGCACGGACGGCCCGGGGCTGGTTTGCCCCGGGCCGATCATTCCCTACTGCAGTGCCGTGCCGCGGGAGGCGATGACATCCCGGTACCACCCGAAGGACTTCTTGCGGTAGCGGGTCAGCGAGCCGCTACCGTCGTCATTGCGGTCGACGTAGATGAACCCGTACCGCTTGCTGAGCTGAGCAGTGGACGCGCTCACGAGATCGATGCAGCCCCAGGTGGTGTAGCCGAGTACCGGCACTCCATCTGCGAGCGCTTCCCGGACCTGGACCAGATGGTCGTTGAGGTACGCGATCCGGTAGTCGTCATCGACAGTGGGTTCGCCGTCCACCTCGATCAACCGGTCCTTGGCGCCGAGCCCGTTCTCCACGATGAAGAGCGGTTTCTGCCATCGATCCCAGAAAGAGTTCAGGACCACCCGAAGACCTTGCGGATCGATTTGCCAACCCCATTCGGAGGCCGGCAGCGTCGGGTTCACCACGCCGCCCAGGAGGTTGCCCGGACCGGTGGCGCTTTCCGGGTCGGCACTCTCGCAGATGCTCATGTAGTAGCTGAACGACACGAAGTCCACGGTGTGGCGCAGGTCCTCGCGATCCTGGTCGGTGATGTCGAGCTCGATGCCCTGGTCGCGGAAGGTCCGCAGCAGGTAACCGGGATACTCACCGCGACAGTGAATATCACCGAACGCGTAGTTGGCATGGTCGGCGTGCATCACCGCGACCACGTCATCGGGGCTGGGGGTGAGGGGGTAAATCGGCATCGCCAGGATCATGCACCCCACCTTGGCGGCGGGCATTAATTCCCGGGCCAGTCGGGTGGCCCGGGCGGACGCGACCAGCTCGTGGTGGATCGCCTGGTAGAGATCCTGTGAACTGAGCTGTTCCTTGGGGGTCAGGATCCCGCCGGACATCAGCGGTGCATGCAGCACCGAGTTGATTTCGTTGAAGGTCAGCCAGTACTTCACTCGTTCCCCGTACCGATCGAACAGGGTTCGGCAGTAGCTCTCGTAAAAGCCGATCAGCTCACGACTTGCCCATCCGTTGTACTGCTTGGCGAGATGCAGTGGTGTCTCGTAGTGGCTGATGGTGACCAGAGGTTGGATGCCGTACTTTTCGAGCTCATCCAACACTCGATCGTAGAAAGCCAGACCCTCTTCATTCGGCTTCTCGTCATCCCCGTTCGGGAAAATGCGGCTCCAGGCGATCGAGAACCGGTAGACGCCGAATCCCATCTCCGCGAAAAGAGCAATGTCCTCGGCGTAGTGGTGATAGAAGTCGATGGCCTCGAGCTTGAGATTGTCAGGTGTGGGCTCTTCGGTTGGGGGGGACATGATGCCGTGCGGCATGACGTCCTGGATCGACAACCCCTTCCCATCGGCGGCAGAAGCGCCCTCGACCTGGTTGGCGGCAGTTGCGCCACCCCAGAGGAAGTCGCCCGGGAAGGGTTCAGAGCTGCGAATGGTGCTGTGCTGCATGGTGTATCCCTCAGATCTGGACGGCCAGCACGGGCCGACCCTGTTCGACGGTGCCAGTGGCTGCTGTTTCGACCGAGGTCAGTTGAGCAGAGTTGGTGACGACCACGATGGTGGTCGGGTCATAGCCGGCCTCGTTGATCACCGTGAGGTCGACCTCGGCCAGCAGATCCCCAGGCCGAACTCGTTGGCCGCGTTCGACTGCGGGGGTGAAACCGCGGCCGTTCAATTGCACGGTGTCGATCCCGATATGCACCAGTACTTCGACTCCCTGGTCGGACTTGATGCCGTAGGCGTGTCCGGACGCCATGGCGGTGACCACCGTTCCCTCGACCGGGGAGAGAACCCTGCCGTCGGTCGAGATCAATCCGACCCCGTGACCGAGTGCGCCAGAGGCGAACACCTTGTCTGGGATATCGGCCAGCGCGACAACCTCGCCGCTGACCGGCGCCACAAGCTCGACCGTACGGGTCAGCACCGCGGTGGTGCCGCCGGTTTGCGGGGCGTCGTTGACAGGATGCGACTCTGGAGTGGGATCGACATCAGTGTCAGCTGAGGGATGCTCCCGGTCCACGAAGAACCAGGTGAGCGTGAAACCGATGACAAAAGCGACTCCTGAGCCGATCAACTGTAGGGGGAAACTGCCGACCGTGGTGGTTGCCGAGAGGCCAAGCAATGACGCGAAGACGAATGAAGAGGCGGCGCTGCCGCCGGCCGCCGCGATGGCGCCGCCCACTGCGCCGCCGACAAGACCGAAGTAAAAGGGCCTCTTCAGCGGGAGGTTGACACCGTAGATGGCCGGCTCGGTGACCCCGGCGAGGATGCCGGAGAATGCCGCTGGACCGGCGACGGCCCGGCGGGCCTTGTTGCGGGTGCGCAGCAGGACCGCGAGGGTGGCGGCGGACTGGGCGAAGACGGCGGCGAACAGCGGGCCGAGCAGCAATGAATAGCCCTGAGTGGAGATCTCATTGCTCATCAGCGGAACGAAACCCCAATGCAGACCGAACAGCACGAACACCTGCCAGAATCCGCCCATGAGCCCGCCGGCCAGCCACGGGACGGCGGTGAAGATGGTGTTGATACCGGCGGAGATGCCGTTGGCGATCGTGGTGGTGAGCGGACCCACGGTGATCAGGACCAGCGGCACCATCACCAGCAGGGTCACCAACGGCACCGTGAAGTTCCGGATCGCGCTCGGCAGGGCTTTCTTCAGCGCGCGTTCGAGGTAGCCCTGGATCCAGACGGCGACGATGATCGGGATGACGGAACTGGCGTAGCTCATCATCACCAGCGGGATGCCGAAGAAATACACGTCCTCGCCGGTGTTCAGCGCGATGATCGACGGGTACAACATCGCGCCGGCGATGGCCATTGCGGTGAACTGGTCCGCGCGGAACCGTTTGGAAGCCGTCACCGCCAGCATGACCGGCAGGAAGTAGAACACCGCGTCCGCCGCGGCGGCGAGCACCGTGTAGCTCTGCGAGGTGGGATTGAGCCAACCGAGCTGCGTGAACAGGCTGAGAAAGGCCTTGAACAGGCCTGCACCGGCGATCGGCCAGAGCAGCGGCTGGATCAGCGACGACACCAGGTCGATGAATCGGTTGAGCAGGTTCCCGCTGGCCGGGGCTGGCGCGGCTTCGCTGTCGGTGGTGCCGGTGATCTTGCCCAGTTCGCTGTACACCTGTGGCACATCGTTGCCGATCACCACCTGGAACTGTCCGCCGGCGCGCATGACGGTAATGACTCCAGGCAGCTTCTCGATGGCAGCCTTGTCGGCCTTGTCCTCGTCGTTCAACCGAAGCCGCAACCGGGTGGCGCAGTGCGTCGCGCTGGCGATGTTCTGCTTACCCCCAACCTGTTCGACGATGTCCCCGGCAAGGGACCGGTAATCTACTGAACCCATCTCGACTCCTCTGTCGCAAGTTTCTGATTGACTTTGGGCACAAAAAAAGACCTGAGATGCGCGATGCGATCGCACTTCTCAGGTCTTGCCTCGTTGCCGAGTAACAATCCTGCGGGCTGGTAGCCCGACCGGAAAACCATAACCGCCAGCGTGGGGATATGCAAGTCTTGGTGGTGATCAATCCGGATGACTGAAGCAACGAACGGCGATCATGAAGTCCCGTTACAAGCTTCGACGCTGTGGTGAAATCCAGGTACTGGTTCCGGGACAATTCGTTGACCACCTGCTTCTACCCGGTTAAGTCGGCACTCCTAGACGCGCTGCCTGCTAGAACCTACGGTGTTCACCGGATCGTGAATCCTCCCGTCAGGGGAATGTCGCCGGCACTTTTCCCGATCAGGACGCTATAAGTGCCGCGCGGGATCGACCAATCATGCGTCGTGGTGTTCCAGTACGAGAGCGGTCGCTCGGTGCTCTGCGGGTCCAGGGCGAGACGAACCGTCCGCGCCTGGCCGGCCCGTAAAGTGATCCGGTCGAAGCCAGCAAGACGTGGCGCCGGCTCGCCCGCTTCCCCGGGCAATTCCAGATAGAGCTGGGGGATCTCCGTGCCGGTGGAATGCCCGGTATTCCGGATCCGGAATGACACGTTCACCGCACCGGTTCGGCTGCGGGGTCGATCAATTTCCAGGTCGCTATAGGCAAATGAACTATAGGACAGCCCGAAGCCGAACGGGAAAAGCGGCTTGACGTTGTTGGCCAGGTACCACCGGTACCCCATTTGTAGTCCTTCAGACCAGACAATCTGACCGTCGACGCCGACTGCGCGCTCAGGATGCCCGGCAAATGGCGTGGCGCTGCTGTCGGCCGGGAAAGTTATCGGTAGCCGTCCAGAAGGGTTGACCTTGCCCAACAACACATTGGCAGTGGCAGTTCCGCCCTCCTGCCCCGGGAACCACATCTCCAGAACACCCTTGACGGAGCCAAGCCAGGGCATTTGAACACCCGCGCCGGTGTTCAGCACGACGACTGTGTTCGGGTTGACCGCAGCCACCCTCGCAATGAGGTTGTCCTGGCCGGCGCCGAGGGTACCGACATCCCCCGGGGTTGTCGTTGTATTGGCGTCGTCGACGAAGACGACCGCGGTGCGTGCTTGTGCAGCCGCGGTGACAGCGGCGTCGATGTCCTGCTGCTGCGCTGCCCAGGCCAACCGGAGGGTTGGAGGGGTGGCCGCCTGCGCCGATGTGGCGTAGGTGACGGCGATCTCATGCTCGCCCGGCGTCAGCGCGAGCGCGGCGCCGACGGTGGTCAGCCCGAGGTACTGGCCGTTCAGGGTCGGTCCGCCCTTGTAATTGTTCTGGTGCAGAGTGGAGACGGGCTCCAGTGTCGCGGGGGCGCCGTCCACCGTGACGGTCGCAGAGTCGAACACACCGGTGAACGGTCCCGCCTGGTATCCGGGGTTCACACCGCCATTGGGCCCGGCTGGGCTTCCGACCACCTCGCCAGCCGGGCGCTGCAGCCAAAGGGTCCAGGTGTCCGCGGTCGGAACCGTGATCGAACCGGTCCAGGTATAGCTGTTTCCTTTCACCAGATCGGTCTGATCACCACCCAGCAGCGGGTCGACCCGGGTGTCGGTGACCGTGCCATCGGGTGTGGTGGTGGTCCGGGTGAGGCCGGCCGGCCCGCCGGGGGTGGTCGCGAATGCGATCGCAGGGACGGTGGTGCCAACCCGGTCGACGCCGGGCGCATAACTGACCCGGGTGTCACCGAGTTTGTGCCGCAGCACGTCCAGCGGGCTGATCGTCGTCCGCTGGCCCACCCCTCGGGAGCGTTCCGTGCCGGCCGCCGCCGGAAGCACATCCGCTGTCGGTCCGATGACGGCAATCGACGACTGTCCCTTGGTAGACAGAGGCAGCACGCCGTTTTCGTTCTTCAACAGGACGGCGCTTTCTTCCGCGAGGCGGCGGGCGAGCACGATCCCGGCCTGCTCGTCGAACGGCGCAGGTGTGGGTGCCGGCCGGACGTGGGTTTTCGCCCATTGCGGGTAGGAGCTGTCGTCGAGCCTGCCGAAACGCTGATATTGATACAAAATACGGGCGACGGCGTTGTTGAGTGCTTCGGCATAGGCGGGGTCGTACACCGGGGACGCCGGATCGACAAGGGGCTTGAGATTTGCCGGCGCGAGGTTTGCGCTGAGAAACTCCTGGTCCATCCCGCCGAGCAGGTCGGACGTGGCGTGCGAGCCTCCGTAGTCCGAGGTCACAAAGCCGGTGAAACCGAACTGCTGACGCAACACGTCCTGCAGCCCGTACGAGTTCTCGCACGCGTACGCCGGTGCCTGCTGAACACCGACAACCTGGTATTTCGCATACGAGCACATGACGGAGCTCGCCTTGGCGTCGACCAGCGGAGCCTCGTAGGCCTTCAGGTAGAGCTCCTGGGCCGCCCGCTCGTCGACCAGCGACGGCAGGTCCTGATTCTGCCCGTCGTAGAAAGAAAAGTGCTTGAGTTGGGCAAGCAGGCCGGTGCTCTGGATTCCCCGGACATCGGCCGTGCTGAGCTGGGAGGTCAGGTACGGATCCTCGCCGTACGTAGTGAGATTGCGGGCCCAGGTGGGCAGTCTGGTGAGATCAGCCTGCGGCGCGTAGATCAGATCGGCGCCGAGCGCCCGCCCCTCACGGCCAACAGCCTTACCGAATGTGTTCACGGCGGACCGGTCGAACGCGGCTGCCACCCCGAGTCTGCCGGGATAGGCAGTCGAGTCGGCGAACAAGTTCACACCATTGGAATCGACGTGCCGAAAGACCGGAATACCCAACCGAGGAACGGCAGCGACAACGCCGATGGAGCCGTTCGCTCCGGGATCCGTTGGCGTCGTCGGGGTGATAATGCCCTCGCCGATAGTGCCGTGCACCAGCGATATCTTTTCGTCGACGGTCAACTCTGCGACCAGATACCGGACCGTCGATGTCCACGGTATCGCCGCAGCCGGGGGATGATTCACCGAAGAGGAAATTGACGGCAGAGTAGCTGCCTCGGCCGAAGACCCAACCGTCATGGCCGTCGCGACAAACGCGGCGACAAGGACCTTCATGTTCGAGGCTTTGTTCATCACCGGTGATGTCCTTCTCTACGCGGGCCTGCCCAATGGGTCACGACAGACCTGCTGGGCCGCGCGTCGTGTGTCGAATCCGCGTTTTAGCGGCCCAAGCCAACGCGATGATCACCATCCGTCAACCGGATCTGCACGCGCAAGTTAGCCTGGTGGAAGGCGCCTTCGCACTGGGATATGCACTAGTTTATTGAGTACGGATTTCGTCCGACTACGGAACGCGAGCAACCCCGGTGATCTAATCGGGTGTATAGGTCGGAGATGTCCGGCGTGCTCAACTGTTGCTCAAGCTTTTCGAAAAGACGCCGCCCGCCGAGCCTGCGGCGCATTTCAGCAGGGAAAGTCGGAACTCGGTCGCCTGGCCGGCACAATCAGGCGCGTAGATGTTGGGTTGCGGTTGCGGTGTCGATGGCGGTAACGATGTTCGTCAGGGCAAAGCTGATTGCGGCATGCTGCCATTCGGGGCTGAGGCTCGAGGTCCCGTCGGTGACGACTGCGACCTCGTAGCCGTGATCCGCGGCGTCGCGGATAGTATGTTCGACCGCCATATTAGTCCAAGCGCCGACCACGAGGACGGTCCGGACGCCGAGGTTTCGGAGCATATTGTCGATGCCGGTGCCGTTGAACACGCTCATTCGCGTCCGATCGAGCACGACGTCGTCGGGCCGCGGCGTGAGTTCGTCGACGATCTGCGCGCCCCAACTGTCAACCTTGAAGGTGTCGGGCGCAAGCATGCGGAAGATGGGGGCATTGTCGCCGGCAAGACCTGGTTTCGGGTAGACGACGATCCGGCTGTAAAAGACAGGAACTCCGACCTCTCCTGCTGCATCAAGGATTCTGCGGACATTTGCGACGACATTCTGGGAAGTGGCATGCTCTGCAGCACCTGTCGCGGCGTATGCGCCTTCAGGGTGCACCGTGTCGTTTTGCAGGTCGATGACGAGGACGGCCGTTGTGGCGGGGGAGAAGGTCGGGGAAGTCATCAAATGCCTTTCTAGAGATTGAGGTAGTCCGCGGTCAATGCATTCTGATCGGACCGGTCAGCATTAAACAGCCAGGACCGACGGGCATCGTGCGTAGGAAGTCGTGAAATCCTTCGCGCCACGCGATGATAGCGCTGCTGTAGTCAGGGCGGCTCGACACGGGCCGCTCGACAAGATGGCAGCGGGTTAAACGGCAAACCGCTTTGTCAAGACTTGATCCGTTACAGAAATCTGCACTATGTTGCGAACCGTGACGTCCGACTTCGTGACCCAATTGCGGGAGGTCTCGTTGCGGGTGACGCAGCCCCGGTTGGCTGTGCTCAGGACGCTCCGCGACCACCCGCATATTGACACCGACACGGTGTTCTCCCTGGTCCGGGCCCAGCTACCCGCGGTTTCCCGGCAGGCGGTCTACGACGTGCTGCACGCGCTCACGCAGGCCCGACTCATCCGACGCATCCAGCCGGCCGGTGCCACCGCCCACTACGAGTCCCGGGTGGGAGATAACCACCACCATCTCGTCTGCCGCTCCTGCGGCAACATCGTCGACGTCGATTGCGCCGTTGGCCACGCTCCCTGTCTCACTGCCTCGCACGACAACGGCTTCGTGGTTGATGAGGTGGAAGTCGTCTACTGGGGCACCTGCCCCGACTGCGCCGCCAAAAGCACGACCCAGCAACCTAGTTCGGAAGGAAACCGATGAGTGACACCCAGGACACCGTCTCGGCCAGCGCCCAGGGGGTGAACGAGAATGCGTCGGGCGGCTGCCCGGTCGCGCACGACTCTGTGACTGCGCACGGCAGCGAGAGTGAGAACCCGGCGATCGACTCGCCGAAGCCGAAGACCGGTGGTCGCCCGCACCGGAACCAGGACTGGTGGCCCAACCAGCTCGACCTTTCGGTCTTGCACGCCCACTCCTCGATGGCCAATCCGTTGGGCGAAAGCTTCAGCTACGCCAAGGCATTCGCGGGCCTCGATGTCGAGGCACTCAAGCGGGACATCACCGAGGTTCTCACCACCTCGCAGGACTGGTGGCCGGCCGACTTCGGCCACTATGGCGGCCTGATGATCCGGATGAGCTGGCATGCGGCGGGTACCTACCGCATCGGCGATGGGCGCGGCGGGGCCGGCGACGGCGGGCAGCGGTTCGCGCCGCTGAATAGTTGGCCGGACAATGCCAACCTCGACAAGGCTCGCCGGTTGATGTGGCCGGTCAAACAGAAGTACGGTCAGCAGATCTCGTGGGCCGACCTGCTCGTGCTCGCCGGGAATGTCGCTTTGGAGTCGATGGGCTTCAAGACCTTCGGCTTCGGCTTCGGCCGGGTTGATGTCTGGGAGCCGGAGGAGATCTTCTGGGGCCCGGAGGACGCCTGGCTCGGCGACGAGCGGTACGTCTCCGACAGTTCGATGGCGGAGGGCGTCGGCGCGACCGAGATGGGACTCATCTACGTCAACCCCGAAGGGCCTCGCGGCAGCGGCGACTTCCTGGCCGCCGCCGCTTTCATCCGGGAGACCTTCGCCCGGATGGCGATGAACGATGAGGAGACCGTTGCGCTGATCGCCGGCGGCCACACCTTCGGCAAGACGCACGGCGCAGCACCCGCCGACGATCACGTCGGCCCGGAACCCGAGGGTGCACCGCTGGAGACGCAGGGCCTGGGTTGGCTCAGCACCAGCGGCAGCGGCAAGGGCGCGGACACGATCACCAGCGGCTTGGAGGTCACCTGGACCGACAAGCCGACGGAGTGGAGCAACCGGTTCTTCGAGATTCTCTTCGGCAACGAGTGGGAGCTCGAGACCAGCCCTGGCGGCGCCAAGCAGTGGGTCGCCAAGGACGCCGAGGCGATCATTCCGGACGCCTACGACCCGACCAAGAAGCACAAGCCGACGATGCTCACGACCGACCTGTCGCTGCGCTTCGACCCGGTGTACGAGCCGATCTCCCGACGGTTCATGAACAACCCTGACGAGTTCGCGCTGGCCTTTGCGAAGGCCTGGTACAAGTTGCTGCACCGAGATATGGGCCCGGTCAGCCGCTTCCTCGGGCCTTACGTGGCCGAGCCCCAGCTGTGGCAGGATCCCGTGCCGGCCGTCGACCACCCGCTCGTTGGCGACGCCGAAGTGACCGCGCTCAAGGCCAAGATCCTGGACTCCGGTCTCAGTATTTCTCAGCTGGTGTCCACTGCCTGGGCCTCCGCCGCCAGCTTCCGGTCGACCGACAAGCGCGGTGGCGCCAACGGCGCCCGGATCCGGCTTGAACCGCAGCGCAGCTGGGATGTCAACCAGCCCGAGCAACTTGCGGCAGTGCTGGAAACCCTCGAAGGCATCAGGGCTGAGTTCAACGAGTCCGGCGGCGTGCAGATCTCGCTGGCCGACCTGATCGTGCTCGGCGGCAATGCCGCCATCGAGAAGGCCGCTGGCGACGCCGGTGTCGAGGTGACCGTGCCCTTCCACCCGGGCCGCACCGACGCCACCCAGGAGCAGACCGATATCGAGTCGTTCGCGGTTCTGGAGCCGCGCGCCGACGGGTTCCGCAACTACCTGCATGGCGGCGAAAAGCTCCAGCCCGAGACGCTGCTGCTCGACCGCGCTTACATGCTCAACCTCACCGCGCCGGAGATGACGGTCCTGGTCGGCGGGCTGCGTGCCCTCGGAAACAACGTCGGCGGCACCCAGCACGGCGTCCTGACCGACCGGCCGGGCGTGCTCACCAACGACTTCTTCGCCAACCTGCTCTCCCCGGGCACCCGGTGGAAGGCGTCGGAGTCCGACGAGCACGTCTATGAGATCCGTGACGTGTCAACCGGTGAGGTGAAGTGGACCGCCACCGAGGTCGACCTGATCTTCGGCTCCAACTCCCAGCTGCGTGCCCTCGCGGAGGTCTACGCCAGCCAGGACGCCACCGACCGGTTCGTTACTGCCTTCGTCGCCGCCTGGACGAAGGTGATGGAGCTCGACCGCTTCGCGCCTTGACGGGGCGCGGCGGCGGGGGCGCGGGGCCGCCCCCTTCTGGCCCCCCCGGCCGCGGCG
>Ga0190273_10000488_pt1 | contig 14950 bp, 10 predicted proteins | sample Popmic504IS_FD_134513 | JGI IMG/M metagenome (GOLD analysis project Ga0190273, IMG submission 134513) | Populus adjacent soil microbial communities from riparian zone of Shoshone River, Wyoming, USA - 504 IS | ecosystem: Environmental > Terrestrial > Soil > Riparian zone > Trees stand | place... | reverse complement strand
CCAATATCCAGGCAAACGGAATCACGGTATCTGCGGACATTGCCATCGGTGAAATATGTAATAAGGGCACCGTGATCTCATATGCGGGTACACCGTATTGTTCCAATGCAGGAACCGCAACCGTAACACGGAATGGTACCGGTGGCGGAAGTTTTACTTCAACGGCTGGTCTTTCAATTAATAGTACAACCGGTGCTATTAACCTGGCCACAAGCACAGCAGGCACATATACAATTACCTACACCATTGCTGCAAGTGGCGGCTGCTCCGCATACATGACCACCGCCGTGATCATAATCAAGGATAGCCCTTCAGCAACATTGTCTTACAGCGGTTCTCCTTATTGTGTAAGTTCAGGCATTGCCACGCCTTTATTTTCAGGTACAGCAGGTGGAACATATTCATCTTCGGCCGGATTAAACATCAATGCTGCAAACGGTAATATCATTTTAGTTAACAGCATACCGGGAACCTACAGCGTTACTTATTCGGTAGCAGCTTCGGGCGGTTGCGCACTCTACCAGGTCACTACATCAATAACAGTCACCGCGCTGCCTTCGGCTACTATATCATACCCGGGGACACCTTATTGCAGTGCTGCGGGAATAATAACTGTTACACAGAATGGAACTGCCGGTGGTACTTATAGTTCTTCAGCCGGCCTTAACATTGATGCTTCGAGCGGTTCAATCAACACAGGTCAAAGCTCCGATGGTACATACACCGTTGTTTATACCATTGCGGCAGCAAATGGCTGTGCAGCGGTTATTGCGAGTACGGATCTAACGATTAACACGCAGCCATCAGCAACAATCAGTTATTCCGGTGGATCTTTTTGTACCGTGCCAACTGTAGTTCCGGTGTCATTGACAGGGACCGGGGGTGGGGTTTACAGTTCATCAGCAGGGTTGTCGATTGACAGTACTAACGGCGATGTACAACCGGCGACAAGCACACCAGGCACCTATATTGTTACATATACAGTTCATGCGAATGGCGGATGCGCGACGTTTACAACAACAACTGCTGTAACAATATACCTGGCAGGCACATGGACAGGAAATGTAAGCACTGACTGGAACAACGCCGCAAATTGGGTCTGCGAGGTTGTGCCCGGTAGCGCTACTGATATAACAATACCTACAGGAGTCAGCAACTACCCTGTACTAAATGCCGGAAACGCCGCGATACATAACATCGTTATAGCAACGGGTGCATCTTTGGTGGTAGCTGATGCGAGGTTACAAATTGGTGGAACTATTTCCAACAGCGGAACTTTCGATGCGAGTGCCGGCGAAATTGAGATGGATGGTACATTTCCACAAACTATTCCGGCTTTACAGTTTGCAGGCAACAATATACGGGACCTGATCATCAATAACACTGGCGGTGTATCATTGGCGGGAGCAATCAACATCACTGATGTGCTTACTATAACCAACGGTAGTTTAGCATCCAATGGCTTCATCACCCTGAAATCTACCGCTGCTGCAACGGCAAGGCTGGCGCCCGTTACCTCGGCCGCTGCCAATCCCATTACAGGAAATGTTACAGTTGAGAGATATGTTATCGGCCGCCGAAAATATCGTCTTATTACCAGCAGCGTCACCTCGCATGTGAACAGTGTATTGGTTGCCGGGCAGGAAGGCTATTCGATCTGGGCGAACTGGCAAAACCAGGCGAACAATATTATTCCTAATTCTGGCACTTATATAACAGGTGGTACCAGCGGTGATGGCTATGATACACAAACTGGCAATGCATCACTGTTTACGTATAACGATGTTACTGCAAAGTTTGTCGCGTTCAGCTCCGCTAATGGCCACAACACGAAGTATACACCTTTAAAGGCAGGGACCGCTTACTATATGTTTGTGTACGGGGACAGGACCAAATCAATAAGCACCAGTACTCCAAACAACACAGTTCTGCAGGCTACCGGCACTTTGGTTACGGGTGATCAGACATATAATACAGGCTCCGCCATGCCGCTTTCAGGGACAGTGAACAGATTTACCTTGTTGGGTAATCCTTTTGCCAGCCCGATCAATTGGGCCACCATTCCCAAATCAGACATCTCAAATACCTATTGGGGATGGGATCCGAATCTAAACAGCACAGGTGGTTATATTACCGTAAGTAGCATAGGGGAAGTTGTACTTACTGCACCATTCTCCGGCAACACGGGACTCAATCAATATATCCAGTCCGGCCAGGGATTTTTTGTAAAGACTACCGGATCCTTACCATCAATGGTTATCAGGGAACAGGATAAATCCGGTACTTATAATACTATTGCCTTTAAAGCCATTAATAAAAAGAAAAAGCCTTCAGCTGCACCCACGAACAGTACTGAACAGGTGCTTGGTATTCATGGTGCGACTGGCGTTGCAAATGCTGACCCTGTAGTAAATGCACTGCTTGCTATCAACCTTCAATACACCAGTTCGGGGAACAAGGTGCTTGCAGATGGCGTAATCGCTGCATTCAGCAATGATTTTACAAATCAGCCCGGAAAAGAGGATGCTTCAAAAATGTTGAATACTACCGAGAATATATCAATAAGTAATGCAGGGACTAACCTGAGCATTGATGCGCGCAAAATGCCCGTAACAAATGACACTATCTTTCTTTCGGTTTCAGGATTGGTTAAATCGCAATACACACTTCAGATATTCGCCGATCAGAGTGGCAGTGCTGTAATGCAGCCATGGTTGCAGGATACATATCTCAACACATTACAATTGATTTCACTTATTGATACCAATAACATCGTCGTTAATATTAACCCCGCAATCCCAGCTACTTCGGCTGCCAACAGGTTCCGTATTGTATTTTATGCACCGGGCTTAACGCTGGCAGCAAGGGAGCTTGCCATCCAGGCGGTCCGTGCCGGGAATGATGTTAAAGTAAGCTGGAAACTAACCCCTGACCAAACTTCCGGTTACTACCTCGTGGAAAGGTCGTACAACGGCAGGGATTTCGTGACTGTTGCCAACGTAGCGGCAAGAGTTGCTAACGCGAATGGGAACTATCAGTGGACTGACAAATCAGTGATTGGTGGTAATGTATACTACCGGGTGAAGGCAATCGACGAAAACGGTAAAGAACTGATCAGCAAAATTGTGCTGGTGAATGTACAGCAGGGAAACTCGCTCATCAAGGTGTTTCCTAACCCGGTAACCAATAAACGTTTAAATGTAGTTGCTGATTCACTGGAAAAAGGTATTTATACACTTGAAGTAACTAATTCACTTGGCGCGGTAATGATCCATCAATCCATTGATCATCCGGGTGGCACGCTGAAACACAATATCCGTTTGCATGAGATACCTTTTGCCGGTATATATTATCTGACTTTGAGATCGGTAAATCTCAATTTCATGCAGCCGGTAATGATCGAGTAAATCAATAGCAAACGGTAGAATGAGTAAGTGCTAATCATTAGCAGGGCGTATTAAAACCGGAACCTGCACTATTAACTCAAGGACTGCGTTCTTACCGGTGAACAAGTACGTGTTTCGCGATAATCAATCTATTTCTAATCATCTATAAAATAAAATCCACAACCCAACATGAAAACGTTTAGTAAAATGATGTTGTCTGCCTTAGTACTTACCGGCTTCGCTTCAAATGTGAAGGCTCAGTCTGCTAATGCAACAGCAAATGCGAGTGCCAGAATTGTTTCTGCCATTTCAATCGCAAGTTCCAGGAATCTTGACTTTGGTAGTATTTCACCCGGTGCAAGTGGTGGTACGGTACAGGTAGCCGCGACACTTGCAAGTGCGAGGTCTCTTACCGGTGCGAATCTGACAGCCACTGCCGGCGCGGTAACTTCTGCAACCTTTACTGTAACCGGTGATGGTGCAGCTACTTACGCAATCACCCGGGTGCCAGTTGCAGCGACTGCCCTTGTTCTTACTTCTGGTTTGAACACGATGAATGCTCTCCTGGTTGTTTCTACAGCGGCCGGCAGCGGTGCTGAAACAACAACCGGCACCATAAGCGGCGCAACCGGTACAGACGGCACTGAAATCATCTATGTAGGTGGTACTTTAACTGTCGGAGCTTCACAAGCCGCAGGTTTATATACCAACACGGGTGGTATTTCACTCACCGTAAATTATAATTAAACTTTTCATAGGAAGCCCTGCTTACTCCAGGGTTTCCTATGAAATTCATTTCTATCTGGCTAAGATATCATAATGAACACTTTCAATCTTCAAAGCGATAGTCGAATCACTGCCTGTTTCACCATTGCTATCGTAAAGCGGTTCGCCTTTTTGCTTTTGCTTTTTGTGCCGGCATTGATCTTTGCCCAGGGCAACCTTTTGCTGACCCCGAAAAGGATAGTATTTGAAGGCACCAAAAAATCCGAAGAATTAAACCTGGTAAATACAGGAAAAGATACCGCACGGTATGTAATATCATTTGTACAGATACGAATGAAACAGGATGGTTCATTTGAGACAATCACTCAGCCCGACTCTGCGCAATTTTTTGCGGATAAGAACCTGAGGTATTTTCCGAGATCCGTTACACTCGCACCAAACGAAACTCAAAGTGTGAAGGTCCAGATCTCGAACAAAAGTGCGCTTGAACCAGGTGAGTATCGTTCACATTTATATTTTCGTAGTGTACCTCTGCAGCGACCCTTAGGCGAAGCAGAATTAGTAAAGGACACAACAGGTATAGTTGTAAAAATCACACCTGTATTTGGATTCTCGATCCCGGTCATTATAAGGGTGGGTGAGAATACCGCTGCTGTAGAACTATCTCATATTTCAGTTCAGGTACAGAATGATACACTTGCCCTGGCCGGTCTTCTCCTTAGCCGGGCCGGAAATATGTCTGTATACGGCGATATATCTGTTGATCATACCTCGCCTGAAGGCAAAGTAACAAGGGTAGGCACTGTTAAGGGGCTGGCGATATATACACCAAATCAAAACCGGTATGTACGCATAGCCTTAAACAAGCAGCCTTCACTTAACCTGCACCAGGGAGATCTGCACATAGTGTATACTTATGCAGCGGGAAAGGCATTGCGTCTTGCGCAGGAAGATGTAAGACTCAACTGATTCTGAGCATTGAAATAATTGTACATGTCAACATTTGCCGCAATGATAAAATGGCTACTCATAATTGCTGTATGCTTTTTATCATTAAAAGCAACTGCACAAAATCCGACAGACAGTTTGCCCGGCGATCCGGGGGCCTTGTCGGTTTATTCTGTGCAGAATCTCAGCTTTGGTGCATTTACCATCGGGAGCACTGGTGGTAGTATCATCATAGCAACAACAGGTGCAAGGTCCGTTACCGGTGATGTTATCCCATTAAACCTTGGTGTAATCTATGCCCAGGCTTTATTTGAGGTGGAAGCGCCGGAAGGCACCATCCTATCTATTTTGAATGGGCCGGATGTTAGTCTTACCGGCAGCAACGGGGGTACATTATCATTAAGCATTGGCGTTTCCGATCCGGTTTCGCCATTCAGTGTAACCACCCCTTCGCCGGCCCGTACTTCAATCAGCATCGGTGGTACATTAACGATCGGCAGCATGGCAGTAAATCCTCCGGGATCATACACCGGAAATTTTTATATCACCTTCAATCAGGAATAACAGCAGTATAGAGAAATGCATTAAATAAACCAAAGTTTGCCCTTAAACGCCTTTTATATCCTATGTACGTATGGCAGTCGAAAGATTTTCTTCCTGTTGCTGTTACTACTATGGATCGTGTCAAATGCACGGGTAAACGGCCAGGAAAAAATTTCGTTTTACAATGATTCTATACCGGCGGTATTACCGCCGGGAAATATTGATACCGTCAGATCGGCAACTACAATCTCCGGCGATACCATCAGTAACCTTGAAGTGCCGGAGTTTGATGAAGTGCTGGTAACGCTGAATGTTCAGCAAGTTGGCAGCTTTGAGATGCAGGCGCTTATTAGCGGTGAAAAAGTATATATCTCCTTAAAAGAATTGTTTGACATTCTCAAATTCCGCAATGCTCTGTCGCCGGACCTGGATTCCTTCCAGGTTTATTATATAAGCCCCCAGACATCTTATCTTATTGATAAAACAAACATGCACATTGTCGGTAACGGTAAAAATGTGAAGTTGCAGACCGGCGATCTTCTTCAGACTGAAACGGGCCTGTATCTTCATTCCGCGTATTTTGGTCTTGTGTTAGGGTTGAATTGCAAGTTTAGTTTCAGAAGTTTGTCAATAGACCTTACTACCAAGATGGAACTGCCTGCATTACGGGAGATCCAGCAAGAGTTAATGCGGAAAAACATCAGCCAGTTAAAAGGTGAAAAGAAAGCGGATACAACTATTCAAAATGGATTTAAGTGGTTTCGTTTTGGCATGATTGATTGGGGAGTTGTTGCAACCCAGGAAACACATGCAGATAATAATACGCGGTTCAACCTGGGACTCGGGGCTACACTTGCGGGCGGAGAAGCCAACATGTTTCTGAATTATAACAGTGAAGAAAAGTTTGATCTCTCAAAACAGATCTATTACTGGCGTCATGTAAATAATAACAACAAAGTGGTGCGCCAGATTACTGCAGGAAAAATATTTGCACAATCAACAGCTTCATTATTCGACCAGGTTACGGGGGTGCAGATTACCAATACCCCGACAACCTATCGTCGCTCATTCGGAACTTATACATTAAGCGATAAAACGGGCCCGGAGTGGACAGTGGAGCTCTACGTAAACAATGTGCTTATTAATTATACAAAAGCGGATGCCTCCGGGTTTTTTACATTCGAAGTGCCGATGGTGTATGGGAGTTCTGTTGTTAAGCTAAGGTTTTTCGGTCCATGGGGTGAAGAACGTTTCCGTGAGCAAAACGTGACGGTACCATTTAATTTTGTGCCGGCCGGGCAACTGGAGTATACCATTACCGGAGGTGTAGCGGATGATAAACAAAAGAGCAAATTTGGCAGGGCCAGTTTCAACTACGGTCTCAGTAAGCGAATGACAATTGGTGCAGGCACCGAATACCTGTCATCTGTTCTTTCAGGCCAGACGATGCCTTTTGTAAATGCATCTGTGCGCCTTGGCTCTGGTATTATGCTTGCGGGTGAACACACTTATGGCGTTCGGACAAAGGGACTATTAAACTTCAGGCTTTTTAACGATCTGCAGTTTAATCTTAGCTATCTGAAGTATGAAAAAGGCCAGAAAGCGATATGGGTAAACCAGCTCGATGAAAAGAAGGCCGTTGTAACCCTGCCGATCCGCGGTAAACGAATGTCGGCTTTCACAAGGCTAACATTAAGTGAAGTAACCTATTCAAAAAACAATAAGTTCACTAATGCGGAGCTGATGTTGTCGGCTATCTTTTCAAACATCAGTGCAAACCTTACAACCACTGCAATTAAGAACACTGAGACAGTCCCATATCTGCAGAGCGATTTGTCGCTGACTTTCCGGCTGCCGTTTGGTATCCGGTTCACCCCACTTGTTCAATATGATTACAATAGAAGTGTTGTGAATATGATTAAGGGTGAATTGGAAAAAAATATTTTCAGGCAGGGTTTTCTGAACCTTTCTTATGAGCAGTACAAAAACAAGGATTATAGCATAGGCATTGGCTTCAGATATAACTTTGGATTTGCGCAGACATCCTTATTTGCCCGGCGTAACAAGGCTTCTGTCACCACCATACAATCGGCCCGCGGAAGTTTGATAGCAAACGCAGAAGCAGGGTACTTAGGTACAAGCAATCAAAACAGTGTTGGCCGTGGCGGAATTATCGTTATAGGCTTTCTTGATGTAAACAACAATGGAAAACAAGACAGGAATGAACCAAGGGTATCAAATTTCCAATTGCATGTTAATGGCGGACGGATTGAACGTGACGATGATGATAGTTCTGTACATATAACCGGGCTTGAGGCTTACTCAAATTATATTGTCGAGATCGATAAAAACAGTTTCGAGAACCTTGCCTGGAAGGTTCAAAAGCCGGTAATTAAGGTTGCTATTGGTGCGAATGCCTTCAGAGTTGTAAAAGTTCCTGTATCCGTTGTTGGTGAAGTGTCAGGTAATGTTTACCTAAAGGATAGTAAAGGCAAGAGCGGTCTCGGACGAATCATTGTTAACATATATAACCAGGATTCCGTAATCGTAGCACACACCTTAACCGAGCCAGATGGATATTTTAGTTACCTGGGATTGCCACCGGGTTCATATCATGCCGGCATTGATCCGGAACAGTTGGCAAAACTCAGATTCGTAAACTGCCCACGGTTGGCATTTACTATAAAAACTTCTACCGAAGGTGATGTTATTGACGGGCTCACCTTTCAGATTACCCGGCAATAACACGCGGCACCCGTGCAGTTTATTAGTAGTATTGCTGTCAGCAGCTTATCGTGTTAAGCGTTATTAAAAAAGCAGTGTCGCAAGTATCTCATTTTTCATTGCATCTGCCTTTGCTGCAAGTGGTCCGCCGAAAAGGGTGCCGACATTTGTAGCCATAAAAATGTAAGTGTTCTTCTCAGGTACATAAATCAGCATGCAGCCCGCACCGATGCCGCCCCCGCTGTGTCCGAATCCTTTTAGTCCACCTGCTTCATAGTAAACCAGCCCCAATCCATATATGGGTTTACCAGCATCATCGTTTACCCAGGTTTTCATTTCTTCAAAGGTTTCCGGTCTTAGTAATTTTCCTTCCTGAAGGCCTTTAAGAAACGTTATTGCATCATCGGGCGTACACACAATTCCATCATCTCCTTTTAAGGTCGCGACATTGGCAAGCTGCAGAGGTGTAATGTCTGCGGGACGGCTTGTTTCCAGAACATCCCAGTAAGCATGGACAAGGTTATCATACTTAAGATAACCAGGGCTGCTGCGGTAAAAAGTATTTCTGAGGTGGAGCTTTTGAAAGATTATTTTGTCGATATATGTAGCATGATCACCAGTCAGTGCATCAGCAATCATTGAAAGCAGCAGGTAATTGGTGTTGCAGTATTTATGTTTTGCTCCCGGTTCGAAAATGGCCTTCTCATTCTTGAGATAAGTAAGTGCGTCTTCAATATCAAATACTGTTGTGGGATGAAGCATTACATAAGATACAAATGCAGGATTGTTGGAATACTCAGGCAGGCCGGAAGTATGATTGAGCAACATCCGGATAGTGATCCTGGTGGCATTGGCGAGTAAGTTGTAATGTTTTGGTGATAGATATTTTGTTATCGGATCGTCGAGTCTGATCCTTCCATCTTCATAAAGTTTGAGGATCGCGACTGCCATATATGATTTGCTGATGCTTTGCAGGTACTGCAACATGGATGTGTTCATAGCTTGCTTGCGGGCAATGTCTGAGAAGCCGCCCGCTCCGGACCAGGCTCCATCGTTCCCGGAATAAACTGATATAACCGCACCAGGAAGCGCATCTTTTGTATACCGGTCTAATATTTCCTTGAGTGCGGTTGCTTTTGGAAAATCTGGGGTTGAAATGGTTTGACCCGAAACTTCGGACGAGACAGCGGCCATCAGGAAGGTGGCAAAAATTATTTTTTTCATGTTTTTTTTTGACAAAGAAACATCCGGGGATAGCGCGGAACATCAAGCCACCATTGCTGAAATGCTGAACTGTCAGGTAATTCCCTTTGAAACAGCAATAGAGCAACGCATGGGTTTCGAAAAAAGCGGTGAACTGTAGCAAATCCGTGGTTGAATCGTCATCATTCCGGTTGCCCGAACCATGACTTAAAGGCTGCTGCTTTTGTTCGGCTGATCTGGGGCTGTACCGGGATCCCTTCCGGCCTCGAAAGGAGGACATTTAATTTTCCGTTTTCGCTCCTTTCAAAACCGGTAATGAACTGCCTGTGTAGAATCAGCTGGCGGTTTATGCGGAAAAACGATTCGGCTGGAAGTTTCTGTTCAATCTTATCAAGCGAGAGATCATAGAGATGCTTTTTAAATGCGACAGTCAACAGTATTGCATAGTCTCCTTCCACATAAACTGCCCCGAGCTCAGCAACGGGTATCAGCAGATTCTGTTTACCATGCTTTACTATCAAACCTTCGTCGCGGCTTTTGCGCTGCCGGGCATCCGCCCGTTCTTCAAATCTTATCTTTTCAGAATCTCTCCAAAGATGATAATAATACAAGCCTATATAAATGCCATTGATTACGAAAAACCAGATCAGGAAAATGAAAATATCAAAAAGATAAAAACTCCGCGGCACTGGCTTTTCGCTGAGAATTGCATTCAGAATTTCCGTTGTGACTACAATCACTGCCAGTCCTGCAAGACTCGTGAAAACAACCTGCACCACAATTCTTTTAATTGGATCGGGTTGATAAGGCAGTCGCTTATCAAGGTAAATAATAATGCTTCGTATGACTAACCAGGCAGCGAAACCCTGAATGGTGTCTATTGCAAACGTCAGTGCCGTATGAAAGTTGAAAGGAATATTTGAATAGGTGAGATAATAATTTAACGCATTTACTAATGGTATGAATGCAAGAAAAAAACGGGTGTCATGATAGTCCACCCTCTTTATTTCGAATTGAGCGTTCATCCATCTAAGTTATAGCAAGAAGGCTTGTAATTTAAAGACTTCCCAAAGGTGATCATTTAAAGACACAATTTGTCCGAAAACGGACAATCCTCCGACTCAGACAAATCATCAATTGCAACGAAATCAGGCGCTTAAATTATTGGCATTTCAATTGGCTGATAAACATACATCCCAAACTATTCCTATGCTTATAAATCATTGGACAATCGCCTGGCGTAATCTATTGAGGGACCGCCAGTTCACAATACTTAACCTGGTAGGGCTCGCTACCGGCATTGCAAGTGCGCTTCTGATCTGGCTTTGGATAAAGGACGAGATGCAAATCGATAAATACAATGAGAAAGACGATCGACTCTACCAGGTGATGCATAATATTCAAGGCAGTAATGGCACAGAAACCATTGAATACACGCCAGGGCCACTGGCAACTGCTTTAGTCAGGGAAATGCCTGATGTTGAAGCCGCAGTCTCGGTTGTGCCGGCTTCGTGGTTTGGATCAGAAGGGATCATCGGCAATGTTAACTCAAGATTCAAAGCAAGACCACAATTTATTAGCCCCGATTTTTTCAAAGTCTTTTCCTGCCCGCTGATAGCTGGTAATGTGCAGCGGATTTTTGAGGGTGAAAGGAAAATTGCTATCTCGGACAAACTTGCTGCAAAACTATTTCACAGCCAGAACGCTGTTGGACAGCAGATCAGATGGGTACATGATCAATTTGAAGGCACCTATGAGGTAGTGGCGGTGTTCAAAAGCTTGCCCCCAAATGCTACCGAACAATATGATCTCCTAATGAATTTTGAACTGTTTGTAACAAAACGACCAGCCATGCTTGCCTGGAACAACAGTGATCCGCATACCTATATATTGATGAAGGAACATGCGAATAAAGCAAGACTGGCTGTGCAACTGAAGAACTTTCTAGCAACAAAAGACAAAAATGCAAAAAGTGAATTGTTTATAAGAAAGTTTTCAGATCAGTATCTGTATGATCAATATTCCAATGGCAAACTTACTGGTGGGAGAGTTACATACGTTAAATTATTTACGGGTATCGGGCTGTTTATTCTTGTACTTGCCTGTATCAATTTTATGAACCTTTCGACTGCGAGAGCTGCGCGTCGCATTAAAGATATTGGCATTCAAAAAACGATGGGTGCAACCCGTTACCGCCTGATAGCTCAGATCCTTATCGAGTCGTGCATAACGAGCGGTATCGCTATGGGTGCGGCGTTCATAATCGCGGCAGTGACTTTGCCTATCTTCAATCATATCACTGATAAATCATTATCATTACAAATCACCCCCGACCTCGTGCTGGCAGCTTTAACTATTGCTATGTTTACTGGAGTGTTGTCTGGAAGTTACCCCGCTTTTTATATTTCCGGATTCAAGCCGGTTGCAATTATGAAAGGACCTGTAAAAAGTTCCGTTGCAGAAATATGGACACGGAAAGGGCTTACCATTTTCCAATTTACTCTTTCAATATTTGCAATCGCTACGGTGTTAATTGTCTATCGCCAGATGCAATATATCCAGCAGAAAAAACTTGGTTATAACCGGAACAATATTATCAGGTTTGAAATTCCAATGGCCGCTGATTCTGTGGGATTCGCTTCATCCTCTGCCTTCATAAATGAGCTGAAAAGCCTCTCAGGAGTGTTAAATGTAAGCAGCTATTATCATAATCTCACCGGCTCACATGGCTCGATCTCTGACTTTGACTGGCCGGGAAAAGATCCCGGTAATAATATCGATTTTGTAAACCTGGAAGTTGGCGACAACTTTCCTCAGACTGTTGGTATCCGGATAAAAAAAGGAAGGTATATGAATCCTGGCACAAGCGGGTTTATGTCACCTTCGAAGGAGATCGTTTTCAATGAATCCGCAATTCGTGCAATGGGTTTGAAAGATCCGATTGGAAAGGTAGTACGGTTCTGGGACCAGGAGCGGACTATTGTTGGTATTGCAGAGGATTTTCATTTTGAATCCTTATATCAAAAAGTGAAGCCTTGTTTTTTCCAGGTCTATCCTGTTATGCCAAATGTGCTTGTGAAAATCAGGTCCGGCGCAGAGGCGACAACCCTTAAGCTAATCTCGACGAAATTCGAAAAGTTCAGTAAGGGTTTGCCGTTCGACTATAGTTTCCTTGATGAGGATTACCAGGCGATGTACAAGCAGGAAACAAGGGTCGCAACATTGTCAAAATATTTCACCGGCCTGGCGGTTCTTATTTCCTGCCTGGGTTTGTTTGGGCTGTCTGCTTTTACTGCGCAGAAAAGGCAAAAAGAGATCGGCATCCGCAAAGTAGTTGGGGCATCGGTGAAAGGTATCGTTTTCCTGCTTTCAAAAGGATTTTTACAATTGATTGGAGTCGCTGCCCTCATTGCTCTTCCACTGGTTTATTTAAGTATGAGTGCCTGGCTTAACAACTTCGTTTACCGAACATCAATATCGCCTTACATTTTTTTTAATACAATTGCCGCAATCGTTTTGATAAGCCTGGCTACAATCAGTTTTCAATCGATAAAGGCCGCTTTAGCGAGCCCGGTTAACTCTTTAAGAAGTGAATAGCTTGGTGACGCTTTAATTTGATATGGATGTAACTGCAAACTTTAATCCTGACTTATCAGGTGCTGGATTAATGTTTGGTTTGTATCGCAAACAACATTACATTTGACATGTAAATTAAAGATAACGATGGTAACGGAAGAAAAGGTTCTATCACCACAAGAGGGTTTGCAGCTGATTTCAGATGCAATCGCTATGACAAAAGAGAACATCAGGGAAAACAGCTTTCCTTTTTTACTATGGGGATGGATTGTCGCCATGGCAAGTTTTTCGTTCTTTTTGTTGCAACATTATACGGGTTTCGAATTCTATTTTTTACCTTTTCCTGTATTTGGTGTTGTTGGAATCGTAGCAACGTTTATTTATCACCGGCGAAGGATTGCAACTTCTACCATTTCTTATTTTACCGACTTTTTTTATAAGATGTGGTTAGTGCTGGGTATTTCCTTTTTTGCGGTTGTAGTCATTAATGTTTCGCAAAATAATGTCCCCTTTACTTATACCTTATTAATCGCAGCAATCGGAACAACTACATCCGGACTCGTTATGAAGTTTAGACCTTTGGTTATAGGGGGTATTTTGTTTTTCACTGCTGCAATAACCACTGTCTATATTGCTGATGAATACAAAGTATTGATTCATGGCGTTGCCTTTATTCTAGGCTACCTTGTGCCGGGATACTTATTAAAATACGCTGTCAAATTGCCACATGTATAGTGAACTCGACGCTATGCTGAATGTGCCCGTACGCCTGGCAGTTGTCTCTATACTGGTGAAAATGAAGCAGGCTGATTTTAACCATCTATTAGAAGCTACAAACACAACACAGGGTAATTTAAGTCACCAGATTAAAAAATTGAATGAAGCCGGATACATTGAAGTCGAAAAAACCTATAAGGGTAATTATCCGCAAACCATTTGCAGGCTGACTGTAAAAGGAAGATCCGCATTTCAAAAGTATGTTGAAGCAATAAAAAAATACCTGCACTTATGAGAGATATTTTTTTGGCAATTTAGTCTGCCGCGCAAACCAAATAAAAACAATAATATGGAAAATTCAAAAGGCCTTACATCTTTCCAGGGGAAGATTGTATTGGTAACGGGTAGTTCAAGGGGTATTGGAGCTGCCATTGCAATAGAATTTGCAAGGCTTGGAGCAAAAGTAGCTTTGCATGGAAGAGACCAGGCCGCGATAAAAGCAGTACAAGATATTATCTCTGCCGCCGGTGGTCATGTGGTCAGTGTCATGGCTGATCTTAATAAGTTTGATGAAGTCGAAGCTATGCGTGGGCAGGTTGAGCAGGAACTGGGAATGGTAGATATCCTCGTTGCCAATGCCGGTGGAAGTTTTACACTACCTGCACCTCTTGAAGATATTCCGGAGGCTGGTTGGCGTGCTTCGGTTGACGGCAACCTTACAGTAACTTTTTTAACCCTTAAAAGTTTTTTGCCGGGCATGAAAGAACGCAGGTCCGGGCAGATAATCACCATTGCTTCCTCCGCAGGCCGAATTCCAAGTGCTATGGCGCCAATTCCGTATGGTGCGGCAAAAGCGGCTGTCATCATGCTGACACAGGATGTAGCCGCGCAGGCGGGTCCATTTGGAGTCAGGGTTAACTGCGTTGCACCCGAGACTATTCTCACGGAACGAAATATAAGTCGCATACCTGTTCCGCAACAAAAGTCTATGGCCGAAGCACACCTCATCAAACGCCTGGGAACACCGGACGATGTTGCACATGCCGTAGTTTTTCTCGCATCGGAAAACGCTTCCTGGATAACTGGAATTGTGATGGATGTTGCAGGGGGCGCCGTAATGGTGTAGT
>Ga0190273_10000487_pt1 | contig 14964 bp, 14 predicted proteins | sample Popmic504IS_FD_134513 | JGI IMG/M metagenome (GOLD analysis project Ga0190273, IMG submission 134513) | Populus adjacent soil microbial communities from riparian zone of Shoshone River, Wyoming, USA - 504 IS | ecosystem: Environmental > Terrestrial > Soil > Riparian zone > Trees stand | place... | reverse complement strand
GGGGCGCCGGGTTCCTCGGCTCTTATGTGGCGGATGCCCTGCTCGCCCAGGGGCACCGGGTTCGAGCCCTCGATAACCTTTCGCCTCAGGTGCACGGCGACGATGCGCAGCGTCCTGATTACCTTGATGCCCAAGTCGAACTGATCCGCGGCGACGTCCGCGACCCGGAGCGCGTGCGCAAGGCCCTCGAAGGGATCGACGCGGTCGTGCACTTTGCAGCTGCTGTCGGCGTCGGGCAGAGCATGTACCAGATCGCCGAGTACACGAGCGTCAACAACCTGGGCACTGCGGTGCTTCTCGAGGCGCTTGCGGAGAACCCGGTGCAGCGACTTGTTGTCGCTTCCAGCATGAGCCTCTATGGCGAAGGCCTGTACCGAAGGCTTGACGGCACCGCGCAACTGGTCGGGGAACGGACGCAGGATCAGTTGCGGCGGGCGCAATGGGAATGGACAGACGGGGAAGGCAATGCCCTCACGCCCATGCCGACGCCCGAAGACAAGCCTCCCGCACTGGCATCGGTCTATGCGCTGTCGAAGTTCGACCAGGAAAAGCTGTGCCTGATGATCGGCCGCGCTTATCGGATTCCCACGGTGGCTCTTCGCTTCTTCAATGCCTACGGACCGCGACAGGCTCTCTCGAACCCTTACACCGGCGTTCTCGCGATCTTCGCGTCGCGCCTGCTCAACGGCCGTGCCCCGCTGATCTTCGAGGACGGCAACCAGATGCGGGATTTCGTCAGTGCGCGGGACATTGCGCAAGCTTGCGTGCTTGCTCTGCAGACCACTGGAATCGACGGCGAGGTTTTCAACGTCGGCAGTGGAGAGGCGCGCACGGTGCGCGAGATTGCCGGCAGAATGGCGCGCGTCCTGGGCGTGGAACATCTGCAGCCCGAGATCACCAACAAGTACCGGGTCGGCGACATCAGGCACTGCTTTGCAGACCTCTCGCGGATCAAAGGAGCGCTTGGATACCAGCCACGGGTGACACTCGACGAAGGGCTCGAGGAACTGGCGCATTGGCTGGCCGACCAGCCCGCCCAGGATCGTGTCGCGCAGGCGAGTGCGGAGTTGACGGCGAGGGGGTTGACGGTATGACCTCCATCGACGCCACAGCCGCGGGAGGTGAGGGCACCCGCGCCGGTTCCGCCGCGAAAGACCGGATCCTGATCACTGGCGGGGCGGGTTTCGTCGGTTCCAACCTGGCGCACCGACTTCTTGGCGCAGGGCATCCTGTCCTGATCCTGGACAATCTGTCGCGACCGGGAGTGGAGCAGAACCTGGCCTGGCTGAAGGACCTGCACGGCTCGCGCCTCGACGTTGCCATTGCCGACGTGCGCGATCGGCACGACGTGAGGTCGGCAGTGAACCGGGCCCATACCGTGTTTCACTTTGCCGCCCAGGTCGCGGTGACAACCAGCCTGGACGATCCGCAGGCGGATTTCGAAATCAACGCGCAGGGCACGCTCAACGTGCTGGAGTCGGCGCGTGCGCAATCGGAACGTCCGCGCCTGGTCTTCACCTCGACCAACAAGGTCTATGGAGGCCTCGAAAATCTCCAATTGGTGCGGCGGGACAAGCGCTATCAACCGGCAATCGAGAGCGTTCGCGCAAGCGGTATCGCGGAAACCAGGCCGCTGGATTTTCACAGCCCGTACGGTTGCTCCAAAGGAGCTGCCGACCAGTACGTGATCGACTACGCCAGGTCCTTCGGCGTGCCGGGCGTGGTCTTTCGCATGAGTTGCATCTATGGGCCGCGCCAGTTCGGCACGGAAGACCAGGGCTGGGTGGCCCACTTCCTCATCCGGGCAATGAAGGGGCAGCCGATCACCCTCTATGGCGATGGCATGCAGGTCCGTGACATCCTGTTCGTCGACGATCTGGTGGACGCGCTTCTTCTTGCCGCCAGGGACGCACCCCGACTCGCCGGGGCCGCCTTCAACATCGGTGGCGGGCCTGGAAACGTCATCAGCCTGATGGACCTTCTCGATCGCCTTGAGGTCATGCTGGGGCACAAGCCGACGGTCAACTTCGAAGACTGGCGAACCGGCGACCAGCGTTACTACGTGAGCGACTTCCGCCGATTCGAGAAGATGACCGGATGGGCACCGAAAGTCGCTGCCGTCGATGGCATCGAGCGCCTGTATCGCTGGCTCGAAGACCAGCACGGGGAGGCCGCAGGCTGTGCAGGCGCGCGGTCCGCCCGGGTGCCCGCGGCTGCGCTGCCGCGCGCATTCCCAGTCGGCTGAGCGCCTGCAGATGGGTGACGTCCTCGAGACGCGCCGGCCCATGCAGGCCGCGGTTCTGGTCGCGCCGGGGCAAGTTGCCGTGCAGACTGCCTTTCGCCCCGAACCCGGCCCGGGTCAGGTCCTTTTGCGGCTGGAAGGCTCCGGCGTTTGTGGCTCGAGCATGCCCGTTTGGGGTGGCCGTACCTGGTTCGATTACCCTCAGGCGCCAGGCGCTCCCGGTCACGAAGGCTGGGGAAGGATCGCTGCCCTAGGGCACGACGTGACCGGATTGACCGTCGGTGAGCGCGTTGCTGCGCTCAGCTATCGCGCTCATGCCGAATACGATGTGGCCCAGGCTGATCACCTGGTGGCGTTGCCGCCGGCGCTCGACGGGGTACCGGTGCCGGGGGAGGCACTGGCGTGCGCAGTGAACATCTTCAGCCGCAGCGGAATCGAGCCCGGCCATACGGTGGCGATCGTGGGGATCGGCTTCCTCGGCGCGCTGTTGACCCGCCTGGCCAGCCGTGCGGGTGCACGGGTGGTTGCAATCTCGCGGCGAGCGTTCGCCCTCAAGGTTGCAAAGGACTTCGGCGCTGCCGAGACCATCGTCATGGACGATCACTGGCGGATCCTCGAGCAGGTTCGAGAACTCACGGGCGGGCGCTGGTGTGAGAGGGTCATCGAGGCCGTCGGCGCGCAGTGGCCGCTGGACCTGGCCGCGGAACTCACCGGTGAGCGCGGCCGACTTGTCGTGGCCGGCTATCACCAGGACGGCCCGAGGCAGGTGAACATGCAGTTGTGGAACTGGCGTGGCTTCGACGTCGTGAACGCGCACGAACGCGATCCTGCCCAGTACGTGGAGGGAATGAGGCAGGCAGTGCGGATGATGGTGGAGGGCGACATCGACCCCACGCCGCTCTACACCCATCGCCTGCCGCTGCAGGATCTCGCGGCCGCGATGAACCTGGTCGAGTCCCGGCCGGAAGGCTTCCTGAAGGCACTGGTCACCACCGGAACCGAACGGTGACGACAAGGCTCGGCTTTCTCGGGCTCGGCTGGATCGGCCGCAGCCGACTGGAAGCGATCCTGAGAGATGGCATCGCCGTTGCCACCGCCGTCTCCGACCCGTCGCCTGATGCGATACGGGCGGCCCTGGCGATCGCTCCGGGAGCCGCCGTGGCAGAGGGCCTCGACCAAATGCTGGAGATGAGGCTGGACGGCATCGTCATCGCGACGCCGAGCGCACTGCACGCGGAACAGGCTGCCGCGGCCCTGCGGTCGGGGGCCGCCGTGTTCTGCCAGAAGCCGCTCGGCCGCTCGGCCTCGGAAACGGAGGGGGTGGTGCAAGCCGCTCGATCGGCTGACCGGCTGCTCGGGGTCGACTTCAGCTATCGCGACACACGCGCGATGGCAGCGGTCCATGAGATCGTCCGCAGCGGTGAGCTAGGAACGATCTACGCGGCCGACTTGACCTTCCATAACGCCTACGGTCCGGATAAGGCCTGGTTTCATCAACCGGCGCTGGCAGGAGGCGGCTGCGTGATGGACCTCGGCATACACCTGGTCGATCTTGCCTTGTGGATGTCGGGAGGCGCCGCTGTCGTCAAGATCTCGAGCCGACTGTTCGCGAAGGGGCTGCCGCTGCCTCCCGATCCGGATGTCATCGAAGACTACGCCGTGGCCCAACTGGACCTGGACGATGGCCAGGTGGTGCGGATGGCCTGTTCATGGAACCTGCCGGCTGGTTGCGACGCCGTCATCGATGCCACCTTTTACGGAACCGCAGGGGCTGCCTCGTTTCGCAACGTCGGCGGATCTTTCTATGACTTTGTCGCCGAGCGCTTCGACGGCACGCGTCGCACGAAAGTGGTCGCGCCGCCCGATGACTGGAGCGGCCGCACCGCTGCGGCGTGGGCTCGACGGCTCGCTGGCAATCGTGCTTTCGACCCGGCGATCCAAGAAGCAAATGCGGTCGCGCTCGTTGTGGACCGCATTTATGGCCGCTGATGGCGCTCATGGTCGCTGAAGCCGCTTCCATGACACGCCCGCTGCGGGTCCTGATGACGGCCGATACCGTGGGCGGGGTGTGGCAATACGCGCTGCAGCTCGCGGGTTCACTCGCGCGCCGCCGTGGTGCGCAGGTGGCACTGGCGACGATGGGTGCCCCGCCGACTCCGAGCCAGCGCCGCGAGGCCGGCTCGATTCCGGGCATGATCCTGCATGCGAGCGGCTTCCGCCTCGAGTGGATGTCCGATCCTTGGAACGATATTGCCCTGGCCGGGCAATGGCTCCTCGCGCTTGAAGATCAGTTGAAGCCGGACATCGTCCACCTGAATCAGTTCGCCTTCGGGCCATTGCCTTTCAAGGCCCCGACGCTGCTGGTCGCCCATTCCTGCGTCGTGTCGTGGTGGCAGGCGGTTCACGGCACCCAGCCCCCGCCGCAATGGGATCGGTATCGCGAAGTCGTGCGCGCCGGATTGGCGGCTGCGGACCTGGTGGCGGCGCCCACGCGCGACATGCTGATGTCGCTGGCGCGCAATCACGGGTGTGGCGGGACTGGGATCGTCCTTGCCAACGGTCGGGATCCGCAGGCGTTCGAGCCCGGGCTCAAGCGGCCCCTCATCATCAGTGCGGGGCGTCTTTGGGACGAGGCCAAGAACATGCGGGCGCTGGAACGGATCGCACCTGATGTCGCGTGGCCGATCGAAGTGGCCGGCCCGACCCGCTCGCCCGACGGTCTACTCTGGCGTTCCCAGGGTTTGTGCCTGCTGGGTGAGCTGTCCGCCGGCGAGCTTGCGAGGCGACTGGCAGAGGCGTCGATTTGCGTGCACCCGGCCCGTTACGAGCCGTTCGGGCTTGCGCCGCTGGAGGCGGCACTGGCAGGCTGCGCGCTGGTGCTGAGCGACCTTGCCAGTCTGCGCGAGATCTGGGGTACGGCTGCTTTCTACGTTCCGCCTGACGACCATGATGCACTTGCGGCGGCATTGAAGGAACTGATTGCGGATTCCGACCTGCTCAGCAGGATGTCGCAGCAGGCCCGCGCGGTGGCCCTGCGTCACTCCGACGTGGCGATGGCTGCCGCGTATGAGGTGGCCTATTCCACTGCTGCGTCGGCGGCCGGAGTCCGGCTGCGGGCGCTTGCGCCACTCGAGGACAAGCAATGCGCGTCGTGATGTTCTACCACTCCCTCTGCTCCGACTGGAATCACGGTAACGCGCACTTCCTGCGAGGCATTGCGAGTGAACTGATCGCTCGCGGCCATTCCGTGGATGTTTTCGAGCCGAATGATTCGTGGAGTCAGAAGAACCTTGTCGCCGAACACGGAGAACGGCCGCTCGAAGAGTTCGGGCGTGCCTATCCGATGCTGACGATAAGGCAGTACGACAGTGACATCGAGGACGTCACTCCGATGCTGGACGGCGCAGACCTGGTGATCGTGCATGAATGGAACCGGCACGAGCTGGTGGCCAAGGTCGGCAAGGCGCGGCGGGAGGGCGGGAGTTTCAGGCTGCTCTTTCACGACACCCATCACCGCTGCGTGACCGATCACGATTCGATGGCGTCTTATGATCTGCGCGATTACGACGGCGTGCTGGCTTTTGGTGAAGTGATCCGGAAGTTGTACCTCGAACATGGCTGGTGCGGTCGTGCCTGGACGTGGCACGAGGCCGCCGATACGCGTGTCTTCAGACCGTTTCCAGGCACGCGGCGACCGGACGGGGACCTGGTGTGGATAGGCAATTGGGGGGACGACGAGCGCGTCCAGGAACTGCAGGAGTTTCTGCTCGACCCGGTCCATGCCCTGCGACTGAAGGCGCTCGTGCACGGGGTGCGATACCCCGAAGACGCCAAAGCGCGCCTTGCCGCCGCCGGTATCGAATATGGCGGGTGGATCCCCAACTATCGCGTGCCCGAGGTCTTTGCGCGATTCACTGCCACGGCGCACGTTCCCCGTCGTCCCTACGTTGCTGCCTTGCCAGGGATTCCGACTATCCGGGTATTCGAGGCGCTCGCTTGCGGTATTCCACTCGTGTCGGCGCCGTGGGACGATGCCGAGCGACTCTTCTCGCCCGGGAGCGACTTCCTGGTAGCCCGGGACGGGGCGCAGATGCGCAAGCACCTGGTCGATCTCATGCACGACCCGGATGCGGCCGCCGCCATGGCGAAGCGAGGGGTCGAAACCATCCTGCGCAGGCACACCTGCGGTCACCGGGTGGACGAGCTGCTCGCCATCTGCCATGAACTCGAAGGCGGCCTGCCCAACAAGTCGCCATCGCATAGAGAAAAGCCACGTACAAACCCATGAAGAACAGTCTCGACATCGCCATTTTCGGATCCAGCCTCGTCTCTGCCTACTGGAACGGGGCCGCAACCTACTACCGCGGCATGGTCCGGGCCTTGAGCGAGCGCGGGCATCGGGTGACGTTTTACGAACCCGATGCCTTCTCACGCCAGCAGCATCGGGACCTGCCTGATCCGCCTTGGGCGAAGGTGGTGGTCTACCCGGGAGACGACGACGCTGCGGCACTCCAGGCCCTGGACGGCGCCCGGGCGGCGGACCTTGTCGTGAAGACAAGCGGGATCGGCGTCTACGATGCACTGCTGGAAGAAGCCGTGCTCGATCTGCAGCGTCCGGGTGCGCTGGTCGCCTTCTGGGACGTCGACGCGCCTGCGACCTTGCAGAGGGTTCAGGAGCATCCAGAAGATCCCTTCCGTGCCTGCATACCCCGTTACGACCTGGTGCTGACCTACGGCGGCGGCGCCCCGGTCGTTCAGGCATACGAGGCGCTGGGCGCACGTGAATGCGTTCCTGTCTACAACGCGCTGGATCCGGAGACCCACTTTCCCGTGGCAGCCGACCCTCGTTTCGCCGGCGACCTCGCTTTCCTCGGCAATCGATTGCCGGATCGCGAGGCGCGCGTGGAGGAGTTCTTTCTGCGCGCGGCGAGGCTGGTGCCGCAACGGCGCTGCGTACTCGGCGGCAATGGCTGGCACGACAAGCAGCTCCCTCCGAACGTGATCGACTGCGGCCATATCTACACTGCCGACCACAACGCCTTCAACTGCAGCGCCACTGCGGTTCTCAACATCAGCCGCGAGAGCATGGCCCGCAACGGCTTCTCACCCGCCACCCGGGTTTTCGAGGCTGCAGGGGCGGGTGCCTGCCTCATCACCGACGCTTGGGAAGGCATCGAGGCGTTTCTCGACCCCGGCACCGAAGTGTTGGTGGCTCGCAACGCCGAGGAGGTTGCGGGTCATGTCGATCGGCTTGATGCGGCCGCCGCCCGCCGCATGGGAGCCGCTGCGCGACAGCGGGTGCTTCGGGAGCACACCTACGCGCATCGCGCCGCACAGTTCGAGGCCCTGATGCAGGGTCGCGAGGCGGCGCTCGCGTCAAGCCGATGAGGACCTCAGGGATGTCGGGTCTTCGGATCGTGGTACTCGGACTCTCGATCACATCCTCGTGGGGCAATGGCCACGCGACCACCTATCGAAGCCTGCTGCGCGAGACCGTCGCCCGCGGCCACCAGGTCCAATTCCTCGAACGTGATGTGCCCTGGTACGCCTCCAGCAGGGATGCGCCCGGTGACAGCCCCGTGGAAGTCTCGCTTTACGGCTCCCTCGAAGAGTTGCGAGATCGTTTCGCCGACACGATCGCGCAAGCCGATGCGGTGATCGTCGGGTCGTACGTGCCGGACGGGGTGGAAGTGGGCGCTTGGGTCCAGACCCAGGCGGGTGGCCTGACCGCGTTCTACGACATCGATACACCGGTCACGCTGGCCAAGCTTGCACGCGGCAACTACGAGTACCTGACCCCTGAACTGATCGCGGGCTACGACCTGTATCTGTCGTTCACCGGCGGCCCGACGCTTCAGCTGCTCGAGCGCGAGTTCGCGTCGCCGATGGCGCGCGTGTTGTATTGCTCGGTGGATCCGGAGCAGTATTTCCCGGAGGCCCAGCCCCAGGCCTGGGACCTGGGCTACATGGGCACCTACAGCGACGACCGCCAGCCCCCTCTAGAGCGGCTCCTGGTCGAGCCCGCGAGGCATTGGCACGACGGCCGGTTCGTTGTCGCCGGCCCCCAATATCCGAAACTTATCGAGTGGCCGGCAAACGTCGAACGGATCGAGCACCTGCCGCCTCAACGGCACCGCGGTTTCTACAACAGCCAAAGATTCACGCTGAACATCACGCGTGCGGACATGATCGCGGCTGGATGGTCGCCGAGCGTGCGCCTGTTCGAGGCGGCTGCCTGCGCCACACCCATCATCAGTGATCGCTGGTCCGGACTTGAAGCGCTTTTTCAGCCCGGACTCGAGATCGTGCTCGCCGATAACGTAACCGACGTCCTGTCAGCGCTGCGCCGACTGTCGGAAGATCACCGGATTGCGATGGGCGAGCGGGCCCAGCGGCGGGTTCTGACGGAGCACACGTCTGCGCGTCGCGCAGAACAACTCGAAGGCCACCTGCGCGAAGCGCTTTCGCGGCGAAGTCGTGGCGCGTCGCGCTTTGTGGGCGCGGCGTAAGCGAGTCGGGCGCTATGTCTTGCGCGCGGGATGGTCGCCGTCGAAGCTACCCTGCTCGGAACGTCCCGAAGTGCTTCTCAGATCGGACAGCATGGTCGGGTCGGCTGGCTCGTATTCCGCAGCCGAATCTCCCTGAACGGTGAAGCTGTCCGGGATCGAGCGCGCCTCGTTCGCGAGGAGCGCATCGAAATAGGCAATCGTCTTCTTGAGGCCCTCGTCAAGATCGATCCGCGGCTGCCATCCAAGGGCTTCCTTCGCCTGGCGGATGTCCGGCCTTCGCTGCAGGGGATCGTCGACAGGGAGCGGTTTGTAGATGAGCTTGGAGCGTGACCCGGTGAGATCCAGGATCTTCTGCGCGAGTTCAGCGATGGTGAATTCCGACGGGTTTCCGAGGTTGATGGGACCGAGCACGTTCGCCGGTGATGCCATCAGGCGCAGAAGCGCTTCGATCAGGTCGCTGGCGTAGCAGAAGGAGCGCGTCTGCTGGCCCCTCCCGTAGATCGTCACCGGTTCGCCGGTCAACGCCTGCACGATGAAGTTCGAGACCACGCGGCCGTCGTTGAGGTGCATCCGCGGTCCGTAGGTGTTGAAGATCCGCGCCACCTTGATCTCGAGCCCGTGCAGTCGGTGATAGTCGAAGAACAAGGTTTCGGCGCAGCGCTTGCCTTCGTCGTAGCAGGAGCGCGGGCCGATGGGATTGACGTGACCCCAGTAATCTTCCGTCTGGGGATGCACGGCCGGGTCGCCGTAGACTTCACTGGTCGATGCCTGCAGTATTCGGCACTGGAGCCGCTTGGCGAGACCGAGCACGTTGATCGCGCCGTGGACCGACGTCTTGGTGGTCTGTACCGGATCCTGCTGGTAATGGATCGGCGAGGCCGGACAGGCAAGGTTGAAGATCTGATCCACCTCCACGTACAGCGGGAAGGTCACGTCGTGGCGGATGAACTCGAAGCGCGGGTGGCTGTGGAGATGCTCGATATTTCTCTTGCTGCCCGTGAAAAGGTTGTCCACGCACAGCACTTCATGGCCGGCGGCCAGAAGACGATCACAAAGGTGCGAACCGAGGAAGCCGGCGCCGCCGGTGACAAGTACACGTTTGCGCTGCTCGTAATTCCGCACGAAAGGGCTCCAGGCTGGGAAGCGAAGGGATCGGTCACGGTCGCTACCCACCAAGACCCGCGCCGCGGGCGGGCGTCAGCCCCCGCCGCTTCCAGCATTGTACGTGCCCGAAGAGCCGGGGCTTGACTGGGGATCTTGAAGGCTCAGTCTGCTGCAGTACCTCCGCTACCCCCTTGCTCGTCGATGGTCTTCAACACGGCCACCGGGGCGACTTCCTTCTTGATGTCATCGAGTTCGGGTTTTTCCGCTTCCTCGACGCCCAGGCGGCTGGCCATGAGATCGACGAGTTGGGCAAGACGGGTGATTTCGTGCTCGGTAAGCAGGCTAACGTGCAACCCAAGATCCTCGCGACGCTCTTCGATCAATGCGTTGCGATTCTGGCTGATCAGCACGAAGGTCGTCAGGAAGATGGCTTCGACGGAAGCCGTCATTGCAAGCATGACGAAGGGATAGGGGTCGAACGGCTCAACCGGAAAGACGCCCGAGTTATAGACGAGCCAGCCACCGTACAGCAGGAAGTGAAAGAGGACCGAGTACATGCTGCCGGCAAATGCCGTCACGCGGTCCGCAATCCGTTCCCCCAGCGTACGTGTCCTTTCCCCTTCCTGCCGGTCCTCCCGGAGCGCAGCGATGTTCCTGCGCAGCGTCTCGGGACCGACCAATGATTGGTCGGTATGGGAAATGTTCGCGGACGCAGAGGTCGTCATTGGATTCTGTGCAGGTCACAGCAGCAGGGGCCGGTGGTTCAGGACCGGCCCCTGCAAAGTCGGAGGTTCCCGATCTCTTACTTGATTTTCTTCGCCTTGGCTGCTGGTGCATCCAGCGGTTCGCCCATGCCAAGCTCGGCACCCGTGGTCGGATCCACTGACGTGTCCGAAGCGGTACGGGTTGCGAGCGCGGTCATCACGGTCGTCTCGGCTGCGCTCAGGCCCACTGTTCCGTCGCCGTCGCCGCCGTCGACCGCGCGCTGCTCTTCGCGGTTCGAAACGAACTCGAAATTCTCGTCGCTGTTCCAGGGACCGCGAAGGTCGACCTCACCTTGCGACATGTCGAAGTAGACACGCGAAAAGCGTGGGTCGCCGGGCAGCTTGCCAGGAGGAAAGTTTGGCTGAATGGAATAGAGCGCCTTCTCGAAGGAAATCTGATGGGCAATCTCTCGTGTCATGAGGAAGCCGAGGGCTTCCTTGACGCCGGGATCCGTCGTGAGGTTGATCAGGCGCTCGTAGACGATCTTGGCGCGTGCCTCGGCGGCGATGTTGGACCGCAGGTCCGCGGTGGGGTCGCCGATGGTGTCGATGTACGCGGCCGTCCATGGCACACCGGCCGAATTCACAAGAGGGGGGCCCCCGCCGTAAAGCACCTGGGTCACATGCGAGTCGTTACCTGGGCCGGTGATGGAGCGGTACATTTCCGCTTCTTCCTCGGCGCCTTCTGCAAGCTTGCCCTTTGCGCCCTTGTTGAGCATGGCCACGATGGTGCCGATCACCTCGAGGTGGCTGAGCTCCTCTGTGGCGATGTCCATGAGCAAGTCCTTGCGGCCCGGATCGTCTTCTCCCAGCGCCTGGGTGAAGTATCTACAGGCGGCGGCAAGTTCTCCCTGTGGGCCACCGAATTGCTCGAGCATGAGGTTGGCAAGGCCGGGATTCGTCTCGGTAACCCGCACCGTGTACTGCAGTCGCTTATTGTGAGCGAACATTCAATTCTCCTGGGTTGGCGTTTTGTCTGGGCTGCCTTGGGCCCGCACTGTGCAGAGGCAACTGCTGTGCCTCGTCCGCGGGCGCAGTGTTTCCTCGTGTTCTTGAAGGAGTGGAGAAAACCGAAAGAGCGCGACCGTTCTGGTCGGCCGGCATCGCTGCTCTACGGTCCTGTAGAAGCCTGTATGACCCCGAGTGATGCGAGGCATGGAATATGCCCGGGTCCGCTGAAGCGGCCAGTCGCCTCACTTACGAAAGGACTTTGCACGAATGGAAACCCACCCGCAAAAAGCCGAGGACATGCCGCTTGGGGACGGAGACCTGTCGACCCTTGCCCGCACGATAGACCCGATCCTTGACCAGCTCTACGACGGCGCCATGAAGGGAGCGCTTCACGCTGACGACCTCGTCGACATTGCGACGCGGATTCGAACGATCCTTCACGAAGCGGTCGCCAGGAAAGACAGTGGCAGCGGGTCTGGCAAGTCAGTCGGCAGCAATGCGACCGGGGGTGCTTCGGCAGACGACGCCCCTGCGTATGCCTCCGCCGCGGGCGGTTGAGGAGGCACTCAGCTGGGTGAAGCTGCGCCACGTACTTCTGCCGGCTCGCCTGCTCCATGAAGGTGTTCCTGACTGGCCATAGCGGTTTCATCGGGAGCCATCTCAGGAGAGAGTTGCTGCGCGCGGGTCACGATGTCTCCGCTGCCCGCGTGGACCTCCGAAACGCGGATGCCCCCGAAGTGTGGTCTCCTCATCTGACGGGCGTAGACGTGGTGATCAACGCTGCGGGAGTTTTTCGCGAAGCCCGCGCCGGCGATTTCCGCCGGATCAACGTGGCTGCACCCTGTGCACTGTTTCAGGCCGCAGCGGCGGCAGGGGTGAGGCTGGTAGTCCAGTTCTCGGCGCTCGGCGCCGATCAAGATGCCAAGTCCGATTTTCATCTGAGCAAATGTGCAGCGGACGAATGCCTGCGAAAGCTGCCGCTGGCCTCCATCAGCGTGCAGCCCTCACTCGTCTTCGGACCTGGCGGTGCCAGCGCCAGGCTGATGGATATGTTGTCGAGCCTGCCGCTGATTCCGCTGCCGGGGCAGGGTGAGCAACGGATCCAGCCCATCCACGTCGATGACCTGGTCGAAGTGGTGATCCGGCTGATCGAATCAGGGGAAGGATCAGGCGGCAGGAGGGTTGCGCTTGTCGGTCCGCGAGCCGTCAGCCTCCGGCAGTACCTGAGCATCCTCAGGCAAGGCATGGGCATCGGAGCAGCTCGTTTCCTTGCAGTGCCGATGCCTGCCATGCGTCTGATGGCTCGCGGTGCCGGATGGATGCCTGCCACGCCCGTCGATCCGCAGGCGCTGGACATGCTGGAGCGGGGAAATACCGCGGATGCCGCTGACACGGCAGCAGCGCTCGGCCGGGCTCCAAGGGATCCGGTGCTCTTCGTTCCCCCTGAACTGGCGGGCGGCATGAGTGTTCAGGCCAGGCTCGCCTGGCTGCTGCCGCTCTTGCGCGGAGCCATCGCAATCATGTGGATCTGGGCCGCGGTCGTATCGCTTTGGGTCTATCCGGTGCAGGACAGCTACGCCATGCTCTCGGCTTCCGGCGTTCCGGCTGGGCTGCTGCCGCTCGCACTGTACGGTGCGGCCGCGCTGGACCTTGTGCTGGGCGTGCTGACGCTGGTGCTGCCGCGGCGCAGGCTGCTCTGGCTGGCACAGATTGCACTGGTGCTGGGATACACGATCGTCATTGCCTTTCGGCTTCCTGAGCACCTGTCTCATCCGTTCGGCCCCATCGTCAAGAACCTGCCAATCCTGGTCGCTCTATGGATGCTCGCCGAACTGGAATCCCCGCCGCGGAGGCCTGAGGCGTGGAATACCTGATCGCCAAGTGGCTTCACGTGCTGTCGTCGACAATACTTTTCGGGACGGGCATCGGCACCGCCTTCTACATCTTCACAGCCACCCGGGGATCGGAGACTGTCGTGGTGGCCGCGATCATGCGCTATGCGGTCATTGCCGACTGGCTCTTCACCGCCACCACGATGGTGTTGCAGCCGCTGACGGGTTACTACCTCATCAGCCTGCTTGGCCTGCCCTGGAATACGCGCTGGATCCTCTGGTCGGTGGTCCTCTACGTGCTCGCCGGCCTTTGCTGGCTGCCGGTGGTCTGGTTGCAGATCCGATTGCGTGATCTGGCCCTTCAGGCGGCAAGGACCGGTTCGTCGTTGCCGCCGCTCTTCTGGACGTTGCGCCGGATATGGGTGGGTCTCGGCGTCCCTGCTCTCTTCGCGTTCCTGGCTGTGTTTTATCTCATGATCGCCAAGCCTTCCTGACGGTCGGAGCACCGATGAAATCGTGGTGCCCGGCATGGAGTGACGGGATGGCTGCCGGCGCGGTTGCCAGTGTGTTGTCGACGCTGGTGCTGGCCCTCGCCTCGAGGAAGGAAGCCGGCAGCGCGTGTGCCTGCCTCAACGCCACCAGTCACTGGATCTGGGGTGATGGGGCGGCGCTGCACGACGGACCCAGCCTGCGCTACACGGCCGCCGGCTACCTGATCCACCATGCTGCCTCGTGTTTTTGGGGCGTGCTCTATGAGCGCAGCCTGGGTGGGCGTCTGGAAGAGGCGCCCGCGGTGCTGAAGGTCGCTGGCGGCCTCGGAGCAGCCGGCTTTGCTTGTGTCGTGGATTACCGGATGGTTCCTCACCGGCTGTCCCCCGGCTTTGAACTGCGCCTGTCGAGACCTTCGATCGCCGCGGGCTACGTGGCCTTCGGACTAGGGCTGGCGCTCGCCGGGATCCATCGCGCCGGAAAGAAGCGCTTCCGGGCCGATGCGCCGTGACGACGCGCATCCTCTTTGTCGGCAACAGCTTCGTCTCGCGCAACGACGTGCCGGGCCTGGTGCGCGAACTGGCTGCATCGGCCGGCAGGAAAGCGGAAACCGCGGCCATCGTAGCCGGCGGGGCAAGCCTGCGCCGCCACCTGAACTCAGGCGCAGTAGCCGAGGCCCTGGAGCAGCAGACATGGCGCTATGTGGTCCTGCAGGAGCAGAGCACGCTGCCGATCAAGAATCGTCTCCGTTATTACGAAAACGTCAGGGCAATGCACACGTTGATCTCGTCCGCAGGCGCGCAGACGGTCTTGTACATGACGTGGGCGCGCCGATCTGCCTTTGCATCCCAGCAGGCGCTGACCGAGGCAGCGCAGGCTGTCGGTGATGAGATCGGAAGCCTGGTCGCTCCGGCGGGAGTCGCCTGGCAGCAAGTTCTGACCGCACATCCGCAGATTGCCCTTCACGCTGCCGACGGCAGCCATCCCACCATGGCCGGTTCGTTTCTGGCGGCCTGCGTGCTTTACGGGACCTTGTTCCAGGACCGTACATTGTCCACGAGGGCTCGAGACTC